>Ga0066710_100001990_pt1 | contig 16009 bp, 18 predicted proteins | sample GraSoiAngelo_159_FD_79666 | JGI IMG/M metagenome (GOLD analysis project Ga0066710, IMG submission 79666) | Grasslands soil microbial communities from the Angelo Coastal Reserve, California, USA - 14_1009_16_40cm | ecosystem: Environmental > Terrestrial > Soil > Grasslands | place: USA...
AGGATCGTATGGCCGCTGGTCGAGTTCCGACAGGCGGTTCGCCGTCAAACGACGCAACTCCAGATCGCCTCCGGTCGAGCCATATTGAAGCGCGGAGCGACCTGTCTTAGCGGACGCGAGTAGTTTGTCGGCAAGCTCGCGCGTGGCGGCAACCGGCAGCGATTCGTTGTCTGTGAAGCCTGCCGCCAGCGAAATGAGGTTCGGTCGCTCAAGCGTGAGCTTCATCAGCCAGGAGATCGGCGGCTCCTTCGTGCGGCGGGCCAAAGCTGAAAACGCGGAGTTCATTTGAAGAAGCGATCGAGGAATTGTCGCAGCCCGTCCAAATAGCGCGCGCGATCGGCTTCGACGGTGCCATTGTGGCTGCCGTAAATCTCCCAAAACATCTTCGGCTCGTTCGCCGCCACGAAGTTGCGCTCTGCATGACTGAACCGAATGAAATCGTCGCCCCGGCTGTGCATGACCAGGACCGGGACGTGAATGCGCGGAAGCTTTTTCACGGTTTCGTAGCGAATAGTTCCCATAAGCCGGACCGGGAGGAAAGGATAGAGATCGGAGCCGACGTCGGGAATGCTGCTAAAAGTATTTTGCAGAATCAAACCGCCGATTTTTTCGCGCAGCGCGATTTCGGAGGCAATACCGCCGCCGAGAGACTTGCCGAGCAGGATGATATTCTCAGGCCCGAAGCCGCGCTCCCGCACCCAGGCATAAGCGGCCTGGCCATCCAGATAAGTGCCAGCCTCCGAAGGCGTCCCTTCGCTTTGACCGTACCCGCGATAGTCGAAGGTGAACAGGGAAACGCCGAGATCCAGCCACGCATCGTAAAATGTAAGGCGGTGACAGATGTTGCCGCCGTTGCCGTGGAACACGAGAAACGTCAAATGCGCGCGCGTCGAACCGGGAAAGAACCAGCCGTGCAGCTTTACGCCGTCCTTCGCCTTAAAAGAAACGTCTTCGTAGGGATGTTCCGGCGTGAACTCAAGCGTCGCTGAAGGCGCATAAACCTGCCGATGTTCGAACCACCGAATCATGCAAAGCCAGCCTACTACTTTTGCAAGTTGAATTCGAGCTTTGTGCGGGTCTTGGCCTTCGGGTTGCGAATTTCCATGTCCTGAAGCTGGTATTCGCCTTTGACCTTTTTGAAGCTGCCCACCTCGAAGCTTTTCAGTTTGGTGCCGCCCGCATCATACGCTTCGGCCATCAGGATACCGTCGGTCTCAACATCGACCCACGACAGCACCCGCGCATAACCGCCTGCCGGAGGCTTGGGGTCACGGCTCTTGAGGATGCGGCAGGAACGTCCGCGGCGCATCTCAAATTCGGTCACTCGCTGCTGCGGCCACCACAAGAAATCCAGACCAAGGTCCATCAGCCAAAAGTCTGAGCCCGCCAAGGGTAGGGTGAGTTGGTTCCGTGCCAGCTCGCGCAATTCGCCGCTGCCTTCGGAATAGAGATAGACGTTCGGCTTGTCCGGCGAATGCTTAATGGCAAAGCGCTGCGGCGGCTGGTTGCCGCCTCCTTTCGTTTCGTAAGTCACCGTCCAGCCGTCCGGGCGCTTCTCGATCTTGCACAAGATCGGAACGGAATTGGTGAACCCTGGTTTCGTGATTTTCAACGTGCCGGTAAATGCCGCCGAGTCCGGCGGCGCAGCCGAGCGCAGTTCCTGCGCGAGCGTTTGCCCGAGTTTCACCGGGTCAACGCCCGGCGGCAGCTCCGCGGCCAGAGCGGCGCTCAGCAGAAAGGAAAACCAAATCCACCTCATTATGTTTTGAAAACGTGCGGCAGCAAATCCGCCACCTTGCGGACGAAAGTCACTTTGATTTTCTGGCGGACGCCCTCGGGCAACTCCAGCCAGTCGCTGCGGTTCTGCTCGGGCAGGACGACTTCTTTCAACCCGGTGCGAACCGCTGCGAGCACCTTCTCTTTGATTCCGCCCACGCGCAAAATCCGCCCGCGCAAACTGATCTCACCCGTCATCGCAATGTCGGAACGCACAAGCCGCCGCATGAAGACTGAGGCCAGCGCCACCAGCAAAGGCGTGCCGGCGCTTGGACCATCTTTGGGCGTGGCCCCGGCAGGCACGTGAATATGAACGTCGTACTTATCGAACTCTTTCGGATCGATCTTCAGACGCTTCAATTGGCTGCGCAAATAGCTCAACGCCGTTTGCGCGCTTTCCTTCATCACGTCGCCCAGCGAGCCGGTGAGCAGCAGCTTGCCTTTGCCGGGCATCCGCGTGGCTTCGATGAACAGGATCTCGCCGCCGACCGGTGTCCACGCCAATCCCAGGGCAATTCCGAAATCGGTGATACGCTCAGCCTTTTCTGAAACGAACCGCGGTTGGCCGATGTAATCGGTGAGTTCTTTTTCCGCAATTACGACCGCGCCGTTCCCAGTCTCGTGGCTGATAATTCGCTTCGCGGCCTTGCGCGCCAGTGAGGCGATCTCACGATCGAGTTGCCGCACACCGGCTTCGTGCGTGTAGTCGGTGATGAGCCGCCGCAAGGTGCCTTCAGGCAGTTTTACCTGCTTGCGATGCAGCCCATGTTCCTCTAGTTGCCGCGGCACCAGGAAGCGCTTCGCAATCTGCAGCTTCTCGTCCGCGGTGTAACTCGGCAACGAAATAACCTCCAACCGATCGCGCAACGCGGGATGAATCGGATCGAGCCAATTCGCGGTCGTGATAAACAGCACCTGCGAAAGATCAAAGGGCACGTCCAAATAGTGATCGGTGAACGTGTTGTTCTGTTGCGGATCGAGGACTTCCAACAACGCTGATGCAGGATCGCCGCGAAAGTCGGAACCGACCTTGTCCAATTCGTCGAGCAGGATCACGGGGTTGCGGCTCTCGACACGCCGGATGGTCTGAATGATGCGCCCCGGCATTGCCCCAACATAAGTACGCCGATGACCACGAATTTCGGCTTCATCGCGCAAGCCGCCGAGCGAGATGCGCGCGAATTTCCGGCCGAGCGCATCCGCTACGCTCTTGCCGAGCGAAGTCTTGCCCACCCCGGGCGGACCGACGAGACACAGGATCGGCCCCTTCAAGTTCTTCTTGATCTTGATGACCGCAATGAATTCCAGCAGGCGCTCCTTCACCTTTTCCAGGCCGTAATGCTGTTCCTCGAGAATCCGCGTCGCCGTCGCGATGTCGACAGTGTCTTCAGTGACTTTGTTCCAAGGCAAGCTGATCAGCCAGTCGAGGTAATTCCGCAAGATGGCGTATTCAGCCACCGCCGGCGAAATCTGCTGCAGATGCTCAAGTTCCTTCAGCGCAACTTTTTTGACCTCCTCAGGCAATCCATTCTCCTCGATCTGTTGCCGGATCGTGTTCGCCTCGGTCACGGACGGATCGGTTTCGCCTAACTCGCGCTGGATGGCGCGCATTTGCTCGCGCAGAAAATAATCGCGCTGGCTCTTGGCCATCGTGCTGGCGACCTCGTTCTGAATCTTGGAACTCAGCGTGAGCACTTCCAATTCGCGGTCCATCAGCGGCCGTAACCGCTGCAAACGCTGCTTAACGTCGCCGGTCTGGAGCAGGTTCTGGCGCTCTTCGAGATTGAGATTCAGGTTTTGCGAGATGAGGTCGCTGAGCTGGTGCGGCTCTTCGGTGTTCAATGCGGCGATCTTGACCTGGTCGGATGCGGTCGGTGTAAGTTTGAGAATCTCCTGGAACTGACGATGCGCGTTTCGCGCCAGGGCGGTCATCTCGACATCGGTCGCGTAAGTTTCCGGAACAACTTCCACCTTGGCCTTCAGATACGGCGTGAGCGTTTCGTATTCCTTGATGCGAATGCGGCGCAATCCCTCGACCAACACCCGCACCGTGTTGTCCGGGAACTTGAGCATCTTGAGCACGCGCCCCGCGCAACCGTATTCCCAAAGGTCTTCCGGCAGCGGATTATCCACGTCGGCCTTGCGCTGCAGTACGAGTCCCAAAAAACGGTCACCTTCCACGACATCATCGATCAGCCGAATGCTCTGGGCGTTGTCCACCAGCAGCGGCGCGACCATTGTGGGGAAAATGACGACATCAGACAGCCCGAGGATGGGAAGCACCTCCGGGAGATTCTTAGACCCCGTCCGTGCCCCGGTGCTTTCGGTTTTACCCGGGGTCGCTTCCAGAATTCGTATGAATTCCGTATCTGGCGAGGTCATCATTGGCGTCTTTTTAGACTTTAGATGCCCCAGCGCAAGACAAAGTTCACCAAATATTACTTGCTGTCAGAACCAGCCACCAAAACGAGCTTTTGGGAGACGCGCGGTGTTTGCGGCACTTCGACGCGCAGGAAACCGTTTTGATAGTCTGCCTTGGCTTGGGAAAGTTCGTAACCGGCCGGAATCTCAATCACACATTCAAACGGACCGTAATTAATCTCCATCACGAGAAAGCTGCACTTGGCCGTGCCTGAACGGCCGCCATCAGGGCGCTGACCGCTGATCATCAAACGGTTGCCGTCGATGGTAATCTCCAAATCCTCTCTGCGCATGCCCGCCAACTCGACATTGATCACCAGGCAATTGTCGCTGCTGATAAAGACGTCGGTGTTGGGAATCCAATGTGTTTCACCCGTTTTGCTGATACGATTTGCGACTGGCGCCTTTTGCCCGGCAGGGTACAACGGCGAATTAACTTTGCACATGCGCTTGGACCCTATGTTATATCACATGCAAGGCAGGTTCAAGCCGAATCATCGCGTATACTTAGAGCGAGGGTGCCTTGACCAGAATCTGGACACGCTCGCCTTTTCGGGCCTTGAACACCATACCGGGCATCGAGCGCGCGCTCGCTCCGGCACCACTGCACGCGAAGCCGTTCTTCTTACCGAATCCGCGCAGACGCACGAGACGCCACGCGAACACACCAGCCGTAAAGCCCACGATGGAAAGGGCAGCAATTTCCTGCCAAGCCATGCCAACATAATAACCCCCTTTGCGCCCTTGGCAACAGGCGAAATTCGTCATTACAGTATCTACACCAGCAGCGCGGATCACCGCCCAAGCTGGCTGCGCGGTGATGGCTGCAGCGTGGCGTACGTGAGAATCCAATAGTACTCAAGAAACCTGATCCGGATTTGGCGTCCCAACCCGTCCACGGCGCGGTGCAGTTCATCTTCGGTCGGGAAGTTTTTCAGGACTTCGTGTGTGCTGCCATCATCGAGTCTGCGGCTTTGATAAGTATTCCCTTCGGCATCGGTTCGCGAAATCGGGGTGCTGCTCCCTTCGACGTAGAGGTTGTCTATAAACACGACCGTCGCACCGGGCGCGAACGCGCCATGAAATTGGGCCAGAAAAGCTGCCAGGCGCGCTTTCCGAATGTGCGACCACCAGAACGCCGCCAGACCTGCATCGAACGGCTCCGAAAACTTTGGCAAGGCATAAACATCGGCGCGTTCGAACCTTGCATTCAGCGATTTGACGCGCGCGAGTTCGAGGACTTCCTCGTTGATATCGACAGCCGTCACTGAGGCTGCCGAACGTGCCAACACTTCGGTCCAATACCCGGTGCCGCAAGCAACTTCCAACACACGCTTGCCACGAAACGTCTTCTGCACCAACTCGCGCAGCGTCACCAAATCGTCCTGCCGCTCCGGTTTTGCATAAATACGCTCGTATTCGTGCGCTCGCTTCGCGTAATACGTCTCGATGCTCATGGCCGAAATGTCTGCTCGATGATTTTATATGCTTCATCACGCATTTCCGGCGGAAAACGATGTGGACAATCAGGATGCTTTACAATGAGTTTGTCGGACGCGCCATAGAGCTCGTAAACCTGCCGCGCCGCCGTGGCGACCGCGTCCACGCTCTTCCATTTAAAGTTTGAATCTCCGAGCGGCGCGCTGATGAAGCATGTGCGCGGTGCGAGCGCGCCGATCATCTCATGGAAATCGAACGGAATCTCCGTGAGCGGATAGTCGAGCAGCTTCGGCATGTAACGCGTGCTGGTCCAGCCTTTGATACTTCCATCCATGTAATCGCGATACGAATCCAAGCCGCAACTCGTCACGACGACTTTGATGCGTTCATCGAAGGCTGCCGTGTAAACTGAATTGTGCCCGCCCAATGAATGGCCGATCGCACCGAATCTATTCGTCTTCACGAACGGCAGTGACGACAGAAGATCCAGCCCGCGAATATTGTCCCAAATGGCTTTCATCGTCCCGCTCTGATATCCCAGCGCCTTCAAGTCTGGATTGTAATCCGCCAGCAGCGGATACGCTGGCGCCAGGACCACAAAACCACGCTCCGCCAGCGCCACTCCATACGCGTCATCCGGGCTGTCGCCAAGCCCGACGACCACCTTGTTGCCGAGCCGATGTGTCTGATGCAACCCCAGTACCGCCGGCGCCTTGTTCGTAATTGAAACCGTCTTGGGAATCAGCAAATACGCCGGCACGCGCCCGTCCGGCTCCGATGCATACGTCAGCTTTTGCAGTTTGTAACCTCCGCGATCCATCTCCTCCTCCACCTTCACATCCAGAACGCAACGCTTCTCCTTCCCCGGCAACGGCCCCATCACCCTCTGCATCGCTTCCAGTACCCCCGCCCGTCGCTTCCCCCAATCCGCCACCGACCGTACCGGTCGCACGTCGCCCCTCGCGTCCAAATACGCCATCAAATTCGTACGCTCAAGCTCCGCACCCTCCAGCGCGAGCGAAAGTAACCAGCAAACAAAAACCAGCCTGCCCATCATCGGCGCCATCATAACCGTAGGACACGAGGTAACGAGTCTCATTTCACTCGTACCAGCGTTCGGGCGCGCTCGCACATACCTCGCAGTAAGCGCGACAGCTTTGTCATAGCGCTTATAAAGCTCGCACGGGGTACTCATTGAGCGAAGTCAATGTCTTCCGATGAGGGACATTGAAAGCTAAAGCACGTCCTTCCATTCTTGTGTGTCAGTACAAAGTCGCCGCGACTTATGATATCCATGCCAATCAGCAGATCCGTCCGAAGTCCGAGATCCATCTTTGTGACATGAATACGGGGAAAACCAACGCCATTCGGCAGCATCAGGTTGATCAGGTAAACCTCACAATTTCGCTCGCCTCCCGCGGTTTGCACCCGCGTCATTCCGATTGGCTGGAGATGACACGCATCCACCACCGTCTGGGAGATTACTGAGCCTGTTGAGCCGGTGTCCCAAACGGCTGCGAATTCGCAGAAACTCGGATGGGCCTCACGCGTAAGCGGATCAAAAGCCGGTGATACTTTGGCTTTAGTGGCAAGGATCCGCAAAATCTTGTCAGATCGAATGGTGAAACTATGCGACACGCCCGCCATGCAGCAGCTATGGCACGACCACGGCAGAGTGGAAGACTTGCGTGTAGCTTTCAGCGCCCGGCTCACACTTCTTCACCAGAAAGGACCCTAAAGGAAATCTTTGAGCAGTGGCTTCTATGGCGTCGATCTCGTCGTCGTAAGCGCCGATGACTTTGCAATCGCGTATCACCACAAACTTGCCGCGGTAGCGCGAAACTAACTCCTCTTGCCGTTCCAAGTAGAACTCGAATTCGCGTTCCAGTGCCATAACTGCTGCAATTAGGCTGCACCAAATCCCGAACCGGTGTCAACCGTTGAGTATCCCACCTGGAGCGCGCTGGACTCGCCCTTTCCAAACCCCAGCCCATCGCGTAACTTGGGAGCCGTTCGAATGCCGAGTGTTTTCATCAAGACTTATGGCTGCCAGATGAACGAGCGCGACTCCGAACAGGTCGCTTCGCAGCTCGTCGCTAAGGGTTATGATCTTGCCCCGTCGGAAGCTGTCGCGGATGTGATTCTTCTGAACACGTGCAGTGTTCGCGATACCGCAGAGCAAAAGGCATTCGGCAAAATGCAGACGCTCGCGAGCGAACTGCGCCGCACGCGGCCAGATGTCGTCCTCGGATTCATGGGTTGCATGGCGCAAAGCCGCGGCAAGGAATTAATCGATCGGCTTCCCGACGTGGACCTCGTCATCGGCACCCAAAAGTTCCATCGCGCCCCGGATTATATCGATGAGATTCTTGCGGGCAAGCGCGCCAAGATCGTGGACATCGACGAAGAGGCGGGCAGCCAAGCCACAATTCGTGGGCACCTCCTCGTCGGCAACGGCCATCGCGCCGTCAGCGCGTTCGTGAGCATCATGCAAGGCTGCAACCAATATTGCACTTTTTGTATCGTACCTTACACCCGCGGCATGGAACGCAGCCGCACGATTTCGGATATCGTGGCGGAATGCCGCGAACTCGTCGTGCAAGGCGTTAAGGAAATCACGTTGCTCGGGCAAATCGTGACGAGCTACGGCAAGCGCGACATTCCCATCAAAGATGGCAAATCACCATTTGTTCAGTTGCTTGAAGCCGTGCACGAGATCGATGGTCTCGAACGCATTCGCTTCACCTCGCCGCACCCGAAAGGCTATGGCGACGACTTGATCGAGGCTTTTGGGCGCTTGCCGAAGCTCATCGAGAGCGCGCACATCCCAGTGCAAAGCGGCAGCAACCGGATGCTGAAGCTCATGCATCGCGGTTACACGCGCGAACGGTTCCTGGAAATTATCGGCAGGCTCCGAAAGGTTCAGCCGGGCATCGGCATTACCACGGACATCATCGTCGGTTTCCCGGGCGAGACTGAAGAGGATTTCCTCGAGACTGTAAGCCTTGTCGAAGAGGCACAATTCGAAAACGCGTACATCTTCAAATACTCGCCGCGCAAAGACACACCCGCGGCGACGATGCCGGACCAGGTTCCGCAGAAAATTAAAGAAGAACGCAATCAGCGCCTATTGCAGCGCATGAACGAAATTAGCGCGCACAAATACGACCAATTCGTCGGGCGACAAGTCGAAATCCTGGTCGAGGGTCCGAGCAAGCGCAACGCCGCGCGCATGAGCGGACGCACACGTTGCAATAAAATCGTGGTGTTCGACGGCTCCGAGCGCCATCGGGGGCAAGTCATGGACGTGAAGATTACCCGTGTCGGCTCATTTACGCTCTATGGTGATCCCGCTATTCTCGAAAATGATTAAACCACGGATGAACACGGACAAACACGGATGTGAAAATGCGTTTTATCCGTGTCCATCCGTGTTCATCCGTGGTTGCTCTCAGTTTTTCGCTGTGTTCTTATTTCAGTCATGAAACTTTCGTCGCTGGCTATTGCATTGGGGCTGATATACGTGCTGCCGAACATCTACGGAGTGCTCAAGCCCGGGCGCTTTGGCGAAGCGGCGCGGAAGTTCCCACGCTACACGCCTGCCGGTTATCCGCTCATGCTGCTGGCCACGGCGTGGTTCGTTTACAACGTCTATCGCGAGCCGATCGCTGATTTTGCAGTGATGAAACCCTATCTCTGCGGATTCTTCGCCGCGGTGGGCGTCGGCGCGTGCATTTTCGTAAAGGACTTTCTGCCCGTCCGTGGCCTCGCTGTGCTGCTGCTGCTCGCCGCCAAGCTTATGGTGGACACCGCGCGGTGGGCTGATACGTCATGGCGCCTGGTCATTACCACCTTGGCCTACGTCTGGATCATTGCTGGGATGTGGCTGACCGTTTCTCCATGGCGGCTGCGCGACATGGCAAACTGGATCACCGCCAACGAGCAGCGCATCCGCCTGTTCACCGGCGCACGCGTCGCCTTCGGCATATTCGTCCTGCTGCTGGGATTAACAGTATTCCGTTCGGTCGAAGCGAAAGCTGCGTCGCCCGAACCTTCGCGGCCCATGCAGATTTCCGGCGGGGCTTCGCCATAGTGCCTGCCCTGCAAAACAAGATCCTGGTGATCCGCGGCGGCGCGATCGGGGATTTCATTCTCACGCTCCCGGTTTTGTCCGCCCTGCGCTCCCAGTTTCCCAACACCCGCCTCGAACTCCTCGGTTATCCGCACATCGCCCAACTCGCGCAACTGGGAAAGCTCGTGGACGAGATCCATTCGATTGATGCACGGCCCCTCGCCGGGTTTTTCGCGCGCCGGGGCCAATTGAATCCGAACCTCACCGACTTTTTCAGCTCCTTTGCGATAATTATCTCTTATCTATACGACCCGGACGGCATCTTTCAGGAGAACGTCGCCCGCGTATCCAAGGCCCAATTCATTGCCGGTCCCCATCGACCGGACGAGCGTAAGGCTATGCATGCAACTGACGTCTTCCTGCTTCCATTGACCCGTCTTGCCATTTTCGAGCCGGATGCAATTCCGCGATTGCGCACCGCTCCAGTCCAGACCGAGCCGATCATTGCACTTCATCTCGGCAGCGGCAGCGAGAAGAAGAATTGGCCGGAATCCAAATGGCGTGAGCTTATCCAAAAGCTTTCAGGATCCCAATTGCTACTGGTCGGTGGCGAAGCCGAAGAGGGCCGTCTGGAACGACTCGCCGAAGTTGCGCCGTGCGCTATTGCCCGCTCCCTGCCTCTCACCGAATTGGCGGCGCGCCTGAGCGTCTGCTCACTTTTTGTAGGTCATGATTCTGGCATCTCTCATTTGGCGGCGGCGCTCGGTATTCCCACGCTCGTGCTATGGGGCGATACCGTGGAGGCGATCTGGCGGCCTTTGGGGCAGAACGTCAGGCTTTTGAGGAACCTCTCGGAAATTTCGGTCGAAATGGTCCATAACGCGGTAGTCCAAGCTACGCAAGAATCGCACAAAACGGGCTTGCAAAGGCAATAAGCTCAGGTAACTTCCACGCTCCGCTTCAATCCAAGCGGGTTTACAGACGATTTTATGGCGACAGCAAACGATTTACGCCGTGGCATGGCGATTAGCTACAACGGCGACGTAGCCGTGGTTTTGGATGCCCAGCATCGCACGCCCGGCAACCTGCGCGCGTTCGTTCAGGCGAACATCCGCAGCATCCGGACCGGCAAGACCTCCGACGTGCGCTTCAGCTCCACTGAAAAGATTGAAGTCATCCCCATGATGACCAAACGCATGGAGTTCAGCTACAAGGACGGCAACGACTACGTGTTCTCAGACCCTGAGACATACGAGACGATTAATCTCCCCCCGGAAACGATTGGCGAGTCAAAGAACTATCTCGTGGAGAATGCGTCCGTCACCGTGACATTCGTCGATGACAAGCCAGTGGTAGTTGAGTTGCCACCGAGTGTCGTCCTGGCCGTCTCAGAGGCTCCGGAAGGCGTTCGTGGCGATTCTGCCAACAACGTGCAGAAATCCATCATCCTCGAAACCGGAATTTCAATTCAAGCGCCGCTGTTCATTAAGACCGGTGAAAAGGTCAAGGTGGACACGCGGACCGGGAAATACATGGAAAGGGCTTAATAAATGCCGAATACCGTATCAGCCGAACGTCGGGCGCGCCAAAGCGCGCGCCGCCACATCAGCAACAGCAGCATCAAGAACCGCTTAAAGACAATCGAGAAGCGCTACCTTGCCACCGTCAAAGCGGGCAAGAAGGAGGACTCCGAAAAAGGGTTTCGCGAAGTGAGCGCCGCTCTCGACAAGGCCGCCAAGACCGGTGTGATCCACGCCCGCAAAGCCAGCCGTAAGAAGTCCCGGCTGGCCGCACATCTCCAGACCGCCACCGCCGCCTGATCAGGTAGGGCGAAGCGTCCCTGCTGAGCCGTGTTCGGGACGGCGAGCGTTTGGGGGAAATGGTCGGAGCGACAGGATTTGAACCTGCGACGTCCTGCTCCCAAAGCAGGTGCTCTAGCCAGGCTGAGCTACGCTCCGATAATCAAGGGCAGGAATATCTTAGTTCCGGCACCGTTTCGCAACTTTATTCAGCGCACTCTCCCCTTCTTAGGTTTTGTCTCCATTGGGGCAAAAAACCTTTGATTCGATGGTGTGGGGAGATTGAACCTGCAAAAAGGGGAGTAAAAATGAAGATCATACACGGAGTAACTATAGGTGCGCTGGGCTGCATTTGCTTTACGGCCATTGCGCAGCAACAACAGAGCCCATTTCAACCGCCGGCAGTGGTCAGCCAAGCCACCGTAGGCAACCCAATCGTCCTGAATTTGGCGGGCGTGACCGTCACGGATCAGTCCGGCCAGCCGCTGGGACCGATTCAGAACATCTTGCTAAGTCCTGCGGGTTGCGTCGACATGGCGGTACTGTCCTTGGGCGGACAAAAACTCGTGCCGATTCCGTGGACTCTGGTGAGCGGCTCGGGCGCCACCCGCGGGGAGAACGAAGTCGCCGGCCGAGCCACTTCCGTTTGCAGAGTGGATCGCACTACGTTAATGCAGGCGCCGAGCGTAACCATGAATCAGATCACGCAATTGACGCAGCCTCAGATGATTCAGCAGGTCCAAACGTTCTATAGCCAGCAGGTGCAACAGACAGCCGCAGGCGGAACGGGGTCGCAAACCGACGTCAACGTCGGGGGGAGCATCAGCGCCACGAATCGCACGAACATAGGGATCACGAACCAGAGCAATATCCAAAATCAGGATACCAACTTCTCGCCCACCGGACCGACGAACGGCAGGCCCGGCCGGCCGGCATTTGAAACCAATCGCCCGCCGTTCAATCGCCCACCGCTGAATCGGCCTCCCACAAATCGGCCGTCAATAACGCCGGGCACAGGTGCCAGTCCGAATCAACCAGGGCAGCCGATCCAGTAGCCGGTAAGTTTGGAGCATTTAAAATCGAAAAGCTGCAGAAGCGCCAACTGCTTCCGCAGCTTTTTGCTTTTTTCGATACGAGACTGGCTAATATGGACTGCGGCGGCAGAGCGCAGCGGTGACGCCGCTTTAGATTCACCGCTCGAACGGCCTCGATCGCCGAATGGGCACCATGGGCTACGTAGCCAAAGCGGCGTCGCCGCTGCAACTCTGCCGCCGCAGTCCAGACTCCCAATAAGAGGAACCTAGTATCCGCCCGGTGTAAGCGACTGCGCTGTCACCGCCAAGGTGCCGCGCTTTTCGGCTTCGTCCAGGATCGTCGCCGTTGCGGTGGCGCCGATCCGGGTCACGCCGAGCGAGCGGACCAACAGCAAGTCGTCCAGCGTGCGAACCCCGCCGGCAGCCTTGATCTGGACCCGTGGCGGACAATGCTTGCGCATCAGTTTCAAGTGTTCAACCGTCGCGCCCTTATACGCATACATCCCATTGTCCTGCTTCAGGAACCCATACCCTGTGGAAGTTTTCACGAAGGCGACGCCGATCTCTGAACAAATCTCGCACAGGCGGATGATGTGGGTGTCCTGCAAATAGTCGTTCTCAAAGATCACTTTGAGGACCGGAGCAGCATCGTCGATGGCCTTAATTTCCGCATGCACATAGTCCCAATCGCCGCCAAGCGCTTTGCCGATGTTGATCACCATATCGATCTCGGTACTGCCGTCCCTAACGGCGGCTTCAGTTTCCTTCACCTTCATTGTGGTGGTGCTGTTGCCGTGCGGAAAACCAATGACCGCGCAAATTCCCACATCCGAGCCAGCCAGAACTTCCTTAGCCAGCGCAATGCTGTACGGTTTGATGCAGGCGGTCGCGACATCATATTTTCGGGCGAGTTCGCAGCCCTTGCGAATCTCGGCATCCGTCATCGTCGGATGCAGCAGCGAATGGTCGATCATCTTGGCCAAATCGCGGAGCGTGATTTTTTCCATCATATAAACTGTTCCAGGAATCGTTTGGATTGCATCAGCGCGCGTTTGCGGTCATCCAGCGTAGCCTCGAAGGCACGGTCCTCCACTTCGATGCATACGGCTCCTTTATATCCGACCGCGGCGAGGGCCGCAAAAAAATCCTGCCATTTCACTTCGCCCAGACCGGGCAGCTTCGGCTCATGATAGTCCAGCGGCGTGGCGAGAATGCCCACCTCGTCCAATCGCTGGCGTGAGATGCGCGCGTCTTTGGCGTGCACGTGAAAAATCCGATCAGCAAACTCGCGGATCGGCTTCACGGGATCCATGAACTGCCAGACCAGATGCGAAGGATCATAGTTCAACCCGAAGTTCCGGCTCGGGATTCGCTCGAACATCTCGCGCCAAACCTTAGGCGACACAGCCAGGTTCTTGCCGCCGGGCCATTCGTCATTCGTAAACAGCATCGGGCAGTTCTCGATCGCGAGGCGCACGCCAGACGCTTCGGCGTGCTTCACGATGCCAGGCCAGCGTTCCTGAAAGAGCGCCCAATTGTCGTTGACCGACCGCGTGTGATCGCGGCCCACGAATGTGTTAACGATGTTCAGTCCGAGCTGCGGCGCCGCGGAGATCACACCCTTGAGGTGATTGATGCAGACTTCCGCCTCCTCCTCGTCAGCGCACAAAGGATTCGGGTAATAGCCCAACGCGGAGACCTGAGCAGTGAGCTTGCGAGGTTTGAAATCGCCGACGTCGACGTGAGTGACGCCCGCATATCGGCGGTCGGCTTTGCCGATGGGCCAGCACATCAGTTCAACGACATCGAAACCGGCTTCACGGGAAAACGCCAGCACCTGATCAAGCTCCAAGTCGGGCAGAATCGCGCTGACGAAACCAAGTTTCACCGGGCGATGTTAAACAGGAATCGGCGCCAATCGACAGGAATAAAATGTTCCGGTAATGTGCGGCTCATGAGCAATCTCAACGAGATCCAGCGTGCTTCGTCCGAACAATTCGGGCGACAGAGCCGGCATTACGCCAAAGGCCACGTCCTCGAAAACGTCGATGATATCCGGGCGGCGTTGAAACACATTCCCCTGCCCGCGAAAGCCAAAGTTTTGGACATCGCGACCGGCGCGGGACACACAGGACTCTTTTTCGCGGACCTTGGGCATGACGTGATGCTCGCGGATATTGCGCAACCCATGTTGGATCGCGCATTGGAAGCAGCGAAGCAGCGCGGATTGAAGGTGCAGACGCGATTACATTCCGCCGAAGAACTGCCGTACCCGGACAAGAGCTTCGATCTCGTGACCTGCCGCGTGGCGCCGCACCATTTCAGTTCACCGGCGCAATTCGTTCGGGAGACCGCGCGCGTCTTGAAAGCGAGTGGCCAGTTTTTGTTGATCGATGGCACGGTCGAAGATGATCAGCCTGAAGTCGAGGAATGGGTGCATCGGCTGGAGAAGTTGCGCGACGCCAGCCATAATCGTTTGCTTACCCCCGGCGCGTGGCGCGGGTTGTGCGCCAACAACGGCTTGCGAGTCATCCATTCCGACGTGAGTGCCTTTAAACAACCGGACCTGAACTGGTATTTCGAGACGGCGGGCACTCCGCCCGAGAACCGTAAACAAGTCCTGGACCTGATCACCAACGCTCCTGAGTCCGTTCGGCGGTTCATTGGCCTGGCGAACGAGGACGGCAAAATCGTCTGGTGGTGGCAGCGGCTCACGCTCGTCGCGCAAAAGGGTTAGAGCATTTTAATAAAATCATGGCCGCAGGGGGACATCGCAGCGCGATGTCCATACCAGCAAGGGCGAATCAAGTCGCGAGGTAGGGACATCGCGCCGCGATGTCCGTGCCTGGGTGGCCATAGATTTACTGAAAATGCTCTAACAAACAAAAAAGGCCGGGAATTGCTTCCCGGCCTTGTGATTGTTCAATGCGTCCCGCGCCGATTAGTTCTTCGGCGGGAGCTTGACGGAGCACTCCACGGCGTGGATCAGATCCGTGACTGCCTTATCGAACATCGCGGCTTCCGCCGGGTTCTGACGCGCAATTTGGGCGCTGACCTTATGCTGGAACACCTGCAGCATCTGGCCGCCGACACCCGTGCCGTCGCGTTCGAACGCGGCTTTGGCCGCCTTCAGGCTGACGATCAGCGGGCGCTTGTTCCTGCGGTCGACGGATGTGCCATCGACTAGGCTGATGACTTGCTCGCATCCTTCGGACGCCGTGATGACACACAGATCAAGGAACTGATGGCAGCGGGCGCGGCCATCACTCACGATCATGGTGATAGTATGGCAACCAACATCCAGGCAGTTAGTCACAATCGTGCCGCTAACAATGTTGGTGTCGTCGATCACCCAACTCGTGGCGAGCGTGTCACCATCAACGTCGGTTGAGCCTGAACCATCCAGCGTGAGGCAAACGTAATCGTTCTGCACAGCAATCGTGTATAGCTTGCCGTTGGAGGGGAAC
>Ga0066710_100001992_pt1 | contig 16000 bp, 12 predicted proteins | sample GraSoiAngelo_159_FD_79666 | JGI IMG/M metagenome (GOLD analysis project Ga0066710, IMG submission 79666) | Grasslands soil microbial communities from the Angelo Coastal Reserve, California, USA - 14_1009_16_40cm | ecosystem: Environmental > Terrestrial > Soil > Grasslands | place: USA...
TCGGCCGGCGTGTTGATGACCAGGGCGATCTCGCGCCGCTTCATGAGATCGATCACGTTCGGACGATAGCCCTCGGCGACTTTGTGGATCGTCTCGACGCTCATGCCGTAACGTCCCAGGATGCGCGCGGTGCCCGGCGTCGCCACGATCGTGAAGCCGAGATCGATGAGCCGCCGCGCCAGCGGCGCCACCGCGCGCTGGTCGCGCGGCCGTACGGAGACGAAGATCTTGCCGAGGGTGGGCATCAGCAGTCCCGACGCCACCTGCGACTTGAGATAGGCCTTGCGGAAGTCGTGGTCGAGACCCATGACTTCGCCCGTGGATTTCATCTCCGGGCCCAGGACCGTGTCGACGCCCGGAAACTTGACGAACGGGAAGACCGACTCCTTGACCGCGATGTGGGGCAGATCGCGACCGTCCCATCTCAGCCACGCCTCGAGCGTCTCGCCGAGCGCGACGCGCATCGCGATCTTGGCGAGCGGCAGCCCGATCGCCTTGGACACGAACGGCACGGTGCGTGAGGCGCGCGGGTTCACCTCGAGCACGTAGATCGTGTCGTTGCGGATCGCGAACTGCACGTTGATGAGCCCGATCACGCCGAGGGCCTGGGCGAGCGCGCGCGTCTGGCCGCGCAGCGCCTGGACCTCATCCTCGCCGAGCGAGTACGGCGGGAGCGCGCAGGCCGCGTCGCCGGAATGGATGCCGGCCTTCTCGATGTGCTCCATGACGCCGCCGACGAGCACGCGCGTCCCGTCGGCCACGGCATCGACGTCGATCTCGATCGCGTCGTCCAGGAACTTGTCGATCAGGACCGGATGCTCGGGCGAGACCTGAACGGCCTCGTGCATGAACTCGCCGAGGTCCTGGTCGTCGTGGACGATCCGCATCGCGCGGCCGCCCAGCACGTAGGAGGGCCGGACGAGCACCGGGTAGCCGATCTTGACGGCGATCACGCGCGCCTCGTCGAGGGAGCGGGCGGTGGCGCCGGCCGCCTGGTGGAGTCCGAGCTCGGCGATCAGCGCGTTGAAGCGCTGCCGGTCCTCGGCGCGGTCGATGGCGTCGGGCGAGGTGCCGAGGATCGGCACGCCGGCGTCGCGCAGCGGGACCGCCAGCTTCAGCGGAGTCTGGCCGCCGAACTGGACGACCACGCCCAGCGGGCGCTCGCGTTCGACGATGTTGAGGACGTCCTCGAGCGTCAACGGCTCGAAATAGAGCCGATCGGAGGTGTCGTAGTCGGTGGAAACCGTCTCCGGGTTGCAGTTGACCATGATCGCCTCCACGCCGAGGTCGCGCAGCGCGAACGCGGCGTGGACGCAGCAGTAGTCGAACTCGACGCCCTGGCCGATGCGGTTGGGGCCCGAGCCGAGGATGACGACCTTGGGCCTCGCGGTCGGCGGCGCCTCGTCCTCCTCCTCGTAGGTCGAGTAGAGATACGGCGTGTGGGCGACGAACTCGGCGGCGCACGTGTCCACCGTCTTGAACGTCGCGCGGATCCCATGCGCCAGCCGACGCGCGCGGACGGCCATCTCGGTGGCGCCGGTGAGGTCGGCGATGCGCCGGTCGGCGAAGCCGAGCTGCTTGGCCCGCCGGAGCACCTCCGGGTCGGTCGCCGCCGCGACGATCTGCGGCTCGAACTCGACGACCTCGCGAATGTTCTCGAGGAACCAGGGATCGATGTGGGTCAGCGACCGGATCTGCTCGGTCGTGAATCCGGCCCGGTAGGCGTCGCCGATCGCGAAGATCCGATCGGGGGTCGGGACGCTCAGCAGGCGCCGGAGCTCGTCGTCGGCGAGCGGCCGGCCCAGGGTCAGCGCCCAGCGGTCCTCCTCGAGCGAGCGGATCGACTTCTGGAGCGCTTCCTTGAACGTCCGCCCGATCGCCATCACCTCGCCGACCGATTTCATCTGGGTCGTCAGGGTGCGATCGGCTTCGGGGAATTTCTCGAACGCCCAGCGCGGGAACTTGACCACGCAGTAGTCGATGGCCGGCTCGAACGACGCCGGCGTCTCGCGCGTGATGTCGTTCCGGATCTCGTCGAGCGTGTAGCCGACCGCGAGCTTCGCGGCGATCTTCGCGATCGGGAAGCCGGTCGCCTTGGAGGCGAGCGCCGAGGAGCGCGACACGCGCGGGTTCATCTCGATCACGACCAGGCGGCCGTCGGCCGGATTCACAGCGAACTGGATGTTCGAGCCGCCCGTCTCCACGCCGATCTCGCGGATGATCGCGATCGCGGCGTCGCGCATCAGCTGGTATTCCTTGTCGGTCAACGTCTGGGCCGGCGCCACCGTGACGGAGTCGCCGGTGTGCACGCCCATCGGGTCGACGTTCTCGATCGAGCAGATGATGACGACGTTGTCGGCGAGGTCGCGCATCACCTCGAGCTCGAACTCTTTCCAGCCGATCACCGACTCCTCGACCAGGACGGTGCCGACCGGCGACATCTGGAGCCCCCACCGCACGGCACTCTCGAGCTCGTCGGGGTTGTATGCGATCGAGCCTCCGGTGCCGCCGAGGGTGAACGAGGGGCGGATGATCGCGGGGTAGCCCACCGTCGCCACGATGGTGCGCGCTTCGTCGAGGCTCCGGGCGTGACCCGAGCGTGGGAGCGCCAGCCCGATCCGCTCCATCGCCTGCTTGAAGAGCGCGCGGTCCTCGGCCTTCCGGATCGCCTCAAGCTTGGCGCCGATCAGCTCGACGCCGAATCGATCGAGCGTCCCCGCCTCGGCCAGCGCGACGGCGACGTTGAGACCGGTCTGGCCACCGAGCGTCGGCAGGAGCGCCTGCGGCCGCTCGCGCTCGATGATCTTTGCCACGAACTCCGGCGTCAACGGCTCGATGTACGTCCGATTCGCGAGCTCGGGATCGGTCATGATCGTCGCGGGATTCGAGTTCACCAGCACGACCTCGAACCCTTCTTCCCTGAGCGCGCGACACCCCTGCGTGCCCGAATAGTCGAACTCGCACCCCTGACCGATGACGATCGGCCCGGAGCCGATGATCAGGATGCGCTGGAGGTCGGTACGCTTGGGCAGCTACTCCTCCACGAGCCCGTACACGATCGAGGTTTCCGGCGCGGCCTCTTCGCGGCGATAGAGCACGTCGTCGAGCCGGCCGTTGCCGACCCACGCGACCTCCCCGCTGCCCCAGAGCTGCTCGCCCAGCACGCTCATGCGGCGGTCGACGCGCTCGCGGATCGCGTGGGCTTCGAGCGAGGCCTCGCTCTGCGCGGTGAACGAGGTCCACTCCGGTTTCTGGCCGCCCCCTTCGGTCTTACGGTATGAGATCAAGTACTTGGGCATGACGAGGTCAGCCTCCCTTCTGGCTCATCAGATCGGCGAAGCGGTGAAACAGGTCGTTGGCGTCGTGCGGTCCCGGCGACGCTTCCGGGTGGTACTGCACCGAGAACACCGGCCACTCGCGGTGCCGCAGCCCCTCGCAGGTGCCGTCGTTGAGGTTGAGATGCGTGGGCTCCCAGCCGTGCGCCGACACCGATGCCGGGTCGACGGCGAAGCCGTGGTTCTGTGCGGTGATCGAGACCTTGCCGGTCGCGACGTCCTTGACCGGATGGTTGGCGCCGTGATGACCGAACGGCAGCTTGTACGTCCGGCCGCCGGCCGCCAGGCCGAGGATCTGATGTCCGAGGCAGATCCCGAAGATCGGCACGCGTCCGAGGAGCCCGCGCACCGACTCGATCAGGTAGGGCACGCCTTCCGGATCGCCCGGCCCGTTGGAGATGAACACGCCGTCGGGCTTCGCGCCGAGCACGTCGGCGGCTGTCGTCGAGGCCGGCATGACGGTCACGTCGCAGCCGATCGTGCTGAGCTGGCGCAGGATGTTGAACTTGATCCCGCAGTCGTAGGCGACGACCCGGAAGCGCGGCGGTGGCGGCGCGACGTACCCGCGCGAGAGCTCCCAGCCGCCCTCGGACCACGTGTAGGGCGCATCGGCGGTGACCTCGGCCACTAGGTCGCGGCCGACGAGCCCCGGCAGCGCCCGCGCGCGCGCGAGGAGCGGCGCGGGCTCGGTCGCGATCGACGAGATGAGGCCGTCCTGGGCGCCGCGGTCGCGCAGGTGGCGCGTCAGCGCGCGCGTGTCGATGTCCTGGATCCCCACGATGCCGTGGCGCGTGAGGTAGGCGTCGAGGCTCGCGCACGAACGGAAGTTCGACGCGACGGGCGACGCCTCCTTGACGATGAACCCGTTGACCCACGGCCGACGCGACTCCACGTCTTCCTCGTTGACGCCGTAGTTGCCGATCATCGGGTACGTCATCGCCACGATCTGTCCCCGGTAGGACGGATCGGTGAGGATTTCCTGGTATCCCTGCATCGCGGTATTGAAAATGACTTCACCCGATGCTTCGCCCACCGCGCCGAGCGATCGGCCTCTGAACGTGCGGCCATCGCGCAGGACGAGCCAGGCGGGCTTCATCTCGGGGCGACTCGCGCGATCGTTCCGCCGACCACCGTCATCCACGGGCCACCGCGAAGCTGCCATCCGCCGAACGGCGTGTTCCGGCTCCGCGAGTGAAACCGCGCCGGCTCGACGGTCGTTTCGGCGTCGAGGTCCAGGACGGTCACGTCGGCGGGCGCGCCGGCGGACAACGTCCCGCCCGGCAGGTTGAGCAGCCGCGCCGGATCCCGGCTCCACCGGGCGATGAGCGTGGCGAGCGGCAGATGTCCGGACCGCACCAGCCGGTCGAGCACCACCGCCACCGCCGTCTCGAGCCCGACGATGCCGAAGGCGGCGCGATCGAACTCGCCTTCCTTCTCGGAGAGGGCGTGCGGGGCGTGGTCGGTCGCGATGCAGTCGATGGTCCCGTCGACGAGCCCCTCGATCAGCGCCTCGACGTCGCGCTTGGTCCGAAGCGGCGGCGCCATCTTCGTGTTGGCGTCCCAGCTCCGCACCGCGTCCTCCGTCAGGACCAGATGGTGCGGGGTGACCTCGGCCGTGACCCGGATCCCGCGCGCCTTCGCGTCGCGAACGAGGCGCACCGTGCCGGCGGTGGACGCGTGCGCGATGTGGACGTGGGCGCCGGTCAGCTCGGCCAGCAGGATGTCGCGGGCCACCATCACGTCCTCGGCCGCCGCGGGCTGCCCCGGCAGGCCGAGCTCGGTGGAGACGACGCCCTCGTTGATCGAGGCGCCCGCGCTCAGCGCCGAATCCTCGGCGTGGCTGATGATCGGCGCGCCGAACGGCAGGGTGTATTCCATGGCGCGGCGGTAGAGTTCCGCGTTCATGACGCACCGGCCGTCGTCGGAAAAGGCGACGCAGCCCGATTCCGCCAGCTCGGCCAGCTCGGCGAGCTCCTCGCCGCGGAGGTTCCGCGTGACGGCGCCGATCGGGTAGACGCGCACGAGGCCCTCGACCTTGGCCTTGGCGAGGATATAGTCCGTCACCGCGCCGTTATCGTTGACGGGACTCGTGTTCGCCATGCAGCACACGGCGGTGAATCCGCCGGCGGCGGCCGCCCGCGTGCCGGTCGCGACCGTCTCTTTGTACTCCTGGCCGGGCTCGCGCAGGTGCACGTGCATGTCGATGAATCCCGGGCAGACGATCTTGCCCTTCGCGTCGACCACCTCGACGTCTGCGGGCGCCTCGAGATGCCGCCCCAGCCGCGAAATCTTGCCGTGCTCGATGAGGACGTCCTGGACGGCGTCGACGTTGTTCGCCGGATCGATCACGCGGCCGCTCCGGATCAGCAAGCTCATGCTCCGTCTCCGCCTTTGTGGCCAGCGAGCAGGAGCAGGACCCCCATGCGCACGGCCACGCCGCGGGACACCTGGTCGAGGATGACGGAGTAGGGGCCGTCGGCGACCTCGGGCGCCAGCTCGATGCCGCGGTTCACGGGGCCGGGATGCATGATCAGGACATCGGGCCGCGCGTGTCGGGCCAGCTTGTCGAGCGTGAGGCCCCAGAAGCGCGCGTATTCCCGGAGCGAGGGGATCAGCCCCGCCGTCATGCGCTCCTGCTGCAGGCGGAGCATCATGATCACATCCACGTCGCCGATCGCGTCTTCCAGGCGGTAGCTCACCTTCGCGCCGAGCTCCTGCACGAACGGCGGGATGAGCGTGGGCGGTCCGGCCACGGTGACGGTCATGCCGAGCTTGCGCATGCCGTGGATGTCGGAGCGCGCGACGCGGCTGTGGGCGATGTCGCCGACGATCGCGACGTGGAGCCCGTCGAAGTGCCCCTTCTTCTCGCGGATGGTCAGGAGATCGAGCAGCGCCTGGGTCGGGTGCTCGTGGGCCCCATCGCCTGCGTTCACGATCGAGCACGGGAGCTCACGGGCGAGCAGATCGGCGGCGCCGGCCGACGAGTGGCGGACCACGACGACGTCGGGGCTCATCGCGGCGATGTTCTTGGCCGTGTCGATGAAGCTCTCGCCCTTGGTCGTGCTCGAGCCGCTCGCCGAGAAGTTGATCACGTCCGCGGAGAGCCATTTCCCGGCGATCTCGAACGACGTGCGCGTCCGGGTGGACGACTCGTAGAAGAGGTTGACGACCGTCTTGCCGCGGAGCGCCGGGACCTTCTTGATGTCGCGCGACGCGATCTCCTGGAGCGACGCGGCGGTGTCCACCAGCAAGGTGATCTCGCCCGCGTCGAGCTCGCGCATCGAGAGCAGATCCTTCCGCGTCCAGCCCATCCTAGCCCTCCTCGGGTTCTTCGATGACGACGCGGTCCTCACCGTCGTGCTCGCGCAGGCGTACGGCGACGCTCTCGCGGCGCGAGGTCGGCAGGTTTTTCCCGACGTAATCCGGGCGTATCGGCAGCTCGCGGTGACCGCGATCGATGAGGCACGCCAGCTGGATCGCGGTCGGCCGGCCGAGGTCGATGATCGCGTCGAGCGCCGCGCGAATGGTGCGGCCGGTGAAGAGGACGTCGTCGACGAGGATCACCGTCTTGTCCTTGATCGAGAACGGGATGTCGGTCCCGCGGATCACCGGCGTGCCGCGCATGCCGAGGTCGTCCCGATAGAGGGTGATGTCGAGCGTCCCGACCGGGAGGGTCGTCCCGTCGATCTGGGCGATCTTCGCGCCGAGGCGGTGCGCGAGGCTCACCCCGCGCGTGCGGAGCCCGACGAACGCCAGGTCCTTGGCGCCGCCGTTCTTCTCGAGGATCTCGTGGGCGATGCGGGTGAGGGCCCGGTCGAGCGCGCTCTCGTCGAGAACCTGCGCCTTCTCGCGGTGGCGGGGGGCGGAGCTACTCATCTTCTCTCCTTGCGGGCCTCTCCGGGCTCGCTTAAAGGAAAGCTTCCGTATTGACTGCAGTCACTCTACATGGCGCTCGTCCCTCGTGTCAACCCGACGAGGGGCGCGACGCGCCGCCGGAGCGCCAGCGCTCCACGGTCCGCCGGTGGTGCTCGACGGTGACGCGGCCCGCCTTCACCACGAAGCGCCGCGGCGGCAGGGCCATCACGATCTCTTCCACCCGCTCGCACTCCCAGACGACGAGATCGGCCCGGCAGCCGGCGGCGCAGCCGTAGTCGCGGAGGTTGAGGATGCGTGCCGGATGGTGCGTGATCGCGGCTACGAGATCGCGCATCAGGTCGCGGGTGCCCATGTGGGCGGCGACGGCGGCGACGAACGTCAGGTGCGCGGGGTCGGCCGTGCCGATCGGCGTGAACGGGTTCCGGATATTGTTGGACGCCAGCGCGACCGGAATGCCCGCCTCCAGCAGGCGGCGGATGGGTGTCAGGCCGCGGCGGACGTTTCGCTCGTCGCGCCGGCCCATGAGATAGAGATCGGTCAGCGGCAGGCTGATCACGCCGATCCGGGCCGCCGCGAGGTCGGCGATCAACGCCGCCTGCTCGGGTCCGGCCAGCGCCGCCAGCTCCGTCAAGTGGCCGACCGCGACCTTGCCCTGCCAGCCCGCGCGGATCGTCTGGCGGATGATCTCACGCACGTGCAGGTGCTCGGGCTCGTCGCTGAAATCGACGTGGAAGTCCGCGTCGACTCCGAACTCGGCCGCGAGCGCCAGGACGATCTCGATGTGGCGGCGCGGGTCGGTGTCGTTGTACGGACAGCCGCCGACGAGATCGGCGCCCATCTCGAGGGCGCGGCGGAGCAGCGTCTCGGTCGGCGGCGCCTGGAGAATGCCTTCCTGAGCGAATGCGCTGAGCTGGAGATCGATGGCCGGCGCGTACTCGCGCTTGAGCGAGAGCATGGCCTCCATGCCCATGAGCCCGACGATCGGGTCCACCTCGACGTGCGCGCGCATTGCCGTCGTGCCGGCGGCGACGGCTAGGTCGAGCACGCGGCGCGCCCGCGCGCCGATGTCGTCGGCGGTGAAGTCGCGCTTGGCCGCGCCGGTGAGCCGGATCGCCTCGGCGGCCGTCTCGGCCGAGCCGGAGATCCGCCCGGTCAAGAGCGCCTTGTCGAGATGCATGTGCGACTCGACGAGCCCGGGCGTGACGAGCCGGCCGGCGACGTCGATCGTCTCGCGCGCGGGCTCGCGCGCCGGGCCGACGCCGAGGATGCGCCCGCCGGCGATCGCGAGATCGACGGGCTGGGCTCGATCGGGCAGGCCACAGCCGCGAAGGATCAGGTCGAGCACGTCAGTCGCTCCGCGCGCTCAGGCGTCGCGCTTGGGAGGATTGATGTTGTAGGCCTTGAGCTTCCGATAGAGGTGGCTGCGCTCGATGCCGAGGCGCTCGGCGGTGCGCGTCACGTTCCAGTCATTGGAGCGTAGCTCGGCGAGGATGTACGCGCGCTCGAAGTTGTCGCGCGCGTCCTTGAGCGAGCGGTCCCGCGACTCGCCCGCGAGCGGCGCCGCCTCTTTCGGGCGCAGCGGCGCCGGCAGGTCGTCGGCCGTGATCACGTCGCCCCGAGCCATGATGACGAGCCGCTCGACCATGTTCCGGAGCTCCCGCACGTTGCCGGGCCAATCGTAGGCCAGGAAATAGCCGAGCGCCTCGCTGGAGAGCGCCTTCGCGCGCTTGCCGTTCTCGGCGCAGAACTGGGCGATGAAGTGGCTCACGTGGGCGGGGATGTCGTCCTTGCGCGTGCGCAGCGCGGGGACCTCGATCGGGATGACGTTCAGCCGATAGTAGAGGTCTTCCCGGAATTGACCCTCGCGGATCAGGGCCGCCAGGTCACGGTTGGACGCGGCGATCACCCGCACGTCCACCCGGAGCGTGTCCTTGCCGCCGACGCGCTCGAACGCCTGCTCCTCGAGCGAGCGCAGGACCTTGGCCTGCGTCTTCAGGCTCATGTCGCCGATCTCGTCGAGGAAGAGGGTGCCGCCGTCGGCGAGCTCGAACTTCCCGCGGCGCCGCGCCAGCGCGCCGGTGAACGCGCCCTTCTCGTGGCCGAACAGCTCGGACTCGATCAGCTCCTCGGGGATGGCGGCGCAGTTGACCTCGACGAAGGGGCGCTCGCGGCGGGCGGACTGCACGTGGATGGCGCGCGCCACCAGCTCCTTGCCGCTGCCGTTCTCGCCGTGGATCAGCACGCGGCCGGTGGTCGGCGCGGCGGTCGTGATCTGCTCGCGGAGCACCCGGATCGCGGCGCTCTCGCCGACGATCTCGGCCCGCTGCTCGAAGCCCGCGCGGAGCGCCGCGTTCTCGCGCTCGAGCCGGGCGTGCTCGAGGGCGCGGCTGACCGTGACCAGGATCTTCTCGAGCGACAGCGGCTTCTCGACGAAGTCGTAGGCGCCCAGACGCGTCGCCTTGACGGCCGTCTCGATCGTGCCGTGGCCGGAGATCATGACCACGACCGCCTCGGGCCGCACCCGCTTGATCTCGGCGAGGGTCTCGAGGCCGTCCATCCGGTCCATCCAGATGTCGAGAAACGTCACGTCGGGCAGCTCGTCGGCGAAGAACCGCAGGGCGTCGGCGCCGCCGCCGACCGCCGACACGCGATAGTCCTCGTCCTCCAGGACGTCGCGGAGCGTCGACCTGATGGCCGGCTCGTCGTCGACGATCAGTATATGCTCGCCGGCCATGTCCGTCCTCGGAGGGGTGCCCCAGGCACGACGCGGGAGATCTGTTCTCGCGTCATATCAGGCTTCCACCGTCACGCCGGCGCGGGAGACGGGGACTTCGATGACGAAGCGCGTGCCCTTGGGGTCGTTGTCCTCGATCCAGATCGTGCCGCCGTGCTCGCTCACGATCTCGTGGACGATCGGGAGCCCGAGGCCCATCCCCGCGACCTTTGTCGAGAAGTAAGGCATGAAGAGCTTCTCCTTGTCCTCGGCGCTGATGCCCGGCCCGTTGTCGGCCACGATGATGCGCGCGTGTCCCGTCTCGGGCACGTGCACCGTCTCGACCCGAACGTCGCCGGTGCCCCCGACCGCCTCGACCGCGTTGTCGACCAGGTTCAGCACCGCGCGCTTGATGTGATCCGGATCGACCTCGAGCAGCGGCAGGTCGTCGGGATGACGCGTCGTGATCGAGAGCGCCGGATGCGACTCGCGGTAGAGGCTCACGACGCTGTCGACCAGCTGGCGCACGTCGGTCGGGCGCGGGGCCAGCACCGGCATGCGCGCGAAGCGCGAGAACTCGTCGACCAGGCGCTTGAGCCCGTCGACCTCGTGGATGATCGTCTCGGTCGCCTCGAGCACGAGCCGCTCCTCGCCCGGCGTGCGGGCCAACCGCCGGCGGAGCCGCTGGGCGGAGAGCTGGATCGGCGTCAGCGGGTTCTTGATCTCGTGGGCGATCCGCTGCGCGACCTCGCGCCACGCCGCCACGCGCTGGGCCTTCAGGAGCTCGGTCAGGTCGTCGAGGACCACCACGGTGCCCGCGTATTCGTTGTCGGGAGCGCGCAGCGCCGTCGCCGAGGCGACGAGGGAGAGCGTGGCGCCGCCGCGCCGCAGCTGCACCGCGAGCTCGGCGCTGGCCGCGTTGGGGCGCCGCATGCGCTGCACCTGGACGACCACGGGCCGCAAGGCCGGTCCGGCGAACACTTCCTCGAGGAGGCGGCCGGGCGCGGTCGTCTCGTTCACGCCGAGCATGCGGGCGGCGGCGCGGTTGATCGTCGTGAGGCGTCCGAGCGGATCGAACGAGACCACGCCGGTGGTGATGGCTTCGAGGACCGTCTCGATGTAGACGCGCCGATCCTCGAGCTCCGTGTGCTTGTCGGACAGGTCGAGGTAGGCCTCCTCGAGCTGGCGCTTCGAGCGCCCCAGATCGTCCGTCATGCGGTTGAACGAGTTGATCAGGACGCCGATCTCGTCGTCGCCGTGCGCCTGGACCTTGTAGGCCAGGTTGCCGGCGGCGACCTCCCGCGTGCCCTCCGCGAGCTGCGCGATGGGGCCCGTGATCCCGCGCGCGAGGTAGAGGGCGAACCACGTGAACGAGAACACGACGATGAGCGTCATGAGCAGGAACAGCAGGATGTAGATGCCCTTGATCGGCGTCTTCAGGAGCTTGAGCTGCTTGTACTCGCGGAACGCCTGCGAGATGGCGCGCACCCGGGCCTCGAGACGCTCGGTGACGTGCGTGCCCACGACCACGACGCCCACCACGCTGCGCTGCCCGCCGCGCGTCGCCCAGATCGGAACCACCGCCTCGACGAGGTCACCGGACGAGAGCTCGCGGACTGTGGTGAGCTCCTGGCCGGCGGCGCCCTGACGTAGCTGGGCCTCGTTCACCTCCCGGGTCGCCAGGTCGCCGAGGATCGGATCCTTGACGTGGACCAGCTCCTGCCCCTGAGCGCCGAAGACGGTGATCGCGCTGAGGCCCAGGCGATCCTGCTGCTCGACGAGGTACGCCGCCAGCGATTGGCGCCGATCGTCGGCGAGGAGTCCCTCGCGATCGACGACGCGGCCGATCTGCTGCGCGTGACGCAGTGCCGTGCGCTCGAGGTTGCCGTAGTAGGTCTGCGCCACCGCGAGGGCCTGATCGAGCGGGCGCTCGACCTGCGGCTTGAACCAGCCCTCGATCGACTTGTTGATGAAGTTGGAGGCGATGAGGAAGATCAGGGTCGAGGGGATGAGCGAGAGCGAAAGGAACGCCAGTACGAGCTTCGCCTTGAACTGAGCCCCGATCACCTTCTCGCGCCGCTCGAACCAGAGCTTGACCAGGTTCCTGAGCAGAAGCAGCACGAGCAGCAGCAGCACGATCAGGTTCAGGTTCAGCAGGGCGAAGACGGCGATGTTGGAGGCGAGCGGCAGCTCCGGCGCGTAGACCCCGACGTCCAGGAGGTTTGCCGTGCCGACCAGCAGGACGAACCCGGCCAGGATGACCAGGTTGCGCTTGCGCCGGTTCTCTTCGCTCAGGAGCGGCACTAGTGCACTCGCTGGATCGTGCGGTAGTCGGACTGCCGCTCGGTCTGCTCCGCAGTGCCGTTCATCCGGGCCACGAAGGTGTTCTCGCCGTTCAGCGCCGTCTCGGCCTGGACGCGGACGTAGATCACCGCGGTGGGATCGAGGGTCGCCGCGGGCGTCATCTTGACCCCACGGATCTCAGACAGGACCCGCTGAGCGTCGCGCAGGTCGCGGGTGGTGAAGACGGGGCGGGTCTCCCCCTGAAGTGCCGCGACCTTGAACTCCCGGGTGACGATGTTGTAGGCGAGCGTGCGCTCGATGGTCTTCGTGATCAGTATCCGATCGGGGCGCATCCGCTGGTAGTGCCAGAGCTCGATGACAAGGCGAACGTGGGCCGGGATGCCGCTCTGGATCCCTTCGTTCAGACCTTCGGGAAGGGCCCCGAGCAGCACGACGTGGACGGTTACCTCATGGTCGTTGAGGTAGACGTCCAGGTCGCTGATGCGCAGCTCAGCGCGCGCCGGCGCGGCGACAGCCAGCGCCAGCGCCGCCGCAACGAAATGGCTCTGGAACCACAAGGCACGCATACGGCGGACGCGCAATTATAGCGTGGCAAAAGCGAGACAAGCGTGGCAAATCCGAGACGGCGAGCCGCTCGAATCGCGGGCTAAATCGTGACGAGACCGGGCGCCGGCACGAAGCCTTCGCGCCGTGCGGCGTCTCTCGCCGCCCGGTCGGCTGCCGTCGCGGGGACGGTCGCCGCGGCCCGCCGCTCGAGCCCGACAGCGCGCTGGACCGCGAGCACGAGCTCGAGGTTGAGCGCGTGGCCCCCGTTGCGGGCGATGACGTGCGCGCGGACGGGCCGGCCGAGGAGCGCCAGATCGCCGAGCAGATCCAGGATCTTGTGGCGGACGAACTCGTCGCGGTAGCGGAGCCCGTTCAGCGCGCCGCTATTGCCGAGCACGATCGCGTTGTCGAGCGAGCCCCCGCGCGCCAGACCGTTCTTCCGCATGAGCCCGAGGTCGCGGAGGAAGCCGTACGTCCGGGCCGGGGCGAACTCCTCGACGAACGACCGCTCGCTCGGCGACCAGGAGAGGACCTGCGTCCCGATCGCAGGGTGGTCGTTGTCCAGCGTGTAGCTGATCCGCAACGTGTCCGACGGCACGATGTGAATCCACCGCCCGGCGCTGCCCACTCGAAGCGGGCACGGAAGCGACAGCATCCGGCGGCGCGCGGACTGCTGCTCGCGGCCCGCGAACGCCAGCAGCGCCACGAAGGGCTTCGCGCTGCCGTCGAGCGCGGGGATCTCGGGCCCGTCCACCTCGATCTCGACGTTGTCGATGCCGAGCCCGGCCGCCGCCGCCATGAGGTGCTCGACGGTCTGGATGCGCGCCGCGTTCAGGCCCAGGGTCGTCGCGTAGTGCGCGTTGACGACGCTCTCGGGCCTCGCAGGAATCCGCTCGCCGGTTGCGCGCACCTTGAACACGATGCCCGCATCAGGAGGCGCGGGGGAGACGGTGACACGGGCGACCTTGCCCGAGTGCAGGCCGACTCCTTCGATACTGACCGGCTTTCGAATGGTGTGCTGACGCATTAGTAGACCGAAGCCGGAAATTAGCAACTGGAGTGCCACGAGCCACTAGGTTGGCAAGTATCTGGTTATTAAGGCCTCTCGTGGGTCCGAAGCACCGTAGGGTGGTGTGGATGACACGGGTTTGGCGACCCCGTGTCTCGGATGCGAGACATCAGACGTCGACGATGACTCGGACCTCGTGACGGCCTGCCGAGTCGACCACGGACACCTGGTGCAACGTCGCCGCTTTGACGATGGTCCCGAGCTGGTGGCGACTGCCGTCGACCGGCTCCCCGCGAAGGACGCCGTGGACCACGGTCTCCGTGCACGCGTCCACTTCCACACGCCGCACCACGAAGCCCTCGATCTCGTGCACGTAGAGGCACTCGTTGATCCAGCTGACGAGCAGGCGCTCGGGCGAGTCGGCCTGCGCACGAACCTCCCGATGCTCGCGTTCCTCGACCTCCTCGGGCCTGACGATCAGAGCGAACACGCCGAGCGCCGCTTGCGCGAAGGCACCTGCCCGTGTCGCCCCCCAGGCGCGCACACCCACGTCCGCTTCCGTCTCGAAATGCTCCCAGCCGGCATCGTTCGCGCTCAACCGGCGACCCCGAGATCGCCGTAGCGCGCCTGGAGTACCGCGATGATCGCCGGCCCAGCCGTCTCGGTTCGCAGAATCCGCGGCCCTAACCCGACGATCGCCCAGCCCCGCGTCCGCGCCCCCTCGACCTCCTCCGACGCGAGTCCCCCCTCCGGCCCTATGAGAAGACCGATGTGGGAGCCGGCGGGCAGGGCCGGGGGCAGGCTCGCGGCGAGTGGGGTTCCGAGCAAGCGAGCCTGCCCCCGGCCCTGCCCGCCGGCGGCGCCGTCAACTGCTCCTTCCCACAGGCAGAGGCGGAGATCGGGGTCGGCGAGCTCCAGCGCCTCTCCGAGGGGGCGCGGCACGTCGACCAGCGGGACGACGGCCCGGCCGCACTGCTTGGCCGCTTCCTTCGCGACGCGCTGCCAGCGCCGAGCGCGATCTCGCCAGCGGCCGGGCTCGAGCGTGACGATGGTACGAGCCGTCAGCACCGGGACGATCCGCGTCACGCCGAGCTCCGTGGAGGCGCGCACGATCGACTCCATCTTGTCGCCCTTGGGGACAGCCTGGAAGAGCGTGAGCTGGATCGGAGACTCGTGCTCATTCGTGCCGAGCCCGAGCACGACGCCGCTCGCCTCGTCGCCGACCGTTTCGAGACGCACCGTGTACTCGTGCCCGGCGCCGTCCGCGGCGAGGACCGTGTCCCCCGACCGGAGTCGCAGCACGCGCGCGAGATGGCGCGACTCGTCGCGGTCGAAGACGACGCGTCCGTCGCGGATCCGCTCAGGCGCGATCGTGAAGCGGCGCACGGAGCTCGAGCGTGGTCCAGCCCTCCACCGAGAGCGACGCGCGGTGGACGAGCTCGTGATCGGCCAGCGCCGCCACGACGTCCGCCGCCTCGGCGTCGAGGATGCCGCCGAGCAACAATGTTCCATCCGCGCACAGCGCGCGTCGGTACTGGGCGGCGAGCCGTCGATGGGCGGCGGACAGCAGATTGGCGACCAGCAGCGGCACCCGAGACTCGCGAAGACCCGCGGCGTCGGCCAGCACACAGCGCACGCGGTCGGAGACGTGGTTGCGGGCGGCGTTCGCCATCGCGCTCGCGACGGCGTCGGGGTCGTCGTCCACCGCGAGAACCTCGCCGACCCCGAGCCGCGCGGCCGCGATCGCCAGGATGCCCGATCCGGTGCCGAAGTCGAGCATCCGCACGGGCCGGTCACGGTCGACGACCGCTTCGAGCGCTTCCAGGCAGCCGGCGGTGGTTCCGTGATGACCGGTCCCGAACGCGCGCCCGGGCTCGATCGTGATCACGATCCGTCCGTTCGCGTCCGGCTCGTCCCAGGGCGGGACGATCAGGAGTCGGCGCCCGATGGGCCGGGGCGTGAAGTGGGCGCGCCAGGCGTCGGCCCAGTTTTCGTCGGCGAGCGCCGCGACGTGAAGGTCGCTCGCGGCCGCGAAGCCCAGCTCGGCGAGCCCGTCGAGGTATCGCCGCACGCTCTCCTCGAGCGCGCTCGCCGCGACCGTCTCGGGAAAGAAGGCGCGAAGCGTGGCGCCGCTGCCCGGCCGCTCCTCCTCGACGACGCCGAGGGCGCCGAGCTCCCACGCGAGGTTGGTCAGCCCTTCGGAGAGATCGCCGGGCA
>Ga0066710_100001994_pt1 | contig 15989 bp, 20 predicted proteins | sample GraSoiAngelo_159_FD_79666 | JGI IMG/M metagenome (GOLD analysis project Ga0066710, IMG submission 79666) | Grasslands soil microbial communities from the Angelo Coastal Reserve, California, USA - 14_1009_16_40cm | ecosystem: Environmental > Terrestrial > Soil > Grasslands | place: USA...
ACCAAGCCAGAAAGAAAGTCACGTACAAAGTCTACGGTAGCGGCGGTTTATGGAGCTGTGAAGAAATTGGAATCAAGCGTTATACCCCTCCTTGCGGTGATGCAAGGAGGGGAATCGCCCTATTCCAATTTCTTCACAGCTCCTATGACCGCCGCTACAGTGAGGAAACTTCAATATTCATCCGAATTCAGGATCCCACCTTCAGCACGGCGAGAAACGCTTCTTGGGGGATATCCACCCTGCCAACGCGTTTCATGCGTTTTTTACCTTCCTTCTGCTTTTCGAGCAATTTCCTCTTCCGGGTGATATCGCCGCCGTAGCATTTGGCCAGCACGTTCTTGCGAATAGCGGGAATCGTTTCGCGCGCAATGATCCGGTTTCCAATGGCCGCTTGGATCGCCACTTCGAACATTTGACGAGGAATGAGTTCCTTCATTTTTTCCGCCAAAGCCTTGCCGCGGGCATAAGCAAACTCCCGGTGAACGATCCAGGAGAGCGCATCCACGGGTTCGGCGTTGACAAGAATATCAAGCCTGACCAGATCCGAGGCACGATAACCAGCCAGGTGATAGTCGAAAGAAGCATAGCCGCGTGAGATCGATTTCAAGCGGTCATAGAAGTCCAACACGATTTCATTCAGCGGCATCTCATAAGTGAACAGGACGCGTCCTGGAGCCACGTATTCGAATCCCTTCTGTACGCCCCGCTTTTCTTCGACCAGCTTTAGAATCGGACCGACAAATTCGTCAGTGCTGAGGATAAGTGCGGTGATAATCGGTTCCTCAATCTGGGCGATGAATTGCGGTTCGGGGAACTTGGTCGGATTATCAATTTCGCTCACTTCGCCGCTGGTCTTGGTGACGCGGTACCGCACGCCGGGCGCTGTCGTAATGAGCGAAAGTTGGAACTCCCGCTCCAGGCGCTCTTGGATGATTTCCATATGGAGAAGTCCGAGAAAGCCGCACCGGAAGCCGAAACCCAGCGCAGTGGAGGTTTCCGGCTCATAAAAAAACGAGGAGTCATTGAGCCGGAGTTTTTCGAGCGCGTCCCGCAGCGATTCGTACTGATTCGGTTCCACGGGATACAGGCCGGCGAAGACCATCGGCTTGATTTCCAGAAAGCCGGGAAAAGCTGAAGCGGTCGGCCTGTCGTGTTCGGTAATGGTGTCGCCGATCTTGGTATCCGCAACGACCTTGATGTTGGCAACGACGTAGCCGACTTCGCCAGCCGAAAGCTTGTCGATTTCTTTCATTTTTGGCGTGAGCACTCCAACGTTGTCGACTTGATAAACCTGTCCGTTGGACATCAAGCGGATTTTCATTCCCTTGTAAATTTCACCATCGATGAGACGCACCAGGATCAGCACACCGCGGTAAATGTCGAACCAGGAGTCAAACAGCAAGGCTTTGAGCGGCGCGTCCGGATCGCCTTTCGGGGCCGGAATCCGGTCGACGACCGCTTCAAGAACTTCTTCAACGCCCTGGCCATACTTTGCGCTGATGAGCAGGGCGTCTTCAGGGTTCATGCCGATAATCGAATGGAGTTGTTCACGAACCCGCTCAACCTCGGAACCCGGTAGATCGATTTTGTTGATGATGGGCACGATGTCCAGGTGATGATCCCGCGCCAGATAGGTGTTGGCAAGCGTCTGCGCCTCCACACCCTGGGAGGCGTCCACGACAAGAAGGGCGCCCTCGCATGCGGCAAGACTGCGCGAGACTTCATAGCTAAAATCCACATGACCAGGCGTATCGATCAAATTTAAGATGTAATCCGTTCCGTCGCGCCCGTGATAGTTCAGCCGCACGGCTTTGGCTTTGATCGTGATGCCACGCTCACGCTCGAGGTCCATCGCGTCTAGAACCTGGTCGGACATTTCGCGCTTGGTCAACGCGCCCGTCCGTTCCAGCAGACGGTCGGCGAGCGTCGATTTACCATGATCGATATGCGCGATGATGGAGAAGTTACGAATGTGAGATAGAGGCATAAGTCCAAATTCGTGTTACCGGTCCCGAGCCAGCATCGCCGCTCCGATCACGCCGGCATCCGGCCACAGTTTTGATTGTACTATCTGGCAGTCGCGGTAAGAGGAAGCGAAAGAGCGGGAGGCCGCAGTGTATTTCGTGCTGCGCAACAGCAGATCTCCCGATGCAAGTACTCCGCCACCGATGACGATCATCTCGAGATTGAGAAGATTGATTAAGTTCGCGCATGCGATACCGAGATACTCTCCGGTTTCCACAAAGACAGCCTGCGCGGTCTCATCTCCACGCACGGCCACTTCGTAGATTATTTCCGAGGTGAGGGGCCCCTGGACTTCATGAAGGCGGCTGCCGGGCGCTTCTTTCATCTTCTCTTGAGCGGTCCTGACGATTCCCGTCCCGGACACGATGGTTTCCAGGCAGCCCCGATTCCCGCAACTGCAGACGCGGCCATTGGGATTGATCGTCGTGTGCCCAAACTCACCCCCATAGCCTGAGGCGCCAATAAACAGGCTGCCATTAAGGATCAGGCCCGAGCCAAGTCCAGTCCCCAGCGTGAGATAAGCCATGTGCCGGATGCCTGTTCCAGCACCGCACAAGAATTCTGCGTATGCGCCGGCATTCGCGTCGTTTTCACTGACCACTCGGATATGGACCTGATCCGCCACCAGACCTTCTAAATTGACATTGTTGAGACAACGGATGTTGGGTGAGGTTTCAATGATGTGTGTCTTGGAAGATCGTAGTCCTGGAACCCCGACACCCACCCCGTCGACCCGAGTCGACTTTTGAAAATCGCGCACCACTGCGGTCAGGTTGGAAACAAAGCTGCTTAGGTCATCGGTGGCGGTCGGTACCTTGCGAGATTCTAGGAGTTGGCCTGTCTCGTTGATGAGACCAGCCTTGGTGGTCGTACCCCCAATGTCGAGCCCGATGTAGCGCATGAACCTGTCACTATAGCAGCCCTGCGGGGAAAACCGGCCAACTGTAGCGGCTGCGTTTATAAGTTGGTTCCCCGGGTTCGGGATGTCCTAAATGTTAAAACTATAGTGGGGCCATCGAAGAAATATGGCGATCATCACGATTTCACGCCTAACGGGCAGCGGGGGCCGGGAGATCGCGGAAGTGACGTCGCAGGCGCTGAACTTTCAGCTTGTGGACCGCAATACGATGGATGTTGTGATCGATCAGCAATTTCCGGTTCGCACGGAGCGGCTGTCGCGCATCAAAAAAGACCGTCGGGTCTACGACGAGATGGTGCGGTCCGCTATTGCCGAGCTGGCTCGATCGCGCAACGTGGTGATTTTGGGCAGCGGCGCCCAGTTTCTGTTTGCCCGGGTTGCGGCCTCGCTTCGTGTACAGATCGTCGCCCCGTTGCCTTACCGGATCGCGCGCGTCATGCGGCTTGCGCAGGTGGATCGCCTGGGGGCCGAGAAAATCATTGAAGAGCGGGATCACGAGAAGGAGATCCTGATTCGTACGCTCTATGCCAAGGATTGGCGGGATCCCGCCTACTACGATCTGGTCCTGAATCTCGATCACTTTTCCAACGAAATCGCGGTAGAAATCATCGTCAAGGCCGCTCAAGCCAAGGGCATCGAGGCAAAGCCCGTCGAATTGCCGCCACAGTTGCGGGAGGACATCCTCACGGCCAAGCTCGATGTGGCTCAAATGGCCGACCTTGAACCCGTCGAAGACCGGCTGCCCGAATTTGCGCACCCGAGCGAACGTCAGTTTGCCCGGGTCATGGATTTCTATCGTATCCGCTGGGAATATGAGCCGAAGACGTTCCCCATTGAATGGGATGAAAACAAAAATATCATCTCCGCGTTCACGCCTGATTTTTACTTACCGGATTTGGACCTCTTCATCGAACTGACGACGATGAAGCAAAACCTGGTTACCAAGAAAAACCGCAAAGTCCGGCTGTTGCGGGAACATTATCCCGACGTCAACATCAAAATTCTCTATGAACGCGACTACAGGAATCTGATCTGGAAATACGGTTTGAATGACGATGGCGGCAACGGTGACGCTTGAAAAGAAGGTCCCGAGCGACCGCAGTCTCTTGTCAAATCCGTCGTGCGACGGACGTCCATCTCGTCATACGTTGTTTGAGCTGCCTTGACGCTTTCGGCGGCCGGGCTGGCACCCATGCCTCGGAAGCTGCATCGTGTTTCCACGGTGCTCAGCAAGTCCAGTAACAAACTGTCTCAGCACTTTCTAGGGTGCGTCAACGACAGTCTGCTCCGTATTTCGAGTCCCACTTTGACTCAAAACCTAATCTCTCGGGACCGGATTTAGTGTACTCCTGTGAGCTTTTGTGTCAACGAGGAAATTTTGACAAACTGAGCCGAGGAGATGCAGAACATGCCAGACGATGTCATCGAGGTGCTCTTCACCGAAGATCAGATCCGAGCCCGTGTCCAGGATCTCGCTCGCCAGATCTCCGGGGATTACAAAGACCGGCGGCTTGTACTTGTTTCCATTCTGCGCGGCTCGGTTTTCTTTGCGACGGATTTGGCGCGCCAAATCGATTTACCGCTTTCGATGGATTTCCTCTCCATTTCAAGCTACGGAGAGGGCAGCGAAGGCATCGTGCGAATCACGAAAGATCTTGAAGAAAATATCGCAGGCAAGGACGTTCTGGTCATCGAGGACATCATCGATACCGGGTTCACGCTGAAATATCTACTGCGCACGTTAGCAGGGCGCAACCCGAAGTCGCTGGAAGTCTGCACCTTGCTCGATCGAAGAGCGCGCCGGATTATCGATCTCGAACTCCAATATGTCGGCTTCGAAATTCCAGATAAGTTCGTGGTTGGATACGGACTCGACTACCGGCAACGATATCGTAACCTTCCATATATCGGCATCGTGAAGCCGTAGCCGCGTATGCGCTCACTGCAGCGGCGGTCTATGACTGTCGAGGATCTTCGAATGCGGACATCGCCGGCGGTAAGCAGGTCAATTCATTCACAGCTTCATAGACCGCCCCTACAATAGATTCGTCACGAGAAGAAAATTCTCGTACTAGTCCGGGCTATCCTGCAGATTGCGGTTATCGAAGGGAAACGGGAGAAGATCGGCAAGGCGATATTGTTGATCGATACCCCTGAGCGAGTGCAGCTGAACCAGAATGTTTCCGCAATACTCCCACAGGAGTTGCCGGCATGCGCCGCAAGGAGGGGTGACAATTGCGGCATTGGTCACGACTGCGATTTGACTGAACTCACGAATACCTTCGCTCAGCGCTTTCCACAGGGCCACACGCTCCGCACACACGGCCAGTCCATACGAAGCGCTTTCGATATTGCAGCCGGTGTAGACGCGGCCATCTGATGTTTCAAGCGCGGCGCCGACCTTGAATCCGGAATAGAGCGCCAGAGCTTGCAGGCGAGCGGCGGCGGCCTTGGCTAGAAGTTCACGATTCATATATTTCGAAAAGGCGCTGGAGAAGCATACCCAGATCGGCACTCATCTGGGCCGCTGAAGCCAGGACTTCCTCATGGTTGATGGGCTTTCCCGATATTCCCGATGCAAGGTTTGCGAGCATGGACAGGCCTCCGACTCGGAGTCCCATGTGTCTCGCCACGATCGCTTCAGGAACCGTGGACATACCTACAGCATCGGCGCCGATCGTCCGCAGGTGTCGAATTTCAGCCGGTGTCTCGTATGTCGGGCCAGCCATTGCGGCGTAAACACCTTCACACAATGAAATGCCGCAGTATTCGCCAGCCTCTCTGAGCTTCTGGCGGAGCCGTAGATCATAGACTTCGGTTTGATCGACGAAACGTGGGCCCCATTTGTCCTCATTTGGTCCGCTCAAGGGATTGACAGCCATCAGATTGATATGATCGTTAATGATCATAATGTTGCCACGCTCGAAAGCCGGATTGATAGCGCCCGACGCGTTGGTCACAATCAAAGTATGAGCTCCGAGCCGGCCGATGACTCTCGCGCAGAATGTCACGTCGTCCATGGTATGGGTTTCGTAATAGTGCACGCGGCCCTCGAAGACGATGACGGTGAGATTACCGGCTTTTCCATAGACCACCTGACCGCGATGTCCGGGGACTTTTGGAACCGGAAAGTTCGGTATGGAGACGTAGTGAAGGCGAGCCGGTCCCGACAGGATCTCGTCTAGCGCCGACAAACCGCTTCCCATGATGACGGCAATGTCAGGGGGGGCGCCTATCTTGTCCAGTAGATGGTGCTTAGCCCGTTCGATAGATTCAAATTTCATTTCTCATCCTTCCAATACCGCGTGGATCAACGGACGGCTCGCTGCCGGCCGTGATTGGATTTCGAAGGCCTGTTCGATGAGCGTTAGGGCTTTACGCAGGCGCTTTGGATCATTCCAATGAACCTGACAAAGCACATCGCCTTGCTTTACGCGGTCTCCGAGTTTCTTCTCCACGTAAAGGCCAACAGCAGGATCGATAACGTCGTCTACGCGATAGCGTCCGGCGCCCAGTGAATTGGATGCCAACCCGAGTCGCTTAGCGTCGCATCGCGTCACAAATCCCTCAACTTTAGCGCGAAATCGATGAACGTGAGCGGCCTTTGGCAGGAAACCGGGATCATCGACGACGCCCTCGTTGCCTCCCTGTGCCCGTATGATTTCACGGAACTTCTTTGCGGCTTCACCTTTCGAGACCGCTTCATAAGCCAGCTTGGACGCGGCTTCCATCGATCTTGCCCGGCCGCCCAGACGGATCATCTGTGCGGCCAGAGCCATGGAAACGGTTTCCAGATCCTCGGGTGTCTTGCCGTGCAGGAAATCGATGCACTCCCGAATTTCAAGCGCGTTTCCGACCGCGCGGCCCAGGGGCTGTTCCATGTCCGTAATCAAGACGACAATTTTCGTTTTCATCGAGCGGCATGTATCGACAATGGATCGAGCTAGCGCGGCGGCCATACTCAAGGTTGGCATGAAGGCGCCAGAACCCGCCTTCACGTCCATGACGAGACCGTCAATTCCTTCGGCCAGTTTCTTACTGAGAATGCTCGCCGTGATGAGAGGAATGGATTCCACCGTCGCGGTTACGTCTCGCAAGGCATAGATGCACCGGTCGGCCGGAGCCAGGTCTTCGGTTTGTCCCATCAGTACGGCGCCGGCGCCCTTGAGAATCTCCACGATTTTTTCCGGTGAAGGCCTCGGGTTGAAACCAGTGATCGACTCTAACTTGTCGAGGGTTCCGCCCGTGTGACCCAGCGCGCGGCCCGCAATCATCGGAACAGCGACGCCGCAGGCTGCAGCAATAGGTGCGACAACCAACGAGGTTTTATCGCCGACGCCGCCAGTACTGTGTTTGTCAATTTTTCTGGCCGCGATTGAAGAAAGGTTCAAAACCTTGCCGGAATCCCGCATCACGCGCGTCAGCGCCAGCGTTTCCTGGCTCGTCATGCCGTTCAGATATATCGCCATTAACCATGCAGACACCTGGTAATCGGCGACTTCCGATGCCATATAACCGCGAATGAAGGATGCGATCTCGTCTCGAGTAAGCTCGCCGCGGTCTCTCTTCTTCTGGATCACCTCGAGAGCTGTGGTCTTGTCCGGCTTGGGGTGTTCCATAACATACGTCACGCTGAACTAGCGTGGGACTGGTAATGGCTCACCGCTTTCAAGCCAGGCCGTATACCAGAAATTGCCCAGCATTGTAGCCGCGCGCGCAATTTCATTAGCGATGAAGTCTGTGCCTTTCGAACGTGGCTGATCGGGATTGAACTCGCCGGACTTTTCGAGGTCATATAGCGGTTCAAGCTCAGCGAAACTTTGAATGAGATATTGTTGGATCGCACCGAAGACGTCGTTAAGACGCTGTGGAGCTTGAACTTTCGGTTTCACCGTTGCGATTTCAATCGTGGTGTCGACGTAGGCGCCCTCATACCGGCTGTGCAGCCGGCGATCTTTCGTGTAGTTTTTCGGATTGGGTCTATTGTCCGCCCACCCATTATAATGAACGCTCAGATGAAGAGGTTGTGAACCGTCGCCTACATAATGCCCCAAAACGCCCGCGTAGAACACCGCGTTGGCCCGCGCGGACTCCCGATCTGCCGGAGTCTTGGCATTGCGCCAAAATCGAAAGGCATTCACCAGCCGGCCATAGTTTTCGACAATCGCATACGGAAGATATCCCACCCGGGCAAGTCCGATTTTCCTGGCAGCGAGTTTCTCCATGAAGGAATAGCGGTCCGGTTCGATACTGGCAATGGATCCCCAGCGTTCGGAGTCGAAAAAGTGGTCTGGCGCAAACCCGATGGTCATTGGCGTTTGTCCTTCCCTACGCCAACGATCCGGCTCAAATCCGTTATAAATGAGCTGCTCACGACTCGCGTTCATGAACTCCGGCAGCTTCGAGGCCGCTGCCTCGATGGCCAGCCGGTTGATGATGGCATGACCCTTCTGTTCCCAGGCCGCGGCAGAGAGCGGCGCCATCAGAAGCAGCCAGCTTGCGAGAATGCTACGCATAGCGGGGCAATTTTAACACCAATTCCGAGGCGTATAATCAAAGTATGGTGGTGTCTATTGGGCAGGTTTCGCTGGAGACCGAGCGCGGGGATATTAGTCAGGCCAAGGTTGACGCTGTTGTCAACGCGGCAAATAACCACCTCTGGATGGGTGCGGGTGTAGCCGGAGCCCTGAAGCGCGCCGGTGGCGCAGAGATTGAACGAGAGGCCGTAGCAAAAGGACCTGTTGCAGTTGGGGAAGCGATCGTTACCACAGGCGGGGCGCTACACGCCAAGTATGTTATTCATGCCGCAGTCATGGGCCAGGACCTTCGGACAGACCAAGTCAAAATCCGTGAAGCGACGAAAAATGCGCTGGCGCAGGCTCGCGAGTTGAGCCTTTCCAGTATCGCATTCCCCGCGCTCGGTACAGGTGTCGGCGGTTTCCTGCCGGAACTGGCGGCCGATGGGATGATCAGTGAATGCGTGTCGTTCATTAAGGGCGGATCGGCTCCATCGTTGAAGAGGATCGTTTTCGTTCTCTTTTCCGATGATGTCTTGAATGCCTTCGAGAAAGTGCTCCATGGAAGAAATTGAAATCAAATTTGTCGTAAAAGACACCAAAGCCATCACCGAGAAGCTGCGCAAATTGGGCTTCCGTGTCGCGGCCGGCCGGCATCGCGAGAAGAATTTTCTTTTCGACGATGTGTCGGAAAGTCTCAGCAAGCAGGGCAAGCTCCTGCGCATCCGCAAGACCCCATCCGCCCAGACTCTGACTTACAAAGGGCCCATCTCGGCGGGTTCGAAGTTGAAACACCGCGAAGAGATCGAATGTCGCATCGAGGATGCGGATGTGTTGCTGAGTATCTTCGAGCAAGTGGGTTTTAAAGTGCGGACCGAGTACTCCAAATATCGAACTGTTTTTGAAAAGGATAGTTTCAGCATATCGCTCGATGAAACCGAGGCAGGGAATTACCTCGAAGTCGAAGGCCCTTCCGATGAGGAAATTATCAAATTGGGTGAGAAGCTCGGCTATTCAGAGCGGGATTTTGTCCGTCGAACCTATGCAGAGTTAATTGGCGAGAGGAGGCATCAATGAGTAGCGAGCAATATCTGTCCGACCGGGAGCCCCTGGAAGTCGTTGCTGTCTGCGGCCCCACCGAAGGTCAGATGATCGAAGAATTGCTTAAGAATAACGGTATCGACTGCACGCTTCAGGGTGACGTGACGTCTACACCGTGGCCAACCGGCACCGACCTGGATGAAGTACGCGTATGGGTTAAACAGGCCGATGTCCCGCGAGCCCAGGAACTCGTTGATGCATTCTTTACGCCTGTGGGGAAGGATGAGTTGGAGGAGGGCCAAGCGGAACTGGGCGTGGACGATCCCGATGAGCCGGGGGGATTCACGGTTTAGGGAATTCGGGGACGGAGACCGAATTTCTTGTACTGCAGAAATTCGGTCTCCGTCCCCGAATTCCCCGATTTGCGTGGTATCCTACGACGATTATGGACAGTTTTACCCTTTCAGTTGTAGCCGGCGATGTTTTGATGTGCCTGGCATTCCTCGCACTGATCATATTCGACAAGAAACCCAGGCCCCAGGCTCCTATTGCGCCTGTGAAACCTGCCGGAAAACGACCGGTCTGACACGCGCCGCTTCGTATTCTTCTTTTTCGAGATACTTGTATCTCGAAAGCCGGCTGAGGATATCCGCCTTCCTCTTTTCCAGGTACCTGAGGTTGCGGGCCGGTGTGTATCGGCGCGGATTCGGTATCATCGCCGCCAGTATAGCGGCCTCTTCAGGCAAGAGTTCCGAAGCGGATTTGCCGAAGTAGGTTTCGACAGCCGGTCCAATACCGTAAATCCGGTCTCCCCACTCGATGACATTCAGATAAATTTCAAAAATCCGCTGCTTCGAGAGACGCCGCTCCATCTCCTGCGCGATAAAGAATTCCCGAATCTTGCGCAGCGGATTGCGCGAGGTCGACAGATACAGGTTCTTCGCCAACTGTTGCGTGATGGTGCTCGCGCCGCGCGCGAACCGTCTTTCACGCCAGTTCCTCTGTGCAGATTCCTTCATTTGTTCCAGGTCATAGCCGGAATGCTGGAAAAATGCGCTGTCTTCAGCGATCAGTACCGCATTGCGGAGATGTGGAGAGACGTTGTTAAACGACACCCATGTTCGAAGCGGCTGGACTTTGCGGTGATTCTCCTTGGCTCTCTGCTCCATCAGTGCTGTCGTTGCCGGATTATGCGATCGGAGCGATTCAACGTCGGGAAGGGTAAGTAGGATGTACCCTATATAGGAGACGGCCAGGAGCAAGAGCAGCGAACCTATGGCAAGTAATCTCTTCATCGAACCTAAGGATAATACAGGCGTCTGGCGAGTCGGTACTAGCGGGTGGAGCTACCCGCCTAATACAGGTCCGGGATCCTGGACCGGCGTGTTCTATCCGTTGTCGAAGACCGACGAATTGAAGTTTTACTCGCGTTACTTTAACGCTGTCGAAATCAATTCCACGTTTTACCGTCCCTGCAATCCCAAAACAGCCGAAAGCTGGACGCGCCGCACTCCGGATCATTTCGAGTTCACCGTCAAAGCCTGGCAGCAGTTCACGCACAACAAGGGTGATTGGACTTCGGCCGAGGTCGACGAGTTCAAGTCCGGCATACAGCCTCTGATTGAAGCAGACAAACTCGGATGTATCCTGTTTCAATTCCCTGCAAGTTTTAGACACACGCCAGAGACGGCGGATCAACTCAAGTCCTTACTGGAGCTGTTTGCGGCATACCCGAAGGCCGTCGAACTGCGGCACCGGTCCTGGGGAGATGCTCTGCCCGTTCTTCAGAACTTTGATGCGGTACCTGCATTCATCGATGAGCCGAAGTTCAAGGATTCGATCCGGCAGGAAATTGAATCCATGGGCGGCCGGTTTCTCTATCTGAGGTTCCACGGAAGAAAATTCGACAAATGGTGGCGGCACGAACATCGCAACGAGCGATATGACTATTTGTACACACCCGAAGAAATTGAGCCTTACGCGATTCGCTTGAAGTCGATCCTCGAAAGTAAAGATGTCCAGCGGGCGTACATTTTCTTCAACAACCACCCCGGCGCCAAAGCGGTTGCCAACGCCGTGATGATGCGGGCCCAATTGGGTATTCCAGTTATAGCGGAACTGCCGGAGAAGTTTGTCGAGACCTATCCAGAATTGAAGCTCGAAAGCTCCCCTCCGGACTCCTAACCGGATTACTTAGGCTTGCGCAAAAATAACTTGCCGGAATGCCCGATCGGGATCTGACCAATGTTCAATTCCCAATGCTCAATTCTTATCCGAACAGAGGGAGGCTCTGAGCCCTTAGAGGCGGAGCTATCAGGGCTTTCCTTTTAATTGTTCCTTGATCTCATCGAGCATCCGTTCCAGCCTCTTCTGGCGGGACACCATCAACCATGTATAAAGGATGATGGCCAAAAAAACCGCGATGAACGCTATTGTCAGCGGTGCCCGTACTGTGTCGAGCAGGACATTACTCATGGGCGAACACAACTTGTTTCAGGTAATCGATTTCTTCTTCCACTCTTGCGATGGCAAGCCTTCTATCCAGAAGATAAGCATATAAGAAGCCAAAAGCGATGAACGAGACGGTGAGAGTCGTACCCATGTCCGCGTCCACTCCACCGCCAGCAGGCCCTAAAACGGGTTGGGGATGTTGCGTGGGAAACATGTATATCGCGAAATAATTGAATGGGACATCGACCATCCCCAGGAGTCCGAAAACCGAAGACAGTTTCGCTCTCTTCTCCCGGTCCGGCAAATAGGCGCGCAGCATGAAGTACGCGATGAAAATCAAATCCAGCACCAGTTGTAGCGTCAATCTCGCATCAAACGTCCACCAGATTCCCCACACGGGTTTAGCCCAGATCATCCCCGTCACGATCTGTGCCGATACAAAGACCACTCCCAATTCGGCCGCACATGCGCCGAAGCGATCCCATTTCAGATCGCGTTTGGTCAAAAACATCACGCATCCCACGAATAGCAGAAGGGCCGACACATAGCCGCCCGTCGCCAATGGGACGTGGAAATAAAAGATCCGCTGTATGTTTCCCATCGTGACTTCGGTTGGCGCAAAGAAAAAGATCATGTACAGCGTTGGAATCATGGATGCGAGTGAAAGTACTGCGAGAACCTTCGATCTCATCTTATTCCTCCACGGCAAACTCGAATACGAGATAGGATACGGTCAGGTAGACAATACTAAACCCGGCCAAAAGATACAGCCAAGAAGAGATTTCTTTCGTTTCACCGGTCAGCACCCGGCCTGTCGCGTCGACGGCAGCAATCACCACCGGCACAGTTAGCGGGATCTGTAGAACTGGGAGCATGACTTCTTTCATTCGCGTATTTGCGGAGATTGTCGACAGGATCGTCCCGACCGATGCGATGGCGAATGTGGCCAGACACGTAATGGCGGCGATTTCCAGAAACTGCAGATTGAATTTCAGGTTATTGAAAATAACGAAAACGGGCAGTATCACCAGTTCGGCGATGATCATGAACGTGAAGTTGCTGGCGACCTTTCCCAGGTAGACATCCCCTCGGCTCAATGGCGCCAGCAGAAGTCCTTGCAGGCAGTCGTTGTCGATTTCCATCGCCAGCGACCGGTTTAAGCCGAGAATGGCGGCGAACGAAATTGCAACCCATAGTGTTCCGGGCGCGATCAATGCTCGCTCGAGGCTGCTGGGCTCGAAAGCGAAGTTGAAAATCACGAGAACCAGGACGCCGAACATCGTCGTCGAGCTGAGCGATTCCTTGCTTCGCATCTCGATGACGATATCCTTAACGACAATTGCAGCCGCCGGCCTCATCGCGGCACCCCCATGCGCACGTATTGGCGGTACGCTTCGCGGATTCCTGTATCCTTCGCGTCGCCGGCAAAGACAATTTTCCCACGTTCGATAATTGCGGCGCGGGTTGCAGCCCGCAAACCCTGTTCGAGATCGTGTGTCGTGAGAAGGACCGTCTTACCTTGAGCCACTGCTTCATCCAGCATCTGATTGAGCATCTCCACGGCGTTGGCGTCCAAGCCGGTATACGGCTCGTCCAGCAGCATGACCGACGGTTCGTGAAGCATGACGCGCGCCAGACCCAGGCGTTGGTGCAAGCCGCGCGAGAATGCCCGCGTTGGCTCGGATGCCCGGCGTTCCAAGCCGACTCGCTCAAGGATTTTGCGGATGCGCTCTTCGGAGTCCGGCATTCCATAGAGGCGTCCAAAAAAACGCAAATTCTCAATGGGACTCAGATCGCGGTACAGATACGTGTTGTGCGAGAGAAACCCGATGTGGCGGCGCGCCCTTTCCGGCTCCTCGCGAATATCAATCCCCTCGATCCGGAGCTTTCCATGCGTGGCGCGCACCAGCGTCGCTGCAATCTTGAGGAATGTTGTCTTGCCGGCGCCGTTCCGGCCGAATAATGTGAGGAACTCGCCACGCTGGACAGCCAGTGTTACACCGCTAAGCGCCGTGAACTGTCCGAACGTTTTGCGGATGTCTTCCGATTCCAGTGCGAGTGTGGCCATGGTTAGAAAAACTGGGATCAAAGGTCTAATGAGATGCGTGTGCGGGGACACCAAGACCCAAAGGCACCAAGACACAAGGAAAGGCCGCAAAAATAACTTTCAAATGCGGCCTTTCTTTGTGTCTTGGTGCCTTTGGGTCTTGGTGTCCGCCCGCAGCATTTCATCGAGCACCTTCGACAAGTGAAACTTCAAATCCTTCAGCTCCTGTTTGTACTTCTTTTCGGGAATGCTGCCCGCTTCCTTCTGTGTTTCCAGATCCGCAATCTGATCGATCAACTGTTCCTTGCGGCGGATGAGCTCTTCGCGACCCTTTTTCCGCGCCAAAGCTTCTTTTTGCAGTTGGAGCGAATAGCTAGTGGCCCAGGCGAGAAACGCGCCTACGGCGAGGATAATAAACCACGTGTGGGCGCCCATCGGATTGGGCACTTCTATCGGTCTTGCATCTTCCTGCAAGAGCAGCAGCATGAGCAGGTTCATCAATGCTTCAGCTTAGCCCCGCAGTCAGCACAAAACTTGTTTGTGATTGGATTCTTGGAACTGCAGGAAGGACAAACGGCAAGTTGAGCGGCGCTGGGTTTGCTCTTGCGCGCCGAAATTTCACGGCGAATGAGCGCATCGAGATCCTTTGAGGATTCGATCTCATCGATCTGGTGGAACACGAGCGCCGCTTCAGCGCTCATTTCCCCGCGAATCTTCTGGTGATCCTCATCGGACAACTTGCCGCACTTGTATTCAAAGTCGAGATCCTGGATATTGCCCAGGATGACTTCCTTTTTTCGCTGCAGCAGGTCCCATTCGGTTTCTTCGATGATGGCGGACTCGAGGGTGTCGTCCTTTCGGAATAGCGGCCTGCAGATGGCCGCGAGTATCGCGCCACTGAGCAGGCCGCAGAACAAATAAAGCATTTAATCTTCCGGAATGTACTTCTTGAGTTCTTCTTCGACGCGCCCCTGATACTTGGTGGTATCCACATCCGCCCCGGGGGCAGTAGCAGCCCACCTGGCCCTAAACCGGCGCGCGAAATAAACGACCAGAATTGCGCCGATGGCCAGTGCGGCGAAAGGCATGATCCAGGCGGTGAGATTGAATCCGGAAGCAGGCGGCGACGACAGCACCGTCAACCCGTACTTCTGGGCAAAGTAGGACACAATCGATTCGTCGCCTTTGCCCTGATCGATCTGATCGGCTAATTCGGCCAGCATTGGGCCGGAGCTTGGACAATTGATGTGATTGCAGCCGGTAAGCAGCTGATTGCAACCACAGATGCATATGAACCTCTGACCCAGCTCTTTGACGCGCTCACGATCAGCCGCCAGCGAAAACGGAGTCGTGGCGAGGAGAAGGAGGAGTGCCAGCCTGCTAAACCTTAATTTCAATTTCTTTCCGTTCCTCGGTCTGATCCGCCCGGGGACGCTTCCTCGAGATAGATTTCTTATTTGGCAACAGCGCTATCAATGTGCCCAGGCCGACCACGATGCCGCCGATCCAAACCCACATGACGAGCGGGTTGTAATACACCTGAATGATCGCTTTCTTTCCATCACGCGTCGCACCGGCGAAGACTACATACACGTCCTCTTTAAGCGTAGACCAGATTGAAACTTCCGTAGTGGGCTGATTGCTGGGCTTGTAAACACGACGTTCCGGATAAAGTACAGCCACTTTCCGGCCGTCCTCAAAAAGGCTGAGGCTCGCCTTTTGCGACTCGTAATTCGGGGTGTCTTCCACGCCCAGCTTGTCCACTCGAAGAACATATTGCCGCATCACGATCGTGTCGCCGATTGCGGCTTCGCTCGGTATGTCGGTCGTAAACGCCTGTCCAGCCCACCCGATGAACAACAGGACAAAACCAAGATGCGCGACATACCCACCATATCGACGCGTATTCCGCAGCGTCAGATTCACCACCGCTTCAAGAAAATTCTCGCCGGTTCCTGAACTCCGGGCCTTCGCGCCCTTATAAAACTCG
>Ga0066710_100001996_pt1 | contig 15985 bp, 12 predicted proteins | sample GraSoiAngelo_159_FD_79666 | JGI IMG/M metagenome (GOLD analysis project Ga0066710, IMG submission 79666) | Grasslands soil microbial communities from the Angelo Coastal Reserve, California, USA - 14_1009_16_40cm | ecosystem: Environmental > Terrestrial > Soil > Grasslands | place: USA...
GAGTGAACGTGGCGCAACGTTGGTGCATGTCGGGATCACGCTGCTCGGCCTGATCCTGTTCTCTGGTTTCGTCATCGACTACGGGGTCATGTGGGAGTCTCGACGGCAGGCGCAGAACGCGGCCGATGCCGGCGCGCTCGCCGGCGCCATCTCGCGCATAAAAGAAGACACAAGCGCCAATCCGTCCACGACGAGTGGCCCGGTCTATACGTCCATCGTCAACACCGTGGGGTTCAATCCCATCTGGGGCCTGGCGCCGCCGCCCAACACGGTCGCTATCGACTGGATCTGCCCGGACGCCACCACCAACTGCGTCCACGTCGACGTCTTTCGAGACGGCACAAACAACAGCACCACGCTGCCCACGTTCCTCATGAAGATGGCGAACATTCAGTCGCAGGGCACCAAGGCTCATGCGATCGCCCAGATCATTCCCGCCAATGGCACTGGGTGCATGCGCCCGTGGTTCCTCATCGACAGATACACCGACGTCGATGGGAACGGACTGTTCACGAGTCCTCCGGACCTGTACGACGGTTCGGCGACAGGCACGGGCTTCAAGGTTCCGGACGACATCGGCTTGACCACCGTATTCCACAACGGCACGGGGTCAGGGGGTTACGGACAGGTCGATACGGGCAGCGGCGGCCGTGGGATCAGAGACGCCATCGAGCAGTGTGTGAGCGACCTGACGTACTACGTCGGGCAGACCGACGTTCGCGTGAAGCCGGGCAGCGTCTCTGGGCCCGAGATACAGGGCATTACCGACGTGCTTGGATGGGATCCGAACGCCTCGGTCCAGGTGACCACCGACGCAAACGGGATCAAGCACGCCACTGTGGTGAACAGCTGCGCGCCGCAATGCACCTGTCCCGGGAATCCCAACAGCGTGTGCCCGAACGGTCCGGGGATCAGCCCGCGCGTGTTCATCGTGCCGGTCTGCGAACCGACGTACGCGGACTGCGCAAGCGGCGGCATCAACAACAGCACGATCATCATCAAGGAGTTTCTGTCGTTCTTCCTGCTGAACGTCCAGAACAACGGGCAGGACCTCGCCATCAATGCCATCTTGGTCAATACGGCCGGCACGGCGACCAACGGAAATCCGACGCCCGCGGGCGGGGGGTTCCTGCAGACAGTGGTGCTCGTCCGGTGACGCGCAAACGAATGGCGCTCGCCGCGCTCGTGGTGGAGCTGACCATCCTGGCGTTCTCGGGCGCCACGATCCAGAAATCGAGCGAGGACTTCTACTGGTGGCTCTGGTCGGTCGCTCCTCTCCCAGAAGGAGCCGACCGACCGCAGCGCCCTGCACTCTGAACTGCTGGCGCGGTTTTGATCAGATGAAGTCTTGAGTTCTGAGTCTTGAGTTCTGAGTCTTGAGTTCCGAGTCTTGAGTTCCGAGGTGAGGGGCTGTCACTCCGGTGACAGCCCCTCGGTCAGTTCGATATAAGTCCCGAACGGATCGGTCAGGAACGCAATCTTCAGCTTCGTGTTCGGCACCTGCCGAATCGGACCTTCGATCTTGATTCCCTTCGCCTCGAGGCTGGCGACAAACGCTTCGAGACTACTCACCTCAAAGCCGATGTGATCGAGCGATCGCCCCTTGGTCGGGAGCGGCGGGGTCGTCGTCGGCGAGAACGACAGGTTCACCCCCGGGATATCGTCCGCTTCAATCATCCGCGGCTTGCTGATTCAGCCCACGCAGGGACGCCGGCCGGGGTTCGCTCCGAATGCCTTCACGACCACCGCTTGATGGCCGACGCGTCGGTGGGAGAGTAGTGGATGTGGTTCATGCTGACGTCCGTCGGCAGGGCCGGCTCGCCGTACACCTCGAGACGGATGCCGTCGGGCGCGACGACATAGACCTCGTTGGGGTTTTCGGTCGGTTCGATCTTGAGGTTGGCGGCCTTCCACTTCGCGAGCGCCTTCGGCATGTCTCTCACGATGAAACCGAAGTGGTTGACGATGCTCCCGGCCGGCGGGGCCGACGGCTCGCCTTGCCGAAGCATGATGAAGACGCCGGGGAACTTGATCAGCTCGAGCGGTCCGTTCTTCACGAGCGTGCCGCCCATGATCGAAATCCAGAACTGCTTCTGGGCTTCCACATCCTTGACGACGAGATGGATGTGGCCCATCGTGACGCCGACCTGATTCGGCTCGGCGAGCTGTGCGGAGGCCGGCGTGGCCAGACAGAGCGCCATCGCAAGTACGGTGAGGTGCTTCATCGGTTTCTCTCCCCGCGCGGACCGGCCACCTTCGGGGTCGAGCCGCACGATGGCAAGACTATCGGATATCCACCGGCCTGACCGCAAGACCTGTGACCCGCTTCTGGCTGCGTCGGAGTAGGACGTGCGCGGCTGGACCGAGGACCGGTAGAATGACCGGTAGAATCGACACACCGTGCGGGTCGCAGTCGGCTGTGGACGTGGTTGTGTTCTCCTGACCCTCCTCTGGGCCGTTGGCGCCTGCCGCGGCCCCGCGCCGGAACCTGCGGCCCGGACCTCGGCGAGCTTCGATGCCGTCAGCCGCGACTTCATCTACGGCTCGTTGGCCTTGTCGCCGGTGAGCGCAACTGGCGCGGGGTACCATCGCCACGACGGGGCCGTCCTCGACGAACGGCTCGACGACTACAGCGCCCAGGGGCTCGAGAAGCAGCGTCGCTTCTACAGCGACATGCTCGTTCGCGCGGACGCCCTCGAACCCAGCACGCTCGACAAGGAGCAGCAGGCGGATCTGGGCATCATCAGGAGCAACCTTTCGCTCTCGTTGCTCGAGCTCGACACCATTCGGTCCTACACGCACAACCCGACGATCTACGTTGAGCTCATCGGCAACGGACTCTTCTCGCCCATGGTCCTGGACTACGCGCCGAAGGAGCAGCGCTTCCGGGCCATCATCAAGCGGCTCGAAGGAGTCCCGGCCCTGCTGGAACAGGCGAAGGCCAACCTGGTTGATGCCCCCGAGGTATGGAACCGCGTAGCCCGCGACGAAAACGACGGGAACGTCGATCTCGTCGATCACACGTTGCGGGCCGAAGTGCCCGATACGCTCAAGGCGGACTTCGCCGTGGCGGCGGATCCGGCGCTGGCCGCCCTGCGAAGCTTCAACGCCTATCTGAAGGACACGCTCTCCCGCAAGACGAGCGATTGGCGCCTGGGCAGAGAGAAGTACGCGCTGAAGTTCCAGCAGGTGCTCGGGATCGGAAAGACGCCCGAGCAGCTTCTGGCCGAGGCGGAGGCCGGTATGGTCGCCGTCCGCTCGGAGATGGACAAACTGGCCGCGCCGAAAACGGTGAGGCAGGCGCTCGACGAGATCGCCAAGCACCACGCGACGCCCGCGACGTACATGGACGCTGCGAAGAAGAGCCTGGCGGAGGCCATCTCGTTCGTCCGCGAGAAGGGGCTGGTGGCGCTGCCGACACGCGGCAACCTCCAGGTCATCGAGACGCCTGTCTTCATGCGTGGCGTGTATGCCGTGGGCGGCTTCAATCCGGCGCCGCCGCTCGAGCCCCATCTGGGTGCGTTCTACTGGGTCACGCCGGTTCCCCCGGGCTGGCCACCCGACCGCGTCGAATCGAAGCTCCGCGAATACAACGACTACGGCTTGCAGGAGCTGACGATTCACGAAGCCATGCCGGGCCACTACGTGCAGCTCGAATACGCCAACGACATTCAGCCCGACACCCGTCGCCTGCTCCGCAACATCTTCGGCAACGGTCCGTACGTCGAGGGTTGGGGGTTCTATGCGCAGCAACTGATGTCGGACGAGGGGTACCTGAACAACAGCAGGGAGCTGCGCCTCAGCTATCTGAAGCAGGCACTGCGCGCTCTTGCCAACACCATTCTCGATGTCCGTCTGCAGACGATGGGCATGACCGATCAGGAAGCGCTCGACCTGATGATCAACAGTGGCTTTCAGGAGAAGGAAGAGGCGACCGCCAAGCTGCAGCGTGCGCAGCTGTCGTCGTGTCAGCTTCCAACCTATTTTGCGGGGTGGAGGGGATGGCTCGACGTGCGTGAGCACGATAAGCAGAAGAGGGGATCCGCGTTCTCGCTCCGGGACTTTCACGATCGCGCGCTCAAGGAAGGCGCGGTCCCGATGCCCGTGCTCGACGGCCTGCTTCATTAGGGACGTGCTTCGTGACTTTTGAGAGAAGCGAGCCGGCCGTCGCGGCCGGCTCGCGGGAACCTTCAGACGCGTCGCCTACTGGAGTGAAGCGACGTAGGCGCCGATCGCGATGAGATCGTCGTCATTCAGCTTTTCGACGACGGGCTTCATCAGCTGAACCCACTCGCCTTTGCGGGCGTTGACCTGCATGTCGTAGATCTGGCGAATGAGATAGCTCGGTGAACGGCCGGCGATGCCAGGCACCGGTCCGAAGCCTTTCAGGTCTGGCCCGTGACAGATCCCGCACCGGACGGTCTTGTTGCCCCCACCGGTCGTGACCAACGTTTCTCCCTTCTTGAGGCTCCCCGGCGGCACGTAGGCGATGAAGCCCGCTCGCGGATCGCGGAGGTTCTCGCTCGAGTCCTCGTTCTCAGGCACCTCGACGATGCGCTTGCCGATCGGCTCCGTTTCGTGGCCCTCGTTGGGCACGAAGAGCCCATTGTCGATGTGCGTCTTCGGCACGGTGTTCGCTTCCTTGACCTTCACCCACAGCGGAGCCCACGGGATGGAGCCGAAGTACTCGGCGGCTGACCTGATTTCCGCTTCGGTCATCGCTTTGGCGAACCCCGCCATCAAGGCTGCGTTGCGCTTGCGGGTGTCGCTGCTCACCCGATGCCCGTTCTTGAAATCCATCATGGTCTGAACGAAGTACGACACGGGCAGTCCCGACACGGGGGCATTCTCTGGCCGGCCGCGGCCATGCTGGAGGTGGCAGAGGCTGCACGCGAAGACGTTCGCCGCTTCCCGCCCCTTGGCGACGATCTCAGGCATCGGTGGATGTGAGCTGGGGAACCAGTCAGCCGGACCGAAGCGGTTGTAGATTTGCGCCCGGGTAAAGGATCCGCTGGATCCCGCGACCGTCCTCGCGACGTCTGGCGGTCTTGCCGGCGCGGCGGGAGGCGGCGCGGCGGGCGTTCCAGGCGGGGGGGGAGGGGCCGCGTAGCCGTACGCCCACAACGGCATCCCATCGGCGGCGGCCAGAACTCCAGCCGTGACGGCGACCAGACCGAGCATCAACACCAGAATGAGACGACGCATCGGCATCCTCCTTGGTTATCTGGGGATTTTACGGTTATGTCAGGGGATTCTACATCGACGACCGGGATCTCGTCGTGGACCTCGGCCGGCCCGGTCGGGCGGAACGCATGGGGCCGGGGGGTTGTGACCGTCTACCTCTCAACGTACGATGACGGCCGGATTATCGGAACGAGCTCCTTTATCTCATCGCGGCGTGGCTCATCGTCCGGGGGATGACCGCTCAGCGAGCCTTTGCCGCGAGTTCCGCCTTGTATTTCTCGGTCATGGCTTCGACGGCCCTGGACTGCTGATCGGCAAGGTCGGGACGCGCCGCTTCCGCGCGCGCCTTGGCCTGGAGCGTGCTCGATGCCTGCCCCTGGAAGTTGGGCATGACGTGCCGGGCGATGAGCTCGTAGTTCTTCCTGGTGGCCTCGGGGTTGGCCCATTCGTGGGCGAGCAGCAGGTAGGCACCGAAGCCGCCGTTTGACTGCCTCATGAGGCGGTCGATCTGCTCGCCGCACGTGTCGGGCGTGCCGATGGCGCCCAGCCCGGAGGTATTGACGAACTCGATCATCTCGCGGATGTTGGTGCCGGACACTGCCATCTGCGGGAACGCGGCGACGGTCTGGAAATACCTGAACCACTGCTCGATGCCGAACTCGACGTCCCTGTAGGCCTGCTCCCTGGTCTCGCTCACATGCACCAGACCGACGAGACGCCACTTGGCGCGATCGACGGAGGTGCCGAACGTCCGCGCGCGCTCTTCCATGACGTTCCAGTGCAACGCCAGCGCGTCGAAGCCCGCGGCCTGCGTGGCACCTACCGAGAGCAGGCCGACGCCGTGCTTGCCGGCCGCTCGCGGGCCGCTCGGTGATGCGACCGCCGCGACGGCGATGTCGAACAGCGGGAGGGAATAGGGGCGCAGGTGCAGGCGCGCCCCGCGGAGATCCCATCGGTGGTTCTTGAACGTGACGGGTTCGTCCGTGCGGAGGAGCCTGATGATGATGTCGAGGCTCTGTTCCAGCAGTTCGCGGGTCTCGGCCTGGCTCACGCCGATCATCGCCGCGTCGGTCGGCAGCGAGCCTGGACCGACGCCCAGCATGACGCGGCCGCGTGTCAGATGGTCGAGCAGCACGATCCGATCGGCCACCCAGAGTGGGTTGTGGTACGAGAGGCTGACCACCCCGGTCCCGAGCTTGATGTGGCGGGTGCGCTCGGCGGCCGTGGCGATGAAGATCTCCGGCGAGGCGATGATCTCGCTGCCGGCCGAGTGATGTTCCCCGATCCACGCCTCGTCGTAGCCCAGCCGATCGAGATGCTCTATGAGGTCGAGGTCGCGCTGGAGCGCGAGTGTGGGGTTCTGGCCGGGCGGGTGGAAAGGCGCCAGAAAAATCCCGAACCGTAGACGACCGCTCATACCGTCTCCTTGGTGAGCTGGCAGCATATCCTGAAGGCGGCTCCGCTTCTCACGAAGTCGCCCCCGAGGGCGCGGCGCAACGGCCGGGAGCGGCTGCGGCGGCTACTTGGCCTGTGCTTTCGCTTTTCGTCGCTCGGCCCAGTATTTCTTCATGCGTCGGCTGACGGCCTTGCGCGCTTCGGCGGACATTCGTCGGGTCCTCCTCGTGGCGCGTTCGAGCGTTTGACGGACTTCGCGTCGGCGGGTCGAGAGCGCGAGCTCGGGGAAGGTTCGTTCAATCGCGACGATCTCCGCCCGCAGCTGATTCAGCGTCGCGTTGGCCCCCGCACGGGCCAAATCACGGAGCCGCTCGATGCTCAGGCCTTTTTGTCCTTTCGGCATTCTTCCTCCGGGGGAAAGTTAAATTCTCGGTCAGGGAAAGCGCCATTCTACATGAGGGTCAGCCGCCCGGCCGCAACGGGCAAGGGACTGGCCAATCGTGTTGACAGACGCGGGGCGATCGGACTAGGGTCCGCACAGTTTCCACTCGCGTGGTCGATCTGGGTGGACGAGGAGCGTCGATGACGATTTTCAAGTGGACGCTGGCCGGCGCAGCGGTCGTTTCCGTCACGGCATTGGCCGCCGCTCAGCAGGGCGCTCGCGGCGGTGAGTGGGCGCGCTACGGAGCCGACGCCGGGGCGACGAAGTACTCGCCGCTCGATCAGATCAACCGCGACAACGTGTCGCAGCTGCGCATCGCCTGGCGGCGGCCGGCCGTCGACCCGAGCATCAGCTCGCGGGTGCCCGAGTTCACCTATTCGAGCAACTATCGCTCGACCCCGTTGATGGTGGGCGGCGTCCTCTACAGCCCGAACGGCATCGGCCTGATCGAGGCGTTTCACCCAGGGACGGGCAAAACGCTCTGGGTTCAGGAACCGTTTCCCGACGAACCGGGCCAGGGGCTTCGCGGCGACAGCACACGGGGCGTGGTGTATTGGAGCAGCGGCAACGAACGCCGTCTGTACTCGATCCGCGGCGAGTATCTGATCGCGCTCGACGCCCGGACCGGCAAACCGGCGACGGCCTTCGGCGACAGAGGACGCGTCGCCCTGCGGCCCGGCCTCGGTCCCCGCGCGACGGGATACGCGTGGACCGGTGTGCCCCAGATCTGCCGCGACGTCGTCATCGTCGGTGTCGGCATCGGCGGCTCGATGTCGGACCGGCCGACGCGGATGGAGGCTGCGCCCGGCGTCGTGCAGGCCTTCGACGTGCGCACCGGCAAGCCGCGCTGGCAGTTCAACCCGATTCCGCGTCCGGGTGAAGTCGGGAGCGAGACGTGGGAGAACGATTCGTGGGCGTACAGCGGCGAAGCCAATCTCTGGTCGCTGATTACGGCCGACGAGGACCAGGGGCTGGCCTACCTGCCGATGACGGCCCCGACCAACGACATGTACGGAGGACACCGGCTGGGAGACAACGTGTTTGCCAATACGCTCGTGTGCGTCAGGTGCCTGACCGGCGAACGTGTGTGGCACTATCAGATTGTCCACCACGATCTGTGGGACTACGACCTGCCGACCGCCCCCATCCTCGCCGACATCACCGTCAACGGGAGGCGGATCAGGTCCGTCGTGCAGCTCACCAAGCAGGCGTTCGCGTTCGTGTTCGATCGCACGAACGGCAAGCCGGTGTGGCCGATCGAAGAGCGGCCGGTTCCGACCTCGGAGGCTCCGGGAGAGCGGACCGCGCGCACCCAGCCGTTCCCGACCAGGCCGCCGCCTTTCGATCGGCAGGGCGTCACGGTCGACGATCTGATCGACTTCACCCCGCAACTGCGCGCCGAAGCTGTCGCGCTCTTGAAGTACTACCGCATCGGTCCCGTGTTCACGCCGCCGACCATACGAGGCGAGGGTCCCGACGGCATCCGCGGAACGATCCAGCTGCCCGGTTCGGTCGGAGGAGCGGACTGGCAGAGCGGCGCCTTCGATCCTGAAACCGGCATGCTCTACGTGCAGTCGATCACGGGTCCCTTCACCGCCGATATCGTCAAGGGCGACCCGAAGGTCTCGAATCTGAACTATGTGTCCGGCACGCGTGCCTGGACGCCCGGGCCCCAGGGGCTTCCGCTGTTCAAGCCTCCATACGGCCGCATCACCGCCATCGATCTGAACAAGGGAGAGATCGTGTGGATGACACCGAACGGGGATGGCCCCAGGAACCATCCGCTGCTCAAGCCGCTCAATCTGCCGCCGCTCGGCAGCCCAGGCCGGAGTTCTCCGCTCGTGACGAAAACCCTGGTGTTTCTCGGTGAGGGCAGCACGGTCATGGCGGCGCTCGGATCGCGACTTCGGCCCGAGATGCCGCCGTCTCTCGCGCCAGGCGCCGGCGGCAACAAGTTCCGCGCGTTCAACAAGGCCACCGGCGCCATCCTCTGGGAGATGGAGCTTCCCGCGGGTGTGACCGGGGCTCCAATGACCTATCTGTTCGAGGGCAAGCAGTACGTCGTGATGGCGACTGGAAGCCGAGACGGAGGCGGGGAGCTCGTCGCCCTTAGCCTTCCTTGACGGACTAGCCCCACTGGTCGGATGGCTCTGGAGACGGCTCCCTTGTCGGGCCTTCAGCTGGGGTTGCGTGACGGCGGCTTGCGTACGAGACAGGGCCGGACTGGTTCGACACGCCGGACACCTTCACGCAGTACGCGCCGCCGTTGAGATTTCCCGTCAGCTGCGCGGCGCTGCCTGCCTGAGCGGTCGTGAACGCGTTCGTCAATAGCGTGCAGGTGTCGTTCGAGATCGTGCCGATCCCCAGGCCCATCGTGACGCTGGTCAGGAGAGCGCCGCCTGGAAGCGTCTCGACCGCCGACGTCAGCGTGACGGAAACTGTGCCTCCGCTCTGAGCGACGGAAAACGGGTTATATGAGCTCTGCAAGACGCCGTTGATCGGCGCCGCGACCGTGCCCGTGAGAACGTCTGTGGTGGTTGCGGTAGGCGTCCCCCTTTCCTAGCTAGTCCCCTGGATCGGTGATTCTTAACAAAAGTCCGATCATGCACCGCGAACCTGCTGGGTACGAATGCCGAAGCGCCGCAATCTGTCGAGAATCTCATCGGCGGTCTTGGTCCACCGAAACGGCTTGCGATTCTCGTTGTGCGCGTCGACGTAGCCGAGCATCGCCTCCCGCAACTGAAGAATGCTCGTGTGCGAGCCTCGCTTGAGGGCTTTCTCGGTGAGCAACCCAAAGAATCGCTCCACCAGGTTCAGCCACGACGCGTAGGTCGGCGTGAAATGAAAATGGACACGTGGATGCCGGAGCAACCACCGATGCACCGCCGGCGCCCGATCGGCCGAGAGGTTGTCCAACACGACGTGGACCTCCAGCGCCGGCGCGACGCTCGTCTCGATCTCACGGAGGAACGCCACGAAATCCTGGGCGCGATGCTGTTGTTTACACCGCGCCAGGACTTCGCCAGTCGCGACATTGAGCGCGGCGAACAGATCGAGCGTGCCATTCCGGATGTAGTTGTGGGTCCGCCGTTCGGGCTGGCCGATGTCCAGCGGCAAGATCGGTTGGGCCCGCTCGAGCGCCTGAATTTGCGACTTCTCGTCGAAGGCGAACACCACCGCGTTGTTCGGCGGATTCATATACAGGCCGACGAGATCCCGAATCTTGTCGACGAGTTGGGGGTCGGGCGACAGCTCGAACGACTGCGTGATGTGAGGCTTGAGCCCAAACGTCCGCCAGATGCGGCCATCACCGTGTGACTCATCCCGGCCTTCGCGGCCATCGTCCGCGTGCTCCAGTGCGTCTCGCCCTTTGGGGTCGTTTCGAGCGTCTTGACGACCACCGCTTCCACGTCCGCGTCGGAGATCGTCCGGGACCCGCCGACCCGGGGCTCATCCAGCAAGCCCTCAAGTCGGCGCGCGATGAATCGCTTTCGCCATTTCCCCACGGTGGTATTGGTGGTGCAATACCGCCGCCACCATCGTGTCGGTGGGCGCGTCGGCGCACGCGAGCGCCAGGCGAGCCCGAAACGCCAGGAGGCGATTCACGTGCCGCGTCGTCAGGCGCACCAACTCGGTGCGCTCACATCCGTGATCACCACCGCGGACTTGGGACGTCCGAGCTTTGCCTTGCCCCATCAGATCACACAGCGGATCTTTTTGCTAGCGAATCCGTTTCCAGGGGACTAGCGCTTGTGCCAGAAGAGACCCCAAGACGCCTGATCGCGTTGCCGAACGATGAACTAACTCCGGCTGCGGTGATAGATCCCTCTATTATTTTCCCTTTAAACTCCCCAGGTCACGGCAGATAGCTCGCCTCAATCGAAGCGCATCCTGTGGTGTCCTGACCGTCCCGTTCTGACCAGACCGTTAGACACCCGGCTACACATCATCGGCTTCGGGACTTGCGAACAACCTCTTCTAAGACTGCGTGGTAAGGGCAATGCTGCCAACCCGGACCGTTACGATTCGACCTACCGGCACCGACCGGCCCGCTTCATTTTCGCGTCGCCGCAGTTGACGACTTGAGGGAGGCCAGATCGAGCAGCCCCCGGTCCGCAGCTCGCTGGCGCATGGCGGCGACATCGTTCTTCATCCGCTGCGTTAGGTCGCGAAAGCGAGGGTCTGGACGAAGCGACTCAAAGATAGGATCTCGCTCGAGTACGCCGTAATCGCGGTGGCCGGCGAAATACGCCCGCTCAAGCCACTCCAGAGCCGAATTCCGGTCCCCTCGGATGGTCGTGACGGCGGCAAGCTCGGCGGGCAGGTAAGGACTATCGCTGCCGGCGCTCAATAACTCACGTGCCACGCTCTCGGCCTTCTGTAGGAGCTGCGCGGCACTCGTCGAGTCGCCTGCCTTGTTCAGGAGAAACGCATGCCATACGCGTGGCGTCTCCAGCAATGTCCCCCCCTGCGCTTCTGGCGCGGCATTGAACCAGGCCGATGCCAAAGCGGGTGCGTCCTTGGCGTCTGCGATGAGTGCAAGCTCAACAAGAGGTCCCTTGAGGAATGGCATGCCCGGCCATTTGTCAGCCGACCGTCGAACGCGCATCAGTGCCCGCGGCGTCTCATTGCGCAATGCATCCAACCGCGCGAGCATGACCTGGACCACTGGGTCCGAAGGGAACAGCCGCTCAGCATCCGTCAGCCATCGGAACGTCAGATCATCATCCCGAAGGGACATCAACGGAATCGAGACGTGGTAGTAATCGTTGGCGATTCGTGCAGAAAGCTGGAATCCGCGCCGTGCCCACGAGAGCGCCTCGTCCAACCTGCCCACCGACGTCTCGAGCAACGAGAGATTCTGCATGCTGCCGAGGTGACTCGGCTCGAGCTCCAACGCGCGCAACAACGAGAGCCGCGCCTGTGCGCTCATGCCCTTGAAGTAGTATCCGGCGGCGAGCGCGAAGTGGCCGTAGGCGAGCGCGGGGTCGAGCCGAATCGAATCCTGTGCCAGCAAGATCCCTTCATCAACGTACTTGGGGCTGTCGTAGCTCGAAAGAAACAGCGTGCGGTAAGCGAGTCGGGCCTCCGCCGCGGCGAATGCTGGATCCACTGCGAGCGCCTTCTTGAGAAGTTCCATGCTGGCGAGGTTCTTTTCCCTATCAGCCATGAACGACTCGTTCACTCGCAGGTAAAGCTGATATGCCTCAGGATTTCGCGTTGGTGGCTTCTCAACGCGCGCGCGCTCATCAGGCGAGAGTCTGGCGGACAACATTCGGGCTACGCTAATCGCGATGTCGCTCTGCACCGCGAAAACGTCCGCGAGTTGACGCTCGTACTGCTCGGACCAGCGCGTCTGCTGGGAGCCAGCGTCCACCAGTTCGACGACGATGCGCATCCGATCGCGATCGAGCCGGACGCTGCCTGCAACTATGCTCGTGGCGCCAAGCTCATTCGCCATGGTCGTGGAGTCAACTTCACCATACTTTTCGGTGGCCGCCCGGCTCAGCAGCCGGAGTGCGGCGACTCCTGACAGTTGTCCCCGGATCCCCTCCGTGATGCTCTCGGCGAGATAGCTGTGGGCCGAATCGGCCGACAGGCTGCGGAACGGCATCACGGCGACGAGGGGCAGTCTCGGCACAGCTTCAAGGGGAGGTCGAGTCCGCCACCCCCAACCGGAGAGGCCGGTCAAAGCGACGCCCACGACGAGCGTCAGTGCCAGCGTCGCCGCGGCGTAGCCGAGCGGCCGGCGCGCTCGAGCCGACGGGACCAGCGCCGCCTCAAACTCCCCCGCGCTCGCATGGCGGCTGGTGGGATCCGACTGGATGGCGCGGTCGATCGCGGCCGCGACGGAACGGGGAAGCTTCGATTGCTTGGATCGCAAGGGCACGCGCGCGTCGCGCGCGTGCGCGTCGCGTAGGTCGCGGAGCGACCGGCCGCTCACCGGAAACGCTCCCGTCGCAAGGTGATACAGGAGCACCCCGAGACCGTAGATGTCGCTGGAGACCGACGCGGGATGGCCCTCGAGCACTTCGGGTGCCATGTAGAGGGGGGTGCCCGCGAGCTCGTGGCCGGACTGGAAGGCGCTTTCTGAAACCTCGCGGCCGGCCCCAAAGTCTGTCAGCAGAACACGACCGTCCGCGCCGCGCATCACGTTCTGCGCCTTCAGATCCCGGTGCAGCAGCCCCGCGCGATGCACAGCCCCGAGGGCCCGCGCCAGGTCGAGGCCGACGCTGCGAAACTCTTCAGGTGCGAAGGGGCCGCGCTGCGTTAGCTCCTCTTCCAGCGTGCGCCCCTCGACGAACTCCATCCAGAGACCGACGCGTCCGTCGATGCGCTCCGCGCCGTAGACGGTGACGACGTTCGGATGGCGGACCCGCGCCAAGAGCCGGCCCTCCTGGATCACGGCCGACTCGCGCCGATCTTTCCGCCGGAGCAGCTTCAGGGCCACCGGTCGATCGAGCCGTGGATCGCGGGCGCGATAGACATCCCCAAACGTGCCGCGGCCGATCTTCTCGACGATGTTGAGGGGTCCCCACGCGACCGGCGTGTCGGCGGTGCCCGCGTCGCCGGTGTTCGCGTGGAGGAGCGATTGGTGGAGTGACTGGGCAAACGAGGCGGCCGGGGGCAGGCTGGCGTGGAGCTGCGCGATGCGCTCGACCAGCCGGACACGGGCGGCGATCGTCGGAGGAATGTCGCACTCAAGGATGCTGACGTCGCCCCAATCGATGGGCCTCCCATCGGCGATGGCCGCGGCGAGGTCAGCCAGTTGAGCCGGGGACATCGGGCATTTCCTCAATCAAGCGCGCCAACGCGCGCACCACGGCCATGCGTGCCGCATCGGCGGACGGCTTGCCAGTCGCGGCTGCCAGCTCCGAATACGTGAGGCCCATCTCGACCCGCGCCACCACCAGCTCGCGTTCGTCCTCGCGCAGACGCTGCAGGGCCGCCTCGTACCGCTCCACCGCTTCGGTGCCGATCGCCTGCTCTAGGGGTGAGCGCTGGTCGTCCGCAGCCTGTTCCTCCAGCTCCACGCGCTTAGGCCGGTGGTCGGCGCTGCGCAGCTCGTTCCGGATACGGTTCATCACCGCCTGACGAAGATACGCCTGAAAAGCCCCTTCGCCGCGATGGTCAAAGCCCTCAATCCTCTTAAACACCTGGATCAGGGTCTCCTGAACAAGGTCGGGCGTATCTGCCAGATCGCGCGCACACCGGGGCAACCGTCCGCTCTCCCAGCGCCGCAGCGGCCGCAGATAGCGCGCAAACAGGTCGTTCATCGCCTCGTCGTCCCCTGCGCGAGCGCGCGTGAGGAGCGACAGCGTGGACTCCCAGGAAGCGTCACTCTGTGGCATGGGAGGGCGAAATGATAACGCCAATCTCGGTGAACGGTTAGCCACCGGCCCTCCCTTCGGTTGAGCGTCGCGTGTTCGGTTTCAAGCGGGCCCGTGTTTACCCAACCAGACGCGCCTCGCACCCATGTCACGCCTTTCGATGCGGCCAAAGCGGCTTGCACCGCAGTTCCGCGCGCATGAGTGACGTCCTCCGACTCAGTCGACAAGGAGCCGCCATGGCAAACAAGAGGGCAACCACCTGGACCGTGTTGGCGATCGCCGCGGGTTTTTTTAGAGGGCCCTGCTTAGTCGAAGCCAGGAACGGACCGATCAAGGTAGTCGTTCACGTGGATGACTATGCGAAACTCGCTCGAGCCGAGCGGGTGGAGGTCGGCCGCGAGGTTGAACGCATTTTTTCGGCCGCGGGCGTTCGCGTCGAATGGCTCGAGGGCCTGGAACGCTTGAAAGTCGACGGGCGCTTTCGTGTCGCCATCATCATCCTCGACCGCACGATGGGCACGCGTCAAATTGTCGCCGACGGCATCGGAGAACACGTCTTGGGCGAGGCCATTCCACCGGCGCGGCGAGCGTACGTCTTTCATCACCGCGTGGCTCGGCTGCTGTTCAATGACCCCGGCAAACTTGGACAGGCGCTTGGCGCCGTCGCGGCGCACGAAATCGGTCACCTGTTGCTCCCCGAGGCGAGCCATTCAGCGGAGGGCATCATGCAGCCGCACGTACCCTTCAATCTCATCGTGCCTCAGCGATTCACCGACGCGCAGAGCGCCGCCATCCGTACGACATTAGCTGCTTTGCACGAACGCTCGCCGGCCCGGCTGCCCGCTGAGGCGCGCGCCGCCAAGTAGTCGCACGCCGTAAACACGTCGATCACCGCTTCGGTGTCGGCCGAGCGTGCGTGTGAGGAGCGACAGTGTGGACAGGAAGCGTGGCTGCGGCATCGGAGGGCGGAACCGACAATTAGTCACAAGCGCTTCCGCGCTATTGGCTTCAGTTCCATCGGCTCCGTGTTCGCTTTCCAGCGGGCCCGTGTTTACCCGATCAAGACGCGCCTCCTTCCTGCCAGGTTTCTGGACGCGGACAGAATTCATGGAATCGCGGGAGGCTTCATGCAGGTTCGCCACGTTCTTTATGAGTTCTTTGCCCAGTGCGCCCGCGTCTTATGATGCGATGCCGGGCGGCTGCGCGTATACGGGGGGCGGACTGGACGTGACGAGCGACGGCCTGCACATCCTCTACGCGGCGGCCAGCGACAATGCCGGCAATAAGGGGGTACCGGCCAGCTTGGCGTTCAAGATCGATAAGACGCCCCCAGCGGTGGCGATTACCCGGTTGGATACGGCTGCCGACGGCTTTTTTCCGGCAGACGCGGCGTTAAGTTTTCCGGCCAACACGGGATCGCCCTATGTAAGCGCGCTCCGCGGCACCGTCAGTGACTCGGTAAGCGGTGTCTCTTCTACCATTTACTACCGAACCTGCTCCTCGTGTTCCAACACACCCGCGCAGACCAACCTCTTATCGGGGACCTGGGCTAGCTACCCATTCACTCTCATTTCCGGCGTCAATAAGCTTTACGCATTCGCGTATGACCTGGCGGGGAACCATAACGTGATCC
>Ga0066710_100001997_pt1 | contig 15984 bp, 11 predicted proteins | sample GraSoiAngelo_159_FD_79666 | JGI IMG/M metagenome (GOLD analysis project Ga0066710, IMG submission 79666) | Grasslands soil microbial communities from the Angelo Coastal Reserve, California, USA - 14_1009_16_40cm | ecosystem: Environmental > Terrestrial > Soil > Grasslands | place: USA...
CTCGCCCGCCGCCGGGGTCAGCCTACCGGTGAGCCGATTTCGGGGGCGGGCTGGTGGAGGGCCGCGGAGCGACTGGAGGCGAGCCGTGGCCGCCGTTAGCGAGCGCCGCGTCGCGCAGGGTCGGGCCCTGTACACGGAGCGTAGTGCAGCGGAGTTGTACAGGGGGGCCCGGAGCAGCGAGCGCGAGCGTTACGCTCGGGCTCGGGGCCCCCGGAAATTTGCTCCGGCGAATTTCTGGGGTGAGCAGGCGAGCCGACTCGGAGCGGAGCGACCCTCCACCAGCCAGCCTCCGTCAGTCTTCATAATTGTGGGATGCACAGGCTACGGCAGCGCCGATCCTACCAGGGGGTGGACGGCGGTAGCATGCTCACCCGCGCGGATGAGGGCGGTGAGGATGGCGGCGGCAGTATCGAGCGAGGTAATACACGGGATGCGGCGTTGCAGCGCGCTGCGGCGAAGCTGAAACCCGCGGCGGGAGGCATCGGCCCCCCGCGTCGGCGTATTGAGCACCAGCCCCACCGTGAGCTCCGCGGCCTGGTCGAACGTCACCACCTCTGCAGGGATCCCCGCGCGGTGGAGCGCCACCGCGGTGTTCGGGGTGGCCACGAGCCGGAACCCCGCCGCCGCAACATCGCGCAGCAAGGACACGGCCTGCTGCTTGTGACGGTCGGCCAGTGAGACCAGGACACTCCGCTCCCGGCCATGCCATCCGGCGGCTACCAGCGCCTTGTGCAGCGCGTCTGTCACGTCGGCCCCGAATCCCATCACTTCGCCGGTCGACTTCATCTCCGGTCCCACCGCAGCCTCAGCCCGCGGCAGTTTCTCCATTGAGAACACCGGTGCCTTGACGGCAATGCGGGGCGGGGCCGGGAGTTGGTGGACGCCGTCGAATCCCAGATCCGCCAGCGCATCGCCGAGCATCATCCGGGTTGCAATCTGAACCAGCGGCATTCCCACGGCCTTGCTGACGAACGGGACCGTCCGGCTGGCGCGCAAGTTGGCCTCCAGGACATAGAGGCGGGTGCCGTCGTAGACGAACTGAAGATTCAAGAAACCATGCACGCCCAGCGCGCGGGCCAGCCGGGCCGTGATGTCCAGGACGCCGGCGGCTGTGCGTTCTGACACGTGCTGCGCAGGGAAGAGCGCGATGCTATCACCGGAGTGTACGCCGGCCCGCTCCACGTGCTCCATAATCCCCGGAATCAGTACGGACGCCCCGTCGGAGATCGCATCGACCTCGATCTCCAGTCCTTCCACATACCGGTCGATGAGAACAGGGTGCGCGGAGTCGCGGGCGAGCGCGCGGGCGACGAAGGCCCGCACCCGTTCGCCAGTGTCGGCGATTTCCATACCCCGCCCGCCCAGTACATAGGAGGGCCGGACGACGACCGGCAATCCGATCCTCCGAAGCAGCGACTCACAGTCGTCCAGAGACCAGACTCCGCTACCCTCCGGACGCTCGATGTCCAGTGCGGCCAGCAACCTGGAGAATTTCTCACGGTCCTCGGAGATATCCAGCGATCGTACCGAGGTCCCAAGGATTCGCACGCCGGCGTCGTGCAGCGGCCCCGCCAGGTTGAGCGCGGTCTGTCCGCCGAACTGCACCAGCACGCCCTCCGGCTGCTCACGGTGAACCACGTGCAGGACGTCTTCAACCGTCAACGGCTCGAAGTACAGACGGTCCGAGATGTCGAAATCCGTACTCACCGTCTCGGGGTTGTTGTTGATGATGACCGCCTCATACCCCGCCTCCCGCAGCGACTTCACCGCGTGGACGGTGGAGTAGTCGAACTCGATCCCCTGCCCGATCCGGATCGGGCCTGCCCCCAGCACCACGATGCGCGGCCCGCGGGCGTCCGGCTGCTCGTCTTCCACCTCGTACGTTGAGTAGTAATACGGAGTGGCGGCAGGGAACTCACCGGCGCACGTATCGACGATCTTGTAGGCGGGCGCGAGCCCCGCCGCCATCCTGCGCGCGCGGACCTCGGATTCACTCCTACCCACTAGCGCCGCAATCTCCACATCCGGAAATCCAAGCCGCTTCGCCTGCAACAGGGATCCGCGGCCGTCGGTGAGCTGCCGCTCGCAGGATACAATGCGTGCGATCTCGGCGATGAAGAACCGGTCAATGCCCGAACGCGCCGCCAGATCGTCCACCGCCCAGCCCCGCCGCAGCGCCTCGGCCAGCGCAAACAGCCGAAGGTCCGTGGCCTCCGCCACCAGCGACGCCATTTCTGCGTCCGTCCAGCCCGCGGCGTCGCCCAGACGCAGCCCCCGCACCGGAATGTCGAGCGACCGAACAGCTTTGAGCAGCGCCTCGGGGAAGGACCGCCCGATCGCCATCACTTCTCCGGTGGCCTTCATCTGGATGCCGAGCCGCCGGTCGATGGTCGGAAACTTGTCAAACGGCCATCGCGGGATCTTGACCACGACGTAGTCCAACGCCGGTTCGAAGGCCGCTTTGGTCAAGCCCGTGATCCGATTGGGAATCTCGTCCAGACGGAGGCCGATGGCGATCTTCGCGGCCACCCGCGCAATCGGATAGCCGGTCGCCTTGCTTGCCAGCGCCGACGAGCGCGACACGCGCGGGTTGACCTCGATCACGAAATAGGCGTCGCTGGCGGGATCCAGCGCGAACTGGATGTTGCATCCCCCGGCAATGCCCAGCCCGTCGATGATGCGCAGCGCCGCGGTCCGCAGGCGTTGATAGTCGGTGTCGGAAAGGGTCTGCGAGGGCGCGACCACAACGCTGTCACCGGTGTGGATCCCCATCGGATCGACATTTTCCATATTGCAGATGGTGATCGCCGTGCCCGCATCATCGCGGAGGACCTCGTATTCGATCTCCTTCCATCCCCGCACGCTGCGCTCAACCAGCACCTGGCCGATAGGACTGGCCAGCAAGCCTTCCGCGGCTACCGCGGTCAGCGCATGTGGATCTGCGGCGATGCCACCGCCCGTTCCCCCAAGCGTGAACGCCGGCCGGACCACCACCGGATAGCCGAGGGCCGCGCCGGCCTGGAGCGCCTCGCCGACCGTGTGCGCCGGCCGGCTCTCCAGAACGGGCTGCCCAAGACGCACCATGGTAGTCCGAAATCGCTCCCGGTCCTCGGCGTTCTGGATGGCCAGCAGCGGCGTTCCGAGCAGCGACACGCCATACCGATCCGGGATCCCGGCCTGGGCCAGAGCCAGCGCGAGGTTTAGACCGGTCTGACCTCCCAGGGTGGCCAGCAGTCCGTCAGGCCGCTCCGCCGCGATGACCGCCGCTACAAACTCAGGGGTCAACGGCTCGATGTAGACGCGGTCGGCCACTTCGACGTCGGTCATGATCGTGGCCGGGTTGCTGTTGACAAGGACGACCTCAATGCCCTCCTCGCTGAGGGCACGGCAGGCCTGGGTGCCGGAGTAGTCAAACTCAGCAGCCTGGCCAATGATAATCGGTCCAGAGCCGATCACCAGGACCTTCCTGATGTCGGCCCGCTTAGGCATCGGTTGTCCCCTTTCGACCGAGTTGGAGAGTTGGAAAGTTGAAGAGTCGGAAAGTCAACAGCACAACAGGGCTCTGGCGTCCATCGCTCCAACTCTCCAACCTTCCAACTTTTCAACTGCCATGGTGCGCTCTCTCCCGGACAAGACCAAGAAATCTGTCGTAGAGGAACTCGGCATCCGTTGGCCCCGGACGCCCCTCGGGATGAAACTGGACGGAGAAGGCCGGAAGATCACGATGCCGGATCCCCTCCACGGTCCCATCGTTGAGGTTCAGGTGCGTGACCTCAAGTGAGGTGGGGAGGTGAGGGTCCACCACGAACCCATGGTTCTGGGTGGTGATCATCACCCGGGCTGGCCTGGACCCCGTCGAAGGCCCGGCAGCCATCTCGATCACTGGCTGGTTGCTCCCGCGATGACCAAACTTCATCTTATAGGTACGGCCCCCACAGGCCAGAGCCAGGAGTTGATGCCCCAGGCACACCCCCATCACCGGATAGGTCTCCATGAGGGATTGAACTGTCCCGATCACATCTCTGAGGATGGCAGGATCCCCTGGGCCGTTGGACAGCAACACGCCATCTGGGGCAAACACCCGTACCTCCCCCGCCGACGTGGTGTGGGGCACCAGGACGACTTCACACCCTCTGCGCCGGAGCGCTTCAACAATCCCGGCCTTCACGCCGCAGTCGAGGATCACGATGCGCGGTCCGCGGCCGGGCAGCACGAGTGGCGAGGCGCGGGAGACCTGACCGACCAGATCTTGTTGAGACAGCGACGGGATCGCCGCTGCCCGCGCCTCCGTCTCTGCACTTGAATCGTCGGCGATGACGCCACGTTGGAGGCCATGCATCCGGAGATGTCGCACGAGCGCCCGCGTGTCGACGCCGGAGAGCCCGGCGACCTGGTGCCCAAGCAGGAAACGGTGAAGGGTCTCTCGCGAGAGGTGGTGAGAGGCGACCGATGCTGCTTCGCGCACGATGAATCCGGCGACGTGCGGACCCGGCGCCTCCCAGGCTCCGGGGCTAAAACCGTAGTTGCCGATCAAGGGGTAGGCCATCACCACGATCTGCCCGCGGTAGGAGGGATCGCTCACCACCTCCTGATACCCGGTCATGCTCGTGGTAAAGACCACTTCACCTCCGGCCTCGCGGGACGCTCCGATGCGCACGCCCTGAAACGCCACGCCGTCTTCGAGAACAAGCCAGGCCGGATCGGCGAGCACAAAAGAAGAGCCCTCGGATGCGGGCTCCTGACGGACGTACGTTGATTGGGCAACCATGGTCCCTCCCGGGGTACCGTTAATGGTCGCGCGCGTTGAACTGAGTATTATCGAGAGCCGGCCCTGACTCCTGCCGGCACCCGATTGGCGATGCGCAACCTACCGGGAGCCCGCCGCTGGCCGGAGCATCAACTCGTACGACACCATCGCCAGAGCCGCGACGCCGGCGGTCTCGGTCCGCAGGATGAGCGGTCCAACCGTAACCGGCACAGCGCCCCCCGCGGTCGCCCGCGCGACTTCCTCTGACGCAAAACCCCCCTCCGGACCGATCACGATGGCGACACGCTTGGCCCTGCCGTTCGCGGCCAGCGCCTGCGCGATCGTACGGCTCTCCTCTCCTTCCCAGAGCAGGAGCACCAGGTCGTAGCCGGCCACACGGTCCAGCGCCGCCGGAAGCGGGGCAGGTGTATGCACGGCGGGCACGTCACTACGGCGGCATTGCTTCGCCGCTTCCATCGCAATGCGAAGCCAGCGCCCTACGCGTCCTCGCCCTATGGCGACCGTGCGGGCGGAGATGAACGGAATGAACTCGGTCACACCTAGCTCGGTTCCCATCCGCACAATGTCATCCATCTTCGCACCCGTGGGCACCCCCTGCAGGAGCGCGAGGTGCAGCGCAGGACTCACGCCGCGATGCGTCTCGATGATTCGCGCGGCCGTCCGTGTGGGCGTCACGGTCTCCAACTCGGCGATGTATTCGGCGCCCGTGCCGTCAAACACGACGACACGGTCACCCGGTCGCATTCGCAACACGGTGGCAATGTGACGCGACTGATCGGGGGCGAACGTCGCCACCGACCCCACAACACCTTCCTGAGAAACGAAAAAGCGGCGAATCGTCTACCCACCTCCACCTGAGCTGCGAGGCCCGGTCAGAATCAGGCATCGCCACTCCGCGTCACGGCGGACTTCATCGACATGCAGACCACAGGCCCCTGCCACCGCCTCCACTTCGATCTGCCGGTCGGCAACGATCCCCGAAGCGACGATGAGCGCCCCGCGGGTGGCGTGGACTGGCACTGCAGGGAGGAAATCCAGATGGAGATCGGCGGTCAGATTCGCGAGGATCACGTCGGCCTGGCCTGCGATCCCGCTGAGCAGACTGCCCTCGCGCACCTCCACACGGTCCGCCACACCGTTGTAGGCAACATTCTGGCGCGCGACGCCGACCGCAACCGGATCGACATCGACGGCGAGGACCGCGCCGGCACCGAGTTTGGCTGCGGCGATCGACAAGATCCCGGAGCCGGTGCCGATATCGAAGACCCGCGCGCCGCCTTGCAGACGGTCCTCAAGCACCGTCAGGCATAGCTGCGTCGACGCGTGCAGTCCGCTGCCGAATGCCATGCCGGGATCGAGTTCGATCACGATCCGCTGGGACGGTGGAGGCGCATCATGCCAGGTCGGCGTGACCCAGAGCCGGCGACCCACGGCAAACGGCTTGAAGTGGTTCTTCCAAGCGTGGGCCCAACCGGAGTCTTCGACGACGGCTGTCTCGATGCGGCCGGGTTCGATATCCAGGCCGAAACCCGGCAATGCCCGGATGCGCTGCTCGATCGCGGCGAGGATCACCTCGGCGGCAGGCCCGACCGGCAGGTACCCGCGCAGCCGCACAAGACCAGGCGAGGGATAGGCCTCTTCGACGCCTCCGGTGCGGCACTCCAGCAGGATATTGGCGACGGCCTCCACCGCCTGCGGAGCCGTCGTCACGGTAATCTCGACCCACTTCACTGTAAGAGGTCCTTCACTTTGTCCGAGATCTTCTTCCTGCGCTGGGGTTTCATGCTGTGTCCGCGCAGCGTCGCCAGCTGGCGGAGCAGCGTTCGCTCCTCGTCCGTGAGGTCGGTGGGCACGCGCACATCCAGCCGCACGTGAAGATCGCCGCGGTTGCCGCGCGCATCCGCCATCCCCTTCCCCTTCACCGTGATGACCGTCCCGGATTGCGCCCCCGCGGAGACCGTGCGCGTGATGGGACCCTCCAGGGTCGGCACCTCGATCTCATCACCTAACGCCGCCTGATAGATCGTGATGGGGACGGTGCAATAGAGATCCGTGCCCTGCCGCTGAAAGACCGGATGCGGCCGCACATGGATGAAGACGTAGAGATCGCCGCGCGGACCGCCGCGGAGCCCGGCCTCGCCCTCGCCGCCGATCCGCAGCCGCATGCCGCTATCAACTCCTGGCGGAATGCTCACCGTGACGGTGCGCTTCGCCGCGGCCCGGCCGCTCCCGCGGCACTGGGTGCAGGGATGGCGGAGGATCGTCCCGGTCCCGCCGCAGGTATGGCAGGTGGAGATCTGCGTGAAGGATCCAAACACGGTACGCTGTGAGCGCCGAACTTCCCCACGCCCCCCGCAGGTAGGGCACTGCTCAGGAGTTGATCCGCGCTCCGCTCCGGTCCCAAAACACCTGGGGCAGGTCTCCAGCCGCTCGATCTCGATGGTCTTCTCGACTCCGGTCGCCGCTTCTTCCAGCGATAGTTCAAGGTCGTAACGTAGATCGGCGCCCGCTTCGGGTGCGTCGCGGTCCACTCCCGCGGCCCGCCGGCCAAAAAACATGTCGAAGATGTCATCAAACGGGCCGAACCCCCCACCCGGCACATCGTCAGCGGGAACGTGCTGCACCGTCCCGAAGCGATCGTACTGCGCCCGGCGCTGCGGGTCGCTGAGGACCTGGTAGGCTTCGTTGATCTCCTTGAAGCGCTCGTTGGCCTTAGGATCGTCTTTGCGCACATCGGGGTGGTGCTCCCGGGCGAGCTGGCGGAACGCCCGCTTGATCTCGTCCTGCGTCGCGTTCCGATCCACTCCCAGGATCTGATAGAAGTCGGGCATGGAAACCTACGAAAGCTCGGCCAGCACGTCGTCGAGGCTCGCGGCCAGGTAGCGGACCAGCGAGATGACCCTCGCATAGGGCATGCGGGTGGGACCCACAATGCCCAGGGCTCCCACGGACCGGCCTCCAATCCGGTAGGCGGCGGCTACCACACTGCAGCCCCGGAGGTCCTCGACGCGGTGCTCGCTGCCAATCGTGATCGAGACCCGCTGTTCAGGTGTGTCTTCCAGCAGGTCGGCGATGACCTCCTCTCGCTCCAGTGCTTCGAGTACGGGCCGCGCCGTTCGGGCATCGCGGAATTCTGGCTGGGTGAGGATGTTCGCCGCGCCCTCAAGGTGGAAGTAGCGGTGCAATTGAGACACGACCGATGCATAGTTTGTGACGGTGGCGAGTGTCCGGGCGATCTCTTCTGGGACTCGCGTCCGTTCCCGCAGCGCCGTGACAAGGCGCCGGCGGAGCCGCAGCCGCTCCCCCGCCGACAGGGGTTCTTCCTGGTCCACTAGCGAGTTCACATAGACCCGGTAGCCGTGATCGGTGGGGATGCGCCCGGCCGAGGTGTGCGGTTGGACGAGATACCCTCGTTCCTCCAGCGTCGCCATCTCATTGCGGATGGTTGCCGAACTGACACCCAGGCGGCCCCGCTGCGCGACGACCTCCGACCCGACAGGCTCGGCGGTCTCGATATACGAACGGATCACCGCCCGCAAGATCTCTTGTTTGCGCGTGTCCAGCTCAGGCAGCACGGCATCGCTCCCGGTGGGGAAATCCCGGCAGGTGCGGCCCGTACCGACTTCGCGCGACAGGTGCTCTGGAACCGGCCGCCTAGCTCGCGAAGTCCGGTACGGGCTGCGTCGCCTGACGCGTGCGGTCACTGCCGGGATCGCTGAGGTGCCCGGTGTCAACAGTTAGCACTCAACGCGAGTGAGTGCTAAAGTCTCCCTAACGATAACACCGTGCAAAAACCAGTGTCAACGCACCGGCGGCACGGGGTAGCCCGTACCGCTTCGCGGCGATTTGCTCCTAGGACCACCGTCTATCCTCGCGAAGTTGGTGCGGGCCGACGCAGCAGTTCGAGTGCGACACGGAGTTCTTCCACGCCCAAGATGCGGCACGCGCCTACATAGGCCAGGGCACCGACCACCGCTGCCCCGCCTACTTGTACGCTCTGCCCGGCCAGCCCCACCGGACGGACCACTTCCGCCACCGCGGCCATGAGCAGACCGGCTGCGACGGCTGCGGTCCCGGTGCGCAGGGACGTCGACACAATGCGCCGGCCGTCCACGCGGCCCAGCCGGCGCCGTAGATACCACAGGAGCAGCACAACGTTGGTCGCCGACACGATGGACGTGGCCAGGGCGATCCCCACCACGCCCCATATCTGCATCAAGAGGTAGTCGAGTACAGCGTTCGCGATAACCATCGCCACCCCGATGCGCACGGGCGTCCCCATGTCCTGCAACGCGTAGTACGTTCGGGTCACGACATAATAGGCGGCGATGGCCGGGAGCCCTACCGCGTATCCTGCCAGCGTCGCCGCCACCGCGTGGGTGGCCTGAGGTCCGAACTCGCCGCGCTGGAAGATCAGCCGGACCAACGGCTCGCGCAGGGCGAGCGCCAGCGCCGTCACCGGCAAGATGACGACCAACAGCGTGCGCAGCGCCAGCGAAGATGTCCCCCGTAGATCATCGCGGCTGTCGGTGGCCGCGTGGCGGGACAGCAGCGGGAAGACGGCGGTGGCGATGGAGATGGCAAAGATGCCGGCGGGAGCCTGTACGATCTCGTAGGCATAGTCGAGCACCGCGACGGGGTTGGCAGTGGGTTGGGCAGGCAGGATCGACGCAAAGAATCGATCCACATACGCGTTGATCTCCACAATCGCCAGCCCCAGCATCGCCGGCACCGCAAGGCGCGCCAGTTCGCGCACGGCCGGATGCGCAAGGTCAATCGGCCCCATCCGCAGCCCGTACCGGCGCGCTGCGGGCAGTTGGACGAGGAACTGCGCTGCCGTGCCTGCGATCCAGGCGAAGGCCAGCCCCCGGATACCGATCCGCGGCCCCAGCAACAACGTACCGGTGATGATCGTGGTATTGAACAGGAGCGGCGCGAGCGCAGACGCCGTGAAGTCATGGTGCGCCTGCAGGAATCCGGTAACGAAGACGGACAGCGCCAGGAACAACATGGCGGGGAAGATGATCCGGGTCAGTTGCACCGCCAGTTCCAACAGCTCCGGCGACCCCGCAAACCCGGGGGCGGCGACGGGAACCAGCAGCGGCGCCACCACCAGGCCTACGGTCACCATGGCCACACCGGCGAGGAGCACCAGGGTGAATAGACTCCCGGAGAGGCGCCGGGCCTCTTCCAGATCGTTGTGGGCCAGGTACCGGCTGATCGTAGGGATGAAGACAATGCTGAGGGTGCCGCCGAGAAGCAGCCGTTGGACAAAGAACGGCAGATAGTACGCGATCACGTACGCGGCTTTGGCGTTCGTGGCACCAAACAGCCACGCGGCGACCACCTCGCGAAGCAGCCCCAACGCACGGCTGGCGACCGTCGCGACGGCCATGAGCGACGCAGCCCGCGCGAGGCGCTGAGGCGACGGCAGTCCGTCTTCCGCCATTACCCTTCAACCTTCAACCCTGGTCGAGCAACGCCTTCACCAGAGCATCCTTCCCAAAATCAGGTGTGGCATGAGGAACGATCATCCAAGGTTGCTGCCAGGCCGGGTGAGACCGGACGGCCCTCGGACCGGGCCCCGAAGCGCGGCTATGGAGTGATTGAGTTACGGGTCCCGTCTCCGAGAGCCGTCCGGTCTCACTTCGGATGGAACCACTAAGATCGAACCAGGAGGTGGGATGAGGACGTTGGGCAAAGGGGACCAGTAACTGAGTCACTCCTTAGCCGCTCTTCTGGTCCCCGGCCCAAGGTCCTCCCACCTCCACTGTGGTGGGTTCGTTTCCGGGACATCGATCTCAGTGTGGGACGCGTCCTTTACGATGGCTCGTCCTTGTGGGTAGACGCCAGGTCGTGTTAGGATAACCGAGCGGTTGTACGTAACGATGGGGAGGCACCGGTGGCCAAACGATCCAGGTCAGGTCTCAAACACAAGCGGCAATCCGAGAAACGGCGGGTCGGCAATCAGGCCGTGCTCTCGCGCCTGAAGACCCTGACCAAAGGTCCGCTGACCAGTCCCGATAGGCTTGCCCAGGCACTGTCAGAGCTGGATCGAGCTGCCCGCAAAGGGATCATTCACCAGAATACTGCGGCGCGGAAGAAGTCCCGGCTGATGCAAAGACTCACAACGGGAACCCCCACGCCGGCTTCGCCGGCTCGGGGCGGAGCGCGGGAACACGGGAACACGGGAACAAAGGCCACTTCCTAAGAGCGCCCCGTCTTGGCCCCGCAATCAGCTTCGCGTTTCCGCGCTCCCGCGCTCCCCTGTTCCCGTCAGTTCGCGTCTGGGCAGACACAGATCCGCGATGAGCGTCTCCAGCGCCAGGCGGGGGTGCCCCGAACTTTTGATCGCGCGGTCGGCCTCCTGCAGGCGGACGAAAATGCCGGGGAATGACGCCGGCGAAAAGTTCCGGGCCTGTTCGCTGATCCGGCGAACGACAAAGGGAGGCGCGCCGAGCGCCTCCTGCAAATTGGCGAAGGGCTTCCGGCGTGCCAGCAGAACGCTGCCGCGATAGAGCATCCGGAACTGCCGCGCGATCATAAATAGCACGTACGGCGGCGCTTCCTCCCGCAGGATTTCGGTCAGGTGCCGTAGTGCCTGCCCGGCCCGCTGTTCTCCGATCGCGTCCACAAGCATGAAAATCGTACTCTCCGATACGCGGCTGACGACGGCCTCGACATCCTGGCGCGCGATGCGATCGCGGTCCCCCACGTAGGCAAACACCTTTTCCATCTCCAGACTCAACTGTCGCAGTCCCGGCCCCACTAGTGCAACGAGGGCATCCACGGCGTCGGGATCCAGGCGGCGGCCGGCATGCCGGGCGCGCTCGGCGATCCATGACGGGAGTTGGCGCACCGACATCCGGGGAAACTCCTGTACCTCTCCGATCCGGCGGATTGCAATGTACAGTTTGCGCCGGCGGTCCAGTCCCTGGGCGACAAGGATGAGCGCCGAGGGCGGCGCACCCTGCTCCAGGTAGGCCGCGAGCCGATCCTGTTCAGGGGCCTTCCAGGCATCCGCGTCCTTGACCACGACCACGCGGCGGCGCCCGAAGAAAGGGAGCGTATCCAGGCGCGTGACTAGATCGGTGATCGCGATCTCTGTGGCCCGCAGAACATCCAGGTTCAAGTCGCGTTCTTCTGCCGGCACCAGCCGATCCAGCAGGGCCGCCAGCGCCTGGTCAATGAGCAGGTCCTCTTCGCCGTGGAGGAGGTACACGTGAGCGTCAGCAGCAGGCATGCTACAGGTGTTCCTCGCTGCGGCGCCTGAGCCTGTCAATGAGCTCGGCGACTTCGTGGGCATTGCTCCCCGTCTCCACAGCCCACGTCACACGCAACACGGTCCCTTCTCCGGCGCCCGGGGGGAGTTGGGCCGCGGGCAGATACGCGCGCCCACCGTCCTCAAAGATCACGACGGCCACGTCATCTTCGATGCGGTCAACGATCGCCCGCATCCCGCACCGTGCGCACCCAGAGCTGCGTTCCGTCGGTCCTGACCGTCACCGCGCCATGGACGTCGGTCCGATACACTGCTGCACCCACGGCGTGGAGGGCGTCGAGCGTAGCGCGGTGGGGATGCCCGAACGGATTCATGGCCCCCACGGAGATGACGGCCACGCGCGGGGCGACAGCCTCCAAGAACACCGGCGTGCTGCTGGTGGCGCTCCCGTGATGCGCCACCTTCAGGACCGTGCTGCGCAGGTCCGTTCCTTCGCTCAAGAGTATGGCCTCGGTCAACGCCTCGATGTCTCCTGTCAGCAGCACGCTTGCCGCCCCATACACCAGCCGAGCCACCACGGAGTTGGCATGGACATCTGAACCGGAACCAATGACCAGCGGCTCACGCGGATTCAGCAGAACCGCGGCTGCCCCGCCTCCCAGGTCCAGGAGTTGACCTCGGCGGGCAAGCCGATACGGAACCTGCTTTTCCTCCACCAACCGGAGAAACCGTGGGTACGACGGCGCCGGATGCACGAAACCGCTATCCAGCACCAAACCCACGGGGAAGTTCTGCAGCACGGCGACGAGTCCTCCGACGTGGTCCTCATGTGGATGCGATAGGAGCAAAATGTCGATCCCCCGTAGACGCAACCGCCGGAGTGCGGGGACAACCCGGCGAGCCCCGATGTCGTACCCGGTCAGGTGTCCCTCCACCTCCCCGCCTCCGTCGACCAACACGGCGCGTCCTGACGGACCCTGGATCACGATGGAGTCGCCCTGTCCGACATCGAGGAATGTGACGACGAGTTGGGGGGGCGCGGCGGCAGCGAGGACCTGGATCCACAGCACTAGCGCGGCTGTGGTCGACACCACCGCGGCCATCGCTGGTCGCGCGACACGCAGGCGACCCTGCAATGATTCGACGATCACGACGGCGGCGGCGTAGAAAGCAACAATTTCTAAAAGAGAGGGCGGCCCCACTGGTACAGCAGAGAGCGGCAGGCGGGCACAAAAGGCTGCGGCCCACCACACCGCATCGGCCGGCGGGCCCAACACCGGCGCAAGGGGAGTCCCGATGGCGGGAGCCACGGCCCCCACGGCCGCAACAGCGAAACCGGCGGGCACGAGGAGCGCGACCAGCGGAACCACGGCGAGATTGGCGACGAAACCCGCCACTGAGATTTGGAGGAAGTGGTAGGCGAGAAGCGGCACGACTGCAATCTGCGCGGCCGCTGTCATTGAGAAGAGGGAGCGGAAAGCCCGAGGCAGGGCGGACAGGCGCGTCGCCAGAACGGGCGCGATGTACACCAGCCCCCACGTGGCCGCGAACGAGAGCTGAAACCCCGCGTCAAAGAGGAGCAGAGGCTGCGAAACGAGCAGCGCCAGGGCCGCGAAAGCCAGCGCCGCGCGCGCATCCTGACCTCGCCGCAACAATGGCGCGGCCAGCCCGATGAGCGCCATGATCGCAGCCCGCGCCACCGACGGTACCCAGCCCGTCATGAGCGCGAAAAATACAGTGATCGCGGCCGCCGCTACGGACGCATCCAGAGTCGGGACGCGCAGCGCCCGCCCCAGCCATAGGACCGATCCCAACACCAGTCCGACCTGCGCTCCCGACACGACCAGCACATGGAGCAGACCCGACCGTGCGAAGTCGTCCCGGGCCTGCGGTCCAATCGCGCCGTCGTCCCCGAGCAGCAGGCTGGTCATCAATGCGCCGCGGCGTCCCGGCAGCGCGGTCTGAAGGAAAGACGTCATCCTTCTACGGACGACGTCGGCCGCGGCCAGCACGGGGTTGACCCGGCCGCGTCCGATCTTGCGCACCCCTGCGTGGCGGTGCGGGTACAGTGTGGCCGCGATTCCGCGTGTTATGAGATAGTCGCGATACGAGAATTCCCCAGGATTCCCGGCAGGCGGCGGGCGGACAAGCCGGCCGGAGGCTGCAATGCGGTCGCCGTAGCGAATCGTGCTCGTACCCGGGATTGTGACAAGAACTAACCCGTAGGCGCTTTCCGACCGCCCGTCGGAGTTGATGTGATCGACCGACATGACGACGCGGCTACGATCCTCGCCGCCCTGCGCCAGTCTGGTGACTAGGCCGGTCAGCGTGACATCTGTTCCGAGCGTCCCAGTCAACGCGGGGGCCGCAACCGGATCTGCGTGCAGCGTGGCCCATAGCGCGCCGGCCGCCAGCGTACCCGCCAGCAGTGGCACGACTGCGGATCGTCGGATGTCCAGACACCATATCCCGGCGGCAGCCGCGGCTGAGGAAGCGGCAAGCCATGTCCACGCGGACAATACCGACCCGCGACCGAGGGCGATTCCGGCGGCGAATGCGGCAGCGATCCAGACTATCGGAGGAAGCATGGCGCCTCCCCACGCGGGTCTACCGGGTCTACCGAGTCTACGGGCTACATGCAAGACCCGGATAGGTGAGGATGATTATGCGTGCAGAAGCACTGTACGGCTATGACTCAGTTTGGCTATTGTAGTGCCGCGACTGCGCGACGGCCCGACCGCGCGACCGCGGTTCAGCTCTTTGCGGCAACTTCTTCAGCGATGCGTCCAGCAAATTTGTCCAGGGGTATCGGGCCCAGATCACCCGAGGTGCGGCTGCGGACGGCCACCTGGCCGCTGGCCGCCTCTTTGTCGCCCACGACAAGCATGTAGGGGACGTGGTCAATCTGCGCACGACGGATCTTATAGCTGATCCGCTCGTTGCTCTCATCGAGTTCGACGCGCCCCCCTCCGGCCGCCAGTCGATCGCGGACTTGCCGGGCATAGTCGAGGTGGCGGTCTGCAATCGGCAGCACGCGCACCTGCTCCGGCGCCAGCCAGACAGGGAAGTCACCGGCGTAGTACTCGATGAGAAACGCCATCATCCGCTCCATCGTGCTGATGACGGCCCGGTGGATCATCACCGGACGATGTGCCTTCCCGTCCTCCCCGATAAACTCCAGCTCGAAACGCTTGGGGAGCAAGAAATCGAGCTGCACCGTGGAGAGGGTCTCCTCTTTCCCCGTTGCCGTCCGCACCTGGACGTCGAGCTTGGGTCCGTAGAAGTTCGCGCCGCCAACCACGGAGTTGTATGGCAGCCCCAGTTCGTGCAGCACCTCGTGGAGCAGCCCCTCCGCCGTCATCCACAGCTCCTCGTCCTGATGGTAGTACTGCCTGTCCTTGGGATCATGCAAGGAGAGATCCAGCCGGTAATCGGTGATGCGAAAGTCCTGGTACACTTGCTGAATCAACCGGACAACTGCCGCGAATTCTTGCTTGACCTGGTCAGGCCGGCAGAAGATGTGCGCATCGTTGAGCGTCATGGACCGCACCCGGTGCAGCCCGCTCAGCGTCCCGGATTTCTCGTAGCGGTACATCCGGCCCAGTTCGGCGATGCGCACCGGCAGGTCTCGATACGAACGCTGCTCCTGCTTGTAGATCATGATGTGGTGCGGACAGTTCATCGGCTTGAGCACCAGCTCGTCGTTGTCTATCTTCATCGGAGGATACATGGCCTCACGGAAGTAGTCCCAGTGCCCCGAGATCTTGTAGAGTTGCACGGAGGCGAGATCCGGCGCATAGACATGCAGGTATCCGTGCTGCAATTCAAGGTTGACGATGTAATTCTCTAGGATTCGCCGCACTGCGGCGCCGCGCGGCAACCACAGCGGGAGGCCCTGCCCCAGTTCCTCGGCAAACGCGAACAACTTCAAATCCTTGCCGAGCCGCCTGTGGTCGCGCCGCTTGGCTTCCTCCAGCTGGTGCACAAACTCATC
>Ga0066710_100001998_pt1 | contig 15978 bp, 14 predicted proteins | sample GraSoiAngelo_159_FD_79666 | JGI IMG/M metagenome (GOLD analysis project Ga0066710, IMG submission 79666) | Grasslands soil microbial communities from the Angelo Coastal Reserve, California, USA - 14_1009_16_40cm | ecosystem: Environmental > Terrestrial > Soil > Grasslands | place: USA...
CCGGGTCCGGGCCGATCAAACCGTCCCGACGGTCAGCGTGATCGTCGCCGCACACGACGAAGAGGCCGTGATCGCGCGGCGGCTCGAGAACCTGCTCGCGCTCGATTACCCGCGCGACCGGCTCGAGCTCGTCGTCGCCTCCGACGCCTCGACCGACGGCACCGACGCGCTCGTCGAGCGCTTCGCCGACCGCGGCGTCCGGCTCGTCCGATGCCCGCGCGGCGGCAAGGTCGCCGCGCAGAACTTCGCCGTCCCCACGACCGGCGGCGAGATCCTCGCCTTCAGCGATGCAAACGCGACCTGGGCGCCGGACGCGCTTCGCAAGCTCGTCCGCAGCTTCGCCGATCCTCAAGTCGCCTACGTCTGCGGCCGGCTGAGGCTCGAGGCCCCGGACGGCTCGAACCGCGAGGGCGCGTACTGGCGCTTCGAGCTCGCGCTGCGCGCTGCCGAGTCGCGCCTCCACTCCGTCACAGGCGGCAACGGGTCGATCTACGCCGTACGCCGCGCCGACTACGTCGACGTCGACCCACGCTTCGGACACGACCTCGCGTTTCCGTACCTGATGGTGCAGCGCGGCAGACGCGCCGTCTACGAGCCGGAGGCGGTCGCGTACGAGAAGCCGACGCCGACGAACGAGACCGAATACCGGCGCAAGGTGCGGATGTTCGAGCACTGCTGGCTGATCACGCTGCGCGGCCGGATGCTGCGCCGCCTCGGCCCGGTGTACCTCGTCGAGATCGTCTCGCACCGCCACCTGCGCTACGCGAGCGGCGTGCTCCATCTCGTCCTGCTGGGGACGAACATCGCGCTCGTCGGCGAGGGGGTCGTGTACCAGGTGCTGCTCGGCTGCCAGCTCGGCCTGCTCGCCGCGGCCGCGGCCGGCGTCGGGATCGCGCGCTACTACGTCCTCGTCACCTGGGCGACAGTCGTGTCGCTCGTCAACTATCTGCGTCGCGGCGTCCCCGCGACCTGGGAAGCGGCCGAGGGGACGCGCTGAACCGCGCGCTCGACGTCGCGCTCGCCGGCGCCGGGCTCGCGGTGACGAGCCCCCTGCTGGCAGGCGCGGCGCTCGCCGTGAAGCTCGCGGACGGCGGGCCTGTCCTCTACCGGCAGACGCGCGTCGGCAAGGACGGCCGGGACTTCGAGCTCCTGAAGCTGCGGACGATGGTCGTCGGCGCCGAGAAGCACGGCGCCGGCTGGGCGGTCGACCGCGGCGACCCGCGCATCACGCGCGTCGGCCGCGTGCTGCGCCTGCTCTCCCTCGACGAGCTGCCGCAACTCTGGAACGTCGTCCGAGGCGACATGAGCGTGATCGGCCCGCGGCCGACGCTCCGGTACCAGGTCGAGCGCTACGACGAGCGCCAGCGCCGCCGCCTCGACGTGAAGCCAGGGATCACCGGCTGGGCGCAGATCCACGGCCGCGCGACGCTCCCGTGGGCCGAGCGGATCGAGCTGGACGTCTGGTACGTCGAGCACCGCTCGCCGAAGACCGACCTCCTGATCCTGCTGCGCACGCCGCTCGCCCTCTTCGGCGGCACCTACAAGGGCGCGCGAGGGGGCTGGACGGAACCGCCTAACACGAGCGCTCCGCCGTGACCTGGACGAGCAGCTTGCCCCACTCCGACAGCCACGCGATCGGCACGTCGCTCCACGGATAACTCGCGCCGATCATCCGCAGGCGGCCGTGATAGCACCGCTCGATGAGCATCCCGGCGCGGAAGACGTGGTAGCGGGACGTGACGACGTCGACAGTCCGCCAGCCGTGCTGCCGGGCGAGCCGCGCGATCCCGCGGGCCTCGCCGCGCGTGCTGTACGGGTGCGGGTCGAAGCAGACGACGCGGAACCCCTGCGACCCGTGCGCGCAGAGCGCGCGCGCCTTCTTCCACTTCGGGTCGAAACCGGTCCCCGAGATCACGAGCAGCGGCGCGACATGCTGCCGCATCAGGCGCAGAGCCGGATCGAGCCGCCGGTCACGGCCGCCCGAGAGCACGACGACGGCGTCCGCTCGGCCCGGCGAGGCTGTCGGCGGCCAGACGAAGAGGACGCCGGTCGCGATCAGCCACGCCAGCGCGTGCATGGCCGGCGGGAGGAGGATTCGGCGGCGGCGCAGGCCGGAGACGGTACCCTCTGCCGCCGTGACCGCGGTCCTCTTCACCTGCGCCGGGCAGCGGGTGGACATCGTCAGCGCCTTTGGCCAGGCCGGCGCGCGCACGATCGCCACGGACGCGAACCCGCTCGCGCCCGCGCTCTACCACGCGGACGAGCGCGAGCTCGTGCCGCGCGTCGACGATCCGGCGTACGTCCCGCGGCTGGCCGAGCTCGTCCGCACCCACGACGTCGGCCTCGTCGTTCCGCTCACCGACCTCGACCAGGAGCTTCTGGCGAGCTCCCGCGACGCGCTCGCGCCGGCGGTCGTCCTCCTGCCCGATCCGGCCGTCTGCGAGGCGCTCGGCGACAAGTGGCTCGCGCATCTGCTGTTCGAGGAGCGCGGGATCGCCTCGCCCCCGACCTGGCTGGCCGGCGAGCTGCCCGCGGATCCGCCCTATCCGCTGCTCGTCAAGGCCCGCGTCGGCTTCGGCTCGCGCCACATCTACCGCGCCGCGAACCGCGAGGAGCTCGATTTCTTCCTCAAATTCACGCCCGTCCCGTCGATGGTCCAGTCGGTTTGCCGCGGCGAGGAATTCTCGATCGACGTCTTCTGCGACCTGGACGGCCGCTGCCTGAACGCGATCCCGCGCACGATGATCGAGTCGAAGGGCGGGGAGTCGATCAAGGGCAGGACGATCAAGGACTGGGAGCTGATCGAGGTCGGCCGCTCGGTCGCCGAGACGCTCCGGCTGGTCGGCCCGGCGAACATCCAATGCTTCCGAGAGCCAGACGGGACGCATCCGATCACAGATATCAACCCGCGCTTCGGGGGGGCCTTCCCGCTGCCGACGGCGGCCGGCTCCCGCTATCCGGAGCTCGCGATCGCGATCGCCAACGGGGAGCGGCCGGAGCCGCGGGTCGGCGAGTTCCGCGAGGGCGTGGTCATGACTCGCTTTTTCTCGCATCTCACGCTGGCCGCCGGTTCCGGCGGTACTCTCGAACCGTTCTCCGAAGACCTCCCCGAGCCGATCGTCTAGCGGCCTTCCTCGCGCTCTCGGCGCTCCTCGCAGGTTGCGGGGGTGCTGCCAAGCATGCGGCGCCGCCGCCGGCCAAGCCGGCGAAGCCGCGCGTCCTCGCGTTCGTCCGGCCGGCGAGGCCCCACAAGCGCGCAAAGCTCGTGATCACGGTCGTCAACGGCGACACGCACCGTCGCGTCCGGGGTGCGCGCGTGACGCTCTGGCGCCGCCACGACCTGACCGACCGGCACGGCGTCGCCGTGATCCGGGTCCCGTGGCGCCGCCCGCTCCACGTCTCGGTGCGCGCCGGAGGCTACTCGGGGCGTTCGGTCTACGAGGAGTTCCAGGCCTACCGGAAGGTGACGATCTGGATCTACCGGCCGGAGCTGCAGTGGCCGGTCTACGGCGCGAGCGCGAAGCGGACGCAGGCGCAGACGCACATTGCGCTGCGGCCGCCGTTCAAGGCCGTCTGGAGCACCGCAGTGGGCGGGCTGATCGAGTTCCCCGCCGTCGTCTGGAACGGCAACGCGTACATCGGCAACGCGCGCGGGACGATCCGTGCGCTCTCGATGCGCAACGGCGCGGTGCGCTGGCGGCACGACACGCCGCACGGGAAGATGGCCTCGTCGCCCGCGATCGTCGGAAACGACGTCCTCTATCACGGGATGAACGGCGCCGTCTACGTCCTCGATCGCGCGACGGGCAAGCTGCTCTGGCACCGCTACGTCGGCTCGCCGATCGAGTCGTCGCCGCTCGTCCGGCACGGCGTCGACTTCTTCGGCGCGTGGGACGGCCGTCTGTACGCGCTCGACCTGCGGACACGCAGGCTGCGCTGGGTGCGGAACCTCGGCGCGAAGATCACCTCGAGCGCGGCGATCGCAGGCAGTCGCCTGTTCATCGGCGACTACGCGGGGCGGATCTGGGCGCTCGACCCGCGCACCGGCCGCACGCGTTGGGTGCGGAGCGTCAACGGGCGCGTGTACGGGACGCCGGCGGTGCTGGACGGGCGCGTCTTCGTTCCGTCGTCGACGGGGAACTCGATGACGGCGTTCTCCACGACCGGCCGCTACCTGTGGCGCGTCAACACGGGTGCGTACGTCTACTCGTCGCCGGCGGCGTGGGGCGGGCGCGTGTTCTTCGGCTCGTACAACGGCGTCTTCTACAGCGTGTCGGCGCGCAACGGACGCGTTCTGTGGCAGATCGGAACGGGCGGGCCGATCTCCGGCGCGGCCGTCGTCGTCGACGGCGTCGCGTACGCCGGCAGCTTCGCGCACCGGATCTACGGCGTCGACGCGCGCAGCGGGCGCGTCCTCGTCCGCTTCCCACACGGCCACTACGTGCCGGTGTCCGGAAACGGCGGCCGGCTGCTCTTCCACGGCTACGGCGCGCTCTTCGGGATGGAGCCTCAGATGCGCCACCACAGGCACCACAAGCGGCACCACGTGCGAAAAGTTCGCTGAGCAGGCACTCTTAGGTCGATGCTGCGCCGCCGCCACAGCATCGCGGTCCTCCTCGGGGTCGTGGCGCTCGCCGTGCCGAGCCTCGCTGCGGCGACCCCGAAATCCGACTCGATCCGCATCCGCAAGGGCCTGACGCTCGCGCAGAAACGGCATTGGCTCAAGCCCGCTGACACGGCGCGCTACCGCTCCGCCGTCGCGCTCGGTCTGCTCGACACGACCGCGTTGCCGAAGGCACGCGTCGCCGTGATCGGCTCGCTGCTCCACGAGATCGGCGCGCAGTCGGGGTCGTACACCGCGCCGAGAGCGCTCGCGCTCTTCTCGATGCTCGAGACGAATCTGACGTACATGGAGACGCACGTCCTGCCGAAGAGCAGGATCGACATCGCCGGCGACGACGGTGTCGTCTATCGCTGGTTCGGCCCACAGGGGTTCCAGTTCCACCCACTCGCGAACTTCGGCGCGCTGAACGCAGCGATCGCGGCGAACGACACCGACGCGATTCGCGGGCTCGCGACAGCGCTCGTCGCGCGCGGCGTGCCGCGCGGGGCGGCGCTGCGCTGGGAGTACTACTTCCCGTTCGGCGGCGGCCGCCCGCCGTGGACGTCCGGGATGGCGCAGGCCGTCGCCGCGCAGTCGCTGAGCCGGGCCGGCGCGGTCGTCGGCGACGTGACGCTGACGCAGGCCGCGACGAAGTCGTTCGCCGCCGTCCCGGGCCCGCTCGTCCAGCAGCTCGCCGAGGGGCCCTGGATCAAGCTCTACAGCTTCGACCGGCTCGTGGTGCTGAACGCGCAGCTGCAGGCGATCCTCTCGCTCGAGGACTACGCGGCGGCGACGAACGATCCGAACGCCTCCGCGCTCGCGGCCGCGATGACCGTCGCAGCCCAGACGTTGCTGCCGCAGTTCGACACCGGCTCGTGGTCGCTCTACGCCCTGGGCGGAGTCGAGGCGCCGCTCGAGTATCAGCGGCTCGTCACGCAGCAGCTGCTGAAGCTCGCGCAGCGGACCCAGGATCCGGTGTGGCAGTCGGCGGCCTCGCGGTTCTACGCCTACACGCGGCAGCCGCCGACGGTCGACGTGGCGCCCGCCGACGCGCCGATCCCGGTCTATCCGCAGCCGGCGGACGGCTACCTCGACACGGCGCCGGTCTCGTTCACGCTCTCGAAGAAGTCGCGCGTGACGCTGAGCGCCGGCGGCAAGACGGTCACGGCGACGCTGAACCGTGGCCCGCAGACGCTCGTCTGGAAGCCCGGCGATCTCCAGCCGGGCACGTACACAGGACAGCTGACAGCTGTCGACCTCGCCGGCAACCGGACGACGGTGCCGCTGCCGCAGCCGTTCGTCGTCGCCTTCGACACCGAGCCGCCGCAGCTGCAAGGCTCGTACGCGGACGGCGTCGTCTCCTGGCAGGGCGTCGATCCGGGTACGCCGAAGCTGCAGCTGCGCATCGACCTGCAGGGCGGCGCCGGCCCGCAGACGGTCGACCTCGGCTCCCACTCGGTGAGCGGCACGGCGAACGTGACACTGCCGTCGGGCACCTGGCAGGCGACGCTGACTGCGACGAACACGGCCGGCAAGAGCACGACGATCGACCTGGGAACGATTGTGGTGCCGTAGCCTTGCGCTGGTGCTGACGACCTTCGTCCTCGCGGCGATCATCGGCGCGTTTCCTCCCGCCGCGCCGGACCGGCGGCCCGTCCCGATCCTCATGTACCACGTGATCGCAGCGCCCCCGGCAGGCGCGCGTTACCCGGGGCTCTACGTGCGGCCCGCTGAGTTCGCCGGCGAGATGCAGTGGCTTGCGCGGAACGGCTACCGCGCAGTCACGCTCGAGCGCGCCTGGAACGCATGGCACGGCCTCGGCCGGCTGCCGCGTCGCCCGGTCGTGCTGACGTTCGACGACGGCTATCGCAGCGACTTCACGAACGCGCTTCCGATCCTCCGCCGGCTGCGCTGGCCCGGGGTGCTGAACCTCGAGGTCGCGAACACGCGGCCGGTGTGGGGGACGCGGCCGGGCGAGGTGGAGGCTCTCGTCGACGCGCACTGGGAGATCGACGCGCACACGCTCACCCATCCCGACCTGACGCGGCTCTCGCTCGCGGCGGTCTGGCGGCAGGTCGACGGTTCGCGACTGGCGATCCGCCGCGAGTTCCACGTGCCCGTGGAGTTCTTCGCCTACCCGTCGGGACGCTTCGACCGTGAGGTCGAGAAGCTTGTCCGGCGTGCCGGCTTCGACGCCGCGACGACCACGGTCGAGGGGCTCGCGCGACCGTCCGGCGACCCATACGCACTCGACCGCGTGCGCGTCAGCGGCGGGGTCGGCGTGCTGGGGCTTGCGGCAACCCTGCGTGCGCTGCACGCGTGAAGCGTGTCCTCCTGATCCTCGCCGCGCTCATCGCGCTCGTGGGCGGCGCACTCGCCGCGTTCGTCCTCTACCGGCAGCACCAGGGACGCGACGTCCGCGGGTCGTCGACGGTCGAGTACGTGACGACGTTCGCGCCGCCGCCGCTGCCGAAGCCGGTCGCAGCGAAGATCCCGTGGCCGACGTACGGCCTCGTCCCCGAGCGGACGCGTGACGCGGCCGGACTCGGTCTTCGCCCGCCGTACCGCCGGCTGTGGACGTACCACGCCGGCAGCCTCATCGAGTTCCCGCCGGCGATCGGCTACAGGCGCCTCTACTTCGCGACGAACGCGGGGAACTTCTACGCGGTCAACGCCGAGACGGGGAAGCGCGCCTGGCGGTTCCGCTCGCACCGCTGCGTCGCGGCGGCGCCGGCGATCCACGACGCCGTCGTCTTCGAGGCGTTCATGAACCGGCCGCCGTGCAACGCGAGCGGCGGTCACGGACTCGACGGCGAGGTGATCGCGTTCTCCGTCGGCTTCGGGAAGATCCGCTGGCGCACCCGGATCGGGCCGACGGAGAGCTCGCCGCTCGTCGCCCACGGCCGCGTCTACGTCGGCGACTGGCGCGGCAAGGTCTACGCGCTCGACGAGCAGACCGGGAAGATCGTCTGGAGCTTCAGGACCGGCGGCAAGGTCAAGGGCGCCGCGGCGCTCTCGGGCAACCGGCTCTTCGTCGGCTCCTACGACGGCCACCTCTACTGCCTCGCGGCCGATTCGGGCAAGCAGATCTGGCGCGCCTCGTCGCAGCCGCGGCTCGGCCACGGCGGCCGGTTCTACTCCACTCCGGCGGTGGCGTACGGCCGCGTCTACGTGGGCGCGACCGACGGGAAGATGTACTCCTTCGGGGCGCACAGCGGGACGCTCCGCTGGAGCCACCACACCGGCGGGTACGTCTACGCCTCCCCGGCGGTCTGGAAGGGCCTCGTCCTCGCCGGCTCCTACGACAAGAGCTTCTACGCCTTCGACGCGGCGACGGGAGACATCCGGTGGAAGTTCCGCGCGAACGGGCCGATCTCGGGCTCCGGGACGGTCGTCGACGGGGTGGTGTACTTCGCCACGCTGCGCCGTAAGACGTACGCAGTGGCCGCCGCTTCGGGCAAGCTGCTCTGGACGTACCCCGACGGGAAGTACACGCCGGCGGTCGCGGACTCGCACCGCCTCTACCTCGTCGGCTACGGCCAGGTCTACGGAATGGCGGAGTGATGAGATACCTCGTGACCGGAGCCGCGGGCTTCTTCGGCTCGCACCTCGCGGAGACGCTCGCCGCCGGCGGGCACGACGTCGCCGGCCTCGACTGCCTCACCGACTACTACGACCCCGCCCTCAAGGAGGAGAACGCGCGCGGCCTCGTCCTCGAGCGGGTCGACCTCGCCGCTGATCCGCTCGACTTCTCCGGCTTCGACGGCGTTTTCCACCTCGCGGGACAACCGGGCGTGCGCAGCTTCGGCGACGTCTTCCCGCTCTACCTGCGCCGGAACGTGCTCGCGACGCAGCGCGTGTTCGAGGCTGCGGCGGCCGCGGGTGCGCGCACCGTCTTCGCGTCGTCGTCGTCGATCTACGGCGAAGCCGAGCGCTACCCGACGCCGGAGGACACCGTCCCTGCACCGCTCTCGCCGTATGGCGTGACGAAGCTCGCGTGCGAGCACCTCGCCCGTGCGTACGCGAAGGGCTTCGGTCTCGACGCCGTCGTTCTCCGCTACTTCACCGTCTACGGCCCGCGCCAGCGGCCGGACATGCTCTTCGCGCGGGTCGTCAACGCGCTGGCGAGCGGCGGCGCGTTCGAGATCTACGGCGGCGGCGACCAGTCGCGCAGCTTCACGTACGTCGGCGACACTGTCGACGCGACGATCGCCGCCATGGACTCCGCGCCGACGGGCGCCGTCTACAACGTCGGCGGCGGGGAGGAGGCGACGGTGCTCGAGGCGATCGCGCTGCTCGAACGGATCTCCGGCCGGACGCTCGACGTCCGCCATACCGAGGCCGCCGCCGGTGACGTGAGCCGGACGGCCGCCGACGTGACGCGCATCGCGGCCGAGCTCGGCTGGGCCGCGCGCACTCCGCTCGAGGCGGGGTTGAAGGCCCAGTGGGAGTGGGCAGCGGCTAGAGTCGCCGCCGGATGAGCGCCGTTGACGACTGGGACGGCGAGCAGGAGGTCGACTTCCGCCGTTACTGGGAGGCGCTCCTCGCCCGCTGGTGGCTGCCGCTCGTCGGCCTCGTCGCCGGCGCGATCGTCGGGTACCTGATCTCGCTGGGCGGCGGCCAGGTCTACCAGGCACAGACGACCGTCTATCTCGGGCAGCCGTACTCGGCCAGCGGGAACATCCAGCTGCAGAGCCTGCAGACGAATCCGAGCACGGTCCGCCAGATCGTCACGTCGCAGTCGTCGCTCGCCGCCGCGGCGAAGGCGGCGAAGCTGAAGTCCAGCGCGCTGCGCGGGCAGATCTCCGTCGCCGCCGTGTCCGGCAACCTCGCGAAGCTCGGGCAGACGCCGCTCGTCACGATCACCGTTCACGGCGCGAAGCGGGACAAGATCAGGGTCGCGGCGAACGCGCTCGCGCACCAGGTGATCCAGAAGGTCGGCGGTTACGCGGAGCGAAAGATCGCCATCTTCCATGCGCAGATCTCGCGGGACGAGAAACAGGAGGCGGCGATCCAGCGGCAGATCGACCAGGCGCAGGCGACGGCGCAGGCCGCGAGCACGCCGACGGACAAGCTCGTCGCCGTCTCGCTCGTCTCGCTCGCGCAGCAGCGGCTCGCGATCGTGGCCCAGGACCGGTTGAGCGCGTCACAGCTCCTCACGCAGGCGCAGCTGATCGAGGAGCCGCGGGTCGTCACGCCTGCGGGGTCGCAGAAGGTGACGGCGCGCAGCCGCCGCAACTCGGTCGTCGTCGCTGCGGTGATCGGCCTGATCCTCGGCATCGTCGCGGCGCTCGCGTGGGACTCGGTCGCGGCGCGGGTGGCCTCCCGCCGCATCGCCGCGTAGCGTTCGCCCATGCTCGAGGGCAAGCGCGTCGCAGTCGTAGTCCCAGCGCACGATGAGGAGGAGCTCATCGGCACGACGATCGCCGGCGTCCCGGAGTTTGTCGACCGGATCTACGTCGTCGACGACGCGTCCGGCGACGCGACGGTCGAGCGGGCGCAGTCGGTCGCCGACCCGCGCGTCGAGGTGATCCGCCACGCGCGCAACGAGGGCGTCGGCGCCGCGATCGTCACGGGCTACAAGCGCGCGATCGACGAGAAGATGGACGTCGCGGCCGTGATGGCCGGCGACAACCAGATGGATCCGTACGACCTCGAGAACCTCGTGCAGCCGGTCGCGCGCGGCGAGGTCGACTACGCGAAGGCGAACCGGCTGGTGACCGGCGAGGCGTGGAAGCTGATCCCGCGCACGCGGTACCTCGGCAACGCGGCCTTGTCGCTCCTGACGAAGATCGCGTCCGGCTACTGGCATGTCGCCGACTCGCAGTCGGGATACACGGCGATCGCATTGAGGACGCTGCAGGCACTCGACCTCGACCGCGTCTACCGTCGCTACGGGTTCCCGAACGACATGCTCGTGCACCTGAACGTCGTCAACGCGCGGGTGCGGGACGTGCCGTCGCGCCCGGTCTACGGCGTGGGCGAGCGCTCGGGGATCCGATACCGGCACGTCGTGCCGAAGATCTCGTGGCTGCTCGTGAAGGGCTTCTTCTGGCGGATGCGCGAGAAGTACGTGATCCGCGACTTCCATCCGTTGGTGTTCTTCTACGCGCTGGGGTTCTTTGCGACGCTGGCGGGCCTCGTGCTCGGCGGAATCGAGCTCGGCTACCGCATCGCGGGTTACCAGGTGAGCGTCGGCACGGTGGTGCTGGTCGCCCTGCTGCTGATCTCGGGGTCGCAGTTCACGCTCTTCGCGATGTGGTTCGATATGGAGTCGAACAAGGATCTGCGCTAGAGGTCGAGCCACGGATCCGGCTCGGCCGCCGGGCGCTCCGTGCGCGCCTTCGCTCGCGCTGCGTCGACGCGCGACCTCGGCAGCAGCGCCGCGGCGACGTATTTCGCGAGTGTCCGTCCGCTGATCACCGACGGGTCCCGGCGCCTCGCACGCAGTGCCGGCCGCATCGTCGCGCGATAGTCGCCGCCGATCCACGCCGCCTGCGCGATCTGCATCTGCAGGTACGCCTCGATCCCGCGGCGGCCCGGCGGATCCGCTTCACCGAGCCACGCGAGCTCTTTGTGCGCGAGTCGCACCCACGTCTGTGGATCCTTGTCGTGCGACCAGTTCGTCTCGTGGAAGCAGTACTTCGTCAGGGGCTCGTCGACGAGCCGGAAGTCGTAGCGGCGGCGCAGGCGGTGCACGAAGTCCAGATCGTCCACCGCCGACAGCGCCTCGTCGAAGCCGCCGATCTCCTCGATGCATTCACGCCGCACGAGGAACGTGCCGATCTGGAACGATGAGCGGCGCAGCAGCCAGACGTAGGGGTACCCGGCAGCCGCGACGTCGCGGAAGAGCCGGAAGCCGCGCTCGGTCGCTGCCGCGTAGACGTCCCCCTCGCCATTCGCGACGTAGACGAGCGAGTGTACGACGTCGGCGCCTTCGTCGCGCAGCAGCGGTACCTGCCGCTCGAGCTTGGCCGGCAGCCAGATGTCGTCGTCGTCGATGAAGCCGATATACGCTCCCGACGAAGCCGCGATCCCCGTGTTCCGAGCCGCTGCGACACCCTGGTTTCGCTCGTGCCGCACGAGGCGGACCCGCTCGTCCGGATGGCCGCCGACGAAATCGGCGATCGCGCCGGACGGCCCGTCGTCGACGACGACGACCTCAAGGTCGGAAAACGTCTGCGCGAGGACGCTGTCGATCGCGCGCGGCAGCAGCTCGAGTCGGCTGTAGGTCGGGAGGATGACGCTGACTGTCGGTGGCACCGGCGATCGGCGGCGAGCCTACCTCGTCCCCGCGGGCGTCTCCATGGTCCTCTTCACGGTCTGCTGTCTCGTCCCGCGCGGCGGACTACTCAGCGGCGAGCCGTTCGTCGACATTCGCCACTACGCAGCCTTCTCGCAGCAGATGCTCCACGGGAAGCTGCCCTACCGCGACTTCTTCTTCGAATACCCCCCGGGCGCGGTGCCGCCGATCGCGCTCCCGGGCTGGATCTCGCAGCCGCATTACCAGACGCTGTTCCGCGTCGAGATGCTTCTCTTCGGCTTCGCGGCGATCGCGGCGTCGTTCTGGTGCCTGCGGGTCGTCGGGGCGTCGCGGCTGCGGGTCTGGATCGCCGCAGTCGCCCTCGGGCTCGCACCGCTCGCGCTCGGCCCCGTACTGCTGAACGGCTACGACCTCTGGCCGACCGCGCTGACGGTCGGAGCGATCCGACTACTCCTAGCGGGACGGCTGACGGCGGCGGGCGGGATGATCGGGCTGGGGGCGGGGGCCAAGGCCTTCACCGCGGCGCTCCTGCCGCTTGCCTGGCGGGGTCGGACGATCGCTGCGGCCGCGGCCGGGTTCGCGGCGGTCTGTCTGCCTGCGCTCGTTGTAGGGCCCGGCGGGCTCCGCTTCAGCTTCTGGACGCAGGTGAAGCGCGGCCTCCACTCGGAGAGTCTCGGCGGGTCGCTGCTCGTGGCGTTCCACCACGCCCGCCTCGAGCCGCGCCCGCCCGGTTCGCTCGACGTCGTCGGCGGACTGGCTTCGGCCCTCGCCGCCGTCAGCACCGTCGTCGAGATCGCCGCGGTGCTCGCGGTCGCGGTCCTCGCCTTACGTGCTCCGCGGTCCCGGGAGACGACGTTGCTCGCCGCGGTTGCAGCGATCGTGGCCGTTGTCGCCTTCGGCAAGGCGTTCTCCCCGCAGTACCTCGTCTGGCTCGTGCCGCTCGTGCCGCTCGTGTCGCTGCCCGGCACCGTGCTGCTCGGCGCCGCGGCGGTGATCACGCAGCTCTGGGTGCTTCGAGTCTTCACGCCGTTCGACCCGGGCGGGCCGGGATGGATCGCGGTCGTGCGGAACCTGCTGATCGTCGGGATCTACGCGCTGCTCGTGCGCGGGCTCGTCCGCGTCGCGGTGACGACGCGCAGGACGGCGACCGCACCCGCAGACCAGAGGACGAAGAAGCTCGGCAGGCTCGCGTAGAGGAAGCGCGGGTGCTGCGGCGTGTTCGCATAGAAGCTGTAGAAGATCGGATTCACGAGCGTCCACACGGCGACCAGCGCCAGCGGCCACGGTCGCCGCACCGCGAAGCAGCCGACCGCTGCGAGTGGGAGCACGACCGCGAGCGTGTGCGGGTCGAAGATGAGCGAGTCCGACCAGCTCCGCGTGAAGTAGCTCAGCTCGAACGGCTTCTGCGGCCACGACTGCGGGTTGTCGAAGAGCTTGGGATAGCTGATCGGCCAGTAGACGAGCACGAGCGGCGCCAGGCTCATAACGCCGGCGACGTACGGAAGGACGCGTCGCCGCTCGCCGCGGAAGCGCCACGCGAGCAGCGCCAGCGCGATGCCCGCCGTGACGCCGTTCGAGAGCTTGACGAGCGTCGCGAAGCTCAAGGCCGTTCCGGCCAGCGCGAGACGCATCCCCGCGAGTCGCGGCGAGAGCAGCAGTGCGAGCGCGGTCGCGCAGAGCGCCGTCGACAGCGGCTCGGTGTACATGTGGAGGCCCGCGTCGACCGCCCACTGGCCGTTCTCCCACGCGCTGTGACCTGCGATCGCGCCGCTGAGGAACGGCCAGAACGCCCAGACCGCGGCGGCGACGAGGCCGACCGAGCGGCGGCCGGTCGCGTAGAGACCCGCGAAGAAGATGGCCACGAGCGTGACGACGTTGAACGCAAGCTGGAGCGGCAGGCCGATCCAGAACGCGACGTTCTGGTCCAGGTGTCCGATCGCGCGAGCCGGGAGCAGCGCCAGCGCCCAGACGAGCGGCCAGCCGAAGACCGCGGCGCCGCTCGCGTTCTGCTCGGCGACGTCTGCGCAGGCGACGAGTCCGAACACGAATGCGGCCAGCGGGATGAGCCAGACCCGCCGCTCGGGTCTGCGCGTCCATTCGCGCACGAGCCAGACGCAGAACGCGAGGGTGAACAGGGCAAGCAACGCGAGGCCGACGCGCGGCAGCCGACCCCACGCAGCCAGGAACTCGCGCGTCGCCGCGTAGAACCCCGTCGCGTCGCCGCTCAGTCCATGGCGCCGGTACTCGGGCAGGCCAGGGAGATCCGCGTGCGCGAGCTCGGCGAGCGGGATGGCGACGCGGACGGCGGCGAGCACGGCGAGGGCGATCCAGATGCGGCGCACCGCGCGACGGTACCGCGTCAACCGGGTGGAGCGATATACACCCGCGTGCCGAGGGGCGCGATCGTCTCCGTGAGAACACCGCCGTGCGCGCGAAGCGTGCCGCCGCCGAGCATCTGCACCTCGCGGTCGCCGAGCGCGCCGACGGCGATGCGCGCCTGGACCGGCCGCCGCGTCGGGTTGACCGCGACGACGTAGACCGCGTCCTCGAGGACGTGCGCCGCGACGCGTAACGGCGCATTCGCGGACGCCGGAGTGGATGCGCCCAGAAGCGCAGGCGCGATCGCCTTCACGTCCGCAGTGACCGCTGCGACGGCGGCTGCGTTCGCCGGCGTCCACTCGCCCGGGAAGAAGCCGAGCCCGTGCGCGCCGCCTGCGACGGCGAGCCAGCTCTCCGCACGGATCACCTTAGGCGTGACGACGCCGCCCCGCGCGCCGCAGTCCATCTTCCCCGACTCGATCCACTGGAAGGTCGGCCTGCCACCGGCGAGCCCGACGAGCTCGCGCTGCGCGCTGTAGACGTCGTCGATCTCGGTCTTCAGGCACCACGACTGCAGCGGGTAGAGGTCGAAGCCGACGACATCGGAGCGTGCGATCAGCCCGGGATACATCGCGCGTCCCCAGGCGAGCGGCGCGGCGCGTGAGTAGACGTGGTTGCTCAGCGTCAGGAGCGAGATGCGCCCGACGATGGAGGCCTCCGGCACCGGCGGCAGCGTGCGACCCGTGAGGTGATGGGAGTCCGCCTCGTCCGGAAAGAACCAGCCGATCAGCGCGGGATTCTGCGCCTCGGCGTCGCCGGCGATCCCGGCCGAGAGCGCGCGCCCGGCGAGCGCGTCGACCTGCGCGTTCGCCCCGCCGCACGGATTGTGCGCGATCAGGTTGATCCCAGAGGCGATGAGGTTGCCGTACTGCGCCGGGCACTCGCCCCAGACCATCAGCGGGAAGAACGGACTGCCGTCGAGCACGATCGCGCCGCCGCCGGTGGACGCGACCGTGGACGTCGATGGGCGCGGTGTGTGGAACGCGACCTCGCGGCCAGCGACCGCGACCCGGTAGTCGGTGTCGAACACGAGCCCACGCACGGTCGCCGAGTGGTCGACAGACGGGCCGACCGCCGCGCTCCAGAGCGTCGGCGGTCCGGAGCCGAGCGAGACAGCCAGGCGGTCGGTGCTTTCGGTGTCCGTCCGCCAGGAGATCGTGGCGGAGAACGGGGTCACCGAAGTCACCTGCACGGGCGCAGGCGGAGGCGCCGTCGTCGTCGCGGGCGGCGCAGTCGTCGTTGCCGGCGGCGGTGCCGCGGCCGTCGTCGGCGGCGTCTTCGGGGCAGGGCTCCGCAGAAGCAGGACTGCGCCGACGACTCCAAGCAGCAGGAGACCGGCGCCGAAGAGGGCACGCGTGACCAGCGCGCCCCGGTCGCGTCGGGCCATGCAGCGACCGTATCGCACCTGCATTAAAGGGTTTGTAAGGAGTGCGACCGCGGCTCCGTGGCCTCGGTAGCATCGCTCTCCGTGCCCACCGCAGTCGTCACCGGCGGGGCCGGCTTCCTCGGATCGCATCTCTGCGAGGCGCTCGTCGAGCGCGGCGAGCGCGTGATCTGCGTCGACAACCTCGAGACCGGCTCGCTCCAGAACGTCGAGCACCTACGTGGGCCGGAGTTCACGTTCGTGAACCACGACCTGACGTCCCACCTCGAGATCGAGGTGGACATCGACTTCGTCTTCCACCTCGCCAGCCCGGCGAGCCCGATCGATTACCTGCGCCTGCCGCTGCAG
>Ga0066710_100001999_pt1 | contig 15976 bp, 13 predicted proteins | sample GraSoiAngelo_159_FD_79666 | JGI IMG/M metagenome (GOLD analysis project Ga0066710, IMG submission 79666) | Grasslands soil microbial communities from the Angelo Coastal Reserve, California, USA - 14_1009_16_40cm | ecosystem: Environmental > Terrestrial > Soil > Grasslands | place: USA...
CGGGAGCCAGCTACACGTGCGGGGAGCAGCGCGCCGGCCCCGATCGGCGCCTCGGCGGGGACCGTGCGCACGGTTTCCATCGGCTACCCGCGCTCCTCGGCCAGCCGCTCGCCCAGGAGCCCGGTCGGCCGGAAGATCAAGATGACCACCAGGGCGAGGAACACCACCATGTCCGCGAGCTGGAAGGCCCCCGGGATTCCCAGACCGGAGAGGATGAGGTTCGGGGTCACGGTCTCGATCAGGCCGATCAGCAGCCCCCCGACCATCGCTCCCGGGATGTTGCCGATGCCGCCGAGGACCGCAGCGGTGAAGGCCTTGATCCCGGGGACGAACCCAACCAGGAAGAACGCCTGGCCGAACACGAGCGCGTAGAGGAACGCCGCGATGCCGGCCATCGCCCCGCCGATGGCGAACACCAGGACGATGGTCCGGTCCACGTTGATCCCCATGAGCCTGGCGATCTCCGCGTCCTCGGCCACTGCCCGGATGGCCTTCCCCGTCCTGCTCCGTTCCACGAACACGTAGAGCCCGATCATCATCACGATGGCGGCGACGACAACGATGGCCTGGGTCCTGAGAAGGAAGTGGAGGCCCGAGATACCGACCCTCCCGTTGACCTGCTGGACCTCGGGGTAGTGGTGGACCTGGGGCCCGAACAAACCGGCGAACGCGTACTGGAGGAAGAAGGACGCCCCGATCGCGGTGATGAACGGGATCAGGCGGGGTTTGCCCCGGAGCGGGCGGTATGCCACCCGCTCCAGGAGCACCGCGATGAACGTCGAGGTGGCGATGCTGGACAGGAGGACGATGAGGAGACCAACGAAGATCCAGTTTCCGCTCCACAGGAAGGTGGTGGACAGGGCCGTCGCCACGAAGAACCCGCCCATGGTGCCGCTCATGAAAACCTCGCCGTGGGCGAAGTTGATGAACCGGAGGACCCCGTAGACCATCGTGTAGCCCAGGGCGATGAGCGCGTAGATCGATCCCAGCGAAAGGCCCGACACGATGTTGTCCCGCCACTGGGCTGCGGACAGCGTGACCAGCCCGCGGCCGGTCAGGCTTCGGAACGATCCCACCACGATGGCGACCAGCGCGGCGATCCGGATGAGCCACAGGAAGCCGTCGACCAGAGGGAGCTGGGCCGTACGCCTCGCGCGGACCTTCATCGCCTGCGCCACGTCACCACCCCCGGCATGTCCTGCGGTTCATATCACAAGAGGGAGAGGGGGACCGGCCCCGGCCGGTTCCCCTCTCCCCTCCTCGTTCTGGCTGCCAGACGCTACGCCGCGGGCGGCTGGCAGATGACGTTGGCTTTGACCGACGTCAGGTCTGGCGTGGTGGCGTTGGCCTGGAACACGGCGATCCTCGGCGCGCCGCAGTCGCCGAACTGATTGCACGTCAGGGACCCGGTGAGCCCCTGGAAGTCCTTGGTCGCCTGGACCGCATCCCTGAGCTGCTTGCGGTCGATGAACAGCGAGCCGTCGGACTGCTTCTTGGCCACCTTCTCGATCGCCGCCGCCAGCACGTTGAACGCGTCGTAGGCGTGGGCGTGGAAGGCCTGGATCGGGGCCTCGCCGAACTTCGTCTTGTACTTGTCCAGGAAGGTCGTGTACGCCCCGCTGGCCGGAGGAACCGGGCCGGAGAAGTACATCCCCCGGGAGGTCCCCTTGGGGGCCGGGGGCGCGTCGTGCACCTCGGGCACCGCGAACTTCCCGTTCTTGCTGCCGACGAAGGTGTCGGAGATCAGGCCGTCGGCGCCCATCAGGGCCGTGTTGGTCAGACCCGACACGTCCTTGGCCTGCTTCACGATGTAGTCGCCGGCCGGCTCGAAGATCGGGAAGTAGATGATCTGGGGCGCCTTGGACGCGACCTCCGTCAACACCGCGTGCATGTCGGTCTGGGTCTTGCCGACCGCGGCCGAGTCGACGACCTGCCCGCCGTCCGCGGTGAACGCGGTCTCGAAGGCCTTGGCCAGGCCCACGGTGTACGCGTCGCCGTCGTTGATGGTCGCGGCCTTGGTTGCGCCGAGCTGGTTGAACACGCAGTCGGCGGCCGCCTTGCCCTGGAAGGTGTCGTTGTGAGCGACGCGGAAGTAGCCGTCCTTGTGCGCCGGACCGGGGGTCTTCGCGTCGACCGAGGTCAGGAAGGGCGAGGTGTTCGACCCCGAGATCATGGTGTAGCCGGCCGGGCCGAGGATCGGCATGGCCGGGACGGCGTCACCGGAGCAACTGGTTCCTATCACCCCGACGATCGACTTGTCGGCCGCCACCTTCTGGGCAGCGGCGGTCCCCCCGGGGCCATCGCCGCAGACGGCGCCGCCCGAGGTCTCGTCGATCGAGATGAGCTGGACGGAGTGGCCGAGGAGCTTGCCGCCCTTGTCGTCGATGGCGATCTGGACACCCCGCTGCTGGTCGACGCCCAGGCTGGCGGTGTCCCCGCTAAGGGCCTCGATCAGGGCGATCTTCATGGGGGCGCCCGCAGCCACGGTGACCGCGCCGAGGGGTCCCGGCGAGGGGGCGCCGCCGCCCGAGGCCCCGCCGCCTCCGCCACAGGCCGCCGCCACCAGGGTGAGCAAGGACAGGAAGGCCAGGCCCCCCGCGAGCTTTCGGTTCTTCATGCTCCCTCCTCCCTGGGGATGGTCCCCAGCTCTCATCGGCCCAGCAGGGAGCGGAACCACGTGCGATGGCTTGCCCCCCTGGCGAGTCGGGCATCTCATACCACATACGAGGTAGAAACTCCAGGTCAGCCGCAGCAAACCGGGCATCGCTTCCCGGGTCCCGCCATAAGGGTTGTACGCAAGGCGGCCGCCGGACGGCTTTCCCACAGAGCACCCCCTTGACCGGCTCAGTTTGCAGCGGCCGGACCCGGAGCCGTATGGTCCCGACGTCCCGCCAATGAAGTTCGACGATAGAACGATCGTGCCCGATATGCGGTCGTTCCGGGCGCATCCCTCGGCGCTGTTCGAGATCCGCCAATTCGTCCGGGAGCACGCGGCCGCGGCTTCACTCCCCGAGCAGATGACCAACGACCTCCTCCTGGCGGTGTCGGAGGCGGCGGCGAACTCCATCATCCACACGACCACCGCGGCCATCCAGCTCTCATGGGCGAGGGATGGGGAGTGCGTGGAGATCGAGGTGCGGGACACCGGCATCTTCAAGAAGCGGGTCCGGATCGCCGAGGTCGAAGGCCGTGGCGGCCACGGCATCCCGCTGATGATGGCGCTGGTGGACCGGCTGACGATCGAGGAGGGAACGCAGCGCCGCCCGGGGACGCTGGTCCGCCTGGTGAAATGCCGGACCTGATCCGTCCCGCAACGGGGAGACCGTCCGGTCAGCGGGCCGCGTTGGCGGCGAGCTCGGCCCCGCTCTCCAGCCTGGCGGCGTCCGTTCCCACCAGGCGCTGAAGCTCCGCCAGGAGGGCCGGCGACCCATCCACCCGGTACTCGTCGCCCACCCGCAAGCGGGTCACGTGGCCGTCGTCCACCAGGCGAAGCACCACGGGGACCTGGCCCGGGTGGGTCGACAGAACCTCCCTCACCCGCGCGATCAAGCCGCCGGTGCAGGTCGAGGGCGAGAGGTCGACCACCAGGGGGTCGGCCGGCCGCCGGGCGACCCCGGCCGCCGCGGATTCCCCGGCGGCGGCGGTCACGTCGGGCTCGGCGATCTCCAGCGCCACCAGCTGGAGCTCCCGGCCTCGAAGATCCGCCCTTCCCTTGACCAGGACGATGCCGTCGGGGGCCAGCAGGTGCGTGATCGAGTCGAACACCGACGGGAAGGCCACGATCCCCACGCCACCGGTGAGGTCCTCCAGCCGGAAGACCGCGTAGGGATCGCCGCGCTTGGTGTAGCGGCGGCCCAGGGCGGAGACGATGCCGGCCACTCGGACGACGTCGCCGTCCCCGAGCCCACCCACCTCGGAGATGTCCATGTCGGTCTGCCGGCTCAGCGCCTCCCGGATCGCCAGGAGCGGGTGGTCGGTGACGTACTGGCCGAGCATCTCCTTCTCGTGCCGGAGGAACTGGGTCTTCTCAAACTCATCCCCCGCCAGGACCGACTCGTCGATGTCGAGGAGCGGCCCGCCGCCGCCGAAGAAGGACTCCTGGCCGATGGACTCGGCTCGCCGATCGGACAGGATCGGCTCCACGATCTTCTGATAGGCGGGGACGCCGTCACGGCTGGTCTGCATCATTCCCTGCCGGGTGTACCCGAGGTCGTCGAAGGCTCCCGCCAGGATCAGGCTCTCCAGGCATTTCTTGTGCAGGACGCCGGCGTCGACCCGGCGGCAGAAGTCGGTGAAGGACACGAAGGGCCCTCCGTCCCGCCGAGCCCGGATGATCTGGGCCACCACCCCCTCTCCGACGTTGCGCACGGCTGCCAGCCCGTATCGGATGTCGCCGTCGGTGGGAGTGAAGTAGGTCTCCGACTGATTGACGTCCGGCGGCAGGACCCGAAGGCCCATCAGCCGGCCCGCGTTCAGGTAGTAGGGCTTCTTGTCCTTGTCGTCGCGGACGCTGGTCAGCAGCGCCGAGAGGTACTCGACGGGATGGTGCGCCTTGAGGAAGGCGGTCTGGTACGCCACGTAGGCGTAGGCGCACGCATGGGAAGCGTTGAACCCGTAGTCGGCGAAGGGAACGATCAGGTCGAAGATGTCCTGCGCCAATCGCTCCGAGTAGCCCCCCTCCACGGCCCCCTTCACGAACCGGTTGCGGTGCGGGATCAGCTCCTCGCGGATCTTCTTGCCCATGGCCTTGCGGAGCAGGTCGGCCTCGCCCATCGAATAGCCGGACATGGCCGCGGCGATCTGCATGACCTGCTCCTGGTACACGATGATCCCGTAGGTCTCGGAGAGGATCGGCTCGAGGTCGGCGTGCGGGTACACGACCGGCTTGCGCCCGTGCTTCCGCTCCGCGTACTCGACGTGCATCCCTGCGTTCAGTGGACCCGGGCGGTACAGGGCGACCAGGGCCATGAGGTCCTCGAACCGATCCGGAGCGAGCTTTCGGATGAGGTCCCGCATACCGGCGCCCTCCAGCTGGAAGACCCCGGTCGTGTCACCGGCCTGGAGCATTCGATACGCCTCGGCGTCGTCGAGGGGAACGTGATCGATGTCGAGCTCGATGCCCTTGGCCCTCAGCATCGTCACCGAGTCCTCGATGACGGACAGGGTCCGCAGGCCCAGGAAGTCCATCTTGAGGAGGCCGAGCTTCTCCACGCCGTGCATGTCGAACTGGGTGACGATGCGGCGGGAGTCGTCCCGGGAGTCCTTGGCCAGCTTCAGCGGCAGGTAGTTGACGAGCGGCGCGTCGGCGATCACCACACCGGCCGCATGCACGCTGTCCTCTCGGCGGAGCCCTTCGAGGGCCCGAGCGGTGTCGATGACCTCCTTGGCCTCGGGTTCCTTCTCGTAGGCCTCCCGCAGCTCGGGGGACAGCTCCAGGGCCCGGTCGATCGGGTACTCCCTGCCGAGCAGGGCCGGGGGGAACAGCTTGGCCAGCCGGTCCCCGAACATGGCGGGGAAGCCCAGGACCCTCGCCGCGTCGCGGATCCCCTGCTTCCCCTTGATCGTCTGGAACGTGATGATCTGCGCCACGTGGTCCGCGCCGTACTTGGCCGCGACGTAGCGGATGACCTCGTCCCGCCGGCGTTCGTCGAAGTCCATGTCGATGTCCGGCATCTGCTTGCGCTCCGGGTTCAGGAATCGCTCGAAGATCAGGCCGTACCGGAGCGGGTCCAGGTCGGTGATCTGGAGGCAGTAGCTGACCACCGAGCCGGCGGCCGACCCGCGGCCCGGGCCGACCCGGATCCCGTGGTCCCGGGCGAACCGGATGAGGTCCCACACGATCAGGAAGTAGCCGGAGAACCCCATCCGGGCGATGACCTTGAGCTCGCTCTCGATGCGGTTGCGGATGTCCTCGGTGACCTCTCCGTAGCGCCGGGCTCCTCCCTCGAACACCAGGTCCCGGAGGTAGGCGTCGAGGGTCTTCCCCCCTGGCGGATCGAACCGCGGGAGGTGGAGCTCGCCGAATTCCATCCGGAGGTCGCACCCCTCAGCGATGTCCAGGGTGGCGTCGCACGCTTCCGGCAGCTCCGCGAACAGCGCCCGCATCTCATCGGCCGGCTTCAGGAAGAACTCGTCGGTGTCGAACTTCAGCCGGTTGGTGTCGGAGAGGACCTTCTGCTGCTGGATGCACAGGAGCACGTCGTGGGGGCGGGCGTGCTCTTTCTCGGTGTAGTGGATGTCGTTGGTGGCGACCAGGGGGATGCCCGATGACCGGGACAGCTCGACGAGCATGGGGTTGACCTGTCGTTGCTCGGCCAGGCCGTGGCTCTGGACTTCCAGGTAGAAGCCGCCGGGCCCGAAGATGTCGGCGAAGCCGCCCACGACGTCGCGGGCCCTCCGGTCCTGTCCTGCCAGGAGGAGCCGGGCGGTCTCGGAGGCCAGGCATCCGGAGAGGCCGATCAGGCCGCCGGCCCGCTCCGCCAGCAATTCCTTGTCGATCCGGGGGCGGTGCCAGAAGCCCTCGAGATGGGCGTCGGTGACCAGCCGGAGGAGGTTCCGGTACCCCTGTTCGTCCCTGGCCAGGAGGGTCAGGTGGCGGTACTTCTCCTCGCTGTCACCCGGCGTGCGGTCGAACCGCCGGCCGGGCGCGACGTACGCCTCGACCCCGATGATGGGCCTGATCCCGTGCCGCCTGGCCGCTTCGTAGAAATCGAGCGAACCGAACATCGTCCCGTGGTCGGTCAGAGCGATGGCCGGCATCCCGAACGCGGCGGCCTTGGCGCAGAGGTCGTTCAGGCGAGCGGCGCCGTCCAGGAGCGAGTACTCGCTGTGCGAGTGGAGATGGACGAAGCTCTCCGGGCTCATCGGCTCCTACGGTACGGCCGGCCGCCCACCTGCTCCTGGGGGCGGAGGGGGGCCGCCACCGGAGCAATGGGGAAAACCTGTTGATAAACTTACATCCTTGTAATTTCGATCGTTCGCAGCTTACACTGCGGGTCAGACGTGTTTCAAGAGGAGCGTTCTACGGTATGAGGCTCTCCTACTCCTCGATCTCCACCTACGAGACCTGTCCGGCCAAGTACCGCTTCCAGTACGAGGACAAGCTGCCCAGGTCGGGCTCGCCCGCCCTGTCCTTCGGCGACACGCTGCACCGGACGCTGTACCGCTTCCACGACCGCCCGGTACCGGTGGCGCCCTCCCTCGAGGAGCTTCACGAGATGCTCCAGCTGGAGTGGGCGAGCGAGGGGTACCGCGACCCCTCCGAGGAGCTCCTCTACCTCGACCACGCCCGGCAGATCCTGGCCGAGTACCACCGGGCCAACGCCGATTCGTTCCGCATCCCGGCCGCGCTCGAGTACCGGTTCAGCGTCGAGGTCGAGGGAGTCCAGCTGACCGGCATGATCGACCGCATGGACCGGATCCCCGGCGGCGGCTACGAGATCGTGGACTACAAGACCAACCGCCGGCTCCCTCCCAGGGCCGTGGTGGATCAGGACCTCCAGCTCTCCCTCTATTACCTGGCCGCCCGGGAGATCTGGGGGATCGAGCCCGAGCGGCTGACGTTGTACTTCCTCCTCCCAGGCGAGCGGATGAGCACCGTCCGCACCACGGCCGACGCCGATCGCCTCCGGCGGCGGATCGCCGTCGTCGCGGAGCGCATCGCGGCCGGGAAGTTCGAGGCGCGCCAGAACCCCTTGTGCGACTGGTGCGACTTCCAGCCGGTCTGTCCCCTCTTCCGCCACAAGTACGAGCGGGAGCAAGGCGACCCCGCTCCACGGATGACCGAGATGGTCGACGAGTGGATCGCCCTCAAGCGGGAGGACTGGGAGCGCTATCGGCGGCTGGAGGACCTGCGGGCGCTCATCAACGCGTTCTGCGAAGAGCACGGGTACCGCCGGCTGTACGGCTCGGACGGGTCGGCGGTCGATCGCCGGCCCATGCACGTGACGGCCCCGGACGAGGCGCGGATCCGGCGGACCCTCGAGCCGCTCGGGCTGTGGGAACAGGTTATCTCGGTCGACCCGAAGAAGCTCACCTCCCTCATCGAGGGCCGGTCGCTGCCGCCGGACGTGGAGGACGCCCTCCTGGCCTCCCGGGAAGAGGTCCGCACCCAATACTCGCTGTACCTGAAGGATCCGGCCCGGGCCCGCCGGTAGCCGGTCAGCCCCCCACTTTGAACAGGGTGGTGCCGAACCACACGTTCGGCTCGGCCGGCTGGAGCGCCTTGGCCCTCGGGAGGAAGTCGAGGAATCTCGGGTGCTCATCGAACTCCTCGTGCTCCGCCATCCCCGGGACCTCGACGTGGAGGATGTAGTGGCGCTCCCCCTCGGGCCTGCGGTCTCCTCCCTGGACCGGAGTCAGGGAAGCCTCGATGAACTTGCCCTCGGCCAGGAACGCGTTCCATAGCGGCAGGATCTCCGCCTCGAACATCTCCTCGAACCGCCCGGCCATGTCGTCCCGGAACTTCAAGATGATCGCGATGGTCTGGCTCACGCTGCCTCCTTCACGTTTCCGCTCGGGCGCGGCCCAGGGCCGCCTCAAGATCTTGGGGCAACGGGTCCTCCACCTCGACGCGCTCGCGTGTTATCGGGTGGTCGAAGGCGATTCTCCAGGAGTGCAGGAAGGGACGGGTGAGTCCGAGCCGCGAGGCGTCGGTGCCCGCGCCCCCGTACGCCCGGTCGCCGAGCACGGGGTGCCCGATCGCCGCGAGGTGCACGCGGATCTGGTGGGTCCGGCCCGTTCTCGGCCTGGCCTCCACCAGCGCTGACCCCTCCAGGCGCTCCCGCACGGCGATCTCGGTCGCCGCTTCCTTCCCCGTGACCGCTCGGACCAGGATGCGGTCTGCCCGCCGCCCCAGCGGAGCCTCGACCAGGAAGCGGTCCGGTTCCACCGCCCCTCGTACCAGCGCCAGGTAGCGCCGGTCCACGGCGTGCCGGCGGAACATGTCGGTCAGCGCGGCATGGGTCCGGTCGTCCTTCGCCACCACGATCGCCCCCGACGTTCCGGCGTCGAGGCGGTGCACGATGCCGGGCCGGTCCGGGCCGCCGGCCGACGCCAGTGGGACGCTCAGTGCCAGGAGCCGGTTCACCAGGGTCCCGGTTCGCCTCGACGCGGTCGGGTGGGTCACCAGCCCGGCCGGCTTCGACACGACCAACAGGTGGTCGTCCTGGTAGAGGACAGGCAGCAGTCCGGGCTCGGGCGCCACCTCGGACCGCGCCGAGACCTCCACCTCCACCCGCTCGCCCCCGCCCAGGCGATGGGACTTGGGACGGGCCTTCCCGTCCACGGAGACCCTTCCTCCGGCGACCAGGCGCTGGGCCTCGGAGCGGGGAAGGTCCAGTCGGGCGGCGACGACCGCGTCGAGTCGACCCGGTTCGGCGACGAAGGAGGTGCGCTCCCCCGCCTCGGCCTCTTCCGTCATGTGCGGCGCCGCAAACCCGCCAGGGCCACGATGATCGCGCCGATCACGATGGCGGCGTCGGCGGCGTTGAACACCGGCCATACCCGGAAGTCGATGAAGTCGATCACGCCCAGCGGCCCTCGCAGCACGCGGTCGGTCAGGTTCCCGAGGGCGCCGCCGAGGATCAGGCCGAGGCCGACCGCCGAGGGCGCCGACTCGAGGCGGGTCGACGCGACCATGATGGCCCCGCACACGAGGACCGTCGCTCCGAAGAACAGCCAGGCCTGCCCTCCGAACAGCCCGAAGGCGCCACCCGTGTTCGTCGTGTACCGCAGCCGGACCACACCGGAGATGACCTCGACCGGTGGCCGCCCCGCGAGATGCTCCTGGGCCAGCCACTTGGTGAGTCGGTCGAGCGCGTACACGCCGGCCGCGGCCGCATACAGGGTGATGGCGAGGTGGTCGCGCCGGGTCACGCCGTCAGCGGACGCGCTCTTCCGCCTGCTTGTCCTTGATGCAGAGATTTGCGTACGGGAGGTACTTCAGGCGCGCCTTCTCGATGGGTTTGCCGCATCGGTCGCACACCCCGTACGTCCCGTCCTCGATCTTGGCCAGGGCCTTGTCGATCCTCTCCACGAGGTCGCGCAGGTTGTTGAGCAGCGAGAGGTCCCGTTCGCGCTCGAACGTGGCGGTCCCGGCGTCCGCGTACTCCTCGTCGAAGCCCATCTCTCCCGTGAGATCGGACTGGTTGGTCCCGAAGGTGGACTGCTGCAGCTCATCGAACTGGGCCCGGCGGTCCCGACGCTCTTCGAGGAGCTGTTCCTTCAGCTCCTTGATCTCCTTGGTTGTCAGGGGTGTCTTGCTCGGCATGGTGGGGGTCCCGGGGACGCTAGCACTCACAAGTGGACGGGCGCCAGCTTCCAGGATACGGGATGGGGCCAGCGCTGCGGTCCGGCCTCCCGGCCGCCATCGCGGCAACGGCTACAATGGCCGCACAGGCGACGACGGGAACGAGTAGCCGGGTTCCCAGCGCCACAGCGAGCCGGAGACGGTGCGAGCCCGGCGGGCTGCCCCGGCGAAGATCCTCCCCGAGCCGCCGCCCGAACGGCCACCGCGCGCCACGCGGGAGCCAAGTAGACGCGGACGGGTCCGCCCGTGACAGCGGGAGGCTCTGGATGGAGCCGCGAGTGGGCGGGCCCAGCGAGGGGCCGGCCAAGCAGGGTGGTACCGCGGGGCACGCGCCCCGTCCCTGGAAGGGACGGGGCGTTTCGCTTTGGAGGGGGCATGACGAAGGATCGCGACGGAGTGTTCACCCGGCTGCGGGCCAAGCCGGACCATCCTGTCCTGGAGCTGGAGGTGCTCGATCGCTGGGACCGGGACCGAACCTTCCAACGCCTCCGCGAGCTCAATCGAGGACGACCCAAGTGGAGCTTCATCGACGGACCGGTGACGGCGAACAAGATCCTCCCCGTCCACACCGCGTGGGGCCGGACGTTGAAGGACGTGTTCCAGCGGTACAAGGCGATGCGGGGGTTCGACCAGCGCTACCAGAACGGGTTCGATTGCCAGGGCCTCTGGATCGAGGTCGGCGTGGAGCGAGAGCTCGGGCTCAACTCGAAGAGGGAGATCGAGTCCTACGGGCTGGCGGAGTTCGCACGCCGCTGCCGGGAAAAGGTCATCTGGTCGGCCGGGGAGCTGACCCGTGGCGAGAAGCGCCTCGGGCAATGGATGGACTGGGGCAACGACTACTACACGTTCTCGGACACGAACATCGAATACATCTGGCGGTTCCTGAAGCTGATGCACGAGCGGGGATGGCTGTATCTGGGCAACCGCTCCACGGAGTGGTGCCCTCGCTGCGGCACGTCCATGTCACAGCACGAGCTCTCGCAGGGGGACGTCTACCGGGAGAAGACGGATCCTTCCGTCTACGTCCGGTTTCCCCTCGTGGAGCGTCCGGGCGAGTCGCTGGTCGTGTGGACGACCACGCCATGGACGTTGCCGGCCAACGTGGCGGCCGCGGTCAAACCCGACGCCGAATACATCCTCCGGGAGGATGGGGCATGGGTGGCGAGGGCCCGGTACCCGACGGACCGCGCGACCAGGGCGGCCCCGGGTTCCGAGCTGGTCGGTCTGACCTACGTGGGACCGTTCGATCACCTTCCCGCCGCGGCCGGGATCAAGCACCGTGTCATCCCCTGGGACGAGGTGTCCCTGGAGGAGGGCACCGGCATCGTCCACATCGCTCCCGGTGCCGGGACGGAGGACTTCGAGCTCTCCCGCGTCCACGACCTTCCGGTCCTGGTGCCGGTGGACGAGGCGGGCCGGTTCTCCGACGACTACGGGTGGCTCCACGGCCTCGGGACCGGTGAATCCGCGGATCAGATCGTGGCCGACCTGGGCGAGCGGGGACGCCTGGAGGCTGCCGAGGAGATCGTCCACCGATACCCCCACTGTTGGCGGTGCCAGACGCCCCTCATCTTCCGGGTGACCGACGACTGGTTCATCGCCGTCGACGAGCTTCGGCCCCGGCTGCTGCGGGCCAGCGCCACGGTCCACTGGATCCCCGAGTACTTGGGCAAGGGCATGGAGGACTGGCTCCGCAACATGGGCGACTGGAACATCTCCCGGCGCCGATACTACGGACTGCCCCTCCCCTTCTACCCGTGCTCGTGCGGCCGGGTGAACGTGATCGGCTCGAAGAGGGAGCTGGAGGAGCGGGCGATCTCGGGGCTCGAGCAGCTCGAGGAGCTGCACCGCCCCTGGATCGACGACGTCCCGATCCGGTGCGAGTCGTGCGGGGCCGGGGTCCGGCGGATCAAGGAGGTCGGGGACGTCTGGCTGGACGCGGGGATCGTTCCGTTCTCCACGCTCGGCTGGGAGAACCCGAATCGGATCGAGGGGGGGTACGCGACCGGCGCCTCCAAAGGGCTGTCCACGGCCGACCTTCCCGACCACGAGTACTGGGAGGCGTGGTTCCCGGCCGACTGGGTCTCGGAGATGCGGGAGCAGATCCGGCTGTGGTTCTACTCGCAGCTGTTCATGTCCGTGGCGCTCACCGACCGCGCTCCCTTCAAGGAGGTCCTGGGGTACGAGAAGATGCTGGACGAGCACGGCCGTGAGATGCACGGCTCGTGGGGCAACATGATCGAGGCCGAGGACGCGTTCGCCCGCATGGGCGCCGACGTGATGCGGTGGCAGTTCTGCTCCCAGCCTCCCGATCAGGACCTGCTCTTCGGGTACGGCCCCGGCCACGAGATCAAGCGCCGGCTCCTGACGTTCTGGAACTCCGTGTCGTTCTTCGTGGAGTACGCGAACATCCAGGGGTTCCGGCCCGACTTCGCCGACCTGTCCACGTCGGCGCGGGGTGATCTCCATCCGCTGGACCGCTGGCTCGTTGCGAGGACGGGCAAGCTGGGGGAGGAAGCGACGGCCGGCTACGAGGCGTCCTTGACCGTCGACGTCATCCGGGCCTTCGACGCGTTCGTGGACGACGTGTCCACCTGGTACATCCGGCGATCCCGCCGTCGGTTCTGGGGTGGCGAGGAGGCGGCTTTGCGGACCCTGTGGACCGCGGTGGTCGCGGGCGTCCACGTCATCGCCCCGATCATCCCGTTCCTGGCGGAATCCCTGTGGGAGAACCTCGTCGCCCGCCCCTGCCCGGACGCACCCGACTCGGTCTTCCTGGCCGGCTGGCCCCGGAGCGAGCCCTACGACTCCGCCCTGCTGAAGGAGATGGAGGTCGCCCGCCGGGTCGTCGAGCTCGGACGCCGGGCCCGCGCGGAGGTCGGCATCAAGCTCCGGCAGCCCCTCCGCCGCGCCTACGTGCGGGGAGCGGACGGGGCCGAGCCGTACGCGGACGAGATCCGGGACGAGCTTCGGGTGAAGGACATCGGGTTCGACGAGGGGCCGGTCGTCCGCCAGGCCCTCATGCCGAACCTGCCCGTGCTCGGGCCCCGGCTCGGTCCGAAGGTCGCGGATGTGCGAGCGGCCCTGGCGGCGGGGGACTACGAGGAGCTGCCCGGGGGCGGGGTTCGGGTGGCTGGAGTCGACCTCGATGCCGAGGACGTGATCCGAGGTGAACGGGTCGCCGTAGAAGGCTGGGCCGTGGCCGCGGAGGGACCGATCTCGCTGGCCCTCGACGTGTCCCTGGACGACGATCTCCGCCTGGAGGGTCGCGCCTTGGACATGATCCGCAAGCTGAACGACATGCGGAAGGAGGCCGGCCTGGAGCTCACGGATCGCATCCGGGTCACGTTGCCGGAGACGGAGGCGGATCTGCTCCTCCATCGGGACTGGATCGCCGACGAGGTGCTGGCCGTCTCGATCGGAACGGATCCGGCGGCCGGCGAGCCGCGCATCGCTCCAGCCTGACCGCGCCTACTCCTCGCCCCAGAAGAGCTCGCGGATCGATCGTTCCTCCGCGGAGTCGTCATCCGAGAGGTCGGCCCGGCGGACCACCGGCGATGGTTCCGGCGACGGTGTGGCCGCCGCCTCTCTTCGCCGGATCTCCGGATGGTCCTCGGTCAGGTCGACGATCTCGTCCCGGGTGGAGGCGTTCGGCGATGTGGCGTCGGCTCGATCCGGAGCGGCCGGTTCATCCACAGGCGAGGACGCGTAGTACTGGGTCCACTCCCTGTCCTCACCGGCCGGCCCGCCGTGTCCGCTCGGTCCCGGGCCCATCCCGGGCGGCGCCCAGGGCTGGGTGGGAGGGCCGGCGTCGGGATCGGAGCCGGCCACGACGGGTTCGACAGCCTCCCTGGGCTGCGACGAGGTCGGTTGCGGCTGCGCGTCGGCGGACGGGCCCGAAGGGGACGATCCCGCCGGTGCCGGCGCCGCGGCGGCCTCGCGGGTGCGCCGGATGGTCTCCTTCACCGACTCGGCGTGCACCTGGATCAGGTTCGCCAGGCTCTGGAGGAACTCCCGCTCCTGGGCGAGGAACGGGGCCACGGCCCCCGCGTTCCCTCGCCCGCCGGACATCGGGATCCCATGCGCCGAGGCCCGGGCCCGGGCGTCCGACAGGATGCGGCCGGCCTCCTCCCGAGCCCGTCGGAGGATGCCCTCGGCCTCTGCGGCTCCGGCCAGGTCCAACCGGGAGGTCCTGGCGAACTCCAGCTCCTCCCGGAGGCGCTTCGTCTCGGCATGGAGGCGGGCCACCTCCTCGGTCACCTCGTCGAGGAACTGGTCGACCTCCCGCTCGTGGTATCCGCGGAAGGCCAGGCGGAACTCCTTCTGCTGGATGTCCACCGGGGTGACCCGCTTCGAATCGCTCGGGGCGGCTGCTTCGGTCTCGGACCGTTCCTTTCGCTTCCTCGGCATCGACATCAACCCCCGGGAGTCAACAGAAGATCCGCTGGAGGACCGTGATGACAACGAACACGATTATCGGCGACAAGTCCAGCCCCACCATCCCCAGCCGGACCGGCTTGATGATGCTCCGGAGGGGCCGAAGCACCGGCTCGGTCACCGAGTAGACGACCTCCATGAGCTGGCGAAGGGGGCCTTGCCCCGGCGCGGGAAACCAGGAGGAGAGGATCCGGAGCAGCATGATCACCCAGTACGCCCACAGCAGGATGCAGATGATGACCATGGCCGACTCACCCTCTGAGGTGCGCTCGATACACGGCCGGTTCGGGTCGTCTCGGGCGGCTCAGAACTGGTTGAAGAAGCCCCCTTCCACGATGCGCTCCCGCTCCTCCGCGGAGACCTCCATGTTCGCGGGGGTCAGCAGGTAGACCCGTGAGGCAACCATCTCGATCTTCCCGTCCAGGCCGAACACCAGGCCGGAGGCGAAGTCGACCAGCCGGCGGGCGATGGCGTCCTCGGTGGCCTGGAGGTTCATGATCACCGGGACCCCCTGGCGGAACCGCTCCCCGATCTCTCGCGCCTCGTTGAAGCGCTTCGGCTCGGCTCGGTGGATGGCTGCCGTGGGCATGCGGCGAGGGGGCATCGTGCGAACGATCGCTTCGGGCCGGTCGGCGGCAGGCATGTCGGTCCGGGTCACCCGGCGGATCGGCGCCGGCTCCGGCTGGGCCCCGGACTCCACGTCTTCGAGGTCCTCGAGCTCCTCGTCCTCGACGAGCCCGAGATACTGCAACGTCTTCTTCCAGACCCCAGCCATGTGCCTCCCCTTCAGCCGAGCCTTCCCCGGCCGGGGCCCTCGCGGCGCGGCGACCGCCGGGCCGGCGGGCGGGACCCGAACAGGGCCGTCCCGATCCGCACCATCGTAGCGCCTTCCTCCACCGCAACTGGATAGTCTCCGGACATTCCCATCGAGAGCTCCCGGACCTCGGGGAGACGGGTGGCGATGGCGTCCCGGAGCTCCCGGAGCCGGATGAAGAAGGGCCTCGAAGCCTCGGGGTCATCCGCCCATGGCGGGATCGTCATCAGCCCAACCATGTGGATGCCTTCCGTGCCCATCAGGGACGCCGCGCACGGGGCCGCCTCCTCGGGCGGGACCCCCTGGCGGGCCCTGGTGAAGTCGACCTGGAGGAGGCACGGGATCCGGCGCCCGGCGCGGGCCAGACGGCCGGCGGCCCGTTCGAGGGCTCGGCCGGGCTCGGCCGAGTGGATGAC
>Ga0066710_100002000_pt1 | contig 15972 bp, 12 predicted proteins | sample GraSoiAngelo_159_FD_79666 | JGI IMG/M metagenome (GOLD analysis project Ga0066710, IMG submission 79666) | Grasslands soil microbial communities from the Angelo Coastal Reserve, California, USA - 14_1009_16_40cm | ecosystem: Environmental > Terrestrial > Soil > Grasslands | place: USA...
AAGTATTTCCTTCGCGCCTTCGCGTTCGGCGTCGGCCTGTTTGTGATGGGTGTCTGCTTCTGCTACTTCATCATTATGCCGCGCGCGCTGAAGTTCGCGGAGCTGTTCGCGCTCTGGATGGGCATTAAAGTGCCGGAGTGGAGGGCCGAGACCTACTTCGGGTTCGTCACCAAATTCATGTTGGGAATGGGGCTGGGGTTCGAATTGCCGGTCGTGCTCCTGGCGCTGGTGAAAATCGGGATCCTCGATTACAAGAAGCTTTCCACCATGCGCCGGTACATGATTGTCATCAACTTGATCCTGGGCGCGCTGCTGACCACTCCAGAGGTCTTCACACAGATCATGATGGCCATCCCGTTGCAACTGCTTTACGAAATCAGCGTGTGGATTGCCTGGTATTGGGAGCGGAAGGAAAAGAAGCGACGGGCCGCGGCGGGAGAGGTGGAGGATTGAGGGCAGCCGCTGTCCGCCATACGAACGCCGTTGGTTGATGCTCCGGGCCTGCGCGAAGCGTACCGTGCGCCAGGCCCCTGGCGTTTTTCCTGTTACCGCGCCGAGCAAGTGCCCGGCGCTCCGGGACCGCTGGATGAAAGCGTACGCGGGTGGAGCAAAATCGCGATCCACGGCGGGTGCGAGGGTCGCCACCGTGGCAGAAAACCCAGCCGCAGCATGTCCGCAATCCCAGTTGCCTGGGATTCGTTCCGACGCTTTATCCGTGGCGAAGCTGCTGCGACTTCCCTTTCCGGCACAGTCGCGCTCCTTTCGGCGATTCGAGCGCCGGTTTGGGTCGCACCCGGGGGGCAAAACGCGCTTTACAAGCTCGTGTTCTGGGCTAACCTAGCAACAACAAGACAAAGACCTATGCGTAAATCACTCCTCTTTTCGGTGGCCGTTGCGGGTCTGCTTCTCTTTGCAACTGGCTGTGCCAGCACGGACCAGGGTTTTGCTTTCGAACAAAAGTTCGGGCGCGGGCTCAGAAACGTCACTGAACTGGCGCGCGGCGGCGAAATTCGCCGTTCGATGGAGCAGAGCGCGTTGCTCGACGGCCCGGACATCGCGTATACCACCGGGTTTATCCGCGGCTTCAACCGGAGCCTGGCGCGGACGGGCGTTGGAATTTATGAAATGATCACTGCGCCGTTCCCGCCCTACGACCCGGTATTTACCGATTACCTGACGGTCAATCCGGTGTATCCGGACAGCTACAAACCCCATTTACTGGCCGATCCCACGTTCGGGCCGGATACGGCGCTGGGATTCGCCGGCGGTGACGTGGCGCCAATCTTTCCCGGGAGCCGCTTCCGCATTTTCGACAACTGAGTCGCCTGACTTCACAGGCGCCAACATTTCGATGTTGGCGCCTTTTTTGTTAATGTCGCTGACCCGACAATCGCCCTGCAAAGTTAATTTGCTGCTCAATATTCTGGGAAGACGCCAGGACGGTTTTCATGAGCTGGAGAGCGTCATTCAACCGGTCCCGCTGTTCGACGAACTTGAATTCCAACAGGGCGGCCAGGGAGTTCAGCTCACCTGCAGCGAACCGGCTCTGCCGACCGATTCGAGCAACCTGGTCCACCGCGCGGCCAGCGCCTTTCTGCAAGCGGCGCGCATCGCCGAGGGAGTGAGCATTCATTTGCGCAAACGAATCCCGCTTGCCGCCGGCCTTGGAGGCGGCAGTGGAAACGCAGCCAATACACTGGTCGGCCTGAACCACCTTTTCGGACACCCCTTGCCCGCCGATAAGTTGAGCCAGATAGCCGCGACCCTCGGATCGGACGTCCCCTTTTTTCTGCAGGACAACCCGGTATTGGCCGCCGGACGGGGTGAACGAATCGCGCCGCTCGATCCATTTCCGGCGTTGCGCGGTGTCTTCGCTTTGCTGGTGCATCCCGGCTTCGGAATCTCGACGGCCTGGGCATACCAAACCTTGGCGAGATACCCGCACGCGTTGAATGGACGCCCCAGTCGCGCGCAAAGGCTGATCGCGCTGCTGAAGAGCTCGGATCCGCACCTCGCGGCGAAGGAGTTTTACAATTCGCTCGAAGCCCCGGCGCTGACCAAATATCCCCTGCTGGCTTTGCTACAGGAATTCCTGAAGGCCCAGGGTGCGATTGCGACGTTGATGTCCGGCAGCGGCTCGACAACATTCGCGCTCGTCCAATCTCAAACAGCCGCCGAAGAATTATGTGAGAGATTCAAAACGAAGTTCGGTCACGAATACTGGACGGCGATCGTACCGCTTTGACTGCAAACGGGACTACGCTTTGTCTGAGCAGACCAACCGATCTCGTGCGATTCTTCAAGAATCGAATCGGCAAACTTGGCCCAGAGGATGATTTCAATTGAGCTTGGCCATTGCGCACCCGGCGCCGTCAGGAATTCCATAGAAGCCTTGATTTCCATGCCTGCGGCTGTGCATCCCCTTGCATCCGCTGGCCTTTTGGGATAGAAATCAGCCGGTTGCTGAAGGGCTTGATTTTGTTGGGTCTTTCGTGAGTTAGGAAGGCCTGCTTGTCCGATGGTGTAACGGTAGCACAGAGGTCTTTGGAGCCTTTAGTCGTGGTTCGAATCCACGTCGGACAGCCAGTTGATAATCAGCAATACAATTGCCTTCGGAACATGAGTCGATCACCCCCCGCATGAGGGTGGAAGGTGATCGACGCGAAGGCAGTTTAGACTTACCTGGTGTGCGCCTTGATTCACTCAGATATCTCTCTCCCAAGCAGTCTTAATCTTAAGAAGTTCAACTCGCCATGGCACGTTTTTTGACACCCGGGAACGCTGGTTTTGACTTTCCCGGCTTTGGATTTAGGGTGTGGCCGGCACGGTGGTTTCCTGAACGTTGAATAATGGAATACCTTATTCAGTCAATAAGCCAGATTCACGCAACTGACTCGGCAGAGCGACTAAGACACGCCAATGAGACGAACCACCAGCCGGCCGCCAAATCCAACCTTCAGAACTGTCGAATCTCGTTCCCGATCAGCTCCTCCGGCCGGATGCGGCCAACCATGTCGGCGAAGCCATTTTCAGGCTGAATTTTTGGTTGGCAACGCATATTTCAGAAAAGGAGCGACCCTATGAAAATCCGACTCCTAAGCACTACGGTGCCCGTGATGGTCGTCGGCGGTATGATTCTGTTTCTCGGATGCGGGGCAGAATCCAAAAATGCGGGCCGGAGTGAAAATGGGAGTGTCGCCTCTCCCTCCGCGCTGGCTGACACACCGACGACGTCGAATCCGAACTCCGCTCCCTCCGAAGGCCTTCCTAAGACTGTCACTGGACCGCCCAAGCTTTCACCGGAGGTGGATGAAATCGTGCAGCTAGCCCAGTCGGGTGTGAGTGATGACGTCTTGCAGGCTTACATCGAGAATTCACCGGCTGCCTACAAGCTGAAAGTGGACGAGATCCTATATTTGCACGACTTGGGGCTGTCGTCTGAGACGATCACGGCGATGGTTCGTCACAGTCAATGGCTTACGGATCAGTCGGCGGCTTTAGCCAGAGCCAACAGCCAATCGTCCGCCACGACTGCCATATTGCCATCCAATAAACCTCCGGAAGCAGAGCCCGCCGCGACCACACAAAATGCAATTCCAGAATCCGTCCCGCCCGCGGTGGAAAGCACTCAGGGTCCGGCCAATGCTTACGCGATCACTCCGCCGCAGCAAGTGAACTACAATTACTTTTACCAAACGCTGGCTCCTTATGGCACCTGGGTCGAGGTTCCGGATTACGGCTGGTGCTGGCAACCAACGGTTGCCGTGGTGGATGTAAGCTGGCGTCCCTATAGCAATCGTGGCCGCTGGCTTTGGACCGACTGCGGTTGGTATTGGCAATCCGATTATTCCTGGGGCTGGGCGCCATTCCACTATGGTAGATGGTATCGCAGTCCCAGGCTGGGCTGGGTCTGGGCGCCGGATACGGTCTGGGGACCGGCTTGGGTCACCTGGCGTTATTCGGACACCTATTGCGGTTGGGCGCCGCTCCCGCCCGGAGCTTACTTCGATGTCGGAGGTGGTTTCAGGTTCCGCGGCGGCTATGTGAATGTGGGGTTTGACTTCGGGTTGGTTCCAGATTGTTACACTTTTATTCCCACTGCTTATTTCTGCGATCGCACACCGTGGTATTACTGCCTGCCGCGGACTCACGTGGTGGAAGTGTTCAAACACACCACCATCATTAACAATTACATTATCGGCTCGAACAAAGGGCCCATCGTCCACGTCGGACCGGGGACCAACGCCATCGCCACTGTCGCGCGCCATGAGATTCGAAAGGTAGCTTTGCGGGATTCGAATCCTGCGGACGGAGCGCTGATCAAAGCGGATCGGTTGGAGCGCGACGGCAAGACACTCACGGTCTTTCGGCCCAGCCTGCCGCACCAGGCTGCTGCGCCTCCGCCTGAAATCACGCATCGCCAGCAGGAGTTGCGCAAGCATTCGGAATTCCTGGCCAATTCGGAGGTGCTCAAACGGGCTGCCGCCGCGAATGACAGGAAAACCGAAACGACATCGGCGCCCCGCGTGTCTGGCGAAACCGTTTCTCCCAGTCGGGGCACGCCGCTGGCCGCGCCAAAGACCACCGGCCACCTGCTGGACAATCCTGCTGGAAGCCCGGAGAACTCCCGCGCGGTTGATACCGGGCGCGCGCGCCAGGCGGTTGAACCGCCCATTAGAACGCCCGTGATCTCGAGAAATCCTCGCAGCGAGCGAAGGAACCCAAACGTTACCGCCACATCTCCCGTCAGCGCGAGGCCGTTCCAGACAGAACCTGCTCAGCGATCCCTGGCGGAGGTTTCTCCCAGCGCATCAGAGCTGCCTGTTCCTGGCCAAGAGGAACGCCGCACCGCCTACCCGCCGCCACAAAATCCGCAGCCTGAGTTCCAACGGCAGCCGACTTACCAGCCGCCAATCGCACCGGCAGAACGGCCGCAATTCGGCTACCCGCCGGCGGCGAATCCGCAGGTGATAACTCCGCCGGTGTATCGCCAGGAAGGCCGAAAACTTGAGTCGCCTCCAGCATCCCCATTTTCACCCCCGCCGGCCTACACTCCTGCCGCACCCACTGTGGTTGGACCGCGGGCGGCAGAGCCCGGATTCAGTCGCCCGGAATACCGACCGCCGCAAAACATTTCCCCCCCGCCCAACGCTGCGCCGCGAGTGATCGAAACGCCGGTCGCGCGACCAAGCAGTCCGCCGCCGTCCTACTCACCGCCGCCGGCGGTCTCACATCCGCAGCCGGCGCCTTCGTCGGCGCCGAGCCCGTCGCGCAGCGACGGCGGACGAAAGCCGTAAGGGGTTAACCGGGGGATAGGGAGTCTCGACCGGCATCACGGAACGAGTCTGATCAAACAGAAAAACACCAATGAACCCACGGCGATTCCTGCGTGGTTGGAGACTGTCGGCAGCGTGGCTGTTGTTGCTGGTTGCGAACGGTCTTTTTCAATTCGCCGCGCTGGCTCAGAGCACCAATCTCTATTTCGCCGGGTTCGAGGCCGCAGAAGGGTTCGACACGCAGTACACCTTGATTGGGCAGGGCGAGTGGACGGGCACGGATGTCAACGGCAACGGCCTGGTCACGAATGTCTTCTTCAACACCACACCACAATTGCCGTTCGGACGGCAACAAGCGTTTGTCGGATACTCTGCATTGACCAACTCCGAAGGCACATTGAACGTCTGGCATCCGCTGAACTTTGATCCCGTCGCAGCGGGCCTGCCCATCGTGACGTTCTCGGTTACGATGGCAATCTATGATTCGGACCCTCCAACGGCTCGCGACTGTTTTCGCTGGAGCGTTTATAACCGGGAAAGTGGAGGGGTCCGACTGTTCACCCTGGATTTCGACAACACGACTACGAACATCAACTACGAACTCGATAACGATGTGTTTGTGCCGACCGGTGCGCTGTTCGAGCGGGATGGAGAGTATGATCTGGTTGTGACCATGAATTTCGCGGATAATCTCTGGAGCGCGACTTTGAACGACGAGCCGATTGTCGATTCGAAAAAGATGACGACCACCAATTCGGTTTTAAACCTGGGCGACATTGATGCCGTCTGGGTCAATCGCCAGGTCGGGGTTTCTGGCAACAACTATATGGTGTTCGATAATTATTCGGTCACGGCTGAACCCTATCCGTTCTGGCTAGACGTTGTGGAGCGTCGCAGCAATGGCGCGTTGCTTTTGCGGCTGAGCGGCGAGCCCGGACGCAATTACGCAATCGACGCCACGACGGACTTTGTTGACTGGGTCCCCCGCACGACCAACAGCGCTGGAACAGACGGTCGATTTGATTATTTGGACACCCCTGCGACCGATTATACCCGCCGTTTCTACCGCGCCCGACTGGTCCCCTAGGTGTCGGCCTGCTTTTGACCGCCCCCCCTCCGCATGCTACCTTCCCGTCGAGGCAGGTATGAGACAGGCGACGAGCATTGGCGACTATTTGATTCAGCGACTTTACGCGCACGGGGTCAGGCACGTCTTCGGCATTCCGGGCGACTACGTTCTCGGATTCTACGAGCAACTTCTGCGCAGCCGGCTGCGCATCATCAATACGTGCGACGAGCAAGGCGCGGGTTTTGCCGCGGATGCGTATGCGCGCGTGCGCGGATTGGGCGCTGTCTGCATCACCTACTGCGTCGGCGGGCTGAAGGTTGCCAACACGACAGCCGAGGCATTTGCCGAAAAGTCACCGGTTGTCATCATCAGCGGCGCGCCGGGAATGAAAGAGCGCGAGAAGAATCCGCTGCTGCACCACAAAGTCCGAGAGTTCGACACGCAGAAAAGGATTTTCGAGCAACTCACGATTGCCGCGGCGGTCTTAAGCGACCCGCAGACTGCCTTTCAGGAGATCGACCGGGTGCTGCACGCGGCGCTGCGTTACAAACGGCCGGTTTACCTCGAGTTGCCTCGGGACCTTGCGGCCGTACCGGGCATTCCGCACCATCGTCCGACCGAGATTCATGAGCAAAGCGACGAGCGGACCCGTCGAGAGGCGCTGGCCGAGGCGGTTGCCATGATCAACGCCGCCCGAAAGCCGGTCATCCTCGCCGGCGTGGAAGTGCATCGGTTTGGATTGCAGAACGCGTTGTTGCGCCTCGCCGAGCAGACCAACATTCCCGTCGCAGCCACGCTCCTGGGCAAGTCGGTCCTCGGCGACCAGCATCCGTTTTATATGGGCGTCTATGCCGGCGCGATGGGGCGCGACGACGTGCGGCGCTACGTTGAGAGCAGCGATTGCGTCATCATGCTCGGCGTGTTCATGACCGACGTCAACCTGGGTATCTACACGGCCCACCTTGATCCGGCCCGCTCGATTTATGCCACGAGCGAGAAGCTCTCGATTCGCTATCACACGTTTGAAAACGTCCGTTTCAAGGACTTCATGCGGGGACTGCTGAAGGCCCGACTGGCACGCCGCCGACCGGCGAGGATACCGCGACCGCAACCGTTGAAGGCGTTTCGGTCCGTGCGTGGCAAGGACAAGGTTTCCGTGAAGAGTTTGTTCCAGCGGATAAACGCCTTTCTGACGGAGGAAACCGTCGTGGTGGCGGACGTGGGCGATGCGCTGTTTGGCGCGGCCGACCTGTTCATTCATCACCGGACCGAGTTCCTTGGCCCGGCCTACTACGCTTCGATGGGTTTCGCCGTGCCGGCCGGGATTGGGGCACAGCTTGCCGATCCCAGACTGCGCCCACTGGTGCTGGTCGGCGACGGAGCGTTTCAGATGACGGGAATGGAACTCGCCACTGCGGTGCGTTACAACCTCAATCCCATCGTGGTCGTATTGAACAATCGCGGGTACGGGACGGAACGCCATATTCACGACGGCCCTTACAATGACCTTTTGGTCTGGAATTACCATCGATTGCCGGAGATGCTCGGAGCCGGTCGCGGCTTTGAAATCGAAACGGAAGAACAGCTCGATCAGGCTCTGCGTGCGGCCGAGCAACACACGGACGGTTTCTGCCTATTAAATGTGCGGCTGGAGCCGCTTGACCGGTCGCCAGCTCTGCAACGATTGACCGAGGGGCTGGCCAAACGACTCTGAAACCGGGAAAGTCCCGGTCCGAGCAGCGAGGCGGTTCGCCTGGCCTCAGGCGGTTGCCCTGGGTTCCCCGGCTTCTTTGGCATCCGAACCGAAATTCCTTCCCGGTTCGAGGATGAAAGTATTTTGCGAGGAGGAGTCGTGATGAAAGCGCCACCGGTAATTGTGCCTAAAACACCAGGCCGCGACTTCCTCCAGGGGGAATCCTTCGAGGACCATTTTGCGGCCCGCCTTGATCATCTCGATGGCCTTCGATCGAACGGCTGCGGGGCCTCCACTCAGCAGCAGTTTCTCCACCGAGACACCGCCGGATTCCTCCATCAGCGCGATTCGCCGCGAGCGACCACCGTTCGGCAGAGCTTTGGGACGTCCCTCGAGCACGGTCCTGATGGGGATAATGGCCAAATCGAGAAAACCAGCGATTCCTGAGCTACCGTTCTCAATAAACATAGATCATCGTCCAGCAATACTGGTGCCAGCAACAATTGGGAGTGTCCATGCACGGCCGGCACCGATATTGGATATCCAAGGAATCCGTGGCCCGGTCGAGAGGTGTTGTCGCCCGGGCACTCGGCCTGGTCCGCCGGGGGATCAGCTCAAGGCTGCAAATCGAACACGAGTAGCCGGTCGCTTTTCACGGTGCAACGACAGTTCTTGCGCAGAAACGCGTCGAATCGAGTGTAATGGTCCAACCACCAGAACGTCGCCCAGATGAAGGCGATGTATCTGGCGCCGGCCTTCCGCAGCCGCTCCAGTTCGCGTATGGCCTTGTCATCGTCCTCGGGTGGTCCCCAGTATTTCCCTTGCCTTTCCAAGAAAGGAATCGCGCCCGTGTGCGGCAAGTCACCACGGAGCTGTTCTTCATCCACGAGAATGAACGGTTCGGCTGGAGGGATCAGCCCGATGAGATCGTTTTTGCATTTTTGGAAACGCCGTGCGTCGGCTCGCTTCATCGGCATCGGCGGTGAACAGACTGGCATCGGCGTTCCGGGCTTCACCAGGACCGCCAGCAGGGTGGCGCGGTCAACAGTCCTGACAACAACCCGGTCGAACGGGTCGAAGTCTCTCGCCGACCAGAGGCTGCGATGCCGTTCCAACTCGTTCCCGCACAAATCGGCCTGGCCGGTCTCGTATTTGGGCGTGCTGACAATGAGCCCTTTTTTGGCCTTGTCAACGGCGTCGCGTAGCAACTGCCGGCCCGCCACCTTTTCCAGGTGCTCGATGACATCACCTATGAAAATGAGATCGTAACACGGGAGTTGCTTCATCAGGACACAGGCGTCTCCAACGTAGATGTCATTATAGAGAAAACGATGCATCGGGGTGAGGTAATGCGCGTGGCCCTCAATGCCGTCGATCCGCACGCGCCAATTCTTGCGCTGGTATCGGGCCGGGTCTCTTTCCGCTTCGTTGATGTCCGTGTATTCGCGGAAGAGATGGCCCCATTTGCCGAAGCCGATGCCAACGTCGAGAACGGACTTTGGTTGGAGCTGTCTGACCAGATGGATGACGGTCGGAATTGTGTTGGGCCGACTGCTGGGCATGTGCCGTCAGGCGGGCATTTTCAAGCTGAATGCCACCAGCCGTTCGTTGGACTGCAGGCAACGGAAGCTGGATTGGAGATGGTTTTTCAACCCGGTGTAGTAGTCGAGCCACCAGAACGACGGCCAGGCAAAAACGATATGACTCGCCCCGGCCTGCCGCAAGCGTTCCAGTTCCCGAATCGCCACCCGGTCGTTCTCCGGCGGACCCCAATAGCGGCCCTCGTGCTCGAGAAAAGGAATCACCCGGCGACCTGTGAACTCGGCTTCGTTGCCCCACTGATCGTCATTGACAAGGATGAACGCGTCTCCGGCCGGGACAAGCTCGAGAATCTCCGCCGTCGCGCGCTGTAACTGCTCGGACCAGCGCGCCGCGCCGGAAACCGCCGTCGCATTCTGCGCCGCATCCTGCACGGAGGCGGCTTGTTCCGCCAATTCGAGCAGATGCACCATTTCGTGCGTCATTTTCTTTGAGGCGATGAAGAGTTTCTGTTGCATTCCCTCAATCTTTTGCGGCAGAACGAAGGCGGCAGAGCGCAGACCGGCCTCGGCGTAAACGGCCTGATAATCATGGACCCAAACGTGGTCGGGCGTTTTCCAGGGCCAGGTCTCGCTCCAGTCAATGTTCACGAGGTAGAGAGAAATAGCGGAAACCTTTTCAATCAAGCTACGCACCAGGGTTCGCGGGTGATGCAGGAACACCTCGACGGCCACCGCCGCATCGTAACCCGAGCCCGGTAGCGGCGCGCCCGAATAGAAGTCGTAACGCTCGAAGAGGATATTGCCGGAGCCGGCGCAGTAACACCTGGCCTTTTCTAGCTGATCGGGGCTCAGATCCAACGCCAGGATGCGCGCGGTCGGGTAGTGTTCGGCCAGCGGTTTGGTGAGGCGCCCGGAGCCGCAGCCCAGTTCAATGATGTTCCGCAGCGAGATCTGGCCTTTGCGCAGGATGTCGAACAGAAAATGTTCCTGCAGCCGATGGTATTCGGCATAGCGCGGCTCTTCGATCGCGCCCTCCCGGCCACGCTTCAGCCAATATTCGTTGACATTGAAATCGTCGCTCATAATGGCATCAACGCCCGATGCTGCGCCGCGCTTCAACATCCCGGGCGGTTCTGCCGAAGGCATCGATGGTTTCGGAATAAAGCCGTTCCAGCCGCAAATTCAACTTGCGAATGTCAAAATGTTCTTCCACAAATCGTCGCCCTGCGCGGCCCATCATAGGCCATATATCGGGGTGCTCCACTAGAAAATTCAGCCGCTCGGCCAGTTTATCAACCTCCCCTTCCGGGACCAACAATCCGGATTGATCCGGCAAGATACCTTCGGGCAACGCCCCATGCTGGGTGGCAATCACCGGCAAACCGGCAGCTTGCGCCTCCTGCAACACCAAGCCCTGGCCTTCCTGGTCCCCCTCGACACTCACGCTCGCCAGCACGAACACGTGAGCTCGGAGCATGAATACCCGAACGGCCGCGCTGTCCCGCGCGCCGTGAAAAATGACAAGGTCTTGAAGCCCCAGTCTCGCGACCAGGTCCCCAAGTTTCTTTCGCAACGGACCATCGCCAATGACGTCATAGCGGATGGACGGATGCCGTTCGCGCAGTTTCGCCACGGCACGAATGACATGTTCGTGCCCCTTGATTTCGGTCAACCGCGCGACGGTCAGGATGCGGAGTGGTTCGCCGCTCGGGAATGTCCGTTCGCAAAACGGATATTGGTTCGGATCAAGGCCGACCGGAAGATGATGAAGTTTTTCCGCCGGACAACCGAGCTGTTCGACCTGCCGCCGCGTGTATTGGCTGTTCACGGTAATGGCGTCCACGGTTTCAAAGAGCCTGCGATACAGACCCGTTCCCTCTCTCCGTGGCAACGTGCAAAAGTCGTGACCGTGGAAGCTCACGATCATCGGCGCATTCCAGAGTGCTTTGGCAAAGCGGAAGCTGTTGCCCACCGGACCGAAGTGCGCGTGCGCCACGTCGTATTTTTTGGGTTCCCGGCAGAGCGCGGCCAACCGGTGGAGGCCGGACAAGCTCTTCGCCTGATACCGATACTCCCGGCGGCTCAGCACCTGCAAAGTCAGCCGCGGCGAATGCGCCAGGCACCGGAAGAATTTCGGTAGCGCCCGAAACAGCCGAACGGAATTAAGAACGGAAGTTTCTGAACCCGGCAGCCAGGTGCGTTCGGTGAGAGGCCAGACCGGCATTTCCCAGGGCGCGGTCTCCGGCGGCATGTCCATGAATGTCGTCCGTTCGAGCAAACGGTAGCGGTCAACCTCGGGGTGAACCGGAGCGCCCGCTTCCGCCCGGGTGTCCGCGTAGATATCCACGGAGTGGCCGAGGTCCAGCAGCCCGGTTACCTGCCGAAGGATAAACGTCTCGGACACCACCGGGAAGCTGCCGACCAACATGGCGATGCGGAGCGGCCGGCTCATGGTTCAGCGGGCAAATCCACCGATTGAAATACCTCGGCATAACGGCACCGGGCCGCCAATTCGCCTCGAAACTGATTCAGCCCGGTCACGGCCCGCGCGTAGTCGAATTGCTTCAATTGCGAACGGTGTGCGCGCAGCGCGCGCATCTTTCGCGGCATCACGGCGCTGATGTTTTCCACGTGGTCGTAGCCGGCCAGCGGTGTCCACACCTCGTATGACCGCAAACCCGGCTTGGGTATGCGGCTGGCCCGGAGCGCGGCCCGGACGAGGGGCAAGGCGGCCTGATGGTCCGGATGCCACTCCTCGGGGTGAGGAAGATAAATGAGGTCGGGTTGGAGACGCTTCAGCAGCGGCGCGAGTTTCTTCGTCGCCCGAGCGACATTGTCTCCCACGAACCAGTCCGGCAGGCGCAGAAAGAACCGCCGGGCGATTCCGAGAATCCGCGCCGCTTTTTCGGCTTCCCGTTCCCGCGTCCGCCGGGCCTTGTTTCGCGGCAGATGTTTCAGTCCCAATTCACCCGAGGTCAGATACACCACCGCGATCGAGTCGCCCCGCCCGGCGTGCAGGCACAGCGTCCCGCCGCACCCGATCGACTCATCGTCCGGATGCGGCGCAATGGTCAGGACCTGAATGCCTTTATTTCCCGAAGGTGACTTTTTCATAAACTCCCGCATAGGCCAGGGCCATGCGTTCGGCCGAAAAACGCCGCTCCGCATGCTGTCGAATCTGCGGTCGGTTCAACCGAAAACACTGCGTGACAGCACCAAGAAATTCTTCTTTGGACCCGGCCGTGTACCCGGTCAGCCCTGCATCCACGATTTCCGGCACCGCGCCCAGACCCATCGCGGCAACCGGAGTGCCGCACAGCATGGCTTCCACCAGCACCAGACCGAACGCCTCGGGGTACCGAATCGGATATAGCAATGCCTTGGCGCCGCCAAGCAATTCGTTCCGCGCCGCGCCGCTGACAAAGCCGACGTATTCGACCGCGTGTCCGTCCACCAGCGGTTTGACCTGGTCGCGATAATATTTGTTCTCCGGGCCGGCCATCCGCAAAGGGATTCCCAGCGCACGGGCGGCCTCGATCGCATGCAGCGGTCCTTTGCCGGAGGTGAATCGTCCCAGGTAACAGACATAGTCGTCGGGCTTTTCGCGCAAGGTGAACTGCGAAGTGTCGACACCATGGGGAACGACGGCGATGGGCTTCAGATTCGGATACGCGCTCCATTGATGCTGCGAAATGGCGGTGACATTGGCTTGCGGCGCCATTTCCCAAAGCCGGGCCGAATTGTCATCCGGAACAATGTGCGTGGTGTGCACAATCGGTGCGCGCGAGAGCGGCTGGAGCGGAATTCCCCAAAGATAGGCATGGCTGTGCAGAACATCGAATCGACCCGATTCCGCTATGGCCCGGCAGAGATTCACCCACTCGCAAAGGCACCAGTCGTCCAGCGAGCCCGGCGCGCCGTAGGGTCCCGGAAGCGTTGCCACCAGTTCGCCGTCCGCTTGCGAACCGCCGGTCCCGAACACGGTCACTTCGTTGCCGAGACGGGCCAGTTCCCGCGTCAGCAGCCAGATGAGGGACTCGACGCTGCCGCCGGTTTCGCGGCGAACAGGCGCGGACAAAGTGGAAATCTGGGCGATACGCATGCCGGGTCAGGAAAGGGATGAAATGTCGAGTGGTCGATTCGTTCGCACCGCGTTCGCTAACTCATCGCCCTTTCGAGCAGCGCCGGCAGCACGCGTTCGGTCGAAAAAACATTTTCCGCCAACCCGCGCGCGGCACGGCGGTGCCGCTCGTAGTCGTCGTTGATCCTATTTACACCAGCGGCGGCTTCCTTCAAATCGCGAAACGTCACCACGCCCTCGCCCACCGGGAGCCAGTCGCTCAGACCGGTGTCCTCAATCAGCACCGGTCGGCCGGCCGCCAAATAGCACACGCTCCTATCGCTGAACCAGCCGCCGCGCATTTTGACGTAGCCGTTTTTAGGCACGCTAAATTCGGCGCGGGAATCCTGGATGAAAGCACGATAAGAACCCGGTGTTCGGGAAATCACCTCCCCGGGCGCGACTTCCCAACCATGGCCTTCCAGCAGCTTCGGTTCTATCCCCATTTGCGCAATGCGAAATTTCTGGGCGGTCAATTGCGGCAGTTCCAGGAAACCCGGGAACTCCTTGTCGCGTTGCCCATAGGAAACGCCCCGGTAAGATGCCTCGCGGAAACCCTGCCAGCGCATGATCGAGGTGAACCGGGAGGCCTCACTGTCCGCGAAAGGCCATTGCGGCAGGAAAACCGGCGGAAGCGTTTTCAGCCACGGGCCGCCGAAATCGGGAATCGGGCAATCCATGGCGCCGACGCGCTGTCCCAGGGTGAACCGCCGCTCGCAACGGGCGATGCCTTCAGCCAATCCCCTGTCACCATTGGCGATGCTGATCTGGGTAAAACCGGGGTCCACATCCAGGAAGATGCGCCGGTGCGGCTGGCCATATTCTTTGCGCCAAACCCACAGCGGCACGGCGCGCATCACCAACAAGTCGGCGTTCGCGCAGAAGGACAGGAGATTCTCCACGGACGCGCCCGTGGAGCCGTCGTTGGTGCGATAAATCCAATTCTCACAAAATCCGAACGGCGCAAGACATTCCCTTATGTAGTCGGCCGGGTAGTCGAGGTCAAACGTCCATTCCGCCTTGTCCCAGTTGTAAACCCAGGAACAATCTCCGCAGTCCTCGAGGTAAAAAACCTCATGACCGAGCGCGCGGAAACCGAGGAGATACTGGAGGCTGGCCCAAGCCTGCCCGCCCAGGCCGGAGCGACCGATTGTGCCTGCGAAGATAATCTTCATGCGCAACAGACCAGGCGAGCGCCGGCGCGGGTCGGACCCAGCCATTCGTCATCCAGGTTTCCTGCTTCCTTGGTCATTCGGAGTTCGTCAATCGGGTCTCACAATCCCGCCCTTTCCATCAAGCGGGCCAGGACTTTCTCGGCCGCGAAATACTCGGCCGCGATCTCGCGCGCGGCTTGGCAGTTTCCCTCATAATCGCTTTCGATAACGTCCACGGCCTTCAATACGTCGTCCTGCGTCTTGAAGCCAAACAGTCCCCTGCCGGTCGGCAGGAATTTGCTGAAACCGGTCTCCTGAGTGATGACCGGCCGGCCGGCCGCCAGGTAACAGGCGCTCCGGTCGCTGAACCAGCCGGTGTTGGGTCGAACATACTGGTCGCGCGCCACGGTGAATTCGCCGCGGGAACCCTGGATGTAATTTCGGTAAACTTCAACGTCTCTGGACATCTCGATCGAACTGACCTGGCGCCAGCCATGATCGTTGAGCAGGCGCTTCACTTTCCCGTCCACCCCGGCCGCGAGTTCAAATGCGACGGTGGGACGAAGTCGCGGAAGATCCAGAAACTTTTCAAACTCGCGGTCTTTGGTCCAGTACCAGATCTGCTCGCGCCAGGCAATGTCTTTGCCCGCATTGTGCCAGGTTGTGATCGTGTTGTAGGCCGTCTTGGGATCAGGACCGTGTGAATTGGTCCAAAGTTCGAGCACCACCGGCTGGCGCGTCGGAAGCCAGCGGAATTTCTCCATCGGCACATCGCAATCCTGCGCACCCAGGTTCTCGCCAAAACTGAACAGCGTGTCGTGCGCCGCCAGCGCGTCAATCATCGCCGCGTCGCCCTTGGCCACCTTGATCTGCGCTGCGAACGGGTCGGACTCGACGTAGATGCGGCGTTTGCAAACGAGATGCTCCTCGCGCAATTCCTGCGCGCCGGTCACGTTCAGAAAGGCATCCGCCTCCCGGAAAAGCTGGAGAATTTGCGGCTCGGTCATGCCGTAGCTTTTGCCGTCCGGATAATTTCCGCGAAATGCCCAGCGGTTCCCGAAGCCGTGTAACTCGAGCGCCGGAAGCACGGCTTCAATGTTTCCCCAGGCATCCGGCGAA
>Ga0066710_100002001_pt1 | contig 15971 bp, 10 predicted proteins | sample GraSoiAngelo_159_FD_79666 | JGI IMG/M metagenome (GOLD analysis project Ga0066710, IMG submission 79666) | Grasslands soil microbial communities from the Angelo Coastal Reserve, California, USA - 14_1009_16_40cm | ecosystem: Environmental > Terrestrial > Soil > Grasslands | place: USA...
CCGTTCGTGAATGCGATCGGCCCCGGCCAGATCGCGATGGGCGACGTGCTCAACGTCGTGGCGCTCGGCGCGTTCGCGGTGCTCTTGATCTCCCGCCGCACCCGGCTTTCGCTGCCGTTCCTGATCCCGGCGTTCGTGATCGCGGGAGCCAGCCTGCTCGCGACCGCGAACGCACTCGCGCCCGAGCAGAGCCTCGTCACCCTGGCGCAAGACGCCTACCTGTACCTGTGGTTCCTGATGCTCGTGAACGTGTGCCCGGCGCACGAGGACCTGCGCGCGGTGCGCGTGACGTGGATGCTGGTTTCGGCGCTGATCGCGCTCTACGGCGTGTTCGATCTGGTGCACCACTACGGCTACGGCATCCACGAGCTGTTCAGCCCGAAAGGGGTGCGGGCCCAGGCGACGTTCGGCAACCCCAACTTCTTCGCCGACTACCTGGTGCTCAGCTTGTTCGTGATCATGAGCCTGGGCGGCGAGGTGACGTGGCTGCTGCGGCTGCCCGCGGCAGGCGCCATTCTGATGGGGCTCCTGGCGTCCAAGTCGCTTGGCGGCGTGCTGTCGGCGCTGGTGGGCGCCGCCACGTGGTTCATGGTGCGGGCGCTGACCCGGCGGACGTCGAAGCTGTCACTCGTGGCCGTGTCCCTGATCGTGTTCGCCTTCGCCGTGGTCGGCGTGTGGATCGTCAAGGAATGGGAGATCGGACGCCGGGGACTGCAGGTGATCACGAGCGAGAGCATGGTCGGCAGGCTGGACAAGAGCTCCCAGGGGCGGCTTCAGATCTGGGGCGAGCTGACCCGGCGGTTCGAGCACTCGCCGCTCGGCATCGGCCCCGGCAACAGCAGCTTCATCGAGCTGTCGGTCGCGAACCGCGAGCGGCGCGGCGGATCGATTTACGGCAAGGAGGCCCATAACGACTACGTCGGGTACGCGGTCGAGCGGGGGCCTTTCGCGCTGCTCGCGCTGCTCGCGACGATCGGTCTCGCGTTCCGCGCGATCGCCGCGGGCTGGTCCGCGATCCGGAGCCGAGCGTGGCGCGAAGGGCCGCCCAGCCAATGGACGGCCGCGTTCGCGGGGGGGCTCGCGGCCAGCGCGATCCATTCGTTCACGATCGAGAAGCTGCACTTCCGGCACTACTGGCTGTTCATAGCACTGCTGTTCGCGATGAGCGAGTGGATGCGGCGCTCGGGCGGCGCCGCGGAACCACGGCGGCGAACGGCCTGAGACGCGGGGCACGCGCCGGTCGCCAAGTGCGAATGACCGGAGCCGGGAGTGAGCGCAGGGGCCGGCAGGGCCGGACCCGGGGCGGCGTCAGCGCACCCCGCGCAGGCGCGCGATCCAGGGCTTCTTCACCCGCGCGTACAGCGTCTCGCGCCAGCGTCCGATTCGGCTGCGCGTCAGCACCATCCACGGGGTCTGCGCCTCGATCCGCACGAACGCAGGGATCGGCGGCTTGCGCTTGAGCGAGCGCTCCGGGAGCCCGCGGCTCACGGCCCAGCGCAGGAGCCAGCTCACGCCGTGGTTCCGCACGTAGCGGTCGGGCGAGCCGTAGACCGGATCGAGCAGCGCCTGCTCCAGCCTCACGAACGCGTACCCGCGCGCCGCGAGCCCCTCGGCGACGGCGCCGAACTCGACCGCGTTGAGGCGGTTCGCGTGGAGCAGCAGGATCTGCCGGATGGCCCGGCCGAACAGCTGCACCGACAGTGATTCGTAGTACGCGACGGTGTGATCCAGGTACGCGTGGTAGGCGCGGACGACGCGCCGCGCCAGATCCCTGCGGCGCTGGAACAGAGCCCAGTCGTACGCGGCGCTGAACATCCAGTCCTCGGTGTAGATCGTCACCGGCGCCACCCGGTATCCCCGCTGCGCCAGGAATCCCTCGACCCGGTGCTTGGTCGCGAGGTCCAGCCCGGTGTGCAGGTAGGGGTGGCGGAAGTAGCGCGGCGTGCGGCCGCGTCGCTGGAGCAGCTCGCGCATCACCTCGTCGCCCCGCGCCGCGTCCGCCTCGTACGCCTCCACCGGAACCCGGTGCAGGTCCAGATGCGAGAACGTGTGATTGCCGAGCTCGTGTCCGGCGTCGAGCCATTGGTCCAGCAGCGCGACCTGCGACGCGTCCAGCACCCCCTGCTGGAGCAGCATGGATTCGTTGACGAAGCCGACGGCGGGGATGCGATGGACGTCGAGTGCCGCGAGCAGCCCGAGCGTGGTGCGCCGGCGCGCCACCAGATCCCCGTTCGCCACCGAGATCGCGGGGAGGTCATCGAACGTGACCGCGACCTGCCGCGAGTCCGAGTCCGGCGACGTGCGATCCGCGGGGCTCATGCGTCGCCATCCTCGCGCTTGCGATCGAGCGACTTCTTGAACACGCGCAGCATGTTGAGCTCGACGGGCGACTTCGCCTGCGTCATGTTGCGGCCGTGCCGCCGCACCACCAGCGTCACGAGATCCAGTCGCTTCATCGCAACGCCCAGCTCGTGGGCGCGGTTGAACCAGTCGGTGTCCTCGCCGTAGATCAGCGTCTTGTCGAACAGCCCGACGCGATCGAACACGCGCTTGCGGTACAGCGCGGTCGCGATGCTGTACGGGAACGATTCCATCGGGTTGCCGCGGTACTCGTAGACGCCCGCGCCGTCCTCGTATTCCGTCACCTGGGAGTAGCCCTGCACCAGGTCCAGCTCGGGATGGCGGAGCAGCTCGTCCATGAGCGTGGCCAGCGTGTGCGGAGGCCACAAGTCGTCCACATCGAGGAACGCCACGTAGTCGCCGGAGGCGTCTCGGATCCCGCGGTTCCGCGCCGCCGCGGGGCCGAGGTTCTCCTGCTTGAAGTAATGCAGCTCGACCGGGATCGCCCGCACCGCCGCCTCCGTCCGGTCGGTGGAGCCGTCGTCCACGACGATGATCTCGAGCGCGGGATATTCCTGGTCGAGCACGTTGTGGATCGCCTCCGCCACGAACCGCTCTCCGTTGTAGACGGGGATGACGACGCTCACGAGCGGGGTCTGCGGCGGCCGGAGCTTGGCGACGCGCCCGGGAGGACGCCGCTCGCGGTGCCGCAGGAACTCGGAAACGCTGCGCGCGATCCCGCGCGGATCCCGTCCCAGCTCGAGGCGGAACGCCGGCAGGCTCGCGCACAGCTCGGTGATGAGCTGGTGAGTGTGGCTGCCGGCGTAGGGGAGCTGCGACATGGTCGTGAACGTCGCCGCCTGCTGGATCACGGGCAGCGCCTCGGACTCGAACCGGGTGTCGTCGCGACCGGTGACGCGGGGCATGGCGATCGCCTCGAGCGGCGCCTGGAGCGCGATCCGGCTCGCGAACGGGGGATTGAGGAACACCACCGCCTTGTCGCCGGCCGTGATCTCCCGCGCGTGCAGCAGCGGCCTGAGCTCCGGGAACCGCTCGAGGTCCCAGGGGTTGAGCTTGGCGGTGGCGTACAGGCTGTACACCGTGGGCGCCGGCGTGTTGCGGACGATCACGTAATCGTCGCCCAGGAACTGGAGGCCTTGGTTCAGGCACGCGAGCGCGGTCGAGGACTTGCCGAGCCCGCCCTTGCCCACCAGGAGCAGCGCCCGGTCCTCGATCCCGACCGCCGCGGCGTGCAGCAGCTGGCAGCCGCGTCGCTCCATCCACCAGTGGAACAGAGTGCGCAGCGGCGAGGCCAGCGTCCAGTACGGAAGCAGCTGGGCATTCTGCACCCAGTAGATGCCGGTGTTGCGCTCGTGGTCGAACACGTTGACCGAGAAGTCGTGGTAATGGAACGCCGTCTTGATGCGGCGGCTGTGGAATCCCCACAGGTCGCCGCGGTCGCTGAACCGGTCGCGGTCGCAGGGCGGAGGCAGCATCCCGACCCCGGTCGATTTCGTGTCCCACAGGCAGATCGTCGCGTCCGGAGTCTCGACGGGGTCGATCCGCAGGTGCGCGAGCGCGCGCGTGAAGAACGGCACCAGCGATTCTCCGGCGAACGCCAGGCGCACGGTGGCCCCGGCTATACGCAAGTCGTGGTGGACCCGGCCGGCGCGCTCCGCCGCGGACCGGAACCGGTCGTGCACGCCCTCGAAGAACGCGACCTGTTCCGCCTCGGGCTTGTGCTTCCCCATCATGACGCGGCGATTCCCCGCGGCGCGGCTTCCAGCGCCGGCAGCGTGGCGTACGGCAGCACGGTGCCGTTCTCCACCCGGTAGAACGATTCGGCCTCGCGCAGCACCTCGCGGTCGTGGCTGATGACGATGATGGCCGGACGCTCCTCCAGCGATCGCAGGTTGTCGATCAGGGTGCGGACCATGCTTCGCTCGAGGTGATTCGTGGGTTCGTCCAGGATCAGGAGCTTCGGCTTCCCGAGCAATGCCCGCGCGATCGCGATGCGCTGCACCTCGCCGCCCGACAGGAGCACGCCCTCCTCGCCGATCTGGGTGTCGTAACCCTGCGGCAGCCGGCGGATGAACTCGTCGGCCAGGGCGAGGCGCGATGCCCGAGTCATATCGTCGGCGCTGGCCTCGGGCGAGCCGTACGTGATGTTGTCGCGCACCGACCCAGCGAAGAACGTGGGATGCTGCATGACCACGCCGATGCTGCGGCGCAGCTCGACCAGGTCCAGCCGGTCGTAGGGGACCCCGTCGGCGCGCACCGCGCCGCGCTCTGGACGGTAGAAGCCCAGGATCAGGTAGAGCAGCGTGCTCTTGCCCGCGCCGTTCGCGCCGGCGATGGCGAACGTCTCGCCGGGGCGAATCTCGAGATTGACCTGGCGAAGCACGGGCGCCGCCCGGTAGCCGAACGTCACGTCCTCGAGCTCGATCGCGCCGGTGAACGCGATGCGCTCCCGGCCGTGGTAGGGGCGCGGCGCCTCGGCGCTCGCGAACCGGTGCAGCGTGACCATCGACTCGTTGCCGGCGATGCATTCGGGAATCGCGGCGACGATCGTGCTCACGTGGCCGTTCAGGAGCCCGGCCGCGACCCAGAACGACAGGAACTCCCCGATCGTCATCGATCGGGCCGCCACCGCAGCGCCGCCCACCACCAGGATCACGACGCCGACGAACGTCACCACGATTCCCTGGAGCTGGCTGTGCACGGAGTAGAGGAACGCCATGCTCTCGCTCGTGTCCCGCAGGCGCCGCATGTCCTGGGTGCGGCGCTCGATCTCGCGCGCCTGCGACGACTGGACCTGGGTCAGGTCCATGTGCTGCAGGACGAACAGCATGCCGTTGCTGAACGCCTCGAACGCGCGCTGGAACGCGTACACGCGGTCCTTGACGCGGCTGCCCGTGATGCGCACCGCCACCAGCACCAGCGGCGCCAGCGTGAGCGTGACCACGAGCAGGCGCCAGTTGAGGAACCCCAGCAGCACGACCAGCGCCAGCGCCGAGAACGACGCCGGGATGATGCGGGACACCACGGCCTGGCTCATGTTGTCGAGCCGATCGGTGTCGAGGACGATGCGGGCGTGCGTGGTGTCGAGGTCGAGCTGGGTGTAGGCCGCGCGCGGCAGCGCGTAGAGCCGCAGCAGCAGGTCTTCCCGCAGTCGCAGGATCGCCTGCTTGATCTCGTGGATGTACTTGGACCGGAGCCACAGCGTGACGGCCCCGTTGAGCGCGCGCAGCGCGAAGATCCCGCCGCCGATCGCTACGAGGAGCCCGAACTCTCGGCGCGGGATCGCGTGATCGACCGAGTAGCGGACCAGCAGCAGGATGGGCAGCAGGAGCAGCGACTGGGCCGCGGCGATCGCCCCGTAGAACACGAGCCGTCCCAGCTTCCCGGGCAGGAAACCCTCGAAGTAGCGCCAGGCTTCGAGGTCGACGAGCTTGCGGACCGAGCCGCGCTCGAGGGCGGCGCTCATGACGAGCGCCCCCGGGAATCCGCCGGGCTGCGCCCGGGCGCCGCCAGGCCCAGCCAGCGCGCGACGCGGCGGGCGGCGACGATCGTGGGCTCCGTCCGCCCCCGCAGCCGGTAGCGGAGGAACGCCGGGAGTTCCGCCAGCTTGCGGCGCAGGCTCCAGCCCGAGCACACCCTCAAGTACTCGATCAAGAGCATCGGTCCCAGATGCGCGACCTGGTCCCGTTTCAGGCGATCCGAGCGCACCGCCAGGTAGCGATACTCGAGCCGCTCGGTGCGCGACGGGCGTGCCGCCACGAGCCGGGCCCACGCGGCCGGGGGGATCGGCGCCTCGAACGTCCGGCGCAGATAGCCGAGCCCCTGGACGAGACGTAGCTGCACGCGGCGGTCGCACGCCTCGCGCACGAGTGCTTCCCAGTCGATCCGGTCCTCCGCCGCATGCAGTATGGTCATTGCATCCGCGATCCAGCGGATGGTGGGTTCCTCGTTCCAGCGCATGCCGTGCACGACCGTGTGCAGCAGCGCGTCGGCGGGCGCGAGTCCCCGTGTTTCCGCGTGCAGCATGGCCACCGGCACCGAGCGCCGCCAGAACCCGGCGTCGGAGTCTGCCCGCAGGCACTCGCGCAGCGAGTGCCAGTGCAGGTCGAACTCGCGGCCTGCGTCGTTCACCATCGGCGTGGAGTGGCGGTAACGGATCTCCTCGTCGATAGAGCCGCTCGCGGCGCGCCAGCCCAGGCGGGCCAGGCAGTCCACGGCGGCGTGCACCTGCTCGAACGGCACGAGCACGTCCACGTCCGCCATCGGCCGCACGCCCATGTCCTCGTAGTAGAGCGCCGAGGTCGAGGCCCCCTTGAGCAGCATGGTGCGGATCCCGGCGGCGTGCAGGCGCTGGAGCAGGATGGCGCCGTTGTAGAACAGGTTCTGGTTGGAGCACCACCAGTAGCGGTAGATGCCCTTGAGCCTGAGCAGGTGAGGCTCTCCGGCGCCCAGCGCCGACACGTTCTTGTAGACGAGCGGCAGCAGCCGGTAGGAGCCGTGGTCGAGCTCCGACTCGACCAGGTCGTGCCGGGACTTCCACCTCCGCCACGCCTCGAGCGCCGCCGGGCCGCGCATCACCGCGGCGCGCAGCAACAGTTCCTGGCTTGGCGTCGGCCACAGCGCCGCGTTGCCCGGATCTGCAGGGCGCGCGCCCGCCGGGGACGCGGGGCGGGACTCGCTCCCCGCAGTCGGCGCCGGCATCGTCACGACGTCCGCTCGGCGCGACGGCGGCGCTCGAGCGCCGCCCGGATCACGCTCAGGTAGTCTTGCTGGGCGTCACGTCGCACGACCCCGTGGTTCCCGCGGTGCAGGCGCCGGCGCAGCACGACCTCGGGAAGCATGACGGAAACGAGGCCGAGCTCCTCGGCGCGCAGATACCAGTCAACGAACTCGCCGGTCTCGAGCGCGGTCGAGAATCCGCCCACTCGCTCGAACGCCGGCCTGCGGACCACGAGCGCTCCCGACAGCCGGGCCGGCGCGGGCCCCGGGTCGAACCGGAACGCGAGCCGCTCCGGCTCGGCGATCTCAGGGCTCACGAACTGCTCGGTATGGCCAATCACGATGTCGGCCGAGGCGTGGGACTCGAGGACCCGGAGCTGGCGCACGAGCCGCCCCGCGGTCCACAGGTCGTCCGCGTCCAGGAACGCGAGCACGTCCCCCTGCGCGTGCTGGACGCCGAGGTTGCGGGCGGCCGCCGCACCCGCGTGCGGCTGCGCGACGAGGCGCACTCGCTCGCCGAAGCCGCGCGCCACCTGAGCGCTGCGGTCCGTGGACCCGTCGTCGACCACGATGATCTCGAGCGGGTCGTGATCCTGGTCGAGGACGCTACGGATCGCTTCGCCGAGATAGCGCTCGCCGTTGAAGCACGGAATCACCGTGCTCACGCTCGGGGGGGTGCGCGTGCCGGGGGCCTGGGACATGGCGGGTTCCTGGGACGCCGTCGTCGCGCGTCAGGATTCGGCGTCGGCCGACGGCCAGGACTCCTCGACCTTCGGTACCGGCCAGCCCGCCGCCTCGACATCGTGGACCGGATCGAGAAGCAGCATGTCCCGCATGTCGGTGTACTTCTGCAGGTCGGGAGCGCGGAACGGGGATCGCCGGTTCTCGGCAGCCGTTCGCCTGGCGCCGCTCGCCTGCGACGCGCTGTCCGGGACCACGAGCTCTTCCCGCTCCAGGAGCTTGAGGAACGCGGCGACCACCTGGGCCATCTCGGCCGCGTCGCCCTCGTAGCGGAACCGCAGCGCCTCCAGGATGTCGGACTGGCTGTGGCCCGTCTCGATCAAGCCCCAGATGTCCGCGCCCACTTGGTCGGTGCTGAAGTAGCACCCCTTCTCCATGTTGACGAGGATCAGCTCGCCCTCGATGTTCTCGAAAATGACCCGCGGGCGGTTGATCCGGTAGACGCGGTCGCCCTGCATGAACAACCTCCTCGGATGTGGGCGCCCACCGCCGTCATGCCCCATGGGAACGTCCGGCGAATGGGTTCAAACGCTCATCATATGGATCAATGCAATTAGAATGCCCGGCCTGGCCGAGATCGATTTTCAGAGCGAAAAGCACCATTCGGACGTCTAGAATGCCGTATCCGGGGGCTCCCGGCAGTGCGTTTCGGCCCAGACGGGGTGTGATCTCGATTTTTGGCGCCACGTTACGGCGTCTGGCTCGGGCGGAACGAGAGTGAACCTGCAAGAATCGACAAATTGCCCGACATGGGCGGCCGCCGTCGGGTCAGTTCCCCCAGAGCGACCGGGTCGGCTGAGAAAAATGGCGCCACGGGGGTTGGCAGCGCTATGAAGTCGATCGAAGTGGGGCTCGCAAGTGGCTCGAAGAATTGATGCTCCAATGATTCACCGGGCTGGTATACTCTTCGCTTCGTGTGCGGCGCCACATCGACGCCGCAGGCGTGTCGCGGGGTCGGGAACAGGCCCCGACCCTTGCCCAAAAGTGCAGCCTCGTTCCGGTCGCACGTGGGGCCCCACGTCTACGTGACCGGCCACCGGAGCGCCTCCATGCCCCCCCGGGGCGCAACATCAAACGGGAATAGGATCTCGGCGGATGAATGAGTCCACTGCAAACCCGGCGGCCGGCTTGCCTCGCGACGCCGTTCGCCTGGTGGACATCATCAATCTGAGCTCTTCCGCCGAGACGCTGCTCAAGAATCGCGTGCGGTCGATGCGCGCGCTTGGCATCGACAACCGGATCATCTGCATGGACGGACCCTACGTGGGTCCGCTGCGGGAGAGCGGCGTTCCGGTCGAGACCGCGAGCATGCCGCGCGGCTTGAACCCGCTCCGCATGCTGCTGTCCACGTTCGAGATGGCCGCCTACATGAGGCGCGAGCGCATCGATCTCGTGCACACGCATTGCTCGATGCCGGGTATCCTGGGGCGCGTGGCGGCGAAGCTGGCCGGCGTGCCCGTGATCGTGCACACCGTGCACGGGTACCACGTTCACGATCGCTGGAACCCTGTGATGCGCAACATTTACACGCTGGCCGAGAAATTCTGCGGGCGGTTCACCGACATGATGCTCACCCAGAACCGCACCGATTTCGAGTTCGTCCGGCGCCAGCGCATCGTCCCGGCGGACCGGCTGCGCCTGATCGGCAACGGCATCGACCTCGGGCGCTTCCGGCCGGCGGCCCGCGTTCCGTCGAGCGCGCCGCTGACGCTGATGTGCACCGCGCGGCTCGAGCCCGTGAAGAACCACGGGCAGCTCCTGGAGGCGGTGAAGCTGCTCAAGGACCGCGGTGTCGACGTCCGCGTCTGGCTGATCGGCGACGGCGACCTCAGGCTCGAATACGAGCGGCAGTGCGCGGCACTCGGGATCGAAGACCGCGTCCTGTTCCTGGGCTATCGCGACGATATCCCGGCGCTGCTTTTGCGAGCGGACGTCGCCGTGCTGACGTCGGTCAAGGAAGGGATCCCGCGGGCTCTGCTGGAAGGGATGGCGATGGGGTTGCCGGCGATCGGAACGCGGGTGGTGGGCACCGACGAGACCGTGCGCGACGGCGAGACCGGCTACCTCGTGGAGCTGGGCGATTCGCGGGGGCTCGCGGACCGCATCGCGGAGCTTGCCGCCGATCCCGAGCTGCGGGCGCGTCTCGGCGCGCAGGGCCGGCGGCTCGTCGAGTCGGAGTTCGACGAGCACAGCATCGTCGAGTCGCTGGCGGCGGTCTATCGCCAGTTGCTGCGCACGAAGGGCATCGCGGCGCGGGCGGCCATGCCGCAGCCGGTGAAGTCGTGATCGGAGCGGCCCCCCGCGTGCCACCCGGCCTGCCGCCCGCCCCGGACGCCGACTCCTCGATGCGGGCCGCGGCTCGGATCGGGAGGAACTTCTCGTTCCGCATGGCGGCGCAGATCCTGAGCGCGCTGATCAACGTCGGCGCCATGGTGCTGCTCGGGAACTACCTGAATGCCGCCGGCTACGGCGACTATGTGTTCTACTACGCGCTGATCCCGCTGATCGCGAGCTTGAGCGACCTCGGCGCTGGCGTCATGATCACGAAGGGGGTCGCGCGCGACAAGCTGCTGGGCCCCCGCTTTTACGGCGACGCGATCCTGATCAAGGCCGCGGTGGGGGTGCCGCTGCTGGCCGTGGTCGGGTTCACGTCGTGGGCGCTGCTGGACCCGGCGCGGGCGGCGCTCGTCACGCTGGTGTGCGCCACCGCGCTGATCGACTTCAGCCAGGACGTGTCGGTGTGGATCGTGCGCGCCCACGAGCGCCTGGATCTGGAGGCGGTGCTGCTGCTGGTGAGCCAGCTGGCGTGGATCGGCGGCATCGCGGTGGGCGCGGCCCTGCACCGATCGCTGCCGTGGCTGCTGGCGGCGGCGACCGGCGCGTTCCTGATCCGCACCGCGGCGGGGGTGTGGATCGTGCAACGCCGCTTCTACCGCCCGCGGTTCGATCCCGACCTCGCCCGGCTGCGCGCGTTCGCGGCCCAGGCGCTGCCGTTCGGTCTCGCGATGTTCATCGTCGTGCTGTACGGGCGCATCGGCGTGCTGATGCTGCAGGCGATGGCGAGCAAGACCGATGTGGCGCTGTTCAACGTCGGCTACATGCTGTCCCAGCCGCTGGGCTTCGTTTCCACCGCGCTCAGCATGGCGGCGTTCCCGGTGCTGGCGCGGCGGGCGCAGCGGGGACACGCCGCGATCTCGAGCGCGCTCCGGCGCACGTCCAAGTACCAGGTGCTGGTGACGCTGCCGCTCACGGTGGGCCTGTTCCTGCTCTCCGATCGGGTGATCCCGCTCTTGTTACACGGCGCCGACTTCGCGCGCGCCGGGTTCGCGCTCCGGCTGATGAGCCTCGGGCTCGCGTTCATCTTCATCAATCTCATGTCGCGCTACGTGCTGGCCGCGCTCGACCGGCAACGCACCTACTTGCGCGCGGTGCTGGTGGGGCTGGCCCTGAATCTCGCGGTCGGCGTGCTCCTGATCCCGCGCCTCGGCTTCGCCGGCGCGTGCATCGCCCAGCTCGCCGGCGAGGCTTCCATCCTCGTGATGTGCCAGCGGGCGCTGACGAGCTACGTGCGCACGGGCGAGCTGCTCAGGCTCTCGGTGCGGCCGGCGCTCGCGGCGTTCGGCATGGCGGTCGTGGTGTGGCTGCTGCACTCCTGGAACCTGGGGCTCGTGGTCGTGACGGGGGCGGTGACATACGGGGCGCTGCTGTTCGCGCTGCGGGCGTTCACCGACGAGGAGCTCAAGCTCATGCGCGGCGTGCTGGCTTCGTTCCACGTTCCGGGCGCCGCGTCGCTTGATCGCGCGGAGCCCCGGTCGTGAGCGGTGGGGAGCCCGTGGCCGGCGGCTCCGCGGGAGTCGCGGTGATGGCGAGCCCGATCACCGGGCGCCCGGCGGTCGTGCCGGCCGCGGATCCCTCCCCGCGCGGCAAGCTCGTGTCGCTGTCGCTCGGCGACGAGCCCGACGCCCGGATCGCCCGGTCGCTGGCCGAGATGGAGCGGCTGCCTTACGTCGAGCAAGTCCTGGCGCTGCCCGACGTGCACCAGAAGGCGCAAATGGAGATTCCCTCGAGCATCGCGGTCCGGACGCGCGACGTGATCGTGCCCGAGTTCACGTCGGTGGCGGTGAACGACGGCATGGGCGTCGTGGTCACCGATCTCGACGCCGCGGGACTCACGCCCGAGCGCCTGCAGGCGTTCTTCACGCGCGTGAACATGAATTCGGCCGCGCATCCGTTCGACGGCAACCGCTACAGCATCTCGACCGATGAGCTGCGGCGTGTGATCGCCGAAGGCGGCCGCGGCGTGCTCGAGCGCTACGGATTCCCGGAGGCGATGCTCGGCCGCTTCGAGAACCGCGGCGTGATCGCCGGCGCCGGCGACGCGCGGATCGAGGACGTCGTCCCGCTGCACCTGCTCACCACCCGCTTCGGCCGCTCCGAGATGGGGCTCAACTTCGGCGGCAACCACTTCCTGGAGGTCCAGGTCGTCGATCGCCTGCTCGACCGCGAAGCGGCGGCATGGGGACTCCGGGAAGGGCAGGTGGTGGTGATGTATCACCTGGGGCCTGGGCCGTTCTCGGGCACGCTGCTGCATCACTACTCGCGGCGCACCAAGCTCAAGCCGCATCGCGTGCCGATGTTCTTCGTGTCCAAGCTGCTGTTCCATTACGTGCAGCGGCTGGGACGCACCCACCCCGCGCGCGCCTGGGCGCTGCATTTCCGCCATAACCGCTGGACGCCCTACCCGGTCGATTCCGACGAGGGGCGGACGCTGCGCCGTGCGCTGGCGATGGCGCTCAACTTCGGCTACGCGTACCGGCTCGCCACCGTGCGCGCGATCGTCGACGGCCTGACCGAGGCGGTCTCGCCGCACGTGCGCGCCGACCTCTTGTGCGACGTCTCGCACAACGGCATCACCGAGGAGACGTGGGGCGGCCAGCGCGGCTGGATCGCCCGGCACAATGCCTGCCGGCTCACGCCGGGCGGGCCCGCGATTGTCGCCGGCTCGCACGACGTGGCGTCCTACCTCGGCATCGGGCTCGACGGCGGCGAGGACGGGCGGATGCATTCCTACGACCACGGCGCCGGCAACCTGATCGATCACTTTCGCGAGCGCGGCACGCTGGGATCGGAGCCGGGCTCGGTGCTACGCGTGCGCATGAGCCGCGGCAAGAACGCGGAGCTCAAGCGGCGCGAGCAGGTCCCGATGCGCTCCGCGGCGCCGATCGAACTCGTGATGGAATGCCTCGAGCTGAATCGCATCGTCCGCCCGGCCGTGCGGCTCAGGCCGCTCGGGAACTTCAAGAACTGATGGAGCCGCGACCCCAATGACGCTGGAACGGCCGAGCGAGCTGCGCGTCATCTGCCAGGCTGGAAAGGACGCCGACCCGCGCTGGTACTTCGTGCACCGACGGGTGTCGATCTACCTCACCTGGCTGCTGCTGCACACGCGGATCATGCCCAACCAGGTCACGCTGGTGATGATGCTGACGGGAGTGCTGGGCGCCGTACTGCTGGTGCCGCGGTCGGCGGCCGCCAACGTCGCGGGGTTCGCGGTGCTCTATCTCGCGTTCCTGCTCGACAAGGTGGACGGCGAGATCGCGCGCTACCGGCGCGTGACTTCCGCCAAGGGCCTCTTGCTCGACCGGCTGTATCACCTGGCCGCGGAGCCGCTGATCTTCCTGGCCGCTGCGTGGCACGACTGGAGCCGCTCCGGAAGGCTCTCGGCCTGGATGGCGGGCTGGGGGGTGGTCGTGCTCGGCAACATCGTCGACGAACACCAGCACCTGTCGGCGTACATCCTGTTCAAGCACCTGAAGGGCACGCATCAGGTGCCGGTGACCGGGGATCGGACGCCGTCGCCCCGGCTCATGCTCGCGCTCAAGCTGCTGCGCCCGCTCAAGGGGTTCCGCATGTTCATTGTGGCGGTCCCCGCCCTGGCGGCGGCCTACGCGATCGAAGCATGGAGCGGATGGCCCGCCATTCGCGCGTACCTGTTCACGAGCGCGGCCGGGCTCGGCGCATTTCTTGCGTTTCAGGCCTATTACTACTTTCAGTTCAAGCTCGAAGCCGAGATCGGCGAGCAGGCGGCGTTCCTCGCGGACGATGCCGGCGGCTCCGAACACGCAACGGGCGCCGCCGATCCGCCCCACCGAGACCCGCCGCTGCGGGCCGTTATCCACCGCTAGCAGCAAGCTCAGCCCAGCTCGTCCAAGTTCATCCGCCGCAACGCACCTCGGAAGACATCGAGATGACTCGCAACCCCCTTGTTCGCGCCGCCGTCACGCTCGCGTCCCCCGCCCGCAAGATCCCTGTCGCAGCGCGCACCGTCACGTCCGGAGGAGCGTGCGCGCCGCGCGCCGCCGCCGGATCGTTCCCTGTCGGCAGATGCGACACTTCCTTCCCCGATCCCGGCCCCGGCACGGGCCGCGACCGGCCAGGCTCGGCCTTCGCGGCGATCGCCCGCGGGCGATTCGCGAGCGGGCTTGGCGGGGCCGCCGCCGTGGCGGCGGCGCTGTGGCTCGCTCCCGCCGCGGCGTTCGCCGCCGGCACGTTCTACGTGGACGGAGCCAATCCTTCGGCGTCCGACTCCAATCCCGGCACGGAGACCCGGCCGTACCTGACGATCACCGCGGCGGTGAACGCGAAGGCGGGCCCCGGCACCACGATCCTGGTGAAGCCCGCGATCTACCGGGAGCAGGTGACGATCTCCCGGTCGGGCGCCACGAACAACCCGAGCGTGATCCAGGGCGTGGGGACGGGGGTGATCGTGGACGGCTCGGACGACTACTCCACGACAGCGCAGTGGACCGCGGTGTCGGGCGACGTCTATCTCGCCGCTTCCGTGACGTGGAGCCCTGTCCAGGTGTTCGTGAACGGGCAGCGCCTCACCGCCTCGACCTCATCGCCGAGCTTGCTTCCACCCAACACGTTCCGGTTCGTGAACAGCGCCGGCCTGTACGTGAACGCGGGCGGCGGCAATCCCGGCGCCCAGCAGACGTTCGTCGGCCATCGCCTGTACGGGTTCCGGCTCTCGACCAAGACCTACACGCAGGTCCTCGGCTTCACCGTGACGCACTGCGAGGATCGCCAGATCTACCTTTCCAGCGGATCCGACAACTGCACGATTGCGGGCAACACCGTGACGCTGGGCGGCAAGTACGGCATCGCCGTGACGAACACCAACAACGTGACCGTCGACGGGAACGTGGTCTCGGACCATCTCGACCACGGCATTTACCTCGGCAACGCGAGCGGTTGCGAGGTCCACGCCAACGAGTCATTCCGCAACGCCCGGCCCAACCAGCGCGCGGCGAATGGGATCTACCTCACGAACTCGACGGGCAACAAGATCGAGGGAAACCGCCTGCACGACAACCAGGACACCGGGCTCCACTTCGAGAGCTCGAACAACAACCTGTCGCTGCAGAACCGCTCGTATCACAACGGCGACCACGGCTACGACCACTTGAGCACCTCCGGCGTGGTCCACATCGGGGACGTCGCGTACGGCAACTACAAGGACGGGTTCTCGATCGAGGGCAAGTCGCTCGGCAACACGGTGATGGATTGCATCGCCATCGACAACGGCCTCACCACGAACGAGTTCGACTTGTGGGTGGACTCGGGGTCGAACACGAACTTCGCCGGCGACTACAACATCTTCTGGAACTCGACCAGCCAGGCGCCGGTCAAGTTCATCACCACGCAGTACACCACGGTCGCCGCCTACTCCCAGGCCACAGGCCAGGACACGCACTCGATCCAGGCGAACCCGCTGTTCGTCGATCCCGCGAATGCGGATTTCCACCTGCAAGGCGGCTCGCCGGCGATCGACTGCGCGAACTCCTCGATCGCGGACTGGCCCGCGACCGACGCGGAAGGCGGGATCCGGCGCGACGATCCTTCCACGGCGAACACGGGCGTGGGGCCGGTGCCGTACGCCGACCGCGGGGCGCTCGAGTTCTTGCCGGGTGACCGGGCGCCGGTCGTGACCGCGCCCAGCACCGTGACCGCGGGCGAGACGCAGGTGGTGACGATCAACGTCACCGCCGCCGACCCGGACGGCCAGGGCATCACGAGCCTCACGGCGAACCTGTCGGGGCTCCCGGCCGGCAACGGCGCCGTGTTCGTCGCGAACGCCAGCAACACCG
>Ga0066710_100002003_pt1 | contig 15970 bp, 7 predicted proteins | sample GraSoiAngelo_159_FD_79666 | JGI IMG/M metagenome (GOLD analysis project Ga0066710, IMG submission 79666) | Grasslands soil microbial communities from the Angelo Coastal Reserve, California, USA - 14_1009_16_40cm | ecosystem: Environmental > Terrestrial > Soil > Grasslands | place: USA...
CGCCGAGACGGGAGAAGCTGCGCAGGTCCTTCACGATCGCCGCCGTGCGCGCCGCGCCGCGCGCCATGATGCCGGCCAGCTCCTCGGCCTCGCGCAGCGCCCCCCGCCTGTGCGGGGGGACGCTGGCCGCCGCCTGCTGGAGGCGCCGGGTGAGGGGCGCGACGCTGGTCGAGATGAAGCTCACGGGGTTGTTGATCTCGTGTGCCACGCCCGCGACCAGGCGACCGAGCGAGGCCATCTTCTCGGAATGGACGAGCCGGGTCTCGGCGCGTTTGAGCTCGCCGTAGGCCTGGGCCAGCTCGCGGTTCGCCTCCTCGAGCTGCGCCGTGCGCTCGCGCACGCGATCCTCCAGACGGGCGTTCAGCAGGGCCAGCGCCTCGTACGTGCGCGCGTTCTCGAGCGCGATCGCGGCCTGCTGAGCCAGGGCGCGCAGGAACTCGGCGTCGCCGGCCGTGTAGAAGAGCCCCGTGCGCTTGGCGCCCGCGGTGAGGATGCCCACCAGCTCGCCCCGCAGGCGGAGCGGCAGGGCGACCTGCGCGCCGAGCGTGGTGAGGACCCCGCGCACCGCCTCGTGCGTCGCCGCGTCGGGGTAGAGCTCGGCGGGGTCGTAGACGGTGATGACCCGGCCCTCGTCGAGGGCGCGGCCAAGCGCCGGCGGCACGCCCCGGCCGCCGCCGCTCTCGGTCAGCCGTCCGTCCGCCTCGCGCACGAAGAGGCTGGTGGCGGTGTTGGGGATCGCATGGTCGACGGCCGCGCACACCAGCGCGACGATGCGCTCGCCCTGGAGCGTCGACGCGAGCTGCCGGCCGACCGCCGCGAGCTCGCGTGCGCCGTCGTAGGCGGTGCGGAAGAAGACGCGGTCGACGAAGGCCTGGAGGCGGGTGCGCAGCGGGTTGAAGACGAGGAGGACGGCGAGGGTGAAGAGGAGGGGGAAGAAGGCCGAGCCGGTGACGGCATTGGCCTCGAGGACCAGGTTCAGGACGACGACCGAGCCGACGTAGGCCGCTCCGACGGCGCCCGTGAGCACGAGGTAGTAGGCGCCGCGCTTCACCATCGCGTCGATCTCGAAGAGGTCGTGTTTGACGATCGCGTAGGCGAGGAACAGGGCGAACAGGAAAAACACGAAGAGAGCCAGGTTCATGGCGACCTGGCCCCACACGGCGGAGGAGGTCAATAGGATAGTGCCGGGCAGGCCGATGCTGAAGAGCGTGCCGAGCGTCAACACGCGGACACGCTGGCGCGCCAGCTGTGATGTGCCTTGCCAGTACCCGGTTATGAGGCGACCAACGAAGAAGACGCCGACTGAGCCCAGGTAGAGCATGTTGAGCACGACGACCGCCGAGAAGGCCGCTGGCCGGTACAGGAGCACCTGGTAGGCGACCACAAGGGGCAGCGCCAGCGCGTACCCGATGAACCGCCAGCGCGCGTACCGGTGCGGCTGTGGCAACAGCATGAACACCTGCAGAGTGGTCGCTGCCACCAGCGGCTCGGTCACGGCGTGGAGGCGGGTGAGCGTACCGGGCCCGTAGATGTCCATCGCGGTGATGAGGAAGAAGGCCCAGGCGGCGCCAAAGGCGAGAAAAGCGCGGGAGAGGGGCGAGTGCGGTCGCAGGATCCACACCACGAGCCCGCTCGTCAGATACACGACACCGTTGAGCAGATAGGCGCCAAAGAGAAGGATCCAGTCCCGAGCCGCGAAACGCTGGGACGGCACGGTGATCTCGTGCTCGACCCCCCTTTTCTGCAAGCGGTAACGGATCGGCGTGCCGGGCGGCGACGCAGCAACCGCGCTGTAGACCTGCTGCGCGGAGGCCACGGGCACCCCGTTCACGGCGACGACCTGGCTCTGGTAGAGCCCGGCCTCGGTGCTGCCGGACCAGTGGGCCAGGCCGATCGACGGAACGACGCGGTTCACGAGCAGGAGGAATCCCGGGAACGTGCGACCCACCCAGGCGCTGCTGGTGAGGGTCGTGCGGGTGGCGAGGACGACGCCCGCGAGACCGATCACAACGGCGCAGAGCCGGACGATGGTCGGCGCCCGCGGTGTGCTCGGAAAGGTCTCTGGCATTGGAGCCCCTGATGCGCCGGGAAGTGTAGCGCAGCCGAGCGGAGCCTTGCTACTACTCGGCAGGGCCTAGTGTGCTGTCCCTAACGCGGCTTTACACGCGCGCCGTACATCAAGTGCGTCCACCCGGGCTGGGGGCTCCTCGTCGGCTGGGGACCCGTGATGGAGAGCTGGGAGCGCGTCTCGGCTTCTGCACCCTCGGTGCCGGCGGCTGTGCCGCGGCCGGGAACACGAAGCGCGGCCGCAGGAGCATCACCAGCGCGGGCAGCACCATCACCGCGGCCGCCGACGCGAGCGCCATGATCAACGCCGTCAGTCCGCCCAGATGCACCCAGCCCTTGAATCCGGAGCAGACGAGGACGAGGTAGCCGAGAGCGACGGCCGAGGAGACGAAGAAGATCGCCGTGCCGGAGGTGACGAGCGCGCGGCTCACCGCATCGGCGAGCGACGCCCGCGCGAGCTCTTCGCGCAGGCGGAAGATCAGGTAGATCGCGAAGTCGGCGCCGATGCTGACACCCATCGCCATGAAGGCGGCGGTCGACATGCTGAGCCAGATCCCCGTCCAACCCATGACCCCGACAGTGATGCCGAGCGCGATCGCGAGTGGTACAAGCACGAAGAGCCCGCCAACGACCGACCGCAACGCGAGCGCCGACAGCACGAAGATGATCGCCGACACCTGGGCGATGTTGCGGATCTTCTCCCGCACCACCACCTCGTTCAGCGCCGCCTGCGCGCCGACAGATCCGCCGGCGACCCCGACGCGGACGGGCAGCAAACGGAAGCGCTCGTCCGCGAACTCGCGCGTACGACGGAACACGCGTTCTGCGAAGGCGGTCTCGTCCGACTTGCTGTAGGCGAGGATCGCACCCTGGCGATAGCCGGCATCGACGAGACCGCTCAGGTCGTCCGGGCCAGACATCGAATACAAGAGGAGGTACTGCCCGACCAGCCGGCGGCTCGCGGGTATGGAGTCCTTCGGTCCGCCGTCACCCTGCATCACGCGGTCCATCTGCTTCAGGTAATCCACCACCGACACCGTCTGCCCGATCTCGGGGAAGCTCTCGAGGAAGCGCTGCAGATCCGCGACCGCTCGCAGGACGTCCGGCTCCTCGAGAACCCCGTTGGCCTCGCCCTCGATCAGCACCCGGAGCGTCGACGCGCCGGCGAAGCGTGCGTTGACGACGGCGTCGTCGCGGCGCAGCTGCCCGCTCGCCGGGAAGAGCCCACGAAGGCTGTTGTCGACGGTCACGTACGGGGCGCCGACGAGAGCCACCGCGAGCAGCAGCACCGCGACGCCGACCACCACTCGCGGCCGCCGGACGACGACCTCGGCCATGCGTCGGAGTGCGTCGCTGAGCCAGCGTTCGTCCTGCTCGCGCCGCATCTCCCGTTGCCGCGGCGCGGGGAGGATCCCGCGAACTGCGGGAATGAAGGTCATCTCGATCACGAGCGCGCTCAGGATGCCGGTGGCCATGAGCAGCCCGAAGACGCGGATGCTGTTGATGTCGAAGGTCGCGAGCGAGGCGAAGCCGGCGGCGGCGATCGACCCGGCGGTGACCATGACCGGGCCGACGTGGGCGACCGACGAGACGACGGCTGCCCGCGAGTCCCTGAGGGCCGCGTACTCCTCGTAGTAACGCTTCAATATCTGCACGGCGTGCCCCGCCGCCACGGCGAGGATGGCGACCGGGGTGATGGCGCTCCAGATGTCGAGCGGGAGCCCCAGCCAGCCCATGAAGCCGAGGGCACAGACGACGCTCAGGAGCGCCGTGATCAGCGGCAGCACCATCGCCTGTAGCGTGCGGAACGCCTCGTAGTGGACGAGGGCGATCACCACCAGAGCAATGGGGAAGAGAATCGCCATCTGCGCCGCCGCGCGATCGAGCGCTGCGACGATCACGGGCCCGCCGGCGATGACGACGTCGGTCTGCACATCCCGCTCCGGCGCCACGATCGCCTCGAGCTTCTCCTGGAGCTTCGGGCCTTCCGCTTCCGTTGGGAAATCGGCGATCACGGCCGCGGCCCGGCCGTCCGCGGAGACCAGCGCGCCGACGAAGCGTGGGTCGGCGAACGTCTCCGCGCGGAGCTGCCTGAGCCCCTCGGTGTCGTTCGGCACCTCGGGCATGAGCTGGCGCACGTCGAGCTCGTCGGCGACCAGCGCGATGCGCTTCACGCGCCCGGCCGCGAGGCTCCACACCGCCCCTCGGCCCAGCTCCGGCATGGCCTCCAGCTTCGACGTGATGCGCGCCACCTTGGCGAGCGTCTCGGGCGTGAAGACGTCGCCGCTGCGCGGCACGACGCCGATGATCACGGCCGCGCCGCCGCCGAAGAGCTGGTTGATACGATTGTAGACCTGCACGAAGGGGTGCCCCTGCGGCAGCTGGTCTTGCTCGCGAACGTTGAGCCGGAGCCGCAGCGCGCCGACCCCGAGCACCGCGACCACAGCGAGCACTCCGGCGATGAGCGGCACGGGATGCCGCACCACGAACTCGCCCCAGCGGCGGAAGAGGCTCATGGGGCGCCCCGGGGCGAGGTCCAACCGGGTCCCATCGGACGACTTCCTAGGACCGCCGGTCTGCAGGCGTCAAGGGAGCCCCAGCACGAGGAGCGCGACCAGGAAGGCCGAAGCAGATAGGAAGCAGACTAGGAAACCGAAGCCTCCGACGCGTCCGCCACTGAGGTGTCCACCGCCGAAGGAGCCGGCACCGAGCAACAAGGTCTCCGGCGGCAAGCTGCTCAGCTCGAAGTGGACGGCGCGGTCGAGCGGCGCGCGGGCCGGATCGAAGGCCACCGTGTTGACGGTGGTCCGATCCGACCGCGGGCCGCGCGCGCGGCACGCATTGCGGGTGGGATCGACGGGAGGGAGCACGAGTCGCTTCCCCTCGTGCTCGACCCACGGGGGGCTCGGTCAGGTCGACCAGGCAGCGGGCAACCGTGACGAGGCGGCCGGCGAGGAAGCCCTGGTCGAGTTCGTAGGCGGTGCCGTCGAGGGGGGAGGAAGCGGTCACCGACACACCGGTCGCCTACGGAGAGACCGCGGCGGCCCGCAGCTCGAAAGTATCTGTCAGCTGCAGCAGCCTGACCCGCACCGGGCTTCCTAGCGGGCGGCCGCCGTCGATGGCGACGGCCGCCCAGTGCTCGAGCGTCGGCTGAACGAGACGGAAGAGCCAGCGGTCTGGCGCGCAATCGACGTGTGGCGGACACCTGAGGCGAGCGCTGTCGCTGCCAGTCAGAGAGAAGGCCAGGTGGTCGAGCGGTATCGAGAGCCCGATTCCCCTGGCCTTGGCATACGCCTCCCGGAGCACCCAAAGTTGGACATGGCGTCCCCGCCGCGCATGCGACGGAAGCGTCGCAATCTCCTCCCGCTCGGAGGGTGAGAACCACCGAGGTGCGATTGCGCCGATGCTGTCCGCACGGTCGACGTGCTCGGCATCGACGCCGACGAACCGGGACCGGACGATCGCGCAAGCCGCGAGGCCGGCGGTATGGGTGAGGTTGAAGCAGAGCCGTGGCGACGCGGGACATGCGGCAAGCTCGGGCCGTCCGTGGCGATTCGTGAGGAAAGTCCAGGCGCCTGGATCGATGCGACAGTAGTGTGAGAGAGCCACGCGCACCAGCGCGTGTGCGATGAGGAAGACATGTCGGTCTCGCTCGAAACGAAACCTCGCTTCACGGCACCCCTCGTCTGCGCTCAGGACTTGGCGGCACGCCGCAACGACGTGAGGTGAGCGCACTGATGCGGGACGAACGAACCACAAGTGAACCTCGTCGAGGGGTAAGGGCAGATCACCCCGAATTGCGAAGGGCGACCGCTGGTAGTTCAGGTCCATGGCGCCTCCGTGCGCCGGTCAAACCGGTGCGGCGTAGCGAATGCAAGAGTCGTAGGTGGTTGCCGGGCAAGAACGTGAGACTGGTCCGGCTGTTGAGGGCACGGCAGGACCTGCAGCAAGAGGCGTACCTTCCCCTGCAAGACGGGGGACGTGTGCCGCTCGAGCCTACAGCGGCTAGCTCACCGGCGTCGCGGACAAGGCGTTCGGGCTCGGCACAATGCCGGTCAGTTAAGGCGTAACTGGCCGGGATCTGGATCTTTCATCCACAGGCTGCAATGGGTCTCCCCACAGGAGGTGGGGTGATGCGGTTGGGGAGAGGCCGTGCCCGCCGTTGGCGCCGGCGGCCGTGGTTTTGCGGCCGGGCCGGTCCGTCCGGGCGGACACCCCGCGCATCCGGTGTCCATCTGGATGGACGGGCGGGGCCGGAATCGCCGTGCGAAACGGTGCCTCACGCCTTGGCGCAGCAGTTGCTCACGCATTCGAGCAGGACACAGTCGATCGGCATCCTGCTCTTCGGGCCCGCCGCCGGGACCACCGTAGCCGAGGACGCGACCAGTGCCAACGACATCGGCATCTACAACTTTGGCGACAATTCCAGCATCGACACCAACCGGGTGCTCAGCCATCGCTTCGAGGGGATCGTGCTCGCCGGCCAGCCGCCTGGAGCTGAGGTGATACTCGACTGGGGATCACGACACTAAGGCTGCCATCAGAAAGGTCGTACAATTCAAAATGCCCGCTCCGCGACGGAGACAGACCGGGTTCGATCTCCCGCACACCGCCGAGACGCTCGTCGATGTGCTGCGCCATTGGGCAGAGAGCCAGCCCGACGATCGCGTCTTCACGTTCCTGGTGGACGGCGAAACGGAAGAGGTGACGCTGACGTTCCGCGAGCTGGATCGGCAGGCCCGCGCCATTGCGGCAATGCTCGGGAGCTTGAGCCTCCGAGGAGAGCGTGCCCTGCTGCTCTACGCACCGGGCCTCGAGTACGTCTGTGCGTTTCTCGGCTGCCTCTACGCGGGAGTGGTCGCCGTGCCCGTGTGTCCACCCGACTTCGCCAGGCTCGAGCGCACCCTCCCGCGACTGCAAGCGATCGCGAGTGACGCGCAAGCGTCGGTGGCACTCACGTCGGCGGGACTCCTCGCGCTGGCAGATCCGATCTTGGCGATCGCGGACGAGCTGCACGCACTCCGGTGGCTCAGCACCGACACGGTAGACTCCGGTGCAGAAGGAAACTGGAACGCGCCTCCGCTCGACGGCCGCAGCCTCGCCTTGCTGCAGTACACCTCGGGATCCACGCGTTCCGCCAGGGGAGTGATGGTGAGCCACGCAAACCTGCTCGACAATCTCGCGCTAATGCGTTGGGCGCTCCACATCCGCCCCGAGACGTCGGCCGTTTGCTGGCTGCCTCCGTATCACGACATGGGCCTCATCGGGAACATCCTGGCGACTGTGTACGCCGGGAATCATCTAGCGATGATGTCGCCGCTGGCCTTCCTGCAGCGTCCGCTTCGCTGGCTCCAGGCAATATCTCGTTATCGAGCCACCATCGGCGGCGCTCCGAATTTCGCCTACGACCTGTGCGTGAGAAAGACGACCGTCGAAGAGCGGGCGACTCTCGATCTGCGCAGCTGGCGCGTGGCCCTCTGCGGTGCGGAACCGATTCGTGACGGAACCTTGAAGCGGTTCGCGGCGGCGTTCGAGCAGTCCGGCTTCCGGAGAGAGGCGCTGTTCCCTGCCTACGGACTCGCGGAGGCGACGGTTATCGTCTCGGGAGGGCCAAGCGGAATCCCGCCGCTCGTTCGAGCACTCCTGGCTTCTGCAATCGAGCGGGACCTGGTCGTCGACGCGCCCGACGGACAGCCCGGGGCACGACGCGTCGTGGGTTGTGGGTCTCCGCTCCAGCCTGTCGTCGTGGTCGACCCGGCAACACGACGCCGTTGCGCATCCGATCAGATCGGCGAGGTGTGGGTGTCGGGCTCGAGCGTCGCCGACGGCTACTGGAACCGACCGGAGGAAACCGCGGAGACATTCGATGCCCGGCTCGAGGATACCGGTGAGGGTCCGTTCTTGCGCACGGGTGACCTGGGATTCGTGCGCGACGGACAGTTGTTCATCACCGGACGGCTCAAGGACCTGATCATCCTGCACGGAGCCAACCACTATCCGCAGGACATCGAGCTTACGGCAGAGCAGAGCCATCCCGCGCTGCGCCGAGGCTGCGGGGCTGCGTTCTCCGTCGACGTCGCCGGCGAGGAGCGATTGGTCCTCGTCTACGAGGTCGACACCCGGCGAGAGCACGATTGGGAGGACGTTGGCGCAGCCGTGCGCCAGGCCGTGCTCGACGAGCACCTATTGGCCGTCCATGCCGTCTCGCTCGTGGCACCGGGGACCGTTCCGAAAACGTCCAGCGGGAAGATTCAACGCCATGCGTGCAAGGCGGCGTTCCTCACGGTTTCGCTCGACTCGATCTGGGAATGGCGGGCCGCCAGGACGGCAACGGAAGCGCCAACCGCACCGGTCTCGCGCATCATGCTCGTCGAAGACGACCTCCGCTCACGGATTGCTGGCGAGCTGGGCCTGGACCCGTCTCGGCTCGACGCCGACGAAGCGGTCGTGGCCTACGGGCTCGAGTCGGTCAGCGCGATCTCGCTCACGTACGAGATCGAGACGCACTACGGCGTCGAGCTTCCATCGACGACGCTGCTCGAGGGGGTCAGCATCTCACGGCTCGCGCAGGAGATCGTTCGCCTCGAAGACGCTGCGCTGCGGAGGCCCGCGGCCCAAACTCACGCGCTGCACCGCGAAGCCACCGAGTACGCGCTGTCGTACGGCGAGCGGGCGTTGTGGTTCCTCAACCAACTCGCACCGGCAGGCGTCGCCTACCACATCGTCCATGCGTTCCGGAGTCGGGAGAAGATCGATGCGAGCGCCCTGCAGCGGGCGGTCGACCGACTGGTGACCCGTCATGCAGGGCTCCGCACGAGCTACGCTCTCGACGACGCCGGCGAGCCCGCCCGGAGAGTCCATGACCGGGCGCACGACTCCTTTCGAGCATTCGATGCGACCCGCTGGACGCCCGCCGAGCTTCACGAACGGCTGAGCGAAGAGGCCTATCGCCCGTTCGATCTCGCTCGCCCGACTCTCCTTCGGGTCGGTCTCTTTCGACGCTCCGACGAGGATGTGCTCCTCGTGGCACTCCATCACATCGTGGCGGACGGGTGGTCCGTCGCTGTGATTGCCCGGGACCTGGAGGAGCTCTACCGGGCGGAGCGGGAGCGTCGGCCGCCGGCTCTCGAGTCGTTGACGAGCCAGTACCCGGACTACGTCCGCTGGCAGTCCGATCTCCTGGCCGGCCCTGACGGCGAGCGGTTGTGGGCGTTCTGGGAGCGCAAGCTGACAGGTGCATCGGCGGTGTTGAACCTGCCCACGGATCGCCCGCGCCCGCCGGTGCAGACGGCACGGGGGGCCACCTACGCCTTCCGCCTCAGCCGGGATCTTGGGAGGCACCTGCAGCGGGTCGCGAAGAGCAACGACGCGACGCTCTACATGACCCTGCTGGCCGCCCTCCAGGTCCTGCTGCACCGGTACACGGGGCAGCACGACATCGTGGTAGGGTCGCCGACGTTGGGCAGGCGACACGGACGGTTTGACGGGCTGGTCGGTTACCTCGTGAATCCGGTCGTGCTCCGTGCCGACCTCTCCGACGATCCGCCCTTCGAGACGTTTCTCCGAGGAGTGCGCAGCAACGTCATCGAGGCGATCGCGCATCAGGATTACCCGTTCCCCCTTCTGGTCGAACGCCTGCATCCCGTGCGTGATGCCAGCCGTTCGCCGCTCTTCCAGGTGACGTTCGAATGGCTCAGCGATCCGTGGAAAGACGCTCCAGCGCTGTCTTCGCTCGCTCTCTCCGAGCCGGGTGGCCAGCTGGCGTTCGCCGGCCTGACGCTCGAAACGTTCCCCGTCGCACAGCAGGGGGCGCAGTTCGATCTCACGTTGCGGATGACAGCCATCGACGGGCGCCTCTCCGGCTCCTGGCAGTACAACGCGGATCTCTTCGATCCCGCGACGATCGAGCGTCTGCACGACAGCTTCGCGACCTTGCTCGAGGGCGTCGTCGCCGACCCCCGGCAGCGAGTTGCCTCACTCCCGCTCATGCCGTCGGCAGAACGTCGGCGAATCCTCGTCGAGTGGAACGACACGCACACGCACACACCGACGGACCGATGTTTGCATGAGCTCTTTGAAGCGCAGGCGGTAGCGACACCCGACGCCACCGCGACGATCTTCGACGGCGATAGCCTGACGTACCGCGAGCTCGACCGACGTGCCAACCAAGTGGCGCACCACCTGCGCCGATTGGGGCTCGGCCCGGAACACCTGGTGGGGCTCCTCGCCGGGCGGTCCGCCGACATGGTCGTCGCGCTGCTCGGCATCCTCAAGGCGGGAGCGGCCTACGTTCCGATGGATCCATCGTATCCGCTCGAACGCCTCACGGCGATGCTGGAGGATGCGCAGGTCTCGACGCTAATCACCACGCAACAGGCGGCCGGGCAGTTCCTGGCGGACGGCAGGCGGGTCGTTCGTCTCGATGAGGCCTCGTGCGACGCGTCTGGGAGGGCCGCCGTGGAGACGACGGCGGAGAACCTCGCCTACGTCATCTACACCTCGGGGTCGACGGGCAGGCCCAAGGGCGTACAGATCCCCCATCGGGCACTTGTCAACTGCATCACCGCCATGGCTGAGCAGCTCGGCGTTGCAGAGCGGGACGTCTTCCTTGCAGTCACGTCGCTGTCCTTCGACATCGCTGCGCTGGAGCTCTTTCTGCCTCTCGTCACCGGTGGCAGCGTGGTGATCGTACCGCGTGAGGTGGTGGCGGATGGTCGCAGGTTGGCGGGGCTGATTGCGAGCTCGGGCGCAACCCTCATGCAGGCGACGCCGTCGGTCTGGCGAATGCTCGCCGACAGCGGCTGGAGCGGCAACCGCGATCTCACGGTGCTGTCCGGCGGTGAAACGCTGCCCAGGGATCTGGCGAACCTTCTGTGTGAACGAACTGCCGCCGTGTGGAATCTCTACGGGCCGACCGAAACCACGATCTGGTCGAGCGTCCATCCGGTCCGGGCGGGGAGCGGGTCGGTCCCGATCGGGCGGCCGATCGCCAACACCGAGGTGTACGTGCTCGACCCGCGGCTGCAGCCCGTTCCGATCGGGGTCGTGGGTGAGCTGCACATCGGAGGCGTCGGCCTCGCCCGGGGCTACCACGCGCAACGCGAGTTGACGGCGGAGCGGTTCATCAGCCACCCGTTGAGCGGGGGTAGGGGGGCGCGACTCTACAAGACCGGGGACCTTGCACGGTATCTCCCGGACGGGAGCCTGGAATTCCTCGGGCGGCGCGACCAGCAGGTGAAAGTACGCGGCTTTCGCATCGAGCTCGGAGAGATCGAGGCTGTCCTGTGCGAGCACGGCGGCGTGCGAGAGGCCGTCGTCGTTCCGCAGGGCGATGCGGATCGAGATAGGCGTCTGGTGGCCTACATCGTCGCGCGATCGGGTGAAGTGCCGATGGCAGCCGAGCTCGGGGCGTTCCTCAAGGAGAAGCTCCCCTCGTATATGGTTCCCTCCAGGTTCGTCTTCTTGGACGACATGCCGCTGCTCCCGAACGGGAAGATCAACCGGGCTGCCCTACCGGCGCCGTTTCGGAACCGTGTGAGCGAAGATGAGTCCGCCGCACCGCGCACCGGCTTGGAGACCGTGCTGGCGGCCCTCTGGGAGGACGTGCTCGGCACGGTGGCGATCGGCCGCGACGACGACTTCTTCGAGCTCGGAGGTCATTCCCTGCAGGCTGCTCAGCTGGCGGCCAAGGTGTCGACCGCCACCGGTCGCGAGATCCCGGTCCAGTTCATCATCCTCCACCCGACCGTTGCGGCCGCGGCCGGTGCCGTCGAGGCCAACCAGGACGGCGTATCTCGTCCTTCTCGCCGTGACCGCGTGGTCGTTCTCGCCCCCGAGAACCTCGGAACCCCCTCGTTCATCACGATCGAGCATCGTCCGCTCTTGTCGATGTTTGCGGCAGGGAAGATCGCTCCCGTGGATGCCGCAGCGTTGACGTATTTCCCGCGCGCTCTTCTCGCTCACGTCGGCGCGAGCGCGGAGGACGTACACACCTGGTGCAACGATCTCCCGATGGTCGTGGCGATCGACGATACGCCGGTCGGTCGCCTGGCCATCCTGATCCTCCCTCGCTTCGACGACGAGCTGTACGCCGATCCGGAGGATATTGCTCGCGTCACGCGTGAAGCCATGACGACGGCGGCGAGCCTCGGCGCCCAGATAGTCGCTCTCACGGGTCTGCTCGCATCGGCGTTGGACTACGGTCGGGCCCTCGCCGCCCCCGCTGTCGGCGGGCAGGCGCCCGCAGTCACGACCGGGCATACGACGACCTGCGCGGCCATGGTGTTGAGCATCGGCGGGATTCTGAAAGCCGCCAACCGTGACCTGGCGTCGGAGCGCGTGGCGATCCTGGGGCTGGGCTCCATTGGCAGAGGGACGCTCGAGCTCATGCTCACCTGCCTGCCGCATCCCGCAGAGATCGCTCTATGCGACGTGTTCGGGAAGCGCGATCGGCTCGAGGCGCTGGAGCAGGCGATGCGAGAGAGGCTCGGCTTTCACGGCGCAGTGCGGCTGCTCCCGTCCCGGGGGGAGGCTCCGCTGGAGCTCTACGGGGCGAGCCTGATCATCGGCGCGACGAACGTCCCCGACCTGCTCGATGTCGACCGGTTGTCCCCCGGCACGCTGATCGTCGACGACTCGGCGCCACACTGCTTCCGGCCGTCGGAGGCTTTCAGACGGCTCGAGCACGCGGGCGACATTCTGTTCACGGAAGGAGGCGTACTCACAGCGTCCGAGGCCATTCCGCAACTGCGCTATCTACCGACGGGCCTCGCGCCCATGCGCGAGGCATTGATGGAGCACTTCCCCGTCGCGGATGATCGGCGCGTCATTCCGGCGTGCATGCTGTCCAGCCTGCTGTCAGCCCGGTTCCCGGAACTCTCCCCAACCGTCGGGCCGGTCGAGGCGAGCGAATGTCTCGAGCACTATCGTGCGTTGGGGCGACTGGGCTTCCGCGCCGCCACGCTACGCTGCGGACGACGGGTTCTCGACGGTCCCTCCGTCGGGAAGTTTCGGTCACGCTTCGCTGACGCCTCCGTCCTCGAAGGCGAACAACGGTCGGCGCCGTCGCAGGCGTCGGCGTGGTCCTGGTCGTCTACCGGGCTGGAAGAGGACGACGGCATGGATGGCGACGACCGAGGAACCCTGGGACCAGTTGGCCATCCGCATCCCGAAGGAGCTTCACAGCCGCCTCAAGCTGCACTGGGTGACCCACGACATCGCGGTCATGCACTTCGTGGTGGAGGCCATTGAGCCCACCTTATTCAGTGCGCCACGAAGGCGCTGCTTTCCAGCGGTTGGAAGTTCCGCCGGAGGAGTTGTCGGTTCAAACTAAAAGGACGGGTGGAGGCGAGGATTCGCCTTCAGCAACACCCGTGTTACGCGACTCGGTCGATCTCAGCCATCAGGCGGCCACACTCGTCGAGATTCTGAGGCGGCGAGCGCATCTCCAACCGTACCAGCGCGCTTTCACCTTTCTCATCGACGGCGAAGGCCAGGAAGCCCACATATCGTACGCCGCGCTCGACCGACGCGCCCGCGCGATCGCGGCTGCTCTGGGCAAGCCTCGGAGCGAAGGCGAGCGCGCTCTGCTTCTCTATCCGCCCGGCCTCGACTACGTCGCCGGCCTGTTCGGGTGTCTCTATGCCGGCTTCGTCGCCGTGCCCGCCTACCCGCCCGATCCCGCGCGGCTCGACCGGACGTTACCCCGGCTGCAGACGATCGCAAGCGACGCCCAGGCAACGGTCGCGCTCACGACAAGCGCGATGCTCGGGCTCCGAGCGCCGCTCTGCGAGCGGGCTCCCGATTTTACTGCCAAGCGCTGGGTTGCCACCGACGATATCGAAGAGGGACGCGCGACGGACTGGCAAGATCCGGGCACGCGTACTGGGGACCTCGCCATCCTCCAATATACGTCCGGCTCAACCGCCCGCCCGCGCGGTGTGATGCTGACCCACGAGAACGTCGTCCAGAATCTCACTCTGATTGCTACCGCGATGAGCCCCGGCGAACGATTCGTCAGCTGGGCGCCCCCTTACCACGACCTCGGCCTCGTTGCAGGCCTGCTGTTCCCGGTCTACGCCGGGGCGCCGTCCATTCTAATGTCGCCGATAGCGTTTCTGCAGCGTCCGCTCCGTTGGCTCAAGGCGATCACCCGCTACCGCGCCACGGTGAGCGGTGGTCCGAACTTCGCCTACGACCTGTGCGTGCGTAAGACAACGCCTGCGGAGCGCGCGACCCTGGATCTCGCGACTTGGTCCCTCGCCTTCAACTCCGCTGAGCCCGTTCGGCTGGACACCCTGGAGAGGTTCGTCGCCGCCTTCGGTCCCTACGGCTTTCGTCGCGAGGCCTTCTATCCTTGCTACGGCCTTGCAGAGGCTACCCTAGTCGCGATCGGTGGCAGACGGGCCGCGCTGCCCGTCGCGCTGGCCGTCGACCGGGAGGCGCTCGAGGCGGGCCGGGTTATCGAGGTCCCCAGCGACCGCGAAGGCGCGAAGGTACTTGTCGGTTCCGGATCGGGGGTCGTCGATACGATGACTGTCATCGTTGACCCGGAGTTACTAATCCCTTGTCCGCCTGGACACGTGGGCGAGATCTGGCTGCGGGTGCGGAGCATGGGGGTAGGCTACTGGAACCAACCCGAGGAAACGAGGCGGACGTTCGCGGCGAGTCTCGCCGACACGGGCGAGGGCCAATTCCTCCGTACCGGCGACCTTGGCTTCATCTACGACGGCGAGGTCTTCATCACAGGCCGCCTCAAGGATGTCGTCATCATCCGCGGGCGTAACCTTTACCCGCAGGACATCGAGCTGACGGTTCAGCACGTGCACCCCGCCCTTCGTCCAGGCGGCGGTGCGGCATTCTCCATGGACGTCGGAGGCGAGGAGCGCCTGGTGGTGGTACAGGAGCTCGACCCCCGCGTTTTGCCTGTCGACACTGAAGCCGTCGCTAGCGACGTTCGCCAAGCCGTCTCCGAGGCGTACGGGGTGGCCGCGTACGCTGTCGTCCTGATCCGGGCGGGGACGCTGCCGAAAACCTCAAGCGGGAAGGTGCAAAGAGGTGCCTGCCGGTCTGCATTCCTTTCCAGGCAGCTCGAGACCGTATGGCCTCGCGCGTGAGCCCGGGGTCTGAGCGCTCTACAAGGTGGTCCCGGGTAGTAGACCTGTATCAATTGATTGAACGATAGCGCCTCGAGCGGCCGCTTCATTCGTCGACGAGGTGGCTGCGCGAGGGGGTTGTCAGCTGGGGGCGCCGGGCCGGGCATTCGCAATTAAGACCAAATCCAGCCCCGCGCGCCGAGGGAACTCGCACTTCTGCGCTATCAGAGTACCCGGGGCAGCCAACGGCGGAGCGCCTGGCCGATCACCTCCGACTTCACCATCAGCTTGGGGATGAAGGCGTCGCAGCCACCGTCGACCGCGCGCTGGCGGTCACGCATCACCCGCACGGAGAGCGCGACAATGCGCACCCGCTCCACACCCGGCAGCTCGGGGATGCGCCGGGTGGCCTCCCAGCCGTCCATCCGCGGCAGGCCGAGGTCCATGAAGATCAAAGTCTGGCTGATCTGCTTTCAACTCTGTAGCTGCCCGGGAAGTAGTCGGGGGCAACCTGGATTGCCGAAGCCCTGGGGACAAAGGAGGGCAAGGCCTGGGAAAGGCCCTTTTGAGCGAAGCAGCGGGCCGCAACGAGAGTGAATCCTGAGCAGGCCTCGAAAGTGAAGTCGTGGACGCCGACCCGTCTGAATAACGGGGAAGGCCGATGTGCGATGGGGAAGAACCGATGCGTGCACCCATCGTAGCTAGCGCTTTACGACGCAGCGGGCGCGTGCAGCGGGGACGGCCGTCGCCGTACGAGCTGGCTCGGACGCCTTAGGAGGGCAGCGCCGGCAACCCCTGCGCACAGGAAC
>Ga0066710_100002005_pt1 | contig 15966 bp, 13 predicted proteins | sample GraSoiAngelo_159_FD_79666 | JGI IMG/M metagenome (GOLD analysis project Ga0066710, IMG submission 79666) | Grasslands soil microbial communities from the Angelo Coastal Reserve, California, USA - 14_1009_16_40cm | ecosystem: Environmental > Terrestrial > Soil > Grasslands | place: USA...
GAGGCCTTGCACGGTCTCCATGACGACGGGGATAGAGAGGGGATTTCTACAAAATGCGCCGATCAGCTAAAAGGGAGGAAAAGAGAAGAACAAACTGCCCTTGGTGTGTTGCGGTGGTAGTGGTTGCGCTCTTCAGCGCATTGCCCGTTTTCAGTAACACGATCATAGTCACAAATACGAGCGACACGGGCCCAGGTTCTCTGCGCGATGCGATTGCAAGTGCGTCGGCGGGGGATTCGATCAACTTCGCTGTGACCGGGACGATCACCCTAAGCGCTACGCTTGTACTTGACAAGAACGTAACGATCACCGGCCCGGGAGCTTCGATCCTCGCCATCAGCGGAAACAATTCCGTGCGGGTCTTTGTAATCTACGATGGAGTAACAGCGACTATTTCCGGCATAACAATCAAAAGCGGGTCGGACCGTTACGGTGCTGGTGTCACCAACAGTGGCACGCTAACTCTGACGAACTGCACCATCTCGGATAACCACGCGTCCATCTGGGGCGGCGGAATCTATAACATCTTTGGCACGCTGACTTTGGCGAACAGCACGGTGTCAGGCAACTCCTCTTCCCTATATTACGGTGGCGGGATCTTCAATCAACAGGCTACATTGATGGTGACCAACAGTAGCATATCCGGTAACTCCACCAGCTCCACTGAGGGTGGTGGGGGCGGCATAGCCAACTACCTCGCCACGCTCACTGTGGCCAACAGCACCGTATCAGGCAATTCTGCCCTCTCCGGGGGGGGTCTCTATAGTTACGGAGGCCCGTTAGTAGTGACCAACAGCACGGTGGCGGGCAACTTCGCCACTTGGGCAGGAGGGGGCACATTGAGTCTTACTGCGCTGACGATGATCAACGATACCTTATCGGGTAACTCCGCGCTTTATGGCGGCGGCGTCTTTAACGACAACAAAGGCATGTTGACGGTAAAAAACACGATCTTGGCGATCAGCACTGGCGGGAATTGCTATCTAGCTTCTGCGGTGCCAACTTCCGGCGGCCACAACCTCTCGGACGACAATACTTGTACGAGTTTTCTCACCGCTACTGGGGATCTGAACGGCACACCTCCTGGGCTCGATCCAGCTGGCCTACAGAACAACGGCGGCTCGACTCAGACTATTGCACTGCTTTCGACGAGTCCCGCCGTAGACGCGATTCCAATTAGTCCCACTAACTATTGCATGTTGACCGACGGCATCACGCCGGTGGCCACGGACCAACGCGGGGTCACGCGGCCGCAAGGGCCCGCCTGCGATATTGGGGCCTTTGAGCTTCAACCGCCGCCGTTGGTGATCCACATTACTTCCCCCGTGAACGCCACCTACCTAATAAACCAACTCGTTGCTTCAAACTATTCGTGTTCAGATTCAGTGGCGCTTGTTAGTTCCTGTGCGGGTCCTGTGGCCAGCGGCGCTGACTTCGATACGGCGTCTCTGGGAACCAAGAATTTCACCGTCAATGCAACTGACAGTGCCGGAAACAAGGCTTCGGTCACCGTGCCCTATCGAGTGATCTACAAGGTGTGCCTGCTCTATGATCCGACGAAGGCAGTCAACAGCGGAAACACCATCCCGATCAAACTGTATCTCTGCGATGCTACCAACGCGGACGTTTCATCACTGACGATGGTGGTACACGCCGTGGGCATTCAGCAATTATCTGGAGCCATTACTGGTCCTGTCCAGGATTCCGGGAATGCTAATCCCGACAATGACTTTCGGTACGATCCGACACTGGGGCCGACGGGCGGTTACATCTTCAATTTCAGCACCAAGGGACTCCCTACGGGCACGTACGAGTTACAGTTCACGGCCAGCGGTGATCCAGCACTTTACGCGGTGAGTTTCCAGGTGAAGTAACAGAAGGCACATCGTCCACATTGGACATGACCTGTTGGGAAGCTCCCCCTCTGCATCGTGACCAAGCCATAAGGCGATGACGCTGGTATCGACGCCAGATTGCAGCAGATGATGCATCGCTGTGGAAACCATCGCTTCGCTTTGCATGGGTGAAAAGCGGCATAAGGAACAGATTGCGAATCAGAAAGAGACCTCGTGTGACCGTCCCGCGGCGGGCCGGAGGCGGTCTTGGCGCGATGGAACAGCACGGAAGTTTATAAGCTGGTCGGCGGGCAGTGGAAAATCATCCATAGCCATTGGTCGTATACCAAGCCCGAATTGAAGCGCCGGACTAGCCGTGAGCGCGTTAAACAAACTCGTAGACCATTGCGTGTGGGCTAAGGCCTTCACGACCGCCATCCTTATATATACGGTCTTCACCGATTTGAGTGCAATGCTTCAGGGTGAAAGAATCGAAGCAGATCGCGTGAAGAGCGTATCGGGCGGGCCGTGGTCCACTTCAACTTGAGGAGCAGCATCGCTACCCGATAAGGCCGGCAGTTGGACCAGCTTCCGGGGACGGATTTGAACCTTCAACGCCTTCAAGAGTAATTGTCGAGCTAGGCTCTGAACATTGAACACATCGTACACGGAGAGTGTTTTTACTCTTTTGTGAAACTCCCCAGCATTTAGTTTATGAGCCGTGACTTTGTTGCGCAAAAATGGCGCATCGCAGATCGCATCGACGAGATCCACCTCCGTCGCGAACCTATCCGAAAATCATGACCCGTCCTCTCGGGTCGTTTGTCGTGAAACAGATATAGCCGTCGGGTTTAGGCGTGACCGCAGTGTCACGTCCTTCGTGCCGTAAGCAGCAATCGTGGACAGCCAAGCTGTGCCATCCCCCAAAAAAATCCTCCCGTCCCCCCAGAAAGTTTTCAGAAAACCCGTTATACGACGTCCCGGAACCCTCTGAACCGCGCCCCTATACTTGCGGCACCCCGTTTAAAACGTCTATGCGCCGCAAGGTAAGAGCACGTCCGATTGAACAGGGGGGCCGCATTCCCGCCGCCGCACTCACCGCCTATACCGGGACGGAGGATCGCAAACGGGCGCTAAGAGCGGGTTATCAGATTCATGTCCCTAAACCAATAGAGCCGGCCGAACTGGTAACGGTAGTGGCCAGTCTTGCTGGCCGAATCGAAAAACCCACAAAATAGACATGACAGTTGCCGTTTCCCTTGAAGGATTCTTTCGAGAGCGGATAGTAATTTCAAGCGGGGTAGGGCCGTGTATCGATGTCGCATAAAATCGCCTTATGTCTACTCGACGAGCGCCAACGGCCCACGGCAGCGCCGCCCAACGACGTTTGAGTAGGGCAACGATGGGGTGAAGACCGGGTCCTCTACCGTGACCGAGATGGATATCTACTGTGGTTGCCAGCGTGCTGGACCAGCGTCGAGGCGGAAGATCCGTTCGTCATCGTTTTGGGCGGATGATCGCATTTTCGCGCGGGAGATGCAGTATGAAAACTGTTCCTGTGATCGAACGAGCCTGACCGTCAGCGTCAGATGTCGTCAGCGGATAAGTGATCTTTCGCTCAAGGTCCACCAAGAGGCTGATGTAGTATCCCGCTCCCCTCTATGTCAAGATATCCCGATCTTAGCGCCTAACCAAAAAACCACAGGGAGAAGGGAAATGAACGCACGCAATTTCGCCAGAGTTGCCGTTGCGGCACTCGGCGGGATTCTCACTGCAACAGGAGCCTTAGCGCAAACGCAGCCGGCAACGCACGGGCCGGCCGAGGGCGGTTCACCGGCTTGGTTTCTGCAAGGGTCATTCCCCGACCCAGGTGGAAATACCGTCGTCGACCCCGGTGGACGTGTCACCGTACCACCCAGAACAGGCGGCGCGGCGCTGCCGGCGGCCGCGGCACCCGGACTACCTCGTACGCCAGCCTGCAGTCGTTCGCCCGTTTGCGGAAATCGGCTTACACCAGGGCGCCAGGCATTGCAACGGGTACAGTGGGAACAGACGTTGGGTTACACGTTCACGTATCCGTATGTTTTGCCTCCAGGCGCAGGTGGTGTCCCGTCAGTCGCGCTGGATTCAAAAGGCAATCTTTGGGTCTTTCAGCGGAAGGCCGCCGGAAGTCCGCAACTCTATAAGTTCGATCCGGATTACAAACTTATCCTGCAAATCGGCGATGACGTGATCGGTCACCAGGAAAAGGCGCACGGCATGGCCGTCGACGCAGAGGATAATGTCTGGATCTCTGACGCGAATGGCGCCACGGTGATGAAGCTCAGCCCCAGAGGTGAGCTTCTTATGACTATCGGTGTGAGGGGGCGCCGTGGAGATTGGAATGAAGCGAAGGGACAAAGGCTGTTGTGGCAGCCGGTGATGGTCGCCTTCGGAAAGAATGGCGATGTATACATCGGCGAGGGTCATGCCGACGAGAGCCCCAATGACACCGATTCAGATGATCCGGCCAACAATCTGGGCGTCGCGCGCGTAATCCACCTGGATAAGACCGGAAATTTCATCAATCAGTGGTATGGCAACAGTGTCGGACCAGGAAAATTCGACTCGGTCCATGGCCTCGCGGCTGACCCCAGAAGCGGTGATGTCTGGATCGGCGACCGCGAGCAATATCGCATCGTGGTGTATAGTGGCGGCGGCAAATTCCTCAAAACGATGCAAATGAGAAACCTCGTTTGCGCCATCCATTTTGATTCGCACGGTAACCCATGGATGGCGAGCGGCCAGGACGGACAGTTCTTGAAGTTAGATCGGAATGGCAAGGTACTCGGTGCGATCGGTAACGGAATGGGTATAGGCCCTGGCCAGTTCATCGAAGCCAGCTACTGGATTTTTGATAACCAAGATAACTTGTATGCCGGCGACACCAGCGTGGGCCGGGTCACCAGGATGGTCGCGCCCAGGAAGTGACCAGCGCTTGGTGAATCCTGCGCGCGGCAAAGCGGGGACGGACCGGCTGAAGTAAGACCGGTTATCGTCCACACCCGGAGGTCTCGATGTCCGAGCGTTCATTTGCGACATGGTTGTTGGTAATCCTTTTTAGCTTCCCGCTTGCTGCGCAGGCACCATCCGGTGAGATCAGCGGTGTTGCCAGTGATCCAAGCGGAGCGATCGTTCCAGGTGTAACGATTACGTTGACCAATCCGGCGACGAATGCGGTGAGGGTGGTGTTGACGAACGAAGCGGGATTATACGTCCTTCGGGCGATTCCACCGGGCGTCTACAACCTGAAGGCGGAACTCCCCGGATTCCGCGCCGTCGAACGGAAGAACATCGAGGTGCAGGTTGGAAGTCCGAACCGCATCGACGTGACTCTGGAAATTGGCGAGATCAACAGCATCGTCGAGGTTTCGGGAGGAGCGCCGGTCCTGCAAACTGAGACGGCTTCGATCGGCACGGTCATCGAAAACCGTCGCATCGTAGAGCTACCACTCAATGGACGCAACTATCTTCAGTTAGCTTCCCTGATTCCCGGCGCCACGACCAACGGCCCGACTTCCAGTCAAGGAAAGCAACGCATGGGCGGCCAGCGCAACAGCTTCGCCCTGAACGTCAGCGGCCAGAGGATCCACTTCAACCACTATGCGCTTGATGGAGTTGAGAACACGGATTTGAATTTCAACAGCTATATGCTCCTGCCATCGATCGACGCGCTGCAGGAATTCAAAGTGGAGTCGGGCCTGTTCGACGCCGAATATGGCCGGGCTATCGCGCAAATCAATGCCTCAACTCGCTCTGGGACAAACGAACTGCATGGGAGTGTCTTCGAGTTCCTGCGTAATTCGGCTCTCGATGCCAAGAATTACTTCGACCGCCCTGGCGAACCGATTCCGCCATTCAAGCGGAATCAATATGGCTTCACCGTAGGCGGACCTGTTGTGCTGCCAAGGATCGTCAACGGCAAAGACCGGCTCTTCTTCATGGTCAATTGGGAAGGCCTGCGTGAGCGTAAGGCGCTCACACAGTCGCCAAGCGTTCCATTGGCGGCGGAACGCAACGGTGACTTCTCAGCGAATCCGGCGATCATCTATGATCCGGCCACCCGCGTTTTTGATGCAGCTGGAAACGTCATCGGCGCGCCACGGCCGTTTCCCGGAAACATCATCCCTCAAGAACGGATCCATCCTGTCTCGCGAAAGCTGCTCGCTTACTTTCCTCTTCCTCAATTAAATGCGCGCGCCGCGAATTTCGTGAACAACGAAGGCAAACTCGTCGACGCGGACCAGGTCACCTATCGATTGGACTTCATGGAACATGCAACGTCGAATTGGTTCTTTCGCCACAGTTTCACTACGGAGCACGGGTACGATCCGTTTGCGATTCCGAACATGGGAATCAATACGGACACGAAAGTCCATCAAGGAGTACTCGCCAACACGCGAGTCTTTGGCGCAAATAAAGTGAACGATGTGCGGTTGGGACTGAGCCGGCTCGAGAATGCGCACATCTCACCACGCGCGAACAAGGTCAATGTCGTCAAAGAGCTCGGTATCAATATTCCCTCCGACAATCCACTCTACTGGGGCGTCCCCAACATCAATATCTCGGGCCTTTCAGGGTTGGGCGAGGAGAGCGACGCGCCATTCATCAATTACGATACGACCATACAGTTGACCGATAACTTCTCCTGGACCTTCGGTAAACATTCTTTTAAGTTCGGCGGCGAAGTCCGCCGAGTTCGCTACAACCAAATCGGCGGTGTCGTGACGCGTGGCCGGTTCGCTTTCGACGGCCGCTACACGCAAAACCCTCTTGCTGCGGCCGCACTTCCAGGAGGATCCGCAGTCGCCGACTTTTTACTCGGGAACTTCAATAGATCGGAAGGACAGGTGGGCGCGCCCATCGCCAACTTCCGGTCCAATTACTTTGCGCTCTACTTGCAGGATAACTGGAAGGTGACCCCCAAGCTCACGCTGAACTACGGATTGCGATGGGAAAATGACCAGCCGTTCGAGGATAAATACGATGCTATCGTCAATATCGATTTCCGCTGGGACAACTCAATGGAGCCGGTTTATGTGCGGGCAGGTACGGGCGATCCCTACGAAGGCAACCCTGCATTTCGCCTCGCTCCCGACATCAAGTATGTGCGCGACGGCCGATTCGGCCGGCGAGCTTACATGAATGATCTGAAAAATTTCGCTCCCCGGCTTGGCATTTCTTACACGCTGAGGCCGAAGACCGTCTTGCGTGCCGGTGGCGGAATTTACTACGTGCGCGACATTGGAAACGCCGTATTCGATATCGTTCGCAACGCGCCATTCACGATCCGCCGCGATGAACCCGCTGAATCATTCCGGCCTAACCTGAGCTTCGATCGGCCATTCGAGCGCACAGGCGCGCCCACTTTCATTTTGATCAATCAGTTCAACGAGCGGTCGTCCTACGTTGCGCAGTGGTCTCTTGGCGTTCAACAAGAACTGTCCGCCGACATGTCGCTCGAGGTGAATTACTTTGGATCCGCTGGAATCAGGCTGCGCCGGTTGATGAGCTACAACAATCCGGAGCCGAGCAATTTGCCGAATTCAAATGACGCTCGTCCCTTTCCAAAATTCGGAAGCTTTCAGACCATGGCCGCGCCGAGCCATTCCACCTATCATGCACTTCAGGCCAAGCTTCAGCGGCGCTTCTCGCGCGGATTCACGTTGCTGAGTTCTTTCGCTTACGGAAAATCTATCGATAACGGCAGTGGAATCCGCACCACTGATGGCGACTCGCTCACGCCGTCGAACAACTACAATCTTCGGCTCGAGCGCGGCTTGTCCGCTTTCGATTTCCGGCGCCGTCTGACAACGTCTTGGTTGTGGGACCTGCCGCTTGGCCGCACTAATAAGCTGCTGGGTGGTTGGCAATTGGGCGGCATCCTGACTCTGCAAGACGGATTTCCGTTCACCGTCCTATGCGGTCCTGGAAATATTCAGAACGGTGGCGGAGCTTGTTATCCGGATGCGACGGGCGCCAACCCGAACCTCCCCCGATACCAGCGGACCCGGACCCATTTTTTCAACACCGACGCGTTCGTCGACCGGCTTCCGTTCGGACCGCAGTACCGCTATGGCAGCTCCGCGCGGAACACAGTCATCGGCCCGGGCATCGTCGCCTTCGACGCTTCAATCAATAAGAAGTTCACTGTTAGCGAGTCGAAGTATGTCGAATTTCGAACCGAGGTCTTCAATCTGCCGAATCATCCGATCTGGAATCCGCCCGGCAGAACGCTGCGTAACCCCGATTACGGCGTGATCACCAGTACTCGGATCGATTCGCGCCAGATCCAGTTCGCATTGAAAGTGGTGTTTTGAATCACTAAAGAAGACCAGGCCGAACTAGTTTTGACGCAACTCATTCAGGGCAGACTGCACACCATGACGTGCTCCGATATACAATGCCTGGAAATTACTCTGATCGGGTGAGGTGATGTGTGCTCCTATTCTTCCGCAGGAAGTCGGCTGCCCGCAAATCCCGGGGAACGGCTGTAGCCAGGGCATTTGAATGCGCGGTCATTCTTTACGGTCGGGAAGTTACGGCCTTGGAGGCGTCGACGGCCCAGAACGGCACCATCGCCTATTTCGATGCGTTGCAGGTTGCGGTGGACAAGCGCGCCGGGCAAGGACTCACCTGGAACGTCCGCTACACGTTCAGCAAAGCAATCAACTCGACCGGCACGCAGTCGTTTGCCAATATCAGCGGGGCCGGCCACACCAGCACGGTCGAAGACATCGTCCGCGATATGAAATCGCTCGAACAGTTCGACACGCCCCAGGCGTTCACGATTGGCTACCGCTACGAATTTCCGTCGGCGCGCGGAGCCCGCGGAATCCTGTCATGGTTTCCAGGCGGATGGAAGTTGTCCGGCACCACGACATTCAAGTCTGGTACGCCCACCCACGAGATGGCGTTCGATACCTTTGGGAAAATCATCAATACCGCCAACCGCGGGCGAGTCATCCAGTTCCTGCTCAGGCTTCAGTTCTGATTCACATGGGCGTCTGTTCGCTTCAGTGGAACTGATGCGGAGGCCAGGATCGTGAAGGCGATTTTCGGAACAAAGGGAGTCCCCATGCGTCACTTCGTGTCGCCCGCAACCGATGCCGCAACGATGGCGAAAACGCTCGCCTCCTATAAGGTGAAACCAGAGGAAGGTTCTTTCCGTCGCGACCGACGCCGCCCGCGCCGCTACTGTGATTGCTGCGGCGGTGGGGCAATATTGGCTTCGTCCGGCCCTGTTTTCAGCGCGGGTTTCATCCACCGCACGGTGCCCCGCAAAGTGTCGGAGCCGCTCCCGGCTCGAGAGAGTGTGATCGTATAGGTTTGGTGTTCCTTTGGAGCTATACGCGGCAACCGCCAGACAGCGGCGTCGGCTTTGGCTTGCTCATCGCGCCGCACTCCTTGATAACCGTTGCCCGTCGTCTTGACCACGGAAGAACCCGGCGGTAGCGCCAGCGAAACCGTGAGGTCCTCCGCGGTGAGCCCTTTGCCTGCAAGCCCTCCGTTCTCGACAGTCAAGGTATAGGTGACACCATCGGCCCCCGGCGTGCCGGCGCTGAGCTGTCCGGTAACGGGCACGCGCAGCCCGAGATCATTCGCGAATCGCCAAACTTCCTGAAGGACCGATTCCGGCAATCTCGTCCTGGAATAATTGCCCATGCGCACGCGAACGGCCGGTGTCGCTTGGAGCAGATTCCAATGCTGCGGCATCGACGTGGTGTGCTCGTAGACCATCTTCTTGAGCCATTCGAAATCCGCACCCACAGCCCCTGCATTCGCACGCGGTCCGTTCAACGTCGGCCCGTGACACTGGGCGCAGCCAACTGTGGCAAGCGCGACCTGCTGTCCTTGCGGGGCTCCGGACGGAACCTCGAACCTCCATGGGCCGGGTTGCGGTAACGCGGGCAGGCTGTTGAAGTACGCCACCAGATTGGCGATCTCCTGATCGCTAAGCTGTTGTTCGGTGAACGCCGGCATGATACCCCAAGGTTTCCGCACCGCCTGCCGGAAATGCGGCACGCTCAACTGACGGCCGGCCAAATCTGGCCCAAAGGCACCTTCACCTTTGACGCCGTGACAATTTTTGCACTGTGTGGCCGCACCTTCCCAGAGAGCTTTGCCCGCCTGGGCATCGCCGGGCACTGGGGCGCGAGTTCCAGTCTGAGTGAGTGTAACCAACAGTAGCGCGACAAGAATCGCGTTCATAACATTTGTCTCCTGTTTTAGGGATAAAGAATTGTGCTTAATTTACCGAGTGATTTCTGGTTCATCAACCAAAATGTGCACAGGCCGAGGGACTCTGGGGCTCAAGCCTGCATGCCAGTAATCGATGTGCTCGCCGTGCGCGGGTCTCGTTGCGGCCAACGGCCGCCATCCACGAGTGCCAGGAAATCACCGACGATGCGATTGAACTCGTCGGGCGCCTCGAGGTTGATAGCATGGCCGCAGTTCGGCATGACGGCGAAAGCGGCCGAGGGGATATTCTGCTTCATCAACACACCCGGCAGCAGACAGGGCCAATCCTCATCTCCGGTCAGGACGAGCGTGGGAACCGTCAAGCGTCTCATCTCGTCGATGAGATCGTAGAGAGAGGGGCGCTCGCGTTGGACGCCAAGCTGCGTATTGGCCGAGCCCACCCCCGAATGCTCGGCCAGCATTCGCTTGAACTCCGCGAAGCCACGCGGGTCCTTGTTCTCGAACTGCACGCGCGTCGGGCCATAGGCGTACTTCTCCGCAAACGCCGGCATGCCTGACGACAGAATGAAATCGGCGATCGTGCGCGCCTCCGCGCGGAAGCGCTCCCTCTGCTGGGGCTCGGCGCCGTAACCGCAGCCGGCCACGCCCAAGGACAACGCCCGGGCGGTATGGCGAAAGCCGAAATGAAGCGCCGCGAAGCCGCCCATCGAAAGGCCGACGATGTGCGCGCGCTCGACGCTTAGATGATCGAGCAACGATCGGATGTCATCGCTGGCGCGTGCCTGGGAATAGGAGACCTGGGTTGCTGGCACATCCGAAGGCGGATAACCTCTGGCGTTGAATGCAACGCAGCGATAGCGTCGGCCGAAATGTCGCATCTGCGCATCCCAGCTGCGATGATCCCCGGCGAATTCGTGGACGAAGACCAACGGCGTACCGGAACCGGTCTCCTCATAGTACAGGCGAATTCCGTCGTCGGTCATGGCAATTGGCATAGCTGAGCCTCCTCGGTCTCTCGGACCGGCAAATGGGGCATGCCGTCAGCCCTATCTTGCCACAATGGTTTGCATCAGCCGAGGCAAGCGGACCGCAGCGGCTTCGGCACGCGCCACTAACCCCAAGGCTAGACGGGCAGCTTTCGGCTGTAATCGATGACGAGCGAGCCCACCAGGTAGAGTATGCCGGACGCCGTGAAGAACATCAGAGCAAGGAAGTAGCTTCCCGTCACCTGGACGATCACGCCGATGATGATCGGCACGAGGATGCCGCCGATATTTCCGGCGAAATTCATGATGCCGCCGAGAACGCCGGCGCGCCCGCGATCGGTCAACGTGGCCGGAATGCTCCAGTAGAGCCCGCCCCAGCGCAAGAAGAACAACGTGCTCGAGAGGAGCGCGACCGCAGCCACGGGACTGCTGACGAAAGCAAGAAAGAAAGTGGACAGGGTCGTCAGCACACTCGATACGCCCAGAACGGTACGCATGACGAGGTTGGGCGAACCGCCGCTCGCCTTCCAATAGTCCGCCAAAAAGCCGCCGGCGATCTCGCCAACGAAGCCGGCGCCAAAAATGATGAACGTGGCGCTGCCAATGGCTGAAAGACTGAGATGGCGAGCCTGCGCAAGGTAGTTGGGAGCCCAGGCAACGAGGCCGTAAAATACCAGATTGAATCCCAGCCAGCCGAGCAGCATGCCCCAGAAGGAGCGAAAGCGCAGAAAGCCGAAGAGGCGGGTACGGTCCGCCGCCGACGTCGCGAGCGCCTGGTCCTCCTTCGCATGCTCGGTTTCGATGTAGAGTGCCTCGGCCTCATTCGTGGACTGTTGCTCCCGGGGGTTGTCACGGATGTACCAGTAGGCGAACAGGCCCGCCGCAATAGTGCCCAACCCGGTGACCACAAAGGCGGTCCGCCAGGAACCGAACACGCCGATCAGCGACGCGATGATCAGTCCGCCAAATGCCGTCCCCAAGGGAGCGCCGCCATCGATGAGGACCGCGCCGCGGCCGCGCTCCCGGGCGGGCAACCACACCGCGTTCAACTTGCCGCTCGCGGGAAAGACCGGCCCCTCGGCCAGCCCGAGCCCCAACCGCGCCAGCAGCAGCGCGCCTCGGCCGGTCGCCAGCGCCGCCAGTGCCTGAAAGGCGCCCCACAGGATCGTTGCGCAGCCAATGATCAATCTCGGCCCGTACCGGTCGGCAAACCAGCCGCTCGGAATTTGCATGAGCGCATAGGTCCAGAAGAACGAGCTGAGGATGATGCCTTGCGCCGCCGCGTCGATCCCGAACTCCTTGCTGATCGCCGGCATGGCGACCGACAAGGAGGCGCGGTCGACATAGTTGATGGCGACGATTAGCAGAATGAGCAGAAATATGCACCATCGGACCGTGGTTTTTCTTGTGAGCTCAAGCGAAGTTGCCACCGCTGCGCCCGTCCCGGAAAATCCACACTTCCCCCATACCACCTTTGCCGATTGCAGAGAGGATCTGGTAACTGCCTAGTTGATCGCCGAAGTCCATCCTTTTAATTGGGCGCGGAAAAAACTCGATGAATGTTATGAAAGTCGGAAGTTGCAGTCAATTTTTCCCGGAAGTTCAGCTGTCGAAATCTCTACACCCCGAAGGAGACCGTGAGCGTCGCGATTCCAGATGATGTTCTTGCGGACTTGAGTCGCGTACGCGAGCGTCTCGGATTTTCCAGTGTCGAAGCACGATCCGCGCCTACATCGGCCAGGGACTTCGCGCCGACCTCGAACGCCTCGATGCCGCTCCGAATCTCGCGGTTCTGATCGAGACACTCCGGAGGCACCGTGTGGATGAAAAGGTGATCGCGGTGGTTATGCAGGGGGCAGAAACCGCATCGCCTCGGACGAAAGCTGCACGCCAGTCAACGAAAGCGCGCCGCGACTCGCATTGAATATGGCTCGTCGAGAAAAAGTGGGGAACGGCGCGTCCACAAGGGCGTAGCCCCGGCTTAATCAAGTTATCCGCGCAATCCGCGGCCTCGGCTTACTTTTCTAGCCACCGGAAACCGCCATCCTCAAACCGCAACACGCCACTCGCGGCCTCTCGTGCAAACTGAGCGTGGTGGGTTACGACGATTTGAGTCATTCCTTCGCTGTCCAGTTCCCGCATGACGCTGAAGACTTCGTCAACCAGACGAGGATCCAGTTGGGACGTGGGTTCGTCGTACAGCATGACTTCAGGTTGCATGGCCAGGCTGCGCGCGATCGCTACGCGTTGCTGTTGACCGCCTGAAAGCTTTGCCGGATAGGTATGAGCCTTCTCGCTCAAACCCACGCGTTCGAGGATTTTTCTTCCAATAGCAGCGGCCTCGGCAGGATTGGTCTTTTTTACTTGAATCGGCGCGAGGGTTACGTTTTCGAGCACGGTCAGATGCGGGAACAGGTTGAAGCTTTGAAAGACCATACCGGTTTTTAAGCGCATCTGCTGCAGCGTGTGCTTCTTTTCGGCAGGCAAGGTGACGGCCTCGCCGGCGTTCCATTCGACGCTGACGTCCCCAATGGATATTCGCCCGCTATCGAACAGCTCGAGAAAATTGATGCAACGAAGTAACGTCGATTTCCCGCAACCGGACGGACCCATGATCACGGTCAACTCGCCGGGCGGAAACTGAAGGGTAAGGTCTTTGAAGAGGGTGTGGCCGGCGAACGATTTCGTCAGCCCTTCGATTTTAACCACCGCTGATGCGCGCTGGCGCTTCTCAACAGCACCTTCTGCTGTCTTTCTTTCGTATTGAAGCCGATGGCGTAAGGGCAAAAAATACTCGCCCGTTTTGCCCGCAGGTTTTCGTCCAGATAATAGCCGCCGACACGGAAATGATAGTCGTCCACGGTTCCGGACAAAGTTCCATCACCATTGTATTGCCACGCGCTGGAGCGTCTTTTGTCATTCGCGACGATGATGATGTAGAGGTTGTCCGGTGCCATATCGTAGATGTCTTGCGTGCTCAAATTTCCCACACCCTTAAGATCGCCCCATCCTGTATGCGAATGAAAATCGCCGATCAACGAAAGGTGCGGCAAATTGGCGAGAAATTTATCAATCCTTCGCGATGCGCGGCCGTTCTTCTCGACGCTGGTGTGACTGCGATTTGCGGTCTGATACGAAATCGCGTGCTCGACAATGTAGATGTTGTTGCTGTCGCGATAGCCCAAAAGAAGCCCAAAACATTCTCGTTTATAGACTTCAATGGCCGAAATCAGAAGAGCCCAAAACGCGTTCGCCGAAATGTATACTTCCATATCCCACCTGACTGCTCCGGATTCTAGCCAATCGTTCGCCAATTGGGAATCGCCTTTTTGGACAAAAATAAGGGCCGCCTCTAAAGTGCGGCCCTGTCTTAAATCTCGGTCTTCGCGCCTAATTTTTTAGCCTTTAGGTTACTTCTTCTTTGTCGCTTTCTTCTTCTTTGCTGGAGCTTTCTTCATCCTTTTTCCCTCCTAATGGGATTTTTCTCTTTCAGTAGCCTCGCAACATATTGAGGCTCACTCGTACTACAGCCGTTAGTATTGTGGCGAAACTTTTACCTGTCAAGCATTAAATTTCGCCTTTTCTTGAGGTTCCAACTTTTTTAGGGATATTGATAGTAGCCTTTGCGATGGCGGGTCTCTAGGCCGGCCCGGGCGAGCCTCACCTGGATGTCCCGGAACTTCGGTGTGGTGCCTGGCACTTCATTGTTGGAGATGTATCCCAGCACATACTGGTTTCGCGCCTGTTCCGCGGCCCTGGCATAGAATTTTTCAATATTCGGCACGGAGTTTGCAAAATAGGCATCTCCGCCGGTGGTCTTTGCGTAATCGTCGAGGATGGAGAACTTACGAGTGAAGAAGGTCTGTTCCAGTCCGATGGCGTATACCTGAATCCCCGTATCCAGCAGTCTTCGCACTGTTTCATCAAAAGAATGATCGCTTCCGGTGGTACTTCCATCCGTAATAACGAGTACAATTTTGCGCCGCTCGCGATCGCGTTTGGCGAGATCCGATGCCGCAGCGAAAATTGCATCGTTGAGAACTTTAGTTTTCTTTGGCGGCGAAGTCACGATGACGCCGATCTGTCCTGGCGGAATAACGGGGGCGCCGTTAATCACGGGGCCTGGTGTTGAAAAAGGACCGCGAGACGAAGTTGGATAAGTATCCGTGTCGGGTTGGACCTCACGCAACGTCTTCATCGCAGTTTCGACAACCGCGCTGTCCCTGGAAAAGTCGAGGACCTTGGCGACGAACTTGTCGAAACGGTAAACCGCGACTTCATCGAAATCGCTAAACGCGCCGGCGAGCGTCGGAAACGTCTGCTGAACTTTGGAGAGAGATCCTGGAGTGAGGCCCGTGTCGACGAGAACGGCGGCGGATAAGCGAACAGGATCGGTTGTGAAATTGGTGATCGTTTGTTTCCGTCCGTCCTCGTATACGACGAAATCGTCGCGAGTCAGGTCCGTGATCAAGCGATCGCCCGAGCCCTTGACAGTGACCGGAACAACGACGAGATCCACTCTCGTCCGGATCTGAAAATCTTGCGCGTACCCGCTGAGGACTAACAGCAAGAGGGTCAGAACTGAAAGCTTAATCGTCTTCCGTGCTCTTGGGTGCATAGTAGCCCTTTCTTGCTTTGACCACATAACTCGAGTTTCTTGGGATGATTCGTATCTGGCGGAACTTTCCGTCCCTCGCTGTATTTGTCGACACGTAGCCCAGGCTGTACTGACTTCGCAGTTCCTGCGCGATCTGATCGAATATCTTTTTGAAGCTGTTCTTGTTGTCCACGAAGAACGTTGCTCCACCTGTCTCCTCGGAAAATTTTCGCAGTGTGCCCGGATCGCCACTCCGGCCCAGTCCGCTGAAGATGCTGCCGCCGCGGTTTGAAATCGAATAAATGAC
>Ga0066710_100002009_pt1 | contig 15949 bp, 11 predicted proteins | sample GraSoiAngelo_159_FD_79666 | JGI IMG/M metagenome (GOLD analysis project Ga0066710, IMG submission 79666) | Grasslands soil microbial communities from the Angelo Coastal Reserve, California, USA - 14_1009_16_40cm | ecosystem: Environmental > Terrestrial > Soil > Grasslands | place: USA...
AAGCCATTAAATGGTCGGACGGCCGCGTTTCCTTCTCCAGCCAATCAAAACTCTCTAGCATATCCCGATTCCTACTTTCAAATTGTTGCACTGCCTGCCTGACGTTACTAATAAGCTGATAGGTGTGAAGGCCAAATATAACTAAGCAAGCTCCACCTAGAGCCACCGGAAGCAAAGCCAGCCCAAGAGATCTCCCTTTCCTAAAGGCTAAATTAGGTCTGTCTTGGTTTCGTAAACGTTCGGTGATATGAAAAACTTCAACGAAGATAAAGAAATCCAAAAAAGGAAGGAGAGGCAAAAGCAAGCGCTCATGAGCCGGATAGGGCCAAAACCCAAGAACGGAGAGATAAGTCAGCACATAGAAGAGCACGACCCGACTTGTTTTTGATCGAAAAGAGCGCAGAATCCCAATCAACAACAGTGCAAGGACGGGAAGTCCAGTCCATGCCGTCAAAATCGTGATTAAGTGGAGATCCGTTTGAAATGGATAGACCAGTAATTTGGGGATCCCGATGAAAAGGTACAGGGCATTCTTTACAAGAAAAGCGCTCAGACCGCCCGCCTCGGCCAGTTGCCTGAAGTCAGATAAGTAATTAGTGTAAAAGGTATACTCTGGGAAGCGGCTCGCTTCATTGTGCGTACGAGTCCAGTAGAGCCAAGGGGAAAGAAATATCAATGTCAGTGCCAGCAACCAGAAAATGCGTCGCCATTTTCTTCTTATCAGGTAATCACAGGTCACAGCGGCGATCAGAGCGATCCCAATAGTACGAACGTAAAACGAAAAGGCCAGGCAAACGGAAAAGAGGACTAGAAATAGAATACTCTCCGCTCTGTGATCCAATTCAACGACAACCCAAAGTGCTAGACAGGAAAAGAAGAGATAGGCTGATTCCGACAGAATGGCGGTGGAGCTGGCAATGAGAGCGGGATGCACGGCACAAAGTCCAATGATCAAGACGGCCCGCTTTTTGTTTCCTTCCAGCAATCTTGGCATGAGGAGGGCTAACACCCCTAAGAAAGCGGCCGCGAAAACGATGCTGACCCAGCGCAGCAGGCTCACGTTAGCTGGAAAATCTGGAGAGACTCGCCAAATCCAAGAAAGCAGCCACGGATATAGAACCGGATACTTTGTGTGATCAGGATCGCCGGGTAACGAAATTAGTTTATACTCGCCGGTAGTTGCCAGTGACTTGGCAAGCGTTACATAGACAGCTTCATCGGAGATTGGTTCTAGCCCTGAGGGATTTAGCAAAAAGAAACAAACAATCGCATGAAGAAGAATGAAGGCACCAATGAAAACGGGATAATTTGATTTGGTTTCGACTGCGATTCCCTTCCCAAGAACCAACGGATTTTCCACGGATATTGGATTCATGCCGGTAATCAACGATCCATCAAAATGTTCACTGATAGCATTTGCTCTGGTTCAACGAGTGAACCCGATTGCGTGGCTACTCGATCAAGGCAAAAGCCCTTGGCTGTAAGAGCGGTGACAATCACGAATGCCGCAGTGATATGTCGATCTCCAGCCCAGATAGCAATGGAAAATTCACTGAGAATTCCAGATTAATATTCTTCGAATCCTCAAGCTACATATCAGGATCTCCCCTAGTAATGGGCTCATGAGTAAAAGAACGACTGGCGGGCTGATCCCTTGAGAGAGGTTATGACTCCACCAAAAATCAAATCCCGGAGTCGCTTCAGTCCCTTCTGGTGCAGGATGGTGTTTCGATAGTAGCTGGATTTCAGAAAGTCGTAGCGCCTGGCCAATTTCCTGGACACGGTCTAGTAGCGGCGAGTAGCGCAAATCGAAATAAAGCGTCAAGGGATAGGCATGAGTATCAACATCGTGAATCACTTTGCGCTCAAGAAGTTTAGAATAGTGCAGGTTCATGTCGATCATGACCGCACTTAACTGTATCAAGAAGCTAATAGCGATAAGCGTCTTCATCAGGAGTGAAATATAGTTCTGCCTTTTACAATCCTCTTCTAAAAGTACGCCCAGAGAGAGCATCCAAAACGGTAGCAGGAAGGTCAGCAAGCGAGGACCCCAGGCAATGTCGCCGTGCCAGAAAGAATACTTGGCAAAAAAAATCAAATAGAAAATCGATGTAGAGAAACAGACAACTGCGACTTCTTTTCGCCAGAGCAAGAAGCGCTTTAGGCCAGCAACAGAAATAAACAGGATGAGGCAATATATCAACACGCCCTTCCCAGGACTGATTAGTTCTCCCATAAGACCTACCCGCAACGGATTGCCAATATTCGCAATCCCCTTTTGCCTTGCCCAGAACGAGTAGCCAGTCTCTAAGATGGAGCCAAATCTAAAAGCGTTATGCCATAAAATGAAAGCCAGGAATGGCAGAAGGCCAGCCAAAAAGACGGCTCCGCTCCGCAAGAAGCTTTGAACTCTGCTGAGAGGAGGCTCGGTCCCCTGCCGGGTCAATAAAATGAATGCTGATAATGGAATCAACCAGAAGACTGAGGTCACCCGTGTAAGGACAGCAAAGCCCAGGCAGGCTCCTGCAAGTAAGAGTCTCCGCCGCCTTCCGTCCTGTACGAACCGATAAACTAAATACACACTCAAAAGAGAAAATAAGGTCTCTGTGCTGTGATCGAAAGGACTCTTCGATTCTGGCCAAATCTGGGTACACAGTCCCGCCAGCAAAGACAGTCTCAACGCTGTTTTCAAGGAATAGCCCAGTCTCAAGCAGAAAAAGAAAAGTACCAAACACACCAGAGATGCAACGAGAGGACCCAAGAGAGTTACAAAGAATTTTGGATTTCCCAACCATTTACCCACTAGGAAAAAAGGAATCGCAAGCAAGGACTGGCCCAGACCATATTTTGTATAGTAATGACCATCACAGCCCTTTATCCCCCATCGGGCACCAATGTCGGAAGGAAGATCCAGAGCGCCTCTCTCTATCAGACTTTGAGTTACAGCGTAGCGAAGCATGCCGTCATCGGTCACGTCTACCGAATTGCCTGATGAAGTCAATGTGTAGATTGAGACGAGGAGAATAAATACATTAAGCGCGAGCTTCCGGGCCACGGCGGGCTGTCTGTCGTTCTCACGGGCTAGACCTTTATTCATGCAATGCGATTATCGAACCTTCTTAATTGATGCATCAGAATTCCGCTTAGCACTAGCAGGGCCCACACGCTCAATTGTATCGGCACTATAGCTGAAACGATAAATGTCGCGACAAGGACTGGATAACCTACCAGGAAAAGCGCAATCAGCAGCATCCGACTCTCGGATGGAGGTAATACTTCCCTGAGGGTGAATTGATAAATCAACAGACCTGGCAACAGCAACAAGGAGAGATCATGAAAATTCAAATGGGGGCTCACTAGCAGACTGATGACGATGAGCAATGCGAATCTTAGATCAAAAATCGGCTGAGAAACATCCCACTTCCCTTTCCAAGACCGGATCGTCAACCCCACCAGCAAAAGGCTGCTGATTACAGTCGCAGCTATCGCGAAGTTGGCATGGCTATCGTACCAAAGCGCAAAAAACTGTCCGCGCAAAGAGTGCATTTGTGATGGGTATATACCATAACGATTGACCCAGCCAGTCATCTCGATCAAGAGTTCAAAATACTTCCTCAAACCTGAGGGACCTACAAGAGCTAAAGAAACCCCCAAAGCACCAATAGCGCCTATAAGAAACCCGCCGAAAACCTTCCATCGCCGTTTGACTAACATCAAAAGGAGAATGGGCCAGAGTATTTGAAACTTTTGCAAGGCTAATGAAAGCCAGAGGCCTCCCGCAATCTCGCGAGATTCTTTTAAACTAACGAATGCGAGAACCAAGTACAGAAAGACGAGAGCCGTATCCTGGCCCTGAAGAAGAGTTGCAAACAATGGCAGGAATGCAAGACTCAGAACAGAAATCAGACCGGCGTTCGTTTTGCTTTGCAAACCACTCGATTTAATCAAGACGACCAACCCAAGGCCAAAGCAAGCCAGGCTGAATACATTCCAAAGTAAAAAAGCTTTTAAGTAAGAGAGACTGACAAAAGGCAAGAAATATATAACTTCAAAAGGAGGATGATTGTAAGGAAGGAGCCCGTCAGGAAATTGAACCGCGGATTGAAGGGAATTGAGAATGTCCCGTTGATACCGCATTTGTAAATCCAGATCATATAAGCGAGGACCCTGCCTTTCTTTAACCAATCGAGCCCCTGTGTAATAGATAATGAAGTCACTGTCGCCTTGGAGGAACCTATACTGAGGACTCAAGGCCAAGATTAGATACGCCACAATCAAGGTCGGAATGAAAACTCCCATCCATCGCCAATTCGAAGACTTCTTGGCGGAGACGATTGAAGGATAAGCATGATTGTTAAGCATCAATCATTGGCCGAGCATCCTGCCGGTGATCTACCCAAGACCAGTTTTTCCAATTTCCAGGCTTTTTCGTCGAAAAGGAAAAATGATCTGCCTCGGAAGCAACGCATCAGTTTCTGGTTCTCGCCGCCTAAATCCAGGACAAAAATATTTCTGCTTGCTTGGAGATTAGGCTCATTATTGATGAGATCAAAATGATAGTTATGTTTAGGCTGATACCTCACAAAGATGACTTTCGGTTCTGGTCCTGCGTTGTTCACCAGGTCTCTAAATGCTGAGTGATACCTGGTAAAGTCGCGCTTCAGATTAAATTCACCCAGCATCTTGAAAGAAAAGACATAGATAGCACCACTAAGCAAATGCCAAACGAGGAAGGAGCGTATCAAATTTCCGTCGGTCTTTTTTAGCAATTTTAGCAGTGCATATGTCCCCCTGACAATAAAGTAAATGATGAATGGAATTGCCTCGAACTGATAACGGGGGAGTCCTCCATAATAGAAGAAATGAGCTAAGAAAAGAAATATCACTGACCAAAGCATCAGCTTTTCATAGATAGCCATGGGAAGGGAGAAGGCCAAGGGGAGGAACAGAACCAGCCCGATTGAATCGTCAGACGCACGAAGAGTATCAGGAAGTCGTTCGACCAAGAGTTGCCAGATGGCCCCTCCAAATGTGTAGTCCCTCTTAAGTCTTTGCACATAGTCCTGATAAAAATCAGCCTTCCTTGGCGAGAGTTGCTCCAGTCTGGAATTTTCAGTTAAGCCAAATCCGAAATTGTCGGCAGGCATGTATCTTTGCGTATATTCAGTCCACGGAAACTTGAGTGGGCTCCCCATCAGAATTGTGTTGTACCCAAAGAAAATAATGAGAAACGGGAAGCAGGCAAGGGACATTAAAGAAATTATTTTTAGCCCATGCTTTTTTCCTTCCCGAGCTTTCCGGATAGCCAAAAAGAAAAAGTAAAAGATGAAAGGACTGGCAACTGCAAACGCCGTCAAAGGGCGCGTGATAAATGCAATGCCGATAGCAATCCCAGCAATCACGGGGTATCCAAGAGATCTGCGTTCAAACGAATTTCTTAACGAGTATGCAAACAACAGCAAAAAGAATAGCGTGGTGCTGTGGGACAAATAGGAGGTAGCCATTTGGATCTGCAGAGGAGAGATGGCAAGCAGACCCGTGCTAATCAGAGCAAAATCCTGGTCCTTGATTTCTTTCACCCAGAAGTAAAGGACCATGAGCGATCCCATGCTCAGCAAAAGAGGCATCAACATTGGGACACCCAAGAGTAAACCTGGAACCAGGATTAGCGCGTGGCCGGGTGGATACTTTGAAGCATAAATCTTCTCGGTCAGTATGTGAAACGCGTCAAAGAATTCGGGGTGAACTGGGGGAGGGTAATATAGTTTTCCATTCGCAAATGTCTCGGCCTGGAAAATGTATGCATACTCGTCGTGCATATTAGGCGTGAACCCTCGCTCGGCAAAATATCCGATTGCCCAGTACATAACAAAGGCAAATATCCAAATGGCCAACGCCCAATGTCCTTTTGAAGGCAGAGGGTCTATGATCGAACCTATTGGTCTATTTTTTGGAAGAGACTTGCTCCTGAAAAGGAAGGCAGGAACCAGAAAATAGATGGAAACAACTAAGAAAACCCAAGTGCGCAGCTCAAATTTGTAAATCCAAACAACTAAAAAAATTAATAACAAACCGAATAGAAGAGATCTTAGATGCCTAAACAAATTCACTAGTCCTCAACTTCTGCTAAACAGCAAATCTGTAATCCCGCCACATTCAAATTGAAATAAAAGAGCGCGCACAACGTTTTTGAGATCAGTTTTTCAAGCGGACCGTACTTCTTTTCTCCAAATCGATCCAGACAGGCACCAGGTTTGAAATTTATCAAGTATTTATAAAGTGTATGAAACGGAAATCCCCACTCTCTAATCATCAAAACTTTGAAGCCATTTACTTGCAGAAAACTCCGAATATCGCCAGCGCTAAAATGGCGCACGTGGCCCATCCGCTGATCAATCGGAAAGACCCGACCGGTAGGGACAGTGACAATCAGGTATTGGCTGCACATTCTGCGCAAATTCCGCAAGGCCGCTTCAAGATCCTCAATATGTTCCAAGACCTCCGAGCAAACCACTAGATCGAACTGCTCGTCCAAGGCTGTTCTAGAAATATCGACCGCATGAAATCGAAGGTCGGCGAATCTTCTTCCGTTTTCGCTGATAACGAATTCGGATAAATCAATACCTACTGAATCCAGGGGGCCCAGTTTCCTAAAATCATTCAGCAATGCAGCGTGACCACAGCCGACGTCCAAGAGGCTTCGGAACTTAAGCCGTTTCGCTACCTCCAATATCATTCGCCGACGGTGGAACGGGGCTGGAGAAAAATCAATCATGTCAGTCCAAGTCTTCCATCCCGTGTCGTAGTTAACACAGCTCATTGTTTTACTCCCCAACCACTCCAACTGTTGGCGTTGCGCTGGAAGATGGAAACTTGAGATAACCTTGCCTCCGAAAACCAACTCACAAATTCTTCTCGGCGATAATAATGGGAGATAGAGGGAATAACCTTATCGAAGACAGTTCCCCAAAAAGGACGAAAGCCCAATTTGAAAAAATAGAGAAAATACTCATGGAAAGGAAGACCCCGGAGTTTAAACTTTTCCAGCGGGCAATAGATCAGAACGATGACAATCCAGAGTATGGAAGCAATGATTGCGGATAACCCTTTGTTCAGCCAGAGGGGAAAGCGACAAGTGATCTTCCGAATTGGATCCAGGAACTCGATATAGATCTCGTTTCCTTCGTATCCATAAACCCAGGCAAATATCTTCCCATTGCTTTTGAGGTACTCGACCAGGTTGTAGAATCCTTGTTCTGGCTGAGCCAGGTGATGCAAGACGCCAATGGAATAGATAAAATCAAAACATCGTTTTAAAGGGAGGTGAAGAAGGTCAGCCTGCACCACATGAACATTCTCTAAGTGCATTGTGTTCTTGTATGCGCGCTCAACACTGCCGGAGGCTAAATCAACTCCGATGGCATCCTTAGCACCGTACTTACCCGTGAAATAAAGAAATTTACCCATGCCACAGCCCGCATCAAGCACGACCCGGGACGCAAACCCTTCTGGAAGAATTTCTCCTAGATAACTTCGAAATTCTATCTCATTTTTTTCCGAGATGGAGGATAACCAAGACCATTCATAGCCAAAATTATTTACGTTAAGCTTTACTTTCTCTGAAAGCTCAATAGGAACAAATCTTGGGATGCCTTCACTTATTTCGTAGTCGCGACGACAACGGTCACAACTCAGAGAGCCGCTTTCAATCTCCAAATCCAGTTCCTTTAGAGGATTAAGAGTCAAGTTGGCTTGACAACGAGGGCAACAGAGATACTCTAGAAGCCTTCTTTTCATTGGCGTAGTCTGTAGATCAAGCCTGAAAAGCCGCTCAGGAACTGTATTTTTCGTGCCATCGTACCAGGTTCATTAATCCCCAGAGTTTATAGTCATGATTCCGCCTGCCGGAAAAATGTTCCTGTTTCAATTTGTCAATAAAATGCCAGTTGAGAAAACCGACCGTTTTGATGCTCTCCTGATTCAGAACTTCGTTAACAAGGTCTTTCAAATCCTCACGAAACCACTCTCCAAGCGGCAGATTGAATCCTGATTTCTTCCTTTTAAGTATCTCAGCGGGAAGCTTGCCAGCCATTGTTTTCCTCAACAGGTACTTGGTATCGAGCCCCTTGATTTTCAGAGAAACCGGAACCTTGGCCATTGTCTCAACCAATTCATAATCCAAGAAAGGGGATCGGCTTTCCAAAGAATTCGCCATTGTCATGTTGTCCACTTTACTTAGAATGCTCCCCACGAGAAACACTTTTATGTCTGCGTAAAAGCACCTTTCTAGGTCGTTGGTCACCTTAGCAACTTTGTGGTAGGAGGAATATGTCTCAGAAGAATCCTTCAATTCAAAAAAAGGACGGTAATCTTGTGAAATGACCTGCTGTTTCTGATCATCATCAAAGATAATCCTCCACCAATAATGTGCCTTGGCAGGAGAATACTCTGCCCCTTCTACAAATCGCTTCAGCCTGAATTCAAGACTCAATTTTTTGTTTGAGCTAGGAAGTAATCCCACCAGTTTATTGACTAGGGGCGTGCGAATAAGACTTGGCAACTTGCGGTAATAATGCGCCAAAAGGTCTGCCTGATAAGTGGGGTAGCCTCCAAAAGTCTCATCACCACCATCGCCTGTAAGAACTACTTTTACATGTTGTCGGGCGAGCTTCGAAACGAGATAGACTGCCAGGTTTGAATTATCCGCGCTAAGATTGTCAGAGTGCTTAATCAAATTGTCGAAGTGGTGTCGCAAATCAGCAGAATTGCAATTCACTTCAAAATGAGTCGTACCGAGTTTCTTTGCCATTAGTTTGGCAAACTCAGACTCGTCATAACTAGCTTCAGAAAAGGACACGTTGAATGTTTTCAATGGACCGGGCAAAAACTCTCTCATTAGATACACAACAGAACTAGAGTCCAGCCCCCCGCTCAAGAATGCGCCCAGGGGAACATCAGCAATCAAGCGCTTTTTGACGCAGTCCTTTAACTTGCTCTGAATCATTTCCACATACTCGCCTTGCGACCGGTCTTCCTGATCCTCGAACTGAACGTCCCAATAGCAAGTGACTGAAGAATGCTCATCGTGGTGGACCAGATAATGTCCTGGAAGCAGGGCCTTAATTTTATGAAAAGGGGTCAAAGGAGGAGGGATGTAATTCATCGAAAGGAAATCACTGATGCCTTGCCAGTCAAGCTGGCGGTCAATCCCCGGAAATTTCAAAATGGCCTTGATTTCCGAAGCGAAGACAAGCCGACTTGAGTCCAGATAATAAAATAAGGGCTTGACGCCTAATCGGTCACGAACAAGCAACAATTTCTTTTCGCAATCGTCCCATAAGGCGAACGCAAACATACCATTGAATCGATTAACGCAGTTTACTCCCCATTGCTGGTAAGAATGGAGAATTACTTCTGTATCCGTTCTTGACCGAAACCGATGCCCCAACTGTTCCAGTTCTTTTCGCACCTCTTGAAAATTGTAAATTTCGCCGTTGTAAACAATCCATACGTCACCCGATTTGTTACTCATGGGCTGGTGTCCCAGGGGAGACAAATCGATAATACTGAGTCTTGAGTGTCCCAGTCCCACACACGAATTCGCGTAGACACCGTTATCATCAGGCCCTCGATGAGGAACCTGATCGCGCATGGCTACAATAACTTTCTCGTTGACATGACCTCCATCTAAACTCAGCACTCCGACTATGCCACACATATGATTACAACTTAGTTCGCTTTAGTATGAGGTCCGCCAGCAGCCCCAAGAAACCAATTTGAATGGCTGTCAGAATGACTATGGCAGAACCTACACCAAAATAATTCTGATGAAAAAAATCGATTAGGGCTTTTGATAAGCCGACGACAAGCAATGCCAGACTGGCTGGCAGGAAGAAATTCAACGGCTTAAAGTAGACAATCAATCTTACTATTAAGCTCACAAACCCCAAGAAGTCTCGCAAAGGTTTTATGCTGGATTGACCTCTGCGTTGATAATAGTTGATGGGGACGTATTTCACCTGGTAACCGTTCGTCAAGGCCGCTATCGTAATAGTGGTCGTAAACGAGAACCCGTCTGGAAGAAGATCATAGAATCGCTCAACCAGCTCTCTTTTAAAAACCCGAAGTCCCGAATTAAGATCTGGAATTCTGGATTCGCTCAAATAGTTTGCCAATTGCCCTAGAAACCACTTAGCCGGCTTTCTGAGGAAAGGGATCTTGACATGATCTCCAGTCCTTGAGCCAACCACCATAGCGTAATCATATCCGTCGTCATTTATATGTTTCGACAAAATGGGAATGTCACTGGCAGGATAGGTGCCATCAGCATCAGTGATGGCGATAAGATCATAATTAGCTTTAGCGATTCCCGACTTCAGTGCAGCCCCATACCCCTTGTTTTGGTCGTGTCTTACGATTTTCACACCCTTCGATCTGACAATTTCTAAAGTTTTGTCTGTAGATCCGTCGTCTACAACAATGATTTCGTGCGCAATTTCATATGCCCTCATTGCTGTTTCGATGGTACCTATTACGTCCGCTATCGATTCTTCTTCATTGAAGGTCGGGACTATGATGGAAATGTTCACTTTTTTGCCCGCGAGTATGAATGAAGACTCAGTTAAGAATTCTTGCTTCTAGAGGAGATTCTCATCTTCTAATCACGGACGACGAAAATTATTGCCCTTCACGGGAGGGAGGCGTGAAAAAATTGGGAGGGCGGGTCTCCTGGCGAGCCATCGCCGCAGCAAATCCTTGCCTCATGAGGCTCGGCGGGAGCCTCGCCCTCCCGATCTCCCCCGGGTTTTGAATCAGGGTGCAGGCTGGGTTGTCCCCCAACCGGCTGGGCCCACCCCGAAGGCTACACCTTCTCCCCCTCCAATCCCAAGAGAGGCTTTTCACCGGAGTTTCCCATACCGTCAACGGGGCCGCCACGGAGCATGAAAATATTCTCCCTTTTGAAGGGGGACATCGCTCTCGGAGAGCGAGTGGGGGATGTCAACCGGCCGGAACAGGGACACCCCCAGGGTGGCTTCGTCACCACTACCCCCTCAAGGGCGGATTTTCCTGGGAGTTTCTGTACACGGGTCATCATAGGGCTAAACCCTCTTTAGGCATAGCCGCTTCTTCCAACCAGTTCAGATTTAACTTGCACTTCCATGGTTCTTGAAGAAACTCGCTTGAGCTCCAGTTGGTAAACTTTTATCGCGATCAATGCCACGAACAATCCTCCCAGGAGATCAACCAAATAGTGCCATTGCAGGAAGATGATGGAGAAAAGCATCAGGAAGTCATAGGCCGCCAACGCCCAAAACACTCTTTTCATGAATCTCAAAAACCAGAGCACTATTAACGGCTGTGCAAGGTGCATACAAGGAAAGGCAATATAGAAATCTAATCCAATTGAACTTTTTGTTCCCGTTTGCCAGAGCAATTCCAGTTTTTGGACTAGTTCCGCCTGAATATGAGTCGTTACCAGATGTGGGGGCAAGCCAGCCGAGACCGGCCTGGAGAGGAAGAAAGGTCCCAGGCTCGGAAAAAAGAAATAAATCAGCGTAGCCAACTGATAGGCAATGGCTATCGTTCCGACAAACCGCAGGGCGTGCTTTGTCCCCTTTTGAACTGTTAGCAAAATGATCGCGGCGCCAATTTGTGGAAACATGAAAAAATATATCTTCTCGAGAAACAGAAAGACCAGTGGAGATGCCTTGAACGCTAGTTGCTGTGAAAGTTCAGTCACACTCCAACCGGACAGGAACAACTTGTCTAAGGAATTGAAAAACGAATCATAAGCAGCAAAGTATCGAGCTGAACCTATTAGAACATTGTAAGAGGCAATGAGAATAAAGCCCGCAGAAAAATAAAAGGCCGGAATGAGAGCGGTCAGGGCGTCTTTGATCCAATCTTTGGTTTTACTACGCAGGTGAACTACAAAAACTACAACCGCCAGAATATCTGAAGAAATGATGAGGGTGTTCCAAAAGCCCATCAGCCAGGTCGATTCAAGCACTAAGACCGTCAAGAAAATCAATCTTACCTTCTTTCCAGCGAGTGGCTTGAAAGCCACCCAAAAGGACTTGCGTACCCCGTTTTCTATTAAATGAAAAAGGGCTGCAGCAAAGAGGGAATAAAGAGCAACTCCAAGCCAAAAGGGAATGAAAAAATCGGTCCATTCGTAGTTCAACGCTAAGCCACGCCACCTGAACAAGACCGGCAACATGACATAGAGGATCACGGTGGTTTTATAGTCTAAAGGCAGAGCTGAAACTCTTTTCATGAACATGAAAATCGGCAAGGAGACTGGCATCATCGAGAACTATATCTCTCGGCTTACGTTACTAAGGTATATACACCCTGTGGAGGTTTTTCCACTTCCAACTTTCTCACCGTCAAATAGACAAAGGAAGCAAAAAGCATCAGCAGGTACAGGACGTTAATTGGTATGCGGAATCGCCCAAATTCAATGAAAGCGAACATCAGGGCTGGATTGGCAAGAATTAATAGCAGAAAAATTCCAGTGCGCAATGTCTTGCTTCCGTTTTGTGCTATGGACAGGAGAATGAATAAGGGAAGAACGAGAATTGATTGGTCATGCGAATAGAGGTAATGACCGACTAATAAGCCGGCTATAACCAACAACGAAGACTGCAAATCAAATTTTCGGTCGGAGGCATCCCATGGTCCTTTCCACGCCTTAAGAGTGATTGCCAAGACAAACACTCCGAGGATCAAAGAGAGCCACGTTACCATTGGGGGGTTTCCCCCAAGCAGAAGGGTCAACATTCCTCTGAGATTCCGCATTTGCAGAGGATTGAAATTATATCTGCCAGTCCAGCTGGCCATTTGGGATACCAACTTTACATAATCCACAATTCCTGTGAACCCCACCGTTGCATAGGAAAGGACCAACAAGCCAAGACTCGAATAGATTGATCCTCTGATTACTCTCCACCTCTTCTTAACCAGTAGGACGCCATATATAATCAAGACCAGGTGAAACTTGAAGAGAGCGCATGCCAGAACAATTCCGGCCTGGGTGTCCCGCTTTTGCTTTAATAACGTGAACGCCCAAGCTATAAAGAAGAGTAACATGAGGGAATCTTGCCCTTGAACCAGAGAAATGAATACGGGGAAGAAGCAGAATGTTGCCAGGAAGATCTGGGTAGACCACGGCCGCAATGCCTGGTAATGCGGGAGCTTTAAAAGAAATGAAATGCTCAATAACCCAAGAGCAGACATAAAAACGGACCAGGCACTGTAAGCCAGCGGGAAAGACAGATAACTAAATGGCAGAAATACAAGGGCCTGAAATGGAGGGTGAACGTAAGCCAAAACACCACCCTCAAAAACCTGTCCCTTCAGCAGCGATTGCTGGATTTGTGATTGGAGTTTAAGGTTGTATAATTCCCCGCCTTTCCCCGCAATCAGTATTTTCCCAGCCGTATAACAGCTAATAAAATCCACTCGACCAGAAGCAACTCTTTCATACAGTTTCAACCAAACTACTGCATATAAAACTAAAGTGGCAACCAGGCCCGTGCTAATGACCAGGGCAACCGTGGGGCTTCCTTTCTTTCTCATGCAACGTGGATCATGTTTCTAAATGAAGCTCAATTGAGGATTATTTAAGAGAAACCCAAAGGGCTATCCTATTTGCTTCTTCAGAACAGACATTACTCCTAAAAGAAGAACAGCTCGTTCCGATCAACGTAATAATTCTTCAGAGTACAACTCTCTGCGTCTCCGCGGGGACTTTTTGTGCCCTTTCTCGGATCGCTTCCACTCTTTGCTTTTTTCTAATTTCTGGAAGACTGTCTGCTAACTGAGTCCCGCCACCGTTATTGCCATGGAGCCGCGTCAGGACTCCGAGAGCATTGTGCTGGGTACGGTTGGGTTTTCGAACAGAAAATTAATGATATGGGCTATGAAATGCCGTTGCAACGCCAGCTCATTGAATAATCGGTTGCTCATGAATTTTTCAACGACTTTAATAGCAAACACAACGTCTTCTAGGGTAACCTGGGCTCTTCCATTAGAAGCGGCATAGGCACGGCTGAACCATTTCACCAGCGAAAAATTGGCGGCGATGATAGCCAACCGTTTGCTGATAGGCATTCTTCCAGTGCTTACCAGGGTTCTGACAAGATAACGCAAGTAACGGTCAACCACCTTGCGAAAGGTTTCTAACTGCGCATAGAAACCAACATCTTTCATCTTCCTGTAATTCACCCGAAATTTGAAAACCTCAAAAGATTTCTCCCCGATGCTCTTCCATTGCTTTAGGATATTCATAACCATGTTGCCAGAACTCACACGCTTCTCATTTATCCTTCGTGCATAGGACGCTTCCACACATTGGATCAGGATTGCCAAATATAATTCTCTCTTGGAGTGATTGGGAGAAGGGGCTTTAATCTTCGACAGAATCTTTTCCAATTCTCCCGCCTGGATACTGGTAAGTGCTTCTTTCACCGCCTCGCCCTTTGAAGTCGTCCGGCCGGAGAGACGCAAGCTCAGGTCCTTGACGATCTGATCGAGACAAAGAATTTTCTCCTCGTAGGAAAGATCAAACCCCAACACTTTCAGAAAGGAGTCTTCCATCTCTGCGTAACCCTGCCAGTCGAGGCTAGTCTTCGAGTCGAGAGGAAAGACAGGGGCAATGGTTAGAACATATTCGCGGGGAAGCCGGCGTTCCACCTCTTCAGTTGTGACTGGGTCATCCAGATTCTGGATGACTTCGGGACAAGAAGGATCCAGCAAAACTTCCAGTCCACGAGGCGTTTGGTAATAGATGTAAGGATATTGTTGGCAACCGAGAGGTTTGGCATCGTATCCTTCGACAGCATGAATCGAACAGAGTTTACGTTCATTAATAAAACTGCAGGTTCCGTTCTGACGCTGGATAATCTCGTCTTGACCAATAATCTTAAAGAGGGGTTGATGCTTGCGAGCTTCGAGGGCACGTGCCATCTCTTGAACCCAATCTTTCCGGAGCAGGGCATCCTTTCTCTGTTTGTCAATGCTGATATCCCAAAAACCACAACAGAAGCCACAGTCCGGAACGCATTGAAAGCGGCTGCCTGGTTCGATAAGGATTTCCGTGGACATGGTGTTTTCTCTCAAGCTCAATGTTCACCGCGGCAGGCCACAAAGTCCCCGCTTACCGTGGTCTCCAGTTGAAACCGGGCAGTGGAAGATTTGATGTAAAGTGAACCTCCAGCAGCAGCTTCTTCAAATGCCAAGGATATTCAACGATCGGAAAGTCATCGCGAATGCTGAGCTTGGAACCGGCCAGGGCTAAATGGCATGGCTTAATGTAGGTATTCCATTGGTCTCTTCCGACCATCTCGCGAAACTGCCGAACTTCCTCCCATAGCTCTCCTTCTTGAGAAATGAGTGTCTCAAGGCGATCTTGGAATGAATCCAGGCTCGAGTTTGACACCACCAGACTATAGCCCTGATGAAAAACCAACATACAGGGAAAGACTTCAGCTGCCGTTTGTCGCACAGCAAGAGCTTGTTCAGGAGTGCCGTTCGCATAGACACAGAACACACCGTCCGCGTTCAATCTCTTAGAAACGAGCTGAAAATATTCCTTGGAAAGTAGCAGACTTGCACCAGCCTGTCTTAGGTACAAAGGCTGCTGTGTAATCAAGTCGTACTTCTTATCATTGAGTGCCAGCCCACTCCGTCCATCTTGCCAGATAATTCGAATCTTGGGACTCTCCGCGACATGCAACGTTCCTTCCGGATATCGCGTCAAGACTCCCTTCAGAGTCTGGTTGATATCATAAACATCAACATTCCTAATGGATTCATATTTCGCAAGAGTGGCCACAGTTATTCCGCTTCCGAGACCTACTACCAAGGCTTCACGTATCACTCTGGTTGGATGAGCCAGTATCGGATCTACCGCCAATTCCCAATTATAAGTTCAAATATGGTCATT
>Ga0066710_100002012_pt1 | contig 15945 bp, 13 predicted proteins | sample GraSoiAngelo_159_FD_79666 | JGI IMG/M metagenome (GOLD analysis project Ga0066710, IMG submission 79666) | Grasslands soil microbial communities from the Angelo Coastal Reserve, California, USA - 14_1009_16_40cm | ecosystem: Environmental > Terrestrial > Soil > Grasslands | place: USA...
AGCCAGTTGGAAAAAAGAGTTGAATTTTGCATGAGCGTAAGAGAGTGCAGAAGTGGTTGAAACCAAGGCACTTGAATGTGTTGGCGGGTGATGAGGCCGGAGTGCTTCAGGAATGGGGAGAATGGGAGTATACCCGGGCTGCCACTGGTAGCGCACTTGCCGCCCCGATCAAGCGCGCAAGCTGGTTTTATCCAGCTGCACGATCCAAGCAATGGCGAAACGTTCTGGAGGACACCCGTGGAGGGAGGCTTTGGCAGCTGGGGAAGCGTCACCCTTGTCCGATGTGCAAGAACGGATGAAATGGGTGCTTAGGGCGCGGACCAGAGCACCTTTCTGTCTTTGCCAAGCAGTAGGAGGGCGGCAGCGGGTTTTCGTTCCTTTCGGCCGGTACCGACCACCTCACGTCTGCCGAGGACGGTCGAGAATCCTTCGTTATCGGTTATCTCCAAGCCTGGCCCGCCGGCTTCTTCGCCAAGATTCACACTGAGGCTTCCTGCCGAGCCACTCATGTTGAAGCTGGAACCGCCAGCCGAGGAATCCACCCACAACGTTGAGACTTCTTTGCCCGCCGGGTTTCTCAGACGTAAGAACGACCCTGTTGGACGGGCTACCAAGGTGGCCTGGGCCGTTCCGCTTTCGTCGAAAAGATCTATTGCAGATGCGCCGTTTTGGATGGAAAGGCCTGCCCTGATCTCCTTGTCGTAGAGCCCCAGGCCAAAATGTGTCTTGTTTGTTCCGAGCTGAACTTGTTCGGTGGTTCCTGGCTTGTTCAAGACAAGGACGGGCTTGTCACCGCCCGCGAGCGACACGACCGGAGAACCTCTAGCGTCCAAGAGAGAGAGTATTGGCCCCGACATTTCCATTGAAAGCTGCGCACGGATTTTCCCGGATGCATCCATTAAATGAAACGCGTTAGCCTCGACTACTCGGTTCGTTTGCTCCTGACCCATGAACAATACGGCCGAGATCAAGACTGCGACGGCGATTCCTGTCTTCTTGAGGCGACAATTTTGGGCTTCGAGTTTCCCTATGCGTTCGACAAGGGTTTGCAGATCAAGGTCGTGAGGTTGCATCGTACCTCCTGTTGTCTGCATTCTCTCACATTGCGCGAAAGGAGAAGGAAGCGCAACGTGGGGCGCGTGATTGCAACGCGAAGGAAGGGAGCAGCAGGCAAGGCGAAAACACAGCGTCCAAATGTTGAACCGATTGGCCTGAAACTCTTCCAGCAACTCTTGGGGCCGGAGATGAAGGAGGAGGTATAAACGCCGTCCCTTCTCGGATGCGCTGAAAAGTCGGCGGCACGGGCTGCCCCCGCGGACAAGCAAGCAATATCGGGAGACATGACCTTTCAGTAGCGGCTCGTCCGAACCCCAGGGACTCGGAGAAGTTCAGCGAACCCTCGCCGTGCTTCGCCCGAATCGCGACGTTTCGCCTCGTCCTGTTTCTCCGTGCTCGATCGATTTCATCTTTGTATTTCATCCTCGCATCTGCTACCGCTGCCAAGACTCTCTTGAGTGGCGCGGGGGGCAGATGAACGAATCTTGTCATCCTCGAAATCGACTCAGTTTGACTTGATATATTTCTCCCCGTTGAGGTGGGCCATGCGTTCCGCCAGCGGATCTTGCTCAAACCTACCAGCGATGGCACGGGTCATAATCTCCCGGCCGACAGTAGTCATCGGTGAGCCAAGGTTTTCACAGCACAAATGGCAGAAGCGCTGCTGTTTCTCCAGAATGAGTACGGTTGCGGCAGAGGCCGGCGAAGATGGAAGTGCGCCCGGAGCAGCGAGTTCGGCTGCGCTCGTACTGGTCGCTTCTGACGCGCCTCAGAAATCTAACCGCATGCCAATCTGGATCTGACGCTGAGCGATGATCGAGTTGCTCGACTGTGTGGGCACTCCAAAGTGTGAGTTGAACGTGAGTGTAGGTGTAAACGAAGTTGGATTTGGGCACGCTGATCCGGCCGGGAGGCAGGCCGTGCCGGTGGTGTAGATTTGCGTGTCCACGCCAGTAAAGTTAGTGTGATTCAAAAGATTAAAGGCGTCCCCGGTGAGCGTAAATTTAACCTTCTCCCATATGTTGAACCCTTTTTCAAGCCGCAAGTCGAAGTTGGTCGTGCGCGGCATGGTGAAAGCGTTCGCACCGATGAAGGGCGGGCGGTTTGTACCGCCGGCCCCAAGGACTCCCGTTGACACTCCTTTGACACCGTTAATTGTCGGAGCGTTGCCTTGAATTAATGGGGTATAGGGCGCACCAGCAGAGGCCGCGACGAGTGGCGAAATCGTGAAGCCGTTCAAAAGCTCCTTGAACAACCTGCTCTCGCCTGGATAGAAGTGGGGCGTCCATACGGTCCCAATGACAAACCGATGGCGAATGTCAAAGTTCGAGCTGCTTTTTTCCAGTGCGAGGTCAAAGGGATTGAGTACGTTGTTCGATGACGTAAAGGTCTGGGAACTTTGTCCATCGTCAATCGAATGCGAGAAAGTATAAGAGCTTTGAATCTGGAAGGTGTGATAGAAGCGCCGATTCACCGCCACCACCAGCGCGTTGTAGTTCGAGTGCACGCCGCCGAAAACTGTCGTAATTCGGCCTAACGTGGTGTTCGGTCTGGCAGTGAACAAGGGTTCCTGGAACGTCTGCCCGTCCAGGCTCCCGCCCACAACTTTGTAAGTAATCGTGGCTGTTGGTGAAGACAAGTTCTCGTCGACGAATCGCGGCAGGTTCCGTCCCAGACTGCCCAAATAGGAAACGGAAAACACCGTGTTTGTGGAGATCTCGCGTTCGATGTCGAAGTCCCACTCATGCACCAGAGGATTTCGAGTATCCGCCGCAAAGACCACAACGTCCGGAGGATTTGCGCTGGAAGGCGCCAGCGCGATGTCAGGATACGTAGGGGCTCCGATCGTCGTAGGCAGGTATGTAAAAGCGAGTTGCGCTTTGCCCACGATTCCCGTATTTGCAATGGCATTCACGATCGTCGAGTTGATGATCCGGCCATAAAACATTCCGTAACCGGCACGGACGATGGTCTTGCCGTTGCCGAAGACGTCATAAGCGATCCCGATGCGAGGCCCAAGGTCCTTACGGTCCGACGGAAAAGTATTGGAAGCAGGAAGCGCGGAATTCGGTATTTGTGGCGACGGCATCAACTCCGTTTCGTAGCGGAGCCCCAGGTTCATTGTCAAGCGGGGCCGAATGTGCCAATCGTCCTCGACGAAGAAGGCGAGGTCATTGGTTGAAAACTCAAAGCGCGGAATTCCAAAGTCCTGGCCGAAGCTACTGAAACAAGGCACCGCCCCAGTAACTGGGGGCGTCCCGCTTGTGCCTGTGCAGCGAGGAGTCAAGCCATTTGTAAAAGCTGCAAAGTCGCTGATGTAATCTACACGATTGTTGTAGTTATATGCCCCGGATTCCTGGAAGAGATTGTCGTCAATATCAGACACATGATTGACGTCGAAACCAAACTTCAACAGATGCGCCCCATGACTCCACGATATGGTATCGGCGAGTTGGTTCCTGGTTTCCTTCGGCAAGGCACGACGGTCCAGGAAATTCGGCTTTCCAAAGGAGAAACCTCCCAGCCCGCCAATGGTGATCTGAGGCGAGATGCCTTGGGTGGAAACCGGCTCACCGGAGATAGGCACTTGTGAGTTCTCGAACTCAAAGTCGCGTCCAATTTGATAGCGCAACTCGCTGGTGATCGCCGGAGCGAAGGTGGAGAGAAGTCGGAAGATGCCCCAATCTTCCTTGACGAAATCGTTTCCGAAGCTTTCCACGCCACGCGATACAACACCGGCCGACTGGATCCCGGCAGGGGAAGCCCAGCGCAGCCGGTTGTAAGTGAATGAGGCGCGGTGTTTCGAATTAATGTTCCAGTCTATCTTGGGAAGCAGAATAAGCTGATCACCTGTCCGGGGAACCTGTCCTGTGAGGGTTTGCAAGAATGCCAGGCCGACGTTGGCTTGCGAAGCGGTTATTCCCCGGGCAGTCAAGGTGGACAATTCGGTGGTGGTCAAAGGCGCAAAAAGGGCACCTGGAGTACCCGTTGTCGCAACGGCGGGGAAACTCCGCAATTGCTGGTCACCGCTGAAAAAGAAGAAGAGCTTATCCTTCACAATTGGGCCGCCAACTCCGCCTCCGAACTGATGCCGCTTGTCTTCCGGGAGAAAAGGAACCGCAGTCGTCACACCATTCACTACTACCTTTTTGATTGAAAAGGGATTAATGGCACCCCAATCGCTGTTACGAAAATACCAGAACGCTTGCCCGCGAATCTGATTGGTGCCGCTCTTGGTTACGGCATTGACGACGCCGCCAGCTGAACGGCCGTATTCTGCAGAATAGTTCGAAGTGTTGATCTGGAACTCCTGTATGGCTGCTTCACTGGTGGAGTAGCTAATACGAGTGCGCCCGCGCTCTTCACTGAAAAACGCCTGGTTGTTGTCAGCGCCATCCACCGTGTTGTTATTCAACAGGCCTGATATGCCGCGGAAGCTTACAAGTCCGAATCCGCCATCTGGCACGGCACCTGGGCTGCTGAGCGCAAAGGAGGACCACCTCCGGCCGTTGATTGGGAGATTGTCAATGGAAGTGGAATTAATATTCGTGGAGAAATCCGCACGATCCGTGACGATCACCGGGGCTTCGGCGGTAGCAACGATGATTTCCGTTTGTGACTTAACGTCAAGCGTGGCGTCGATGGGTGTCAAACGTCCGACCTCGACGGTGATATTTGTCGCTTTGTAACCTGCAAATCCCTTGGCAATGATCTCCAATGAGTAGAGGCCGGGCTGGAGGTGAGTCAAAGTATAACGTCCAATGCCGTCGGTCGTGGCAGTTGAAGTGCCCCCTGTGCCAAGATTACGCGAAGAGACGCTTGCGCCAGGGACTACTGCTCCCGACTGATCGGTTACCAGCCCGCCGATGGCGCCGTCGGTAGTAGATTGCGCGAAAGTGGCACAGGAGAAGAAGACGATAGATAGAAGAGCAAGGCAAAATCTTACGATGGAGGGGCTCATGCCACTCTTACTCATGGAAGTTTCTCCCTTTCTCTCATGGCCGACGCTTCACACACTAGCGCGGACCTAAAACCCTCCGGGGGTGGAGTGGAGGGCCCCCACAGTTTGAAGGCGGATCACAGGGCTGCAAACGCCGACTAAGACAGCACCAGCTTCCAGATTTGTTAGCTATCTTCTACCACAGGAATCACGCGTATTGAAGCAACACCCTGTGGAAAACTTCGGCGCGCCGGACACAATAATCTCGAGGCACCAAAACCAGTGTCTAATTCTAAGTCAATCGGGTTGCGCGAGACTAAGCAACGCAGATTGCGACAGATTGCGACGGTATAAACGCCCTAAGCCTAGATTGGCGCGTTACAGTGTGACACGCGTTACAGTGTGTCTTGCCGCGGCGCACGCGCGTGCGTTACAGTCTCGGTGCCATGTTCGAGGAAGGTGATGCCACTACACAAAAAAGCCAGGCCGCAAGCTACCAGGACGCCGCGGGAGCGGGTCAGAGTTTTAATTACAGGAGCCCGGATTCAAAAGCGCATTCAGGCTCTGGCTCGAGAAATCCGGAAAGATTTTCCCGGCGAGCCATTGCATCTGATCAGCGTTTTAAAAGGCGGGGTTTTCTTTCTGACCGACCTGGCAAGAAGCATTCCGGGGGAGGTTTCTTTTGACTTCATCGCCGTGTCGAGCTACGGGCAAAAAACGCACTCGTCGGGCCAAGTCCGGCTGACCCGGGACCTGGACTCCAGCATCGAAGGGAAAACGGTCATCGTTGTCGAGGACATTCTGGATACAGGAATGACGTTGCAGTACCTGCTGCGGTTGTTCCAGCAGCGCAAGCCTAAGCATCTGCGCGTAGCGGTCCTACTGGACAAGCCGGAACGGCGGATCGCCGCGGTACGCGCCGACTACGTCGGATTTTCCATTCCCAACGAATTTGTGGTCGGTTACGGGCTTGATTACGCCGAGCGTTACAGAAACCTACCCTACGTTGGGATCCTATTGCTTGGCCCCGGTTTGAAGAAGAAACCTGCGGAAGATTAAAGTTCATCGAGCAACCCATTCCCAACAGCTGACTTGAGTGCTGGCTTGGAGTTGCCGGTGAAAAGAATGCAATCATGCAATAAAGGAAACACTCTAAATTGAGGCTCGTTCCGGCAGGAGTCGGGATCTTCCATCGGGCGTCCTCGCAGCATGGCTTCAGGATGGCAGCACCTATTTTCGGGCGCCTGCTAAGGCCGCATGCGATTCGCCACGGCGCACGAATCGGCCTCAGGATGGGAAAAAACAATCAGAAATCACCTCCATGCGTGACCTGCAAAGGGCTTACGCTTCGCCGCCTGCTATAATATCTACTTCATGAATCCAACGGATGAACCTACGACAACAGTCGCATGGAACGGCGGAACGGAAGTCTCCGCCGAGGTCCTGGCGACACTCGCGGAAATCGGCGAGGAAGTGAACGCCTCGCTGGACCTGGACGAAGTGCTGGCCCGATCGGCGGCTTTGATCAAGCGCCATATCGACTATGAAATCTTTGGCGTGCTGATGATCGAAGGGGATGGAAGTTATCTGCGGCACCGTTTCGCGATCGGCTATCCGCGCGAACTGGCGGACAATTTGCGGATTCCGCTGGGGCAGGGAATTACAGGAACGGCGGCTGCCACGGGTCACTCGGTGCGAGTCAGTGATACTTCCAAGGACGCGCGGTACATCAACGCTATCGATAACGTGCGTTCGGAACTGGCCGTGCCGCTGATGCTTCGGGGAAAGTGCGTCGGCGTGCTGGATATTCAGAGCCGCCACCTCGATTACTTTACTCGCGACCAACAGAATATTTTGACCCTGCTGGCCAGTCGGCTTGCGGTAGCGATTGAAAACGCGCGGCTGTTTCAGAAGGTACGGACGCAGGCGGACACGCTCTTACTGTTAAGCGAAGTCAGCCGCGAAACCGGCGCAATCTTGGAGGTCGAAGAGCTTTTGCGGCGGGCAGCAGAACAGACCAAGCGAGTCATTGATTACCAGATACTGAGCATCATGCTTTATGACGAGGGGCAAAAGATTTTCCGCCACCGGGTGGACGTAAAGCACGGCCATCGCGTGCAGGGAAAACTGCGAGCGACCTCGAGTGATGGCATCGTTGGGGCAGCAGCCACTCTGAAGGAGCCGGTTCTCGTTCCGGATGTGACCGTCGATCCTCGCTACCTGATGGTGAACCCTGAGACGCGCTCGGAACTGGCGATTCCCATGATGCACAAAGGAAGAGTGATTGGCGTGCTGGATTTGGAAAGCCCGCAACTGAATTATTTCACTGAGGATCACGTGCAGGCGCTTTCGATCCTGACGGCGAACCTCGCTGTCTCGCTGGAAAATGCGCGCCTTTACGAGCAGTTGGCTCGCGACGAGGCGCGACTGGAACGGGATTTGCAGGCGGCCAAAAGAATTCAGGGCGCGTTGCTGCGGCCGGTGCCGGTGGAAGACTACGGCTTAGAGATGGCCGCCCGATACCTTTCCGCGCGGGAAGTGTGCGGCGACCTCTATGAGTTTCTGCGCTATGGGCCGCAGCAACTGGGAATTGCGCTGGGAGATGTGAGCGGCAAGGGAACGGCGGCGGCACTCTATGGAGCAGTAGCTATCGGAATCATGCGGAGTCTGGCCCCGCAAAAGCTGCAGCCCGCAGAAATGCTGAAGCAAATGAACCAACTGGTGGGCGAACGGCGCATCGAGGGGCGATTCATGACGGCGTGCTTTGCCACCTGGCAAAAGGGCCGTCAGAAACTTCGAGTGGCGAACGCGGGGCAATCGCAGCCGCTGCTGTATAAGGAGGGACGCTCAGGCAAAATCGAATTGACGGGCTTTCCGCTGGGCATTTTCGAAGAAGTGACCTATGAGGAATGGTCGGTTACGCTCGAGTCCGGAAATATTCTTGTATTTCACTCGGACGGAATCGCGGAGACCATGAACAGCGAGGGCCAGTTCTTCGGGATCACGCGGCTCATGAAGCTGATTGAACAGCACCATGAAGCGTCTGCGACGGAAATTGCCGACGTGATTCTGCGCGAGGTGGATTGGTTCACCCAGAGCGCTCCGCTTTCCGATGACCGGACACTGGTGGTCGCAAAAGTCCGATGAGCCATTCGATTGACTCATCTTCACGCAGACTCAAATATGTCGATCCGGTTTCTTTCACGCCGCACTTCGATTGGAAGAAAAACGATGCGCGCAGGGCCACCGGCGAAGAAGTGGTGTGCGAAAGCGTGCCGCTGGACTCGGTGGCACAGAAGTTTGGTACGCCAACCTATGTATATAGCCGCGCGGCGATTGATGACGCCTATAAGGAGCTTCACAGCGGGCTTGGGGACCTTTCCCATACTTTGTGTTTTGCCGTAAAGTCCAACGGAAATCTGTCCATTCTGAATCATCTTGCGAAGTTGGGAAGCGGTTTTGACATTGTTTCCGGCGGAGAACTCCACCACTTGGAGCGCATCGGCGTGCGCGGTGATCGGATTGTTTTTTCCGGCGTCGGCAAGGACCGGCACGAAATTCGCGAAGCGCTGAACTATCCGGTGCACGGGCGAGGCAGACGCGCTGGCATTCTGCTTTTCAACGCCGAATCCGAGGCCGAGCTCGACATTTTGGTCGAGGAGGCAGCGCGGCTGGCCGGACGGGGAGGCAGGTCACCTGCGGCGGCGATTCGAGTGAATCCCGATGTGCAAGCCGGCGGACACCCGCACATTGCCACCGGTCGTCACGAACACAAGTTTGGATTGGATTGGTCTGAGGCCAAACGGCTTTACCTTGCGCATCGCGATTCGAAATGGATCTCCTGGCAGGGGATCAGCGCGCATATCGGCTCGCAGATCACCACGCTTATTCCCTTTCGCCGCGCACTGCGGCGGCTGGCCGGTTTTATCGGAGAGTTGCGGCGCGCGCGAATCGAGCTGCGGTACCTGGATGTAGGGGGCGGGCTTGGAGTGCGTTATTCTGACCAGAAGCCGCCGACGCGAACGGAGTACGCGCGGCTGGTTTCGCAGATGGTGCGGAGACTTGGCGTGCACCTCTTACTGGAGCCGGGGCGCTCGATTATCGCTCCGGCCAGTGTTCTGTTGACGCGCGTGGTCTATACGAAAATGAATCGGGGCAAGACGTTTGTAGTCGTGGATTCGGCGATGAACGATCTGATGCGGCCGGCTCTCTACGGGGCGATCCACCCCATTACAAGAATTGTGCGCGAACGGAACGAAAATGATGCCAGTCGCCAACCAGTGGACATTGTTGGGCCGGTCTGCGAGACGGGCGATTGCTTTTTGCGGGATTGGCCGCTTGGAGAAGTAAAGGCGGGTGACCTACTCGCCATTTGGGTTGCCGGAGCTTACGGAATGTCGCAAGCGTCGAATTATAATGCGCGATGCCGTCCCGCTGAAGTTTTGGTCGAGGGCAAGCGCTTTCGGCTGATTCGCCGGCGCGAAACTCGCAACGATTTGCTGCGCACCGATGTTCTCGGCTAGTCGACCCGGCCTTGCAGCTACGCTTCGCCCCATTTCAGCTTGCTGCGCAAAATCTCGAAATACGATTTCTTTGGCGGCTGGATGAGCTTGAGCGGCTCTTTCGCGCGGGAGATGCGGACAAGATCCGTAGGTTGCAATGGAATACCTCGCTGTCCGTCGAGGGTCATAAAAACGGACTCCGTGTTCCCTGAGAGTTTCAACTCGACGGAAGATGAGTCACGGATTACAAGCGGTCGGTCACTCAGCGTGTGCGGACAGATGGGAGTGATCACGAAGGATTCCACAGTGGGATGCACGATGGGTCCGCCGGCGGAAAGGGAATAGGCAGTGGAGCCGGTAGGGCTGGCTACGATCAGGCCGTCGGCCCGGTAACGGCAGACAAAATCGCCGTCAATGGTGAGCTCAGGCTCGATCATGCGGGCGAGCGCGCCCTTATTGATCACCACTTCGTTCAACACGCGCTGATTATCGATCACCTTGCCCGCGCGTTCGAGCTCGACGCTGATCATGACGCGTTCGCTGAGCGAAAAGCGGCCCTCCAAAGTGTCATCCAGGGCCGGGTGGAGCTCTTCCAGGGTGAAGCTGGTAAGGAAGCCCAGGCTGCCCATATTGATGGGCAAGATCGGAATTCCTCGCGGAGCGGCCAGACGGGCGGCGGCAAGCATGGTGCCGTCACCCCCAAGCACAAGCAGAAGTTGCGACGCGTCTGCCACGCGCTCTCGAGTCTGACCTTGCGAGCCGTCCGGCAAAGAACTGGCCGTCTCTTCGTCGATGATCGATTGTATGCCGTGCGCTTCGAGCCACTTCAGCAGGGGAGGCACAACGACGACAAGATTCGAGCGGCGAGGGCGTGAAATGATGCCGATGGTTTGAACGGTTTGTCGGGGTTGCATGTCCGCCTGCGATTCTACTCTAGGGACTTTTTGCGTGCGTAGAGAAAATACTCCTGATTGCCTTCGGCCCCCAGGAGATGACTCGGGCGGATTCCGAGGTAATCCAGTCCAACGGATTCGACGCATTCGTGGACAGTCAGGATCGCCTTATCGTGCAACTTCTTATCTTTCACGATTCCACCAGGCTCAATCTCCTCGCGTCGCAACTCGAATTGCGGCTTGATAAGGATGAGAAAGCTGGCGCGGGGTTTTGCCACCGCTATTGCGGGCTTGACTACTTTCTTGACGGAGATGAAGGAAACATCAATCACCACGATGTCGACGCTTTCGGGAAGATCTTGAACGCGCAGTTCGCGCGCGTTCCGCTCAATTGGAATGACGTAAGGGTTCTGGCGCAGCTTCCAGTCAAGCTGTTCAACATTCACGTCGACGGCGTAGACGCGCACTGCGCCGCGCTGTAGCAAGCAATCCGTGAAGCCGCCGTTCGAGGAGCCGACATCCAAGCAAACGCACCCGGCTGGCGCAATCGCAAAGTCTTCTAGCGCGCCTTCGAGTTTCATTCCACCGCGACTGACGAACTTCTGCCGCCGGCTGACGATTTCGATGCGCGCGTCTTGCGAGACGGGCATACCTGCCTTTTCGGTTCGTTGGCCGTCCACCTGAACTTCACCGGCGAGGATCATCGCCATGGCTTTCTGGGGAGATTCGGCGCAGCCTCGCTCGACAAGAAGAAGATCGAGCCGTTTGCGGTCTGCCCGAGGTTTCATGAGACGTTCGATCGATCAAGCGCGGCGAAGCACAAGGAATTCCGCGATTTCGCGGAGGCGCGCGGCGCGATCCGCGTATGGTGCGAGTTCAGCAATGGCTTCGGTGGCGAGACGATTGGCAATCTGGTGAGAGCGCTCCAGACCGTAAACTGCCGGGTAGGTTGCCTTTTGCTGCGCCAGGTCCTTTCCCGCGGTCTTGCCAAGTGCGGTGGAGGACTCCTCGACGTCAAGGATGTCGTCAATGACCTGGAAAGCCCAGCCGATGGTCCCGCCGAATCGCCGCAGGCGCGCGACATCTTCGGAGCTGGCCCCTGCGCACAAGGCCCCGGCCGTTATAGAAGCACTGATGAGCGCAGCGGTTTTCGAGCGGTGAATGTACTCCAGCATCTGCTCATCGACGTGCTTACCTTGGGCTTCGAGGTCAGCGACCTGGCCACCTACCATTCCGTTGATAGTTCCGGCCGCAGCGGCCACTTCCGAGAGAATGGCGGCGCGGCGCTCCGCGGCGGCGGGTGTCGCTCCGATGGTTTCGAACGCCAGCGTAAGGAGAGCGTCGCCCGCGAGGATGGCGATGGCTTCGCCGAATTTCTTATGGCAAGTTGGCTTGCCGCGGCGGAGATCGTCGTTGTCCAGCGCCGGCAAATCATCGTGGATCAAGGAATAGGTGTGGATCAATTCGATGGCGCAGGCAGGGTGAAGCGTGGGTAAGACAACGCTGGCAAAGATGCGCGACGTCTCGAGACACAGGATGGGGCGAATTCGCTTTCCGCCAGCGAAGACGCTGTAACGCATTGCCGTATGAATGGAAGAAGGTGGCGCGGTTTCAGCAGGGAGGAGACGTTCAAGAGCGGCATCGACGGCCAGGCGGTCTTCTTCGAAAAATGGGGGAAGTTTCATCGCAGCAGGGAATGGGAGCCCAGCGGGCTGCCGGGGCGCATCACGATTCGGTCTCCCGCTCAGGGTCGAACGGCTCTGCCGCAAGCTTGCCATCGGCTCTCTTCAGGAGGATTTCCACTCGGCCCTCGGCCTCTTCCAGTTGCTTCTGGCATTCGCGTGAGAGCGCGACGCCCTCCTCGAACAGCTTCATCGCGTCGTCCAGAGAGAGTTGCGGGCTTTCCAAGCGGCGAACGACTTCCTCCAGGCGGGCAAGCGAGCGCTCAAAATCGGGTTTTTTCTGCAGTTCAGGTTTCTTAGTAGCAGGTGTATTCACGCGATCGGTCCGTATCCTTTGGTGCGCCTATTCCTGACAGCGCCTACACCAGTAAGTTGACCGGCCGCCCTGTGCCATACGCCGGATCGGCTCACCGCAGCGGCGGCAGGATCTTCCCTCGCGGCCGTAGGCGCGAAGAAAACGTTCCAACCCTTCGAACCACCACTCCGGATCGCGAAAGTTGGGCGCCGGATGCAGACAGCATTCTAAAGCACGCGCGAGAACAGACACAATTGCTTTGTGCAAGCGGCGCGCCTCCCGCGGTTTCAACGTGTTGGCGCGGCGGCGAGGGTCGAGGCGAGCCTGCCACAGCGATTCGCAAGAGTAGATGTTGCCGATACCAGCGACCCGCGATTGATCCAGCAAGAAGTCCTTCAACGGACGCTTGGACGCGGAGAGCAATGCGGCAAAGCAGTGGGGGGTGAAATCGCGCGAGAGGGCGTCGATGCCCAAGGCGTTGAGGCCAGGGCAATCATCAACGGATTTCCAGAGGTGAAGGTGGCCAAAATGGCGGCGATCGGCGAAGCCGAGGACGCCTTTGTCCAGTTCGAGGGCAACATCGACGTGCACGCCGTTTTCACCTGGTTGGCGCGCTCCCGCAGTTCTTGGCCGTTCGAAAACCATAGGAGTTGGCCATCGAGCCGAAAGTGCATCGTCAGCAGCCCGCGGTCCAATACGAGAAGCACATATTTCCCTTGGCGATCGACAATGCGAATGCGGCGGCCCTGGGCTTGGCGAGCGACCTGCGCAGGGTCTTGGGGCTTCGTGGCGATGGGGTGAAGGACGTGAACGCAACGAATTTTCCGGCCCTGGACGAGGGGACGTAGCGTGCGAACGACAGCTTCCACTTCCGGGAGTTCGGGCATGAGCGCTGTAGGGGATCAAGAACCAGGCTTGAGAGTGAGTGCGTGCCTGCGCGCGTTCGCCTCGGCCGCATCGCTGAACGCCGCGAAAACGGGTTGGCCTTCGTACCAGTAGGAAAATTGATCGGAGTAATGGCTACTACCCGGCTGCCCGGATTGTCCTGCGGGGAGGAGCAAAATAGATTCATCCCAATTTCCGGGGTTGCCAACAAAACGCATCGCGGGGCCATGATACTTCGTCGCCGCGCGTACGCTGTAAACGGTTCCCGCTTGGGGCTTGTCCGTGATGCTGAGGAATCGCTTCAACAGACCATCGTGTCCAAGGGGATGGAACATATCCAAGGAGTTGAAGTACTTCCACGCCCAATCTTCAACACGACCGCTCTTGGTCTGTTCGGCCAAATTGGTCACGGCAAGGTCAGCGGCGGCCGCCAGCAATTCGTCATAGTTTTTATAAGCCGCGGGCAACCACTTCGCGGGCCGGTCGGTGAGGACCTTTTGCAGAAATGCGGTGCTCCGCCAGTGATAAAGATTGGTATCTTTTCCAAGGAACGGCTCGAGGAGGAGGTCGATAGCCGCCCGGCGCGCTGCGTGAAGAAAAGAAACTTCCGGAGAGCCGGCATCGGCGATTCCATTCCAATCCTTCAGGCCTTCGATGAGCGTTCGAGCGCGTGGGTCTTTGGGTTGCGCTATTTTCGCCGCTGCCATCAATTGATCCGCGAGGAAGAGGTGGGGATAACTATACGTGTCGGTCTGGACTTTAAGCATGTCCTCGGGGCGTAAATCGTGACGGTCATGCAGTAGATCGTAGATCCGCGCGGTGCGGTAAGGCTCGTCCCAGCGATCCGTGAGATATGGTTTGTAATTCGGCCCCACGACACGCGCATTGGCAGTGACAATCAATCCACTTTCGGGGTTGAGCGCCTGCGGGAGCTGGTCAAACGGGATGTAGCCGGTCCACTCGTAGTCGTCCGTGTCTCCGGGAACAGGCACTTCGCCGTGCCCCTTTTTTCGAATCGGCACTCGCGCGGCCATCAGGTATCCGATATTGCCCTCCACATCCGCGTAGACAGCGTTCTGCCCGGGGCCCCAGACGTGCCTCATAATTTCGCGGAATTCTTTCCAATTGTGCGCCTTGCCCAGCCAGTTGTAGCTGTTAACGAGTCCACCCGGTTCCGTCGCCGTCCAGCGCAGTGCGTAAGCCTTGTCTCCCTCGCGATGAACGATCGGGCCGTGGCGAGTCACGACAATCTTCAAGTGTTCGTCCGGCTGGCCTTTGATGCGGATGGTCTCGTCGATGACTTGCGCCTTCGTCCACGCGCCCTTCACCCGATACTCATCCGGGGAGGCCGGATTGAACGTCTCGATGTAAAGATCCTGAACGTCGGCGCCGTTATTGGTAAAGCCCCAGGCGATGTGGTCGTTGTGCCCGATGATAATCATCGGTGCACCGGGGAAGGTGACGCCTTTGACGTCCCATCCGGGTGCCGTGAGGTGAACCTCATACCAGATTGATGGAATGGAGAGCTCGAGATGGGTGTCATTGGCCAGCAGGGGCTTCCCGGTGGCGCTATGGGCGCCACTCACGACCCAGTTGTTGCTGCCAAGACCTTGGCGAATCTCGCTTTTTGATTCCTGTAAAAACTCTTGGATGGACTGCGTGAGAGCCGCAGTCAAGTCTGGCCCACTTTCCGAATTCAGGACGTCGGTCGAAGCCCCACGGTCGGCTTTTAGCACGGTATCCGGTTGCATGTCGTCGTCATCATCTTCATCGTCGGGGTCCGCTGCGGAACGTTGCGAGCCATCATCGATAACCTTGGGATCGCCGACGACGAAATGATCCATGGAGGCCTCCTGCGAGAAGAGATCCTTGGCACGGTCTGCCCCGGCGCGTTCCATGACTTTGGCACGATTTAATTCTCTTTCCCAGGTGTCCGTCAGAGTTCGGTACATGTAGCCTGAAATAGCTACAGTATCGGACGACTGCCAAGCCCTGGGCTCGTAACGAAGGAGCGAAAATTCCAGAGGGAGATTGTTTCTGTGCTGCTCGATAAATTGGTTCACGCCACGCGCATAGGCTTCCACCATCTTGCGAGATTCGGGGTCGAGAAGTGTGGCGTCACGCTCTGCGGCGCGGGCGAAGCCGTTCGTTCGAAACTCTTTGTCGATGAGAACCGTCTTGGGGCCCAGAATTTCAGAAAGCTGCCCGCGGGCGACGCGGCGCAGCAGATCCATCTGCCAGAGGCGGTCCTGTGCCATGACGTAGCCCTGAGCCTCTGCGAGATCTTCGCTTGACGCGGCACGGATGTGTGGCACGCCCCAGCGGTCACGTTCGACAGTGACCTCTCGCCGGAGACCAGGTAAGGAAGCGTTTCCGTCGAGTTGCGGCAGCGGGCGGTAGACAAACCACCACGCCAAGGCACCGGTTGCAATCACCAGAATGGCGAAGATCCAGGAGAACATCCGGAGAATGGTTCGCAAGCTCACTCCCACGCGAATTAGGCAAAAAGTGAGTGTAGAGGAGGTGCTTCGTGCGCGCAACCAAGTCGAGCAGGACTGTGAGACAAAGCGCTACGTTCTGGGAGATTCGCTAACCGCGGGCGAATGCTATTCTCGATAGATTTCAGCGCTATTTCTTATTGGGTGGCGGAGCCGGCTTCAGATCAGCGGCCGACTTCTGCAATTCGGTGACG
>Ga0066710_100002016_pt1 | contig 15940 bp, 15 predicted proteins | sample GraSoiAngelo_159_FD_79666 | JGI IMG/M metagenome (GOLD analysis project Ga0066710, IMG submission 79666) | Grasslands soil microbial communities from the Angelo Coastal Reserve, California, USA - 14_1009_16_40cm | ecosystem: Environmental > Terrestrial > Soil > Grasslands | place: USA...
AGCTTCCGGCGGCGTCTGGTCCTCGGGGCGGCGGGGGCCGTCGCCATTGCCGTGATCGCAGTCGCGCTGTTCGCCTACGACGCGACCAGTAACCGCCTGCACAACCAGATCGACGCGACCCTCCGCGATCGCGTCCGGTCACTCGACGAGGTCCGAGGCCGGCCGATCGACGAGCCGGGCGGAGTTGTCCTTCCGCGCATCCCGTACGGGGGGCCGGCCGCGTTCGCGCAGTTCGTCGTTCAGGACGGTCGGATCTTCTATCCACGCGACCAGGCGGGGACGCTGCCGGTGAGCCCCCGAGCGCGCAGTGTTGCCGTCGGTGGTCGCGGTGAATTCTTCGAGGAAATCAGCGTCCAAGGTCATGACGTGCGCGTGTTGACGGTGCCGTGGATCGAGGGGGTCGCGCTGCAGGTGGCGCGGCCGCTCGATGAGGTCAACAACGTGTTGCACGACTTGCGGTGGCTGTTCTTCGGTGCCGCCGTAGTGGGCGTCCTGATCGCGGGAGGCCTCGGATGGCTGGCTGCGAACACCGCGCTCCGACCGGTGCGGCGCTTGACCAACGCGACGGAAGAGATCCGCCGGACGCACGACCTGCGGCAGCGGGTCGAGCCCAGCGGTGGCCGCGAGCTGGTGACGCTCGCCACGGGGTTCAACGAGCTGCTGGGAGAGCTCGACGAATCGGTGACGGCGCAGCGCCGTCTGGTCGCTGACGCCTCGCACGAGTTACGCACGCCGTTGACGAGCTTGCGCACCAACGTCGAGCTGCTCGGCCGCGAAGGCGAGCTGGAACCGAGCGACCGGACGCGTTTGCGTCACGACATCGACGCGCAGATCGGTGAGCTCACGACGCTCATCGGGGGCGTCATCGACCTCGCACGCGGCGCAGAGCCCCCCGCCAATGTGGAACCGGTGCAGCTTGATGGCGTCGTCGCCGATGCGGTCGAGCAAGCGTCGTTCCACTACCCCAAGGTCAACTTCGTGACGAACCTCGAGCCGTCGACCATCGACGGTGTGCGCGATCGCATCGAGCGGGCGGTGAGCAACCTCCTCGACAACGCCGGCAAGTGGAGCCCGGAGGGGGGCGAAGTCGACGTGGTGGTGCGCGGCGCCGAGGTGACCGTGCGCGACCACGGCCCCGGCGTCGACGCCGCGGACATCCCGTACGTGTTCGATCGGTTCTGGCGGTCGGCCGCGGGTCGCTCGCTCCCCGGGTCCGGCCTCGGGCTCGCGATCGTCCGTCAAGTCATCGACGCCCACGGCGGCTCAGTCGAGGTCGACTGCCCCTCGGGCGGGGGCGCCCGCTTCCGGATCCGGTTCCCGTCGTCATCGAACGGGGCCGTTACTTAGTTGGTTTGTTCACAAGCGCCCCGTCACGGGGCGCTCGCGACCAAACAGGTTGATGTCACAGCCCTGTGTGATCCTCCGTCCATGAAGGTGCGCACGGGGTACCGCTGTGCCGACTGTGGCACAGCCGCGAGCGGCTGGCTCGGGCGGTGCCCGTTCTGCCAGGCATGGGGAACCGTCGTCGAAGACGCGCGACCCGCCCGGAGCGCCTCGAGCTCCGCGTGCGAGCCGTTGGCGCTCGACGCGGTCGATGTCGACGCCGCGCACGTCATCAGCACCGGCGTCGGCGAGCTCGACCGCGTCCTCGGCGGCGGTGTTCTCCCTGGCTCCGTCACGCTCCTCGGCGGCGAACCCGGGATCGGCAAATCCACGTTGTTGCTGCAAGTCCTGGCGGCGCTGGGCGCACGCGGGGTGCGCTCGCTGCTCGTCGCCGGGGAAGAGTCGCCGGCCCAGGTGCGGCGCCGCGCCGAGCGCCTCGGCGCCGTGCATCCCGGAATGCACGTCGTCGACGACACCGCGCTTCGGGAGGTGTTCGCGCACGTCGAAGCCCTGCGGCCCGACGTGGTGGCCGTCGACTCGATCCAGACGCTCGTCGATCCCGAGCTGCCGGGCGGACCCGGCTCCGTGGGCCAGGTGCGCGGGTGCGCGCAGCAACTCGTCCGCCGGGCGAAGCAGCTCGGAGTTGCCGTGGTCGTCGTCGGCCACGTGACGAAGAACGGCACGCTTGCTGGTCCGCGGTCACTCGAGCACGTCGTCGACACCGTCCTCGCGTTCGAGGGTGATCGCCACCACGCGTTGCGTTTCCTTCGCGCGCTCAAGCACCGGTTTGGTTCCACCCAGGAGCTGGGCGTTCTCGAGATGGCCGCGCACGGATTGGTCGACGTGCCTGATCCTTCGTCGTTGTTTCTCGCCGACCGGCCCGCCAGCGCCGCGGGATCCGTCGTCGTCCCCGTCATGCACGGCACGCGACCGTTGCTCGTCGAAGTGCAGGCGCTCGTCGGCGCACCCGTCGACGGGACGCCACGGGCGCGACGCGTCGCGCAAGGGATCGATCCGGCGCGCCTCGCGATGCTGCTCGCTGTCCTCGGCGAGCGTTGTGACGTTGCGGTCGGCGGGAGTGACGTCTACGCCAGCGTCGCGGGCGGCGTTCGCGTCGCGGATCCCGGCGCCGACCTCGCGATCGCGCTCGCGATCGCGTCCGCACGGTCGGGTCGACCGGTCGGCGACGACGTTGTCGCCATCGGCGAGGTTGGCCTCGGTGGTGAGCTGCGGCAGGTCGCGCACATCGAACGACGACTGGTCGAGTCCTCGCGACTGCGGTTCGAGGCTGCGATCGTCCCGGCGTCGCTTCCCGCCGACGTCGTGTCCCCGGGTTCACTGCGAGTTGTGCGCGCCGGCACCCTGTCCGAGGCGATCGCGGCCGCCTTTCGGGCTCGGTCTCGGCGGGAGCAACGCGCCCCGGCGTGCCTCAACGCCGTCGCGGGCCCACCGATCGCGTTGGTATCGTGATCGGACTCGCGATCGAGCGAGCACCGAGGGAGCTCCCCGTGCCGTCGCCCACGCGTTCCGAAGCAATGCTCATGGCGTTGCGGCTCGCCGCGCCCGGCACTGCGCTGCGAGCCGGGATCGAACGCATCATCCAGGCCCGGATGGGGGCGCTCCTTGTGATCGGCGCCGGGCCCGAGGTGCTGTCGGTCTGCTCGGGAGGTTTTCTCCTCGACGCTGAGTTCACCCCTCAACGTCTTTCCGAGCTCGCCAAGATGGACGGCGCGATCATCGTCACGAGTGACTGCACGCGCATTGTCAGGTCGAATGTGCACCTCGTCCCCGATCCGTCCATCCCCACGTCAGAGACCGGGACGCGCCACCGAACTGCCGAGCGCGTCGCGAAGCAGATCGCGGTACCCGTGATCACCGTGTCCGAGGACCGCTCCGAGGTCGCGATCCACGTGGTCGGACAGAAGCGCACCATCGATCCGACGCCCCGTGTCCTGGCACGCGCCGATCAGGCCCTCCAGATCCTCGAGCGCTACAAGACGAGGCTCGACGCGGTGAGTACGTCCCTTTCGGCGCTCGAAGTGGAGGACCTCGTCACAATCCGTGACGTCACATCGGTCCTGCAACGGGCCGAGATGGTCCGGCGGCTCGCCGACGAAGTCGAGGACTATGTCATCGAGCTCGGCGCCGATGGTCGCCTCGTGTTGCTCCAGCTCGAGGAGCTGATGGGCGGGGTCGAGGACGACCGCCGTCTCGTCGCCAAGGACTATGTCTCCGGCGAAGCCGATCTCGACCTCGCGACTGTGATGCGGGGCCTTGCGATGCTCGACGACGAGTCGCTCCTCGATCTCTATGCGGTCTCGTCGCTCCTCGAACTTCCGGCGGGTCTGTCGCTCGACACACCGGTGCAGCCCCGTGGCTTTCGGCTGTTGCACAAGATCCCGCGCCTCCCCGACATCGTCTCCTACCACGTCGTCGCGCGCTTCAACTCGCTGCTGAAGATCATGCGCGCCAGCGAAGCCGACCTCACCGCGGTCGAGGTCGTTGGGGATGCGCGCGCCCGCGCGATCAAGGACGGACTCGCGCGCCTGGCCGAGACGAGCATCCTCGACCGCTACGTCTGAGCGGTCACGATCCCCGGGGAGCGCGAGCGGTGGCTGAACTGATCGAGGGCGAGCGGTCAGCGGACTCCGAGCACGTCACGATCGACGGACCGGACGGCGCGCCGGTCCCTGCAATCCACGCCTGGCCGACGGATGGGCGCGCCGTCGCGGGCGTCGTCGTCCACCCCGACATCATCGGCATTCGCCCGTTGTTCGACGACCTGTGCCGGCGATTGGCCACGCACGGCTTCGCGGTGGGCGCGCCCGAACCGTTCGCCCGTGCTCGCCCCGAGGTTCGCGACGCTACCGACGTCGCCGAGCGGATGAACGCGGTTGCTTCGCTCGATGACGAGTTGCAACTCGGTGATCTCGTCGCCACGGCCGATATGTTGCGTGACCGTGATGGCGTCGGAGCTGTCTCGGTCATCGGTTTCTGCATGGGCGGCATGCAAGTGCTGAAGGCGGCGGCGACCGGTCGCTTCGATCGCGCCGTGGCGTTCTACGGGATGATCCGCGTCCCGGAGCAGTGGCAGGGCCCGAAACTGCAGGAACCGCTTGCGACTGCCGCGCGCGTCTGCCCGACGCTGGCGATCTTTGGTGCCGTCGACGCCTGGACGCCGCCGGCTGACATCGAGGCGTTGCGGGATGCCTGGCGCACGCGCGACGACTGCGAGGTCGTCGTGGTGCCCGAGGCCGACCACGGGTTCGTGCACGATCCCGCCCGGCCGGCGCACCGGGCCGACGCCGCCGCCGCCGTCTGGCAACGCGCCCTTGCCTGGCTCGCGCGCTAAAGACTCGCGCGCAGTTCCAGCTGGTCCCGCTGGAGGATCCGGTAGTGGTTGCGGCCTTCGACCTCGAGCCAGCCCAGTCGAACGAAGAGCGCCAACGCCTTGTTGACGCGCTCGCGCGAGGCTCCGACCATCGCGGCGAGCTCTTCTTGGGTGAGCGGCAGCGTGAAGGTTTCGTCGTCGCCCGCGATCTCGATCAGCCGCTTCGCGGTGCGTGCGGGCACGTCGAGGAACAAGGCGTCGACCAGCGCCTCATCGGTTGCCCGCAGTCGCTCGGCCAGGATGCGGAGGATGATCCAGAGCAATTCCGGTCGATCCTCGAGCGCCTCACGAACGGGGTCGTACGCGAGCGCGACGACCCGGGTATCGGTGAGCGCGCGCACGTCGGCGGACCTCGGCGCGCCGTCGAACAGTCCGAGTTCCCCGAAGAGTCCGCCCCGCTCGAGAATCGCGATGACCGATTCGCGCCCGTCGCCGGACTGCGCGGCGACGGCGACTCGACCAGATTGGACGATAAAGAGCTCGTTCGACGGATCTCCCTGGTGGCAGAGCGTGTCGTTGCGCCGGTAGGCACGCACGGTCGCGTGGTCGCGCAGCCGCGCCACCACGTCGTCGGGTAACGACGCGAACAGCTGGGTGCTGTCGAGCAGTCGACGTTCGGGCACGGTGCGCCCCCGATGCGTTCCACGCCGTCCCGGTGGGTTCCGCGTCCCACGGTGCCGGAACGAGCGGCGGTGTCTGGTATCCTAAAGATTCTTCCCTGAATCGGCGCTGCCGCTCGGATCGTCGTCGCGCGAGGAAAGTCATGGCGTTTGCTGTTGGTGACAAGGTCGTTTACCCGCATCACGGCGCGGCGATCATCGAGGGCAAGGAAAAGCGGGTCTTCGACGGGCACCGTACCGACTACTTCGTGCTTCGAATCACGTACGGCGACCTCAAGGTTTCCATACCGGTCGACAAGGCCGAAGAAATCGGGCTGCGCGACGTCATCAACGACGAGGAAGTGGGGGAGGTGTTCGCGGTTCTCCGCAAGAAGGAGGCCCGCATGCCCACCAACTGGTCGCGCCGCTTCAAGAACCACGTCGAGAAGCTCAAGAGCGGCGACATCTACCAGGTTGCCGAAGTTGTCCGTAACCTCTCGATTCGCGAAGCCGACAAGGGTCTCTCCGCTGGCGAGAAGCGCATGCTGGCCCGGGCCCGGCAGATTCTCGTGTCCGAGCTGACCTTCGCCCTCGACGTCGACGAAGAGACGGCCGAGCAGCGCCTCAACGACGTGCTGGCCGGCAAGGATGTTCCCGTCGTGAAGAAGCGCAAGCGGCCCTCGAACGCCAAATCCGCCGGCGCGAAACCGACCGGGACCAAGCGGGTCTCGAAGGTGGAAGCGGCGGCGAAGAAGGCTGCGACCCGGGCCGCGGCCGCGAAGGACTAACGGTTGTCGCCGCGGGTCGCGGGCATCGTGCTCGCGGCCGGCCAGGGCGCGCGCTACGGCGCTCCGAAGCAGTTTCTCGAGCTGGGTGGCGCCACCCTCGTTGACCACTCGGTCGCGGTCACGGCCCAGTCGTGCGACGAGGTCGTACTCGTGATTCCCGCCGGCGTCGTCTGGCGCGGCGCCCCCGTCGCTGCCGTCGTCGCCGGTGGTGCGACCCGCTCGGCGTCCGTGCGCGCCGGACTGACAGCAGTCACGCCGGCGGCCGAGATCGTCGTCGTGCACGACGCGGCGCGTCCGCTCGCCCCGGCCGGGTTGTTCGAGGCGGTCATCGACGCCGTCCGCAGCGGCGCCGACTGCGCCATTCCAGCGCTCCCAGTGGCCGACACGCTGAAGCGGGTCGAAGGGAGCGAAGTGGTCGCGACGATCCCGCGCGACGGGCTGGTCGCGGTCCAGACGCCCCAGGCGTTTCGCGCCGAATGCCTGCGTGCGGCGCACGCGGGCAGTGACGATGCGACGGACGACGCCGCACTCGTCGAGCGGGCCGGTGGAACCGTCATCGTGGTTCCCGGCGACGTTCGGAACATCAAGATCACCGGCCCGGGTGACCTGGCTCTGGCCGAAACGCTTCTCGCCGCGGGAGGCGCGTGACCCGTGGGCGCCGCGCGGATGCGGGTGGGTCTCGGCTACGACGTGCACCCCTTTGGCGGCGCCGGACCCCTCATCCTCGGCGGGGTCGAGCTTCCGGGCCCGGGACTCGCCGGTCATTCGGATGCGGACGTGGTTGCCCACGTGGCGGCCGACGCGTTGCTGGGCGCCGCCGGGCTGCCCGATCTCGGGACGTTGTTACCCGCTGACGACGACCAATGGCGTGGGGTCCGTTCGATCGAGCTCGTACGCGCGGTCGCAGCTCGACTCGTCGAGTCGGGTTGGCGGGTCGTGAACATCGACGTGGTCGTGGCCATCGAGGAACCTCGGCTCGGTCCGCATGTCGCGGCGATGTGCGCGAACCTCGTCGACGCGCTGGGCGAGTCGCGCGCCGACGACGAGTTGATGGTGTCGGTGAAGCCCAAACGTGGCGAAGGCGTTGGCTTCGTCGGACGGCGTGAGGGGATCGAGGCCTGGGCGGTTGCGCTGATCGAGCGCGCGACGCAATGAGCGTCTGAGCGACAAACCATCGGCAGTACCCTCGTCCGCGTGCCGTTCCACATCTACGACACGCTTCAGCGCGCCAAGGTCGAGCTCTCGACGCGCGACCCCGGGAAGCTGTCGATGTACGTGTGTGGCCCGACGGTGTATGACGAGCCGCACGTCGGCCACGGCCGCACCGCGACGGTGTTCGACACCATTCGCCGCTACTTCGAATGGCGCGGCCTCGATGTCACGTTCGTGAGCAACGTCACCGACGTCGACGACAAGATCATTGCCCGCGCGGCGAAGACCGGGACCACCGAAGTTGAGCTCGCGCACCAGTTCGAGCGCGTCTGGTGGGAGCAGATGGACCGGCTCTCGGTGCGCCGGCCCGATCACGCTCCGCACGCGACCGAGTACATCGGTCCGATGCTCGACCTGATCGCGCAGCTGCTCGACCGCGACCACGCGTACGTCGTCGAAGGCAGCGGTGTGTATTTCGACGTGGTGTCGTACCCGGACTATGGCGCGCTGCCGCACCGCACGCTCGCGCAACTTCTCGATTCGGCAGGCGCGCGAGTCGAGGTCGATGCCGCCAAGCGCAATCCGGTCGACTTCGCGTTGTGGAAGGTGGCGAAGGCCGGTGAGCCGGCATGGGATTCGCCGTGGGGCCGCGGCCGGCCCGGCTGGCACGTCGAATGCTCGGCGATGTCGTTGCAGCTGCTCGGCGAAGACTTCGATCTCCATGGCGCCGGCGAAGACCTCGTGTTCCCGCATCACGAGAACGAGCGCGCCCAGGCCGAAGCGTCGGGTCATCCGTTCGCGCGCCATTGGCTTCACAGCGGAATGGTGGAGGTCGGGGGCGAGAAGATGTCGAAGTCGCTCGGGAACTTCACGACGCTGAGGGAAGCGCTCGACGCGCACGGTCCGCGTGCGTTCCGTCTTGCGGTGCTGCAGACCCACTACCGCAAGGCGATGGAGCTCGGCGATCGCGAGCTCGCGGCCGCGGCCGGCGGCCTCGAACGCCTCGACTCGCTCCAGCGCCGTGCGGCCCGGCTGGGCATCGCCGCTTTCCAGGACCTCGACGATGCGACCGCGGCGCGGTTTCGCGACGCGATGGACGACGACTTCGGGACGCCGGAGGCGCTGGCTGCGATCTTCGACGCAGTCACTGCTGCGAACCGTGCCCTCGACGACGAGGACGTGGACCGCGCGACGGCATTGATCGAAACCGTGACGACGCTGACCGGCGTACTCGGGATCGAGACCGGTGAGGTCGAGCAGGGTTCTGACGCCGAGATCGACGCGCTCGTCGCCCAGCGCGACGCCGCCCGCCTGGCGAAGGACTTCGGTGCAGCCGACCGCATCCGGGCCGCGCTCGCCGAGCGTGGGATCGTGCTCGAGGACACGCCGACGGGCACGGCGTGGCGTCGCGCCTGAGAGCGACGATGGCCACGCGTTCCGGTCGGCCTCGCGGGCGGTCGCAGTCGTCGCCGCAGCGCGCCGCGTCACCGTCGCAGCGCGCCCGGACCATGCCGGCCGGCGGACGCACCGGGGCGGTGCGTCTGGGTGGCGATCGAGTCGAGGGTCGCCGGGCCGTGCGCGAGCTGCTGGCCGCCGGCCGGCGACGAGTTCGCACGGTGTGGATCGCGAGGGGACGGGAGCCCAGTCCGCTGCTCGCCGAGATCGAGGAGCTCGCGTCGCGTGGTGGCGTGCCCGTGCGCCTTGTTGACGCGGAACGGCTCCAACGCGAGGCGGGCACCGATGCGCCCCAGGGTGTCGTCGCCGTCGCCGAGCCGGTGATCGCCGCCGATCTCGACGACCTGTTACGCGCGCCGGCCGCGCTCCTCGTTGCGCTCGACGGGGTCACCGACCCGCGCAACCTCGGAGCGGTCGTGCGTAGCGCCGAGACCGCGGGCGCGACCGGTGTGGTGCTCGAGCGGCGGCGTTCTCCGTGGCTCACGCCCGCGGCCGTGAAGGCGGCGGCCGGCGCGGTCGAGTACGTGCCGATCGCGCTCGTGCCCGGTATCGCGACCGCGCTCGACCGTGCGTCACGCGCCGGGGTCTGGACGGTCGCCCTCGATTCGGGTGGCAGCACGACGGTCGACGAACTCTCGATCGCCGACCGGCCGCTCGTCCTCGTGCTCGGCGCCGAAGGCCGCGGGCTCTCCCGCCTCGTGCGCGAACGCAGCGATGTCGTGGCGCGCATCCCACTCCGAGGACATCTCGACTCGCTCAACGTCAGCGCCGCCGCCGCCGTCGCCTGCCACCAAATCGCCCGCCTCCGCGAGACTTAGACGTTGTTCACGTCCAGTTGGTCGGGACGTCGTGGGTGCCACCGTCCTCGCTGCTCCCCGTCTGCGCTCGGCTCGCTGCGCTCGCCTCGCTCCGAACCGCGACTGCGGGCGGCGTCACCCACGACGTCCCTACTGTGGCTTTGGGAACGTTCTACGAGGCAGTCCCACGCGGGAGCCAAGATATGGAGTCCTGCCGGGTTAGCTCAGTTGGTAGAGCACTCGACTTGTAATCGAGCGGTCGTCGGTTCGAATCCGACACCCGGCTCCACACGACGCGGGGGCGCGAGGCGGAAATGCTTGCCTTGGTGCATCCACCCGGCAAGGCTTGTGACGTGGAGCTGTCCCCCCGCGAGCGAGCGTTGCTCGATTTCGAGCGCTCCTGGCGATGGTTACCCGGCCCCAAGGCCGAGGCGATCCGCGCCCACCTGCGTATGTCGCGCGCTCGGTACTATCGCTTGCTCGGAGCGCTGATCGAGCGTCCCGCGGCCCTGGCCTACGACCCTCTGACCGTGCGCCGGCTCCGCCGCCGCCGTGAGCAGTGGCGTCGGGCTCGGTTCGAGGGCAGCCGAGCCAACGGACGAAGTCGCTGAAGGCCCTCCGACCCGACCGAGTCCCGAGACCAAGGACCCGTCCGATGAGCGCGAAGCGATGAACATGCTCGGCTCCGACCGCGGGGTGCGGCCCGACCCGGGCAACCCCGCCATGCGAGGGGCGGTCCTGATCGGCCTCGCCGTCGTCATCGGCATCGCGCTCCTCCAGGTGGTCGACGACGTCCCGAAGAGCGGCGTGGCGGCGACGCCCACCGGTCCGACCTCGTCGACCGTGGATCGCAAGGTGCTCGGCCGGCCCACGAACCAGGTCAGGATCCAGGTGCTCAACGGGTCGGGGATCGCGGGGAACGCCCGCGACAAGAGCAACGTCCTCAAGAGCCTGGGTTACTCCACGATTGACCCCGGCGACACCGCAACCCAGGCGGGCTCCACGCTTGCTTGCAAGAAGGGCTTCGAGAAGGAGCAGTTCTTCCTCAAGATCACGCTCGACAACAAGCAGATTCCGGTCTCGATCGTCCCGTTCCCCGCTCCGGCTCCGTCTGCCGCCAAGGTCGACCAGATCGACTGCCTCGTCGTCCTCGGGACCTGAGCGTCGCGACGCCCGGCTGCGGAATGACGCTCGGGCCGCTCGCCGAGCTTGCCCAGCGCCCCGACCGCGCCGCCTTCGTGCTCGACTTCGACGGGACGCTCGCGCCGATCGTCGACGACCCGGCCGAGGCTCAGCCCCTCGACGCCGTGCTCGAGCCGCTCCACGCGCTGGCCGAGTCGTTGCGGCTGGTGGCGATCGTCAGCGGACGACCCGTCACGTTCTTGCGAGAGCGCGTACCGGTCCCCGGGATACTGCTCGTGGGCGCGTACGGGCTCGAGCGGCTGGTGAATGACCAGGTCGTACTCGACCCGCGGGCCCGACCGTTCGCGCCGGCGGTGGCGGCGGCGGCCGCCGAGGCCGAGGCGACCTGGCCTCACCTCCTCGTCGAACGCAAGGGCGAGCTTGCGGTGACGATCCACTGGCGCACGGCAACCGGCGCCGCCCCCCACGCATCCGAACTCGAAGCGCTGGCGGCGCGTCACGGCCTGGCGCGGCAACCCGGGCGCATGGCGTGCGAGCTCCGGCCTCCGGTCGCCGTCGACAAGGCGACCACGGTCGCCGAGCTCTGGCGGGAAAGCCGCTGGGACGCCGTCGCCGTCGCTGGCGACGACCACGGCGACCTCGCGGTCTTCGAGTGGCTCCCGCGAGCTGCCGACGAGGAGTTGGGCGCGGGCTTTCACTTCGTGCGGATCGCGGTGCGGTCGAGCGAGGCGCCGCCGGCGCTGCTGGCGCACGCCGAGCTCGTGGTGGACGGACCCTCTGGGCTGGCCGCCCTGCTCCGCGAGCTCACTGCATCGTTGCGGCCTCGGCCCGCTTGACCAGATCCGCCAGCCAGTCACGATTCGTCCGCGCGCCGGCGAGATCTCGCAGCCGAGCCGCGCGCGCCACTCGCTCGTCACGCGGCATCGTCAACGCAGTATGCAGAGCATCGGCTGTCTGTACGAGGTCGTAGGGGTGCACGGGGATCACCGCTTCACCGAGCTCCTCGAACGCGCCGGCCTCCGTTGACAGGCACACCAGACCATCACGCTGGTTGAGCAGTGGGCCTTCCTTGGCAACCAGGTTCAGGCCGTCGTTGAGCGGATTCACGAGGAGGACGTCGTAACGTCCGAGGCCCGCGACGCTGCGGTGGAAGTCGTCACGGGAGTCGAGAACGACAGGGTCCCAGCCTGAGGTTGCCCAGCGATCGTTGACGCGCGCTACCGCTTGCTCGACTTCGTTGCGATACGCGCGATACTCCGGCAACGTTGCCCGCGACGGGTTCACCATCGCGACGAAGACCACGCGTTCTCGCCATTCGCGATGCTCCTCGAGCAGCAGGTCATAGGCCGCGAACCCGCGCAGCAGGTTCTTCGAGAGGTCGATGCGATCGATCCGGAGCACCAGTTGCCGATCGCCGACCAGGTCGTCGAGCTCTCGCGCTGCCGCGCGCGCGGCTTCCGACTCGGCTGTGCGCGTCAACGCCTCGATGTCGGGGCCCAGCGAGGCGACGAACGGTGCGGTCGTTGCCCGGTCGGCACCCAGCACCTGGCGCGTCGCCGCCACGAAGCAGTCAGCCCAGCGCGTCGCATGGAAACCACACGGCACGGACGACAGCGATCCGCACAGCGCCGTCGCGACGTCCCACGGCAAGACGCGGATCGCGTTCGGTCCGGCGAACGGAGTATGGGTGAAGTGGACCACGCGCAGGTCGGGACGGGTCGTGCGGATGTATCCGGGCGTGAGCGAGAGCTGGTAGTCCTGCACGAGCACGACGTCGCCGTCCGACGCGAGCTCGCACACGGTGTCGGCGAACGCGCGGTTTACGTCCTCGTAGCCACGCCACGCCTCCTGGAAACGGCGGTCGAACCGCGGCCGGCGCGCCAGGTCGAACAGGCCGTGGTGCAAGAACCACAGCACCCCGTTCGAGACGACGTCGAGATGGAGCCGAGCGGTCTGCGGGTCGAGGTCGAGGAGCCGCAGGTCCATGTGCGCCGCGCGCGCTTCTCCGGCCCGCACCGCAGCTCGGTCATCGTCGGTCAGCGCCGAGGCGACCCAGATGGTGCCCTCAGGCGCGTCTTCGAGGAGCGGGCCGAGCGCGGTCGCGACGCCGCCCGCGCCGAGGTGCGACGTGAATCCCTTTCCGTCTGCTCGGCGCTCGAACCGCAGGGGTCCTCGGTTCGACGCGATGATCAAGCGGGCTCCATGGTCTGCACGGACGGTCCCAGATCCGCGAGCAGCCGGAGCCAGTCCGCCAGCTCGCGCGTGGAGAGGAACTCCCCGCGTACGAATTCGCGGGCCTGCGCGCCCATCGCATCTGCGCCGACGGGATCGGCGAACAGATCGATCACGCGTGCTGCGCACTCTTCGACGGAGTCGACGAGGTAGCCGTCGAACCCGTCACGGATCTGGAGCTTGATTCCACCGGCGCGGCCGCCGACGACCGGGCGTCCCTTCCACAGGGCCTCGCTGACGGTGAGCCCGAAGCCTTCGCGCAACGACTTCTGGACCACGACCGTCGCGATCCGTTGGAACGCGTTGATCTGCACGGCGCCGACCTGGTGCAGGTTCGACAGCAGGTGGATGTCGCGGTCGCCCTTGCGTGCCGCCTCCGTCTCGTCCCAGACGCGGAATCCCTCGGGGTCATCCGTGGCCATCGAGCCCGCAAGGATGAGCTGAGCGTCGGTGACCTGCTGGCGGACGATGCGGAACGCTTCGATGACGCCGATCGGGTCCTTCCACGGGTCGTAACGGCTGACTTGGCACATGATCGGCCGCCTGGGATCAATGCTGTACTGCTTGGCGATCTCGATGCAGAACGGCGTCGCCAAGTCGAGGTTCTTCACCGACAACGGATCGATGCAGGGCGGTGCGTGCACGATCTTGTCCATCTTCAACGACGCGGGCACGAACTCGGGCATCGTCCAAACGGACGCGTCGTGGAGCTCGATGTACGGGCGGAAGAATTCCCACACTTGAGGGTTGGCATCGGTGAGATCGATGTGACACCGCCAGACCCAACGGGCGTCGGCGCACCAGTTCGGCACATGGTCGCGGACGAATGACAGCAGCGCCGCTGGTTGGGGGTCGTGCACGACGACGACGTCGTACCCACCCTCGAGCAGAAGGGCGTTGTCGAGTATGCGCTCGAGGTAGGTGCGCCGCATCTCTTGGGTCAACTCGACATCTGCGCCTTGTAACGCGTTGTGCACCTGCTTCGTGATTGCGAAGAACTCGTCGCTACCGCGCAACACCTGCCAGTCGGCTTCGATGCCGACACTGCGTAGCAGCGGCACGTGGGTCGCGAGCAGCTCGGCGACGCCACCCCCATACGCGGTCGCGCTCACATGGAGGACGCGAATGCCACGCAGCGGGCGCGCGAGCTCGTGGAGCTGCTCGACGGTCGTGTCGCCTACGACCGGCGCGTAATCGTCGAGCTCCCTTTCGAGGAGTGGGACGCGTTCCAACACCGCGTTCCTCGCCTTCGTCGTGAGCGGATGCCGCGCGCCATCGCGGCACTGCGCCAATCTATCGACCGTGCCGGTCGCTCTCGTTGCTCCTGACAAGTTCCGCGGCTCCCTTTCCGCACAGGAGGCCGCGGCGGCCATGGGCGCCGGTTTGACGACGGCCGGCTTCGACGAGGTACGTGCGCTCGCGCTTGCGGACGGCGGCGAGGGGACGCTCGACGCGCTGCTCGCGGCCGCCGGTGGCTCACGCCGGCAGGCCGAGGTGACCGGTCCGCTCGGCGAAAGGGTGCGTGCCGAATACGGGGTGTTGCGCGATGGCACTGCGGTCGTGGAAATGGCGCGTGCAAGCGGTCTCGCCCTCGTGAGCGGCCGCAACGATCCCCTGCGCGCGTCGACTCGTGGCACGGGGGAGCTCATCGCCGCCGCGCTGCGCTCCGAATCGCCGTCCGTCATAGTCGCCGTCGGCGGGAGCGCGACGACCGACGGCGGGCTCGGCGCCGTCGACGCTCTGGGCTGGTCGTTGCGCGGGGCGGACGTCGTGGTCGCCTGCGACGTCGACACGAAGTTCGTCGACGCCGCGAGACTCTTCGCGCCTCAGAAGGGTGCCTCCGCGGCGCAGGTCGAGTTGCTGCGGCGCCGGTTGGAGCGCCTGGCCGACGAATACCGCGCGCGCACCGGTACCGATGTCCGCGAGCTTCCCGGCGCCGGCGCCGCCGGTGGGCTCGCCGGTGGGCTCGCCGCGATCGGTGCTCGGCTCGAGCCCGGGTTCGACGTCGTGGCCCACGCCGTCCACCTCGGCGACGCGCTGGACGGAGCCGATCTGGTCCTCACAGGCGAGGGTCGCTTCGACGTCAGCAGTTTCGACGGCAAGGTGGTCGGTGAGGTGCTCGAGTGGGCCGCGGACGCGGGCGTCGATCACCGCGCCGTGATCGCCGGCCAGGTCACGGCGGAAGCGCGCGAGGAAGCACTCGTGCTCGGCGCGTCGCCGGTGCTCGCGCTGGTCGACCGGGTCTGGCACGCGGGCGAAGCTTTCGCCCGTGCGGCAACCCTCCTCGAGGAGGCTGCCATCGAAGTGGGACGGGGCGTGCTGTCGGGCTGAGCGCTTCGCCTCAGTTCGGGGCGCGCAGCCAGGCGACGCCCAACACCCCGGGACCGGTATGTACCGCCATCGCGGGCGAGAACCCCACGATGTCGGCTCGGCCACCGAGCAAGCGCTGCAAACGCTGCGCGCGCTCCTCGGCGGCCGCGTGGAACACCGTCGACTGCGTCGCCCCGGGACCGCCGTCGGCGAGCCACGCGGCGCGGAGCGCGTCGAGGGGATCGAGGGCCTCGATCTCGAGCGGGGTCACGGCACCTTCACGGAATCGGAACAACGGATGCGCGCGACGTTCGCGGACTGTCTCCAAGACGGGTGACGGGATGCGTCCGGAATGCTCGATCGCGGTCGTCGCGTCGAGCGACGCCACGAGCTCGACCCGGCGTGCCGCGTCGCGCGCGACCGCCTCGACGGCGTCGAGGGTGGCGCCGGCGCGCGCGGCCTCAGCGGCACTGCGCACGACGAGGCTCTGGGCTGCGGTCGCGGTGCGCGTATCGACCACCCGGACCGGCTTGCTGGCGAGGGTCGCGGCTTGGCGGGCGTTGCTCGCCATGGTCGTGAACTCGATCGCCGGTGTGAGCACCAGCACTTCGTCGCCGTCGGCGTCCTCGATCGCCGTCAGATAGTCGGCGGCTGCGGGGGGACTCGATTTCACCGTCTCGTCGCGCGCGA
>Ga0066710_100002019_pt1 | contig 15935 bp, 10 predicted proteins | sample GraSoiAngelo_159_FD_79666 | JGI IMG/M metagenome (GOLD analysis project Ga0066710, IMG submission 79666) | Grasslands soil microbial communities from the Angelo Coastal Reserve, California, USA - 14_1009_16_40cm | ecosystem: Environmental > Terrestrial > Soil > Grasslands | place: USA...
CTCGATCGTCTCGATCGTGTCGACGTCCATGTGGTTCGTCGGCTCGTCGAGCAGCAGGACGTCCTTCTCCTTCGCGTTCGCGAGGGCGCGCGCGGTGAGGACCTTGGACTTCTCGCCGCCGGAAAGGGAGCCGAACCGCTGGTCGAGGAGTTCCTCGCCCACGCCCAGGTCGTTGAGGATCGGATCGTTGACGATTACGCTCTGGCTGCGGGCGGCGCCCCGGGCGACGTGGAGGGATTCGTACCGGGCCATTCGTACGCTCGAGTCCGCGGCGTCCCACGCGTACGGGCGGGCCATCCACGCCTCGAGGCCTGCCAGGTCGGCCTCGATCCGCTGCGCCTCCGGGCTCGGGGCGGAGAGGACGTCCCGCACGACGGTCTCCGGCGGGACGTTCGGGACCTGCGGGAGGTAGCCGTACCGGAGACCTGGCTTGAGGACGAGGTCCCCCAGGTCCGGCGTCGTCTCGTCCGCGAGGAGCCGGAACAGGGTGCTCTTTCCCGAGCCGTTCGGGCCGACGAGGGCGACCTTGTCTCCTGCGTGGAGGAGGAAGTCCGCGTGCTCGAGGACGAGCGTGGCGCCCCAGGATTTCCGGAGGTCCCGGCCCGCGACGATCGGCTCCATGGCCTCCCTCCTAATTCGTGGTCCCCGATGAGGCTTCGCTCGGCGCTCCGACAATTCGGCGCTGAATGTCATACCGGCGCAAGATCCCGACCATCTCGTGTTCCGTTAGCTGGCGAAGGCTTCCTTTACACGGCTCGCCAGGCGGCGCGCAGGCATACCCTGCACGCTACATGTAACAGAAGCCGATTTGAAAATACAGGAGCCTCGGTTTTGCAATGACCGAGATGAACAAGCCAATTCTGATTTGTTGCGGTCTGCCATTATTGTGGATGGATACGACGCACGACGGAATCTGGGACGCTAAGTGTCAATGGTGCAAAAGAGAATTCAGTTTTTCTGAAGCCAGATGGCGCATGAGGGATTAGGTCAGAGTGAAGCGAGCAGCAAGGCTGCTATTTGTGACGACGAAGTGCATGGAACCTGAGGAGCCTGTACACAGTTCCTTGCGAGCATCCTGTCTCGTTCGCTATGCTTTTGATTGAACGTCGGTCCCGGACATAGAGGGCTCGTAATCTTTCTTTGTTCAACGTAGATAGGAAACGAGAGCCGCTGGGTCTGATGACGGTTCCCATCGTTCGGAGACGCTTCCCGACGGTCGTCTTTCCGACTCCGAAACGCCTCGCAACCTGGCTGATTGTGAGCCCGGTTTCGTAGAGGCGCTTCGCTTCTGGGCCGAGTTTTACGGATCGCGGCTCTCCGACTGGCCGACTGAGGCCAAGCCTCCGGATCCATCGCGCTATTGTCTGAGGTGAAACGTAATGTCCAGTTTCGGAAGAAAGCGTTCGTGAGACCGCCCGCACCGAGAGGCCAGCGTGGTAAAGGCTTACGGCGCGACTCTTGGTTGCAGCTGAGTGCATTCACTGGGGCCAAAGACCTGACCAAATGAAAAGGTTGCGTCGCGAAGACTACGAACAGCATCCGCACGTCCATCGCGGCATGAGGTACCTTGTTGTCTGCTGTCCAGGTCCGAACAAGAACCGTCGCATTCGCTCACCCTTCCCAGGGACACTTATACTTGCTCGCTCTCGTCTACCCCGATGTCACAACGTGTAGTTGTATTGCTCAGCGGAGGCCTGGACTCCACAACCGTGCTGGCTGCAGCCCTATCGGACGGATTTGACGTAATAGCCCTGACGATCGACTATGGTCAAAAACACCGGAGAGAGATTCAGGCTGCAAAGAGCATTGTTGACCATTTCAATGTTCGCGAGCATCGCCTAGTGCGCCTTGATCTTACGAGCATCGGCGGGTCTGCTCTCACGGACGAGAGCATCTCCATTCCCAAAAAGAGAGAAGAGGAGGAAATTGGGAGCGGCATTCCAGCGACATACGTTCCAGCCCGGAACACAATTTTTCTGAGCTATGCGCTGGGTCTTGCGGAAGCAACGGGATCAGCGGCAATATACATTGCAGCAAATGCCATTGATTACAGTGGGTACCCTGATTGCCGGCCAGAGTTCTACGAGGCTTTCCGAGAAGTCGCCCGGCTTGGAACGAAGCGAGGGGTTGAAGGGGACAATATCGAGATCCGCACGCCACTGATCTCGATGTCGAAGGCGGACATAGTCCAACTTGGACAGCGGCTCGGAGTTCCCTGGCGGCTGACGTGGTCCTGCTATGAAGGTGGGGCTAAAGCTTGCGGGGTGTGTGATTCGTGCCAACTCCGCCTCAAAGGATTCAGAGAAGCTGGGATCCATGATCCGGTGCCTTACGAGCTAGCCGGCTAGTTGAGGCGGTGGGTTGTCGATGCGGGCAACGGGTTAGTGGCCATTCACATGGTGAACGAAATCAATTAGCGGCATCTTCAGGTCCTTGTTACATGACTCGCAGTGGAAGGGGCGCGGCCATTCCTTCGCGGCGCTCGGATTCTCCCTAACGAAATTGACAATGTCAGCCAAGACGTAGATTGGGATCCAAGTACCGTCGAAAGCAAGACCCTTCGTGGAGATTCCGTCGTTCGGTTGAGATACTGAATACTTGACCTTCTTTCCCTCGTACTCTATTGCAGTTCCGTCGGAGTATCCTTCATCTGTCCAACACACCACGCCATTTACTTGGTCCAGACCGTGTTTATGGGCAAAGAAACTCGAGAGTTTATATTCGACCTCAAACGCTCGATACTCCAATTTCCTCGTAGCGCTGTTGTACAACCGCACGAGAAGATCAATTCCTATCTGGGTCTCAGCGTCCGCTATTACGACTGGGATCAGGTTTACGTTCGTCGCGATAAGGCTTCCCAGCAACAACACGGTCTCCGCCTCATTGCGAGGCGTGAATTCTATCGAGCCAGGCAAATGCAAGAGCGTTCTCTTCTGGAGGGTCTTGGTCCGCTTGTCTATTTTCTCGTGTTGCTTGCTGCGCTTTCTTCGGATCTGAGCTTCGAATCTCGCTTCCTCCCAGTCTAGATACTTCTTTGATTCGTATACCTCAGTACTGAGGTATTCACGAACTGTTTTCTCGACTGCCTCCATGACCTCACGAGGTGTATTGCCTACAGAACCCCTGTTTGCAGTGAGGGCGAATTGATTGCAATTAACGACAAAATGAAATGGGATGTAGGCCTGATCGCTTGCAATCCAATCGGGCTTTCGTTCGATCAGAATGTAGTCCCTGGCGAGCCATAATCCGAATCGATTGCGTGCAGGATCGGACCCGGCCGGAATCTGGTATCGAGCTCTTTCACCTGCTACGATGCCTACTATTTCCACCTCATACGGAAGGCTGTTCAGGGTTGTGTATCCGTGCACCGATCGTGGTGGATATACAAGTCGTTTGTAGTCCACGGGATCCTCGCCTTCTGGGACATCCCTCGGTTTGATTACCTCGTCTCTCGGCATTGGGTGGCCGAATTTGATTTCTTCAGGGTCCTGGACGTCGAATCCCTTCAACCAAAGCCGAACGGGCGAACCTAGAGTTCCGCCGGGCTGAAAGAGAGGTTTCGCCGAGCCGTGGGCGGTCTTCCAGAGGATGTAGTCCTTGAGCAACTCGTGGCTGAAGAGGTGTCCCTTGTTATCGAAGTAGCCGTAGATCGAAACCTTGGTTCCATGCTTGCGGTCGAGCTTGTTGGTGGGTTCAATGTGCACGTTGAGGGGATCTCTCTTGAGGAGCCTCAACCACGGCTTGTCCAAAGACGCGTGCCATCGTTCGCCGCTTTCGTGCGTAGTTTCTACGTCTATTCGCTTTGCATGAAAGTAGACTTTCGTCCCATGACCCTTGTACCCGATCGCCCGCTGGCCGGGCGGTTTGATCGAGTTGCCGATGTCGAAGAAAGCGTGCAACATTTCCCGATTCATCCCGGTCCCGTCATCCTCCACTCGGAGCTCGAAGACCGGGACCTCCTCGTCCCTCCATTCGACAGTCCCACAACTGACCTTGATTTCCGTTGCTTTGTGATCGTAAGCGTTTGCGATTGCCTCGCGAATCGCTTCGTAGTGGTGTTCGAAGTCGTTTGCCAGCTCCGAAAACTCGGTAGCCGCGTTTACTGTCGGCTGGTATTCTTCGGGGCTAAATTTGTCCATCACTAGCAGAGGGCATTTGGCGGACGGATCATAAATATTGGTCAGACATGTCTCTTTCTCAACCGCCAGAGCCGTCTCTCTAGTGGCCGAGAACCTCCAAGAGGAGCTGACCCTTTTTGGTCAGTCGATACACTCTTCGCCTGACTACCTTCGCCGACACGACGAACCCTCGCTTTTCGAGCGTTCTCAGATGCTCGTAAACTGTCGCTGTATCGAGGCCCAGTCTCTCCGCAAGCGCGTAGCCATAGGCATCCCCTTGTTCCGAGATAACTTTGAGGATCCGAACCTTGGCGTCGAGCAAAGTGGAAGGAGAGAGGTTCGCCCGGGGATAATGATTATATGGGAAAAAGCCAATACATATCCAGATGATTTCAAGGTCGGCAAGTGTCTTCACGGAGTTGGCCAGTGTAGGGTGAGGAGACTAACTTGGATTCCGAGACCAAGTTTGAGGCGCGCCAAGGAACGATCCTGGGACTACGCTCCGGGACCATCAATGCCAGTGGAAAGCACGTGCCCACTCCACTCTTCTTCCCGATTGTGAACATTCTAACTGGTCCACCGCCTGTGTTCGCGAACGGAGGCATCTGGAAGCACATAAAAAGCCAACTGTTCAAGGAGGAACGAATCCCGGCGTTTATGACCCACATCCTGCATTTCACTGACTATAGCGTGGATCGTAACGCCCTTGAGCGGTGGTTCAAAACCACCATTCCTGACCAGATCCTTGAGCAGGCAGGATACACGCCTGCTCTCTTTGTAGATTCAGGGGGCTATCGTCTTCTGTACAATACGGGCTTGGACATCGAGAAGTATGGCTACGAACCTTCCGTCCGGGACATCCTGCAATTGCAGGCCCGGTTCGGTGGAGATGTAGTCGCCAGCCTCGACTATCCGATACATCCTAAGCTACGGGACGTAGAGGTCACCGAACGGATCGAGAAGACCATAGAAAACTGCCTCGAGACAGCGCGGTTGTCAAAGCAGATTCTCGGCGCCAATTACCTTTTGCACTTGGCCGTTCACGGATTGACGCGAGTTCAGGCAAGGGGAACGGTCGAACATCTCCTGTCCAGACTCCGGTCGGAACGCCTTGATCGGATTCCATTTGGAATTGCAATTGGATCGCTCGTCCCTCTTGCAAGCTCTCCACTCCAGGTTGTGGAGATCGTTCGTGGTGTTGTTGAGGGCATACACTCGTGCAATTGGGTGGACCCGCTCACAATCCCGGTTCACGCTTTCGGTGTTTCGAGTCGGATGATGCCATTTCTCGCCGCACTGGGGGTGGACTCGTTCGATGGGACGACCTATGTCCAGTACGCTCAGTCTCTGAAGTATCTGAAGCCCGGCGGTTTTTCACCGGTTCCGTTTGCGAAGCTCGACCATATCGATTGCCGGTGTCGGTACTGCACAAAGTTGCGCGAAGGCGGCCTTGAAACCGCCAAGGAGATCCTTGTCGGTCGCAGTTTTGGCAAGGTCCGATTCGCGGAAGCGGAAACTACCAAGTCGTACGTATACGCCCTAATTGCGCTACACAACCTCCAATCGTCGCTAGAAATGGCGGGCCGAATCCGCAAAGCCGCGGTTTCGCCGAGCGGCTTGGAGGATTTGTTCGTCGAAGCCGCAAGAGATCCTCGAATGCGGCGGATTCTTGGGAGCTTGCTCAGGTACTTCCCAGACGCTTCCGAATTCCTCTGGGACTTTGGATTCTCAAAGTTAGAGCAAAGACTTCGCGTGGATGCCAAACCCGGGTTATCGATCCCCGCGTCTTCAAAGCGGACCGATAGCGGCCTATCTCCTCTCGACCTGGCGAAACAATCCACCGACATCATCTCCCTTAATCTCGGCCCAGAGGCGTTCGACGTCTGTGACACTGGCTATCGTCTTGCAAAGAAACCGCTTCTTCTAGTCTTGCCTTGCTCGCAGCAAAAGCCATACTCATCTTCTCCCTCTCATCGGTTGATCAAGAAGACGGTTCTGGAGCTGGGGATAGACGCGTCAATCTACAACAAAATCAGTATTTCAGGCAACTATGGTCCCGTTCCCGAGGAATTCGAGACCGATCCTAGAGTTCAGTCCTATGATTTCTACCTGAGTAGCGGTGACACAAGAAGGATCAAACTACTCGTCGATCGAACACGGCGGTTCCTCGCCAAGCAGTCAGGCCAATTGGTTTGGATCGTGGGCTACGTCACTCTGAAATCGTATCGCGAAGTTCTGGAAAGGGCGTTAGACGGACTCCCGAATGCTTTCCTCCTTCCGGAACGCCTCCGCGCTCGAAGGGCATCGGAATTCCGGAAACCTGAGAACATTCAACAGCTTAGACAAGTCCTCTTGCGACTGAAAGAGCGTGGCTTCCAATGAAGTGCGAGATCGACGATACGCGTGTCTTTCTCCAGGTGATCAAAGAGTGCCGTAACCCGCTTGCGGTCCTGCGCGAGGCGCTGAGCAATTCTTACGATGCCGGAGCCTCACAGGCTAGAGTCGACCTCCAAGGCGCACAAAACGCCATGGACCTCGAGGTTGAGGACAATGGGCGGGGTATCCGACCGATCGAGTTTCGCTACTTCTTTGGACTTGGTTTCGGTAACAAGGAAGGCAGGCAACTTATTGGCAATAAGGGCTTAGGGACCAAGCTATACTTCAACAGCTCGCGGGTGCAAGTTGAAACACGACTCTCTACTGGAGGGAACTATCGGGCTGTGATGGATGGCCCGATGACGCAACTCGAGAGTGGACTGGTGCCGGAATATGCAGTCTCACGAGCCAAGACAACTACTCTTCGGTTCAGGACGGGGACAAAGATTTGTATTCGCGGACTAGCCGCAAGTCCGCGATCACCTCTGTTGGTGACTGAAAACATCGCGAATTACTTGAAGTGGTTCACTGCGGCGGGTTCATGTCGAAGAATTTTTGGCGTCCGACCGGCCCGCAGGTTTGCGGTAAAAATCTCGCGGCGGGATCTGGGAGGCAGACAGTTCAGGGTCGAAGGACACAACCTCCCAGTATCATCGGCGTCCGCCAACCAAGAGCACAGCTCATTTGCAGCCCAATTCGACCCCTTCGCGTTGGACTTGGAGAGTGATGATGGAGAGCCTCTCGGTCAGCTCGAAGTCGCCGGGTCGATTGTGGGACCGGATGGGCACATTGTTCGCGACAGGCGAGTCAAGAAACAGTTCAAAGGAGTTTTCTTGTCTAAGGACTATTTTATTGTCAGAAATGTTAGTCCGGACGTGTTTGGGGGAACGGGCGAGTGGCAGAGTACACATATCGTCGCAAACTGCCAGCAGTTTCATCTTTCGATGAGCAGGGACGAATTCATCGAGACTGGACCAGGTTCGACGTATGCTGAGGCCCTGTCTGCGCTTAGAACGTTTGCCAATTGCCTGCGTCGCGGCGAACGATTCAAGTACCGGGGGCGAACGATCGAAGTAGGAGCGCAATTTGCCGGTGCGTGTTACTCTCGCCTCAAGTCGCTTAGGAACATGGAGCTTGACGTAGAACGCGACCACATGCGAATGCTGAACCTAGTAAAGCTCTCTGAAGCCCCGAAGAATGCTCTTTCAGGCGATGGTGGTCCAATGCTGACGCCGATTGATCCAATAGGGGTTCTCCTTGTCTTCCAATCATTGGTTTCAAAACACCGGAGGCTTAGGCTGCGGAACGACCCTTCGAAGCCAATCTTGTTTCGCGTCATTGGTTATTCAGACCAACCCCAGGGCGGCGTTCTGGTCCAGAAGCAAGAACAAACGAAGTGGAGTCGGCCTCTGTTTTACGCGCCTTATTTGACGCTAAGTGAACTGCGAAGGACGGATCCGAGAGTCGGTCTTGATGGAGTCATTTGCTGGTCAATTGCCGAGGGTCGCGTCAATGTTCCCCCCTCAATCGACGTGGTTGTTCTCGAGGACGCATTCTGAATGGGAACAGCCGCTCTGACATGGCTTCCATCGTCATCACTCGGCCCAGAATCATGAGAACTCATTTGGTGATCTGACCAAATTGGTAAAACAAGCGACCCGTCCGGCCTCCAGGCCCTCCGCAATGTTTTAGAGTTGCTTCATTAATACTTGTGCTTGGAACGAGGGATAGTTTGTCGATGGCGATCGACGAGAGCGAGGCGAAGCCCGTCGGTGCCGCATTGGATGCGCTCTTAGCTTCCGGTGGAGTTGATTCTTACGAAACCAAGCGCAATGGCACTTTTGTAAGTCTTCGGGGAGTCACGCGACAACTTGTCTTCACCCCAGAGGTGAATGTCCTCATCACGCAGGGCTTCCTGTTCCTGATTCCCAAAGACCGAATCGCCGATCCCTTCCTGTGGCTGGAAGTGGCAGAGCGCCTTGCCTGGAAGGCCAACGGTCGCCAGGCCCTTGATGATGATACAAAACTCGCGATTCGCGGAGCTCTCGGTGCCTCATTGCCCGTGGACCAAGAGTTCATCCGCGAGACGGTTCGTGAGTCGTTGAACCAACCAGTATTCCTCGGTCCGCTACTGAAAGAACCGACACGGCGGAAGGTTGTGCGGGAAGAGTTGTCTCTTCGTGCCCGCGATCTTCAGGATCACTCGATCACACAACTTGGAAAGATGGAAGGTAGTGAGTTCGAAGAGTGGCTTTTTTCCGAGCGAGCGAAGCGTCAATTCTACATGGGAGGCTGAGGAGACGTTATCAAGCTCGCTCCGGGCTTTAGCCCAGGCTATCATTGACTCGGGTTTCGTACCGTTCACAGACGCCTCTCCAGCAGAGAAAGAACGGTTAACGTCGGCGGCAATGGACTTGGGCTACGTTCCGGCAAACCTTGATGAAGATGTGGAGGCGCTGCGCAAGATCATTTCGGAAGCGTCACGTCTCATCCCAACTATTGCAGGGACTGACAAAGTCCTCACCGAACTTGCCCCTATCGCCGATAACGCCGATTATGATTACGAGACGATGGAGCTGATCCTCCGCTGCACGCGGCTCTTCGCCAGTCCGGATGTTCGCGGAATAACTCTCTGGGAGTCGGACGGAAAGACCTTTGTCGCCTCAGATGAGGTTGTTGCCAAAGAACTCCACCGGCTGATACGGCTCATTGGAGAGCGAGAGGAGTATCTGATCCGCCTCGGCGTTTTCAACACCTACGTCGAGCCTAGCGCTCTTCCGCATGGCTACGACGAGGTCACCCTCAGATTCATGATAGCACAACTGCAAACGCGACGGCTCGTCATCCTATTTCCGAGAGAGCATGGAGTCCTCGTAAGAACTCGGACGGCCGAGATCATTCGACTCATGACATTCACATATGCAAAGGCGAGTGATCCGGCGGGTGGCATTCGATGGATTCCGAGCGTTTCAACTCTACGCTACGGCCGGCAAGTAAAAGAAATTCCGGCTTATGACCTTGAAACTTCCGAACTGTCGACGCGGCTCAACCACGAAATCAAGATGGGTTTTGTGGACGATGAGTTGGCAGGTGAGTGGCACTACGTCGCCGAATTGGAATTACTTAGCCAAGCAACCCAGATTGTGCTTCAGGCCATCGGAAAGTTCCTGGTATCACAGGGGCTTGAAAGTTGTGTTTCGGACTTCCAGGCGGGCACCGTTTCCCAGGTACTGCGGTCGTTATTCGCACGGAATTCGACCGGAAAGCCTTACCCGAGAAGAGGATTCGCGTTGACGGCCCCGGTTGGTGCGGGCAAGACGCTCGCATTCGTGATTCCATCCCTCATTGTCGCGTTGTATAGCCGGAGGGCAGTTGCTAATCGAGGCGGAGTAAAGGCCCTTTTGGTCTATCCTCGCGTGGCACTGAGCAAGGACCAACTCGATTTATTACGTGACCTGGAAGCACGGGTCAACAAAGAGGCCAAGGCCAGCGGCAAGGATTGGGCGCCTTGCCAGCTGCGGACAGTTGCAGACGCGGGCGGTATGGTCAGGCAAGAGTGTCAAAGGTTGACTGGAAAGGCTAGGATCACGCTTAACGACGCCCTAACCTATTTCAACAGCGTAGGCGCCCCAGACATCCTGGTCTCTAACATAGACACGTTGAGACGCCGCTTGGGTAATCCGCTTTGCCACGAAACAAATACTGGTTTCTTTGCAGGACCTATTTCTATCGTCGTGTTCGACGAAGTACATCTCGTTGAGCGGACTTCGGGCACTCATATCATCAGGATACTTTCCAGACTTAACGCGGCTATCAACAAGCACAGGCCCAGGGCGCGGGTTGTGTGGGTTGGTTCGAGTGCGACGATAGCGGACCCAACGCGCCACGTTGGGACCGTCTTCACGATCGATGAGAGAGAATTGATGCACATTTCGGCTGAGGATGCCGCCAGGACGATTGAAGCCGGAGAATTCCATCATGTGTTCCTGAAAACCCGGGAAGCACGACCACTAATCGGAACTCTCACCAACCTCTCATCCCTCATAATACACAATAGGCGCGATGGCCTCGAGTCACATAATCGCTTCCTCGAGAGTGGCGAGGCTCATCCAGAATTGATTTACAAGTCCGTGGGGTTCGCTGACTCTCTAGCCACCATAAACCGATGGGCTGACCTGGTTCGGGACAATGAAGGCTCAAACTATAGTTGGATCCAAGAGGGACATCCCACGACGCTCGGACTGGATCGCTCCGATTTCAGGACGCCATACTACGTTCACTTCTACCAGCCTTTATCAAGAAGGTTGCCGGTCATCCGAAAAGAACTCGAGCACCTGAAGGCCGATTCGAAAGAACTCTCTCTGCTGAAGACCAAGTTCTCTGATTTGTGTGCTTCGTGTCAGAGATGCGAACGACGCGAAGTCCAGTTGTCCAAGGACGCGCCGAAGTCCGCAGAGATGGTAAGGCAACTCTTACTCCCCGCCGGTGCCCAGACTCCCGCACAATTGTCTTTTGGAAATCTCGAAGGTTGTCCATTCTTCCAAAACGGATTCTGCTGGTGGTTCTCTCAGGATAGCGGCGATCGCTTGGAGCCTGTACCTATGGATCCTCCGCAAAGTGACCTAACAATCGGAAGCGATAACATTCGTTGCGCCTCGAGCTATCGGGGTCAGCCAGGAGGGGACCGTGACGAGCAGGGCGTTCAAAGCCCGAACGATGAATTCGTTCGACCTCTTCGCTATTCCATCGGGTTGGCGAGTGGCCAGGCTCTGAGATACAAGGGGCAGTCATACCAACCTGTCGGTCGGGGGTATGTACCGTTTGTCACAGCATCGCCAGTCTTCGAAGTGGGAATCAACATCCGGAACCTCAGGGAAATCCTGCTGCACAAAGCGATCAGGAATCAAGCGTCATACAAACAAAAATCCGGTCGCGGCGGGCGCGAATTCGGGAGTGAAACCCTTGTCTCGACGGTTCTTTCCTATAGACCTCAGGACCACCATTACACTCGCAATCTAGAGAAGTTACTGAGCCTCCAGACTTACGAGCCTGTGGTCTTGAAGCGAGAAAATGTAGACGTTGTGGCCTCTCAACTCTTCATGACGTGTTTTGACTTTGTCGCTTCGGAGGGAAGAAATCTGCATGACACATATCACATGGGCGAACGCCCATCGGATGTTTCTAAGGAAATCTTGAGAGATTGGTCAAAATGGCACTCCCGCCTCATGGCCTATTTGCAAAGCGCAATGCCCACCGCAAAGAGTATCGAAGTGGAGGCCGCATTGTCTCACTTCAAGGAAGTACTCGACCTTCTTGCCTTACGCCCCATTCACTCAACGGTCCCAATCACGCCTCTTGATTTCGTGGAGCGTAGCCTACCCAATATCCATGTCCCTCTCAACCTTGATCCGCTTCGGGCCGAAGCCAGTAGTCTCGGCGAGACGCTCAAGAAACTATCCGACGTGGTCGCCTCAGTTGATCGAGCGGTGGCCGCCTCACGCCTGGATTCGCAAGAACTTAGAGACCAGCTGGCTGGAATTCGCGCGGGGCTGGTGGCATTGTAATGAGTGTTGGCAGCCTCCTGGCAAGCCTGCGAGGCTTGATAGATCGACTCGAAGACGCAGCTCGTTCTCGCGGTCTGGCGCGGAGTCAAGTTAGGAACGATCCGCTCGTGCGATCTCTTACCGAACTCGAAGACACTCTCTCAGCCATGGAGCAAGACGTGGCAGTTGCGGATCTGGCCAAACGGCATCGGGAGCTAAATCGTGCGCTCGAGACCGCCGAGGCCTTGACTCGGCTTGCAGCGACAGATCAGGGCAGGCAGAAGATGTACTATACTGACTTCATACTCTCTAGCTTGCCGAGTCTCAAGGAGTTATACCCGTACATTTTCCCCCAGCAGATCTATGAACACCCCACTTCTAGGCAGGTCACAATCGCTGATGCCGACGACCCGGATTGGTCTTTCGTTGAATCACTCCCGATCGTTCTTGGGCTTCTTCTTCCCGGAATGTTCTCCTACCGAAAAACTACACCAATCAAATTGGCCAGCGGAACCCTCCGCGAGATAGCTCCTAACTCCGGACAATTCGTTGCGGAGCTCTCAAGCATTCCACACTTAGACTTGGAGCTTGTAGATCTGGAATTCCCAACAAAAGTGATCGAGGGCCACCCGTTGGCAGCGACCTGGCCCAATCTTGAATTATATCTGCCTGTGCGCCTGCTTTATCGCCACTTGAGCAGATCGCCAGGCACTAATTTCAGGGCACTTTGGGCTCGACTTGCCCCTCGAGTTCCACTATGCCCAGTATGTAGCACTGTGCCTGACGGGGATGAGGCGGGAGACATGCGCGGCTCCCTTTGCTCACTAGGTCACGCTACCAAGATAAACAACACGATACCTGAAGCCTTCACCCTGATGCAATATCGTGTGACTCCGAAGGCTTCCCAGTCGGCGATCAACAGAGAGATTGTGGTCGGAGATCGACCATTGTTGGTAGCCGGCTCTGCCTACCCCGCCAAACCGCCAGGCTTGTTTCGGGAATTCTTCCATCAGGTAAGCTTCGACGATCAAAGCCAGGTCGACCGCGTTGCCTACGGGGTTGAACGACGATATACTACCCGAGGACTCTGGGACTCAGTCCGGATCTATTACCTGCGGCATGATCGTCCAGCGGCTTTTGGAGACAAGATTACGACAGATTCGCTGCAATTTCAGATTGCCAGGCTACCGTTCGAACTTCTTTCAAGCGTCCTCAAGGAATCTCCAGACCTGAAGCGAAATCTCGAACTCCAATTCCTGCACGCGGCGATGGTTGATGGGATTTCCACAGCGGGTCTCTTCGAGACAGAGCGACTGCTTCGCGTTACACTAAAGGTGGTTCTCAAGGACAAGGGGATTGGTTCCGCCACGCTAGACGAACTTCGGTCCAGAATGCCACAAATATTGAGGTCTAAGGGTGCCGCGAAGGACTATGCGACATTGATTCCGTCTGTTGATTCGGACCCGGCAACGATATCTAAGCATCTCAACGAAAGAGCAAAAGAGATCTCTTCGTTAGACTTGAGCGATTCCGGTTTCCTCCTGTTCTGCGACGAGGTTCTGGTCCACACTCTCGCCCATCATATCCGGAATGCTGCAATGAAACTTGCGGGCGCAAGTGAGCAGGACGTCGGTTATTGGTACAACAAGGAAGGCGACGAGTGGTGGATCCACATCTTTGATGCGGACGCGGGTGGTAACGGCGTATGTGACACAGCGCGCCGGTACCTGTACTTGCCATTCGTCGAACGCGTGTTGCAGACGAGGCTCGAAATCGCCGGCAATCGGCCGAGGACGCTGCCTGACTCCGATTTCGTAACGCTTTTCGAAGACAACCTCCTCGAATGCGACTTGCTTTATGCCGATCGAGTCCTCTTCGATCTAGTTGGAGACCTACCACTCAAGAGAATCAAAGAATGCAGGAGCGACGCTAAGAAGCGATCCGACCTACTACAGAGTTTGAGCGAAAGCAGCTACACATTTGTTACCGGCATCGGCCCGGACCTCAGTTTTGCCCTCTCTTCAGGAACCGCCATAGTCCTCAAAGCGTTGGGGAGCCTCGGGATCAACTATGATGATCTTTTCGTCGTTTGGTTGTGTCCGGAGTTTTTCCTTGCTCAGTTGGCGGACAGACATTACGATCTTCGCGAGCTGCTTGGATACGATGACCTTCCGGGCCAGATCGACGCATTGCGTCAGCACGTCGGACTTTGTGTTACGGGGTGTGTAGAGTGTGTGCTGGGCGATCCGTGTGGCCTGGGATCGCTCGAGATGAGATATCGTGTAAATACTCGTCTAACGACAGACCTCTACATGCGATACATTGGGACGAGAGGGATGGAAGCCCGTCCCGAGGATGGTTCAGCAGCAAACGAAGGAAGAGAGGTTCTTGTCAAGAACGAGGTTCTGTACCTGTGGGGGCTCGAGACCACTCTTGCTGTCCCGCAATTCCTCGGCGTTCAATCGTCAACGAAACTCGATCTGCTTGACGACAAAGGAGGTATCTACGATCGCTACCCTATATCTTCTCAACTCCGGTTCTTACATCGGGTTTACGCCACGGCGGGCGGAGTCGCCAAAGACGGATTGGTCAAGGGGTCAATCATGGCGAAGCTAGAGTTGAGCTGAGATGCCAGGCGACGGTTTGATTGCCAATCCCGTCGAGAAAAACGTCGCCTTTGTGGTCTACAATCTCCTCCAAACCGAGCTAGTCCACTGTCGGGCCACAGGGGTGCCGCCCAGGTTCGACATTCTGTCGGCTTGGGTTTCTGATGTAATGTTTCCTTCGTCCGCGTTCGGGTTTGATTCGAATATCATCTCTGCGTTTATGGATTCTCAAAGCAAGAAGGGTACTACCGTCGAAATCGTCCGACTCCTACAGCGGTTTGGGGGAAGGTCGCGCGTGGTTGCGCTGGATTATTTTAGTACGGCGCGCAACTGGAAAAACCCTGAAGTCGAGGACATGCACCCTACAGGACGAATCGAGCTCTGCGATTGGGATCTTCGCGAGCTGGGAGTGCTGATCGAGTTTGCAAAGTCTGGCGCAGAGATCTATCTTCATTCAAATCTGCACGACAAGTTGATCCTAACGACGACCGGGGCGTACTCAGGAACCTCGAACTATACCAAATCAGGCTACTACATTACTAACGACTCAGGGACAGTTGCATCGCTCGCGCCCGGGTCTTCCCCCAACTACAAGCGTGTCCACGACCTCTTCGAGGATCGACGCATATCTTCGGGCCAGCAGGATCTGGAGTCGTTAATCGAGTTGGCGAACCGTCTGGCTTCCGTCAGAACTTCCCTGGTTGCAGAATACGAGACACTCGCCGCGGAATACGCAAGGCGGCATCGCCCCATAAACACCACGGCGTGACGCCTCCCCTCTGGTCGGAGTCACGAAATACGGCGGTAGTGTTCCGGCCCCAAGGTAGATAGGAGGCCGAGGCGTTGGTCGGTCCCCCGCGGGGCTTCAGGACTCGGGTCGTATCCTCCCGATTGCTCACTCCGACCACCCGCGCGATTGAGGTGGAGAAACCGAAGGCCTTCGCATTCGGTCCCACTCAGTTCACCTTCCTCCAGCTGCAGACCGAGGAGGGCATGGACGCGCGCCCCATGTCCCTCGCGACAAGTCCCACCCGCCCCCACCTCGAATACGCGGTCCGCCTCTCGGACTCCGCCTACAAGCGCGCCTTCGCGGCCCTCCGGCCCAACGACGAGGTCCGCGTCTTCGGCCCGATCGGCGACTTCGTCCTGCACGAAACGCGCCCGGCGGTGCTCGTCGCGGGAGGGGTCGGAATCACGCCCCTCAAAGGCATGGCCGAGTATGCGGCGGACAAGGCGTTGCCCATCCCGATTCGGCTCGTCTACAGCAATCGGAGCGAGGACGAGATTGTATA
>Ga0066710_100002020_pt1 | contig 15934 bp, 11 predicted proteins | sample GraSoiAngelo_159_FD_79666 | JGI IMG/M metagenome (GOLD analysis project Ga0066710, IMG submission 79666) | Grasslands soil microbial communities from the Angelo Coastal Reserve, California, USA - 14_1009_16_40cm | ecosystem: Environmental > Terrestrial > Soil > Grasslands | place: USA...
GGGCCGTGGGCGTGGCTCGGCGTGCGGATCCGCGACCTTTCCGAGCAAGAGATGAACGAGGTCACGGCCCGCCACGGCATCCGCGAGGGCTTCGGCGTCATGATCGTCGAGGTGCTCGAGGACTCGCCGGCTGCGAAATCCGGCCTCAAGAACGGCGACCTGGTCGTGGCCTTCGAGGAGCGCCCCGTGACGGAGACCCGGGTACTCCAGCGGCTCATCGCCGCGGCCGGCCCCGGACGGGAGACGAAGCTGACGGTCCTGCGAGCCGCGGGGCGCGAGCGCGTGGAGGTCCGGCTCGCGGCCATGCCGCGCGCGGTCGTCGGCGAACGGATCGCCGCCGAGTTCGGTTTCATCGTCCGGGAGCCCGAGCCCGCCGGGCCCACGGCGCCGGCGATCTCCCTGATCATCCGGCGGAGCCCGGCGGAGCGCGCGGGGTTGGAGGCGGGCGACGTCATCTTGCAGATCAACGACCAGACGGTCACGACACGCGAAGCGGTGCGCGAGGCGCTGGCCGACGCGAGCCTCGAGGCGCCGCTCCGCATGACGATCGGCCGGGGCGGAAGCCGGCTGTCCGTCGTCCTGAAGGCGCCGGGAACCGGATAGGTTTGTTGACAAATCCGTGACGGGTCGCATAGCTTGGTGCGGTGTCCGACCGCGTAGTGACGTCGCGCTCATTCCTCGGCTGATCCATCGGCGACGGCCGTGCACTTCAAGCCACCGATTCGGAGGAGGTGCTCCATGAACGACCCACAGGTGGTCACCGAGAGCCCGCGCCGGAAGTTCTTGAGGGGTGCGGCACTGGCGGCGACGGGCGCGGCGACGCTCGGCTTCCCGACCGTCGTCAAGGCCCAGGGCCCGATCACGATGCGCTGGCAGTCCACCTGGCCCCAGAAGGACATCTTCCACGAGTACGCGCTCGACTTCGCCAGGAAGGTCAACGACATGACCGGCGGCGATCTCAAGATCGAGGTGCTGCCGGCCGGCGCGGTCGTCCCGGCCTTCGGCCTGCTCGACGCGGTGTCGAAGGGCACGCTCGACGGCGGCCACGGCGTGCTCGTGTACCACTACGGCAAGCAGAACGCGCTGGCTCTGTGGGGTTCGAGCCCGGCCTTTGGGATGGACGCCAATATGCTGCTCTCCTGGCACAAGTACGGCGGCGGCAAGGAGCTGCTCACCAAAATCTACGCGTCGATCGGCGCGAATGTCGTGTCGTTCCCGTACGGCCCCATGTACACGCAACCCCTCGGGTGGTTCAAGAAGCCGATCACCAAGCCCGAGGACCTCAAGGGGCTCAAGTACCGCACGGTCGGCATCTCGATCGATCTGTTCCAGGGCATGGGCGCAGCCGTGAACGCCCTGCCCGGGGCGGAGATCGTCCCGGCGATCGACCGAGGCCTCCTCGACGCGGCTGAGTTCAACAACGCCACCTCCGACCGCATCCTTGGCTTCCCCGACGTCTCCAAGGTGTACATGCTGCAGAGCTACCACCAGAACGCCGAGCAGCTCGAGATCACCTTCAACAAGACCAAGTTCGACGCGCTGCCGGACAAGATAAAGAAGACCATCGAATACGCCGTTGAGGCGGCCTCGGCCGACATGGCCTGGAAGTCGATCGACCGCTACTCGAAGGACTACATCGAGCTGCAGGTCAAGGACAAGGTCAGGGTCTACAAGACCCCGTCCTCGATCCTGCAGAAGCAACTGCAGATCTTCGACGAGGTGCTGATGAAGAAATCGGCCGACAATCCGATGTTCAAGGAGGTGGCCGAGTCGCAGAAGGCGTTCGCGGAGCGCGCCGTGAAGTGGGACCTCGACACCAACGTCAGGCGTGAGATGGCCTACAACCACTACTTCGCGAAGAAGAAGAGCTAAGACCTTCCGTGCGACGTCCTGAGCCGGCCGGCCATCCGACACGCGCCGGGTGGCTGGCCCCGGCGGCATGCCGGTGAGCGCCCAGCGGCTCATCCGCGGCTTCGACCTTTTTAGCTACTGGAGCGGCAAGGCGTCCGCCTGGCTGATCGTCGCGCTGACGTTCGTCGTCTCCATCGAGGTCTTCAAGCGCTACATCCTGAACGCGCCGACGTCCTGGATCTTCGACTTCAACAATATGCTGTACGGCACGCTCTTCATGATGTGCGGCGCTTACACTCTGGCCGCCGGCGCGCACGTGCGCGCCGACTTCGTCTACATCTACATGAAGCCCCGCGGCCAGGCGGCGCTCGACCTCGCGCTGTACCTCCTGTTCTTCATCCCCGGGATCCTGGGGCTGATCTATGCGGGGTACGATTACGCCGCGCTCTCGTGGCGCATCAACGAGCACTCGACCGTGACCGCCGAGGGGCCACCCGTCTACCACTTCAAGACGGTGATTCCGGTCGCAGGCGCGCTGGTCATGGTCCAGGGCCTGATCGAGATGGTCCGCTGCGTCGTGTGTCTGAAGACCGGTCAGTGGCCGGCGCGCCTCGAGGACGTCGAGGAAATCGACGTCATCCAGACCCAGCTCGGCAAGAGCGAATACGTCGACGAAGAGTCGCGGAGGATCGCGATGGAGGGCGCGCACGCCATCGACGAGGCCGCGCGCCACCGGAGCGCCGTGGAACACAAGAACCCGTGAGTGATCCCTCTCTCGGCCTCCTCATGCTGGGCCTCATCGTGGTGGCGATCATGATGGGCTTCCCGACGGCGTTCACGCTGATGGGCCTGGGGATGGTGTTCGGGTACATCGCGTTCTGGATCCCGGGCCAGCACTGGTACGACAACCGCGCCTTCGACCTGATCGTCCAGCGGGCCTACGGCGTCATGACGAACGACGCCCTGCTGTCGATCCCGTTGTTCGTCTTCATGGGCTACATCATGGAGCGCGCGGCGCTCGTCGATAAGATGTTCCACAGTGTCCAGCTGGCCTTCCGCCGCGTGCCGGCCTCGCTCGCCGTGACCACGATGCTGGTGAGCGCGTTCTGGGGCATCGCCTCGGGTATCGTCGGCGCCGTCGTCGTCCTGATGGGCGTCATCGCGATGGGGCCGATGCTGAAGGCGGGCTACGACGTACGGCTGGCCGCCGGCACCATCACGGCGGGCGGCACACTCGGCATTTTGATCCCGCCATCCGTGATGCTCATCGTCTACGCCGCGGTGGCGGGCCAGTCGATCGTGAAGCTCTACGCGGCCGCGATGATCCCGGGCTTCTTCCTGACGGGTCTCTATCTCATCTACATCCTCGGGTGGGCGATCATCAATCCGAAGATCGCGCCCAAGCTGCCGCCCGACCAGTATCGCGTCACGGTGCCCGACTACCAGCGCGGGCTCGAGCGCGGGCCCTCCCGGACCGTCGTGCCGGCGCTCATCGCCGCCGCGCTCCGTCCTGCGCTCGCGCGCGCCGCGGGCGGATACCGCGCCGTCGTCCAGAACCTGCTCGCCCTTGCGGTACCGCTCGTGCTCACCGTCGGCTCGTTCGCCGGCGCGTGGTGGTACGTCGTCATCTACAACGCCCAGTCGATCACAGAGGTCGCGACGGCAAAGCCGGCGACCGTCGCCGCCGTGCCGTTCGGACCGGTGGCGGCGGCGGCCCCGAAGGCTGCGGCACCGCCGGCGGCCGCGTCGTCGAGCCCCGAGGAGAAGCCGCAGGAGGTCGGGGTGGCCGGCGAGGTCCAGGAGACGGAGACGGCCAACCCGCAGGGCGGCGCGCAAGAGGTCACGTCGTTCCGCCCGGAGGGCGCCTCAGGGGCCATCGGGCAAGTGCCGGCGCACTTCTATCAGTGGTTCTGGGGGTCGGCCGTCTTCTGTGGCTTGCTCCTGCTCTGGTACTTCTGGCGGATGAACGGCGAACAGCTCGAGATTCTCAAGGAGCTGATCGTGTCGGTCGTGCCGCTCGGCGTGCTCACCGTCGTCGTCCTCGTGGTGATTCTCTTCGGCATCTGCACGGCCACGGAGTCCGCGGCGATCGGCGCGCTCGGCGCGCTCTACCTCGCCGTGATGGCGCGATACCCGAAGGCGGTGTGGTGGTGGAGCCTCCTCGGCGTCGTCGTCGGGGTCAGCCTCGGCTGGTACGAGGGCGAGGACGTCGCCTCCCTCATCGTCGCCGCCTCGATCGGCGGCACCTTCACCGGGACGGTGATTCCGGGGCTCTGGTATCTCCGGACCTCGCCGGAGCTCCGCGAGAACCTGAAGCAGGCGACGTTCCTCACCGCGAAGACGACGGCAATGGTGTGCTGGCTCTTCGTGGGCTCCGCGCTGTTCTCCGCGGTGTTCGCGCTGCACGGCGGCCAGTCGCTGATCGAGCGCTGGGTGCTCAGCATGAATCTGTCGCCGGTGGGCTTCCAGTTCATGGCGCAGCTCATCATCTTCCTGCTCGGCTGGCCCCTCGAGTGGACCGAGATCATCGTGATCTTCTGCCCGATCTTCATCCCGCTGCTGAGCCACTTCAACGTCGATCCGATCCTCTTCGGCACCATGGTGGCGGTCAATCTCCAGGCGGCGTTCCTCTCTCCGCCCGTGGCGATGTCGGCCTTCTATCTCAAGGGCGTGTCACCCAAGCACGTGACACTGAACCAGATCTTCGCCGGGATGATGCCGTACATGATCATCGTCTGCCTCTGCCTCGTGTTCATGTACATCTGGCCCGGAATGACTCTCTGGCTCCCGGAGTTCCTCTACGGGAAGTAGCTCGGAGGGGGGTTTGCCCCCCATTGCGCGGGCGAAGCCCGCGCGCGAACGCGGTTCGTCCTTTGCTCGAGTTCCGTGAGAGGGGCTTGCGATGGTACTGTCGGGGTGCGATGGATCTGACGAAGCTGAATTGGGTGTCGGGGTGTGAGGCGGCGAGGATGATTCGGGAGGGGAACGTCACGTCGGTGCAGCTGGTCGAGGCGTGTCTCGCGCGGGTGCGTGAGGTCGACTCGGAAGTGCAGGCGTGGGCGTTTCTCGATCCGGAGCATGCGCTGGCGCAGGCGCGCGCGGCTGATGAGCTGCGGATGAGCGGGCAGCCCACCGGGCCGCTGCACGGCGTGCCGGTCGGCCTCAAGGACATCATCGACACCGCGGACATGCCGACCGAGAACGGCTCGGTGCTGCACGCCGGTCGCACACCGTCGCGCGACGCGTCGGTGGCGTCGCTGCTGCGCGCGGCGGGCGCCGTCATCCTGGGCAAGACGGTCACCACCGAGTTTGCCACCCGCACGCCCGGGAAGACGCGGAACCCGCACAACCCCGCGCACACGCCGGGCGGCTCCTCGAGCGGGTCGGCGGCGGCGGTCGCCGCCGGCATGGTGCCGCTGGCGCTCGGCAGCCAGACCACCGGTTCGACGATTCGGCCGGCGTCGTACTGCGGCGTCTACGGCCTCAAGTCGACGCACGGGCTGATCCCGCGCCACGGCATGCTCCAGCTCTCGCGCACGCTCGACCACGTCGGGCTGTTCGCGCGCACCATCGAGGACGTCGCGCTCCTGCTCGAGACGCTCGCCGCCTACGATGACCGTGATGGGGACTCGCAGCCGCGCGCCCGTGTCCCGTACCGCGACGTGGCGGCTGCGGAACCGCCGCTGCCGCCCATGTTCGGCTTCGTGAAGACGTCGCTCTGGGACCGCGTCGACGCCGACGCCCGCGAGGCGTTCGGCGAGCTGGTGGCGAGCCTCGCCGATCGCGTCGAGGAGATCGAGCTCGCCGTTCCCACCGACGAGGTGCTGGGGTGGCAGCGGACGATCGGCGGCGCGGAGATCGCGATCAACCTGCGTCGGGAATGGGACAAGGGACGCGAGAAGCTCTCGCCCGCCCTGCAGGCGCGGATCGAGCACGGGCGCCAGGTCCGCGCGGTCGAGTATCTCAGCGCGCTCTCCCAGATCCCGCAGCTGAACGAGAGCCTGACCGAGCTGTTCGAGCAGCGCTACGACGCCATCCTGACGCCGGCCGCCTTCGGCACCGCGCCGGCGGGGCTCGACTCGACCGGCGACCCGGCCTTCTGCGCGCTGTGGACGCTCTGCGGCGTGCCGGCGCTCAGCGTGCCGCTCATGCAGGGTGCGAATGACCTGCCGCTCGGCATCCAGCTAGTCGGCGGGCGCCATCGCGACGGTCAGCTCCTGCGCACCGCCCGCTGGCTCGTCGATCACGTCGCGCGCTGACGACTCCTCTGCTGGCGCCGTCGGTCGGCCCAGGATCACACCGCCGGGCGCGCCGTGAGTGAGCCGTTGCGGCTGGTGATCTTCGACTGCGACGGGGTGCTGGTGGATACCGAGCGCATCGGAGTGCGGATCGATGTCCAGGTGCTCGCGGAGCTCGGCTGGGTCATGACCGAGGCGGAAGTGGTCGAGCGATTCATGGGCCGGACGGACGCATACATGGTGTCTCAGATCGAGGCGCATCTCGGGCGCCCGCTTCCCGCTGACTGGGAGGCGCCCTTTCAACACCTCTATCGCCAGGCGTTCGACGCGGAGCTCACGCCGGTTCCCGGCATCGTCGACGCGCTCGACCGAATCACGATCGCAACCTGCGTGGCATCGAGCGGAACGCACGAGCGGATGCGCTACACGCTGGGTCTCACCGGACTCTACGACCGCTTCGCCGGTCGCATCTTCAGCGCCAGCGAGGTCGCCCACGGCAAGCCAGCGCCGGATCTCTTCCTTCACGCGGCGAAGCGAATGGCCGTCGCCCCCGAAGACTGCGTGGTCGTCGAAGACAGCCGGTTTGGCGTCGAGGCGGCCCGCGCCGCCGGTATGCGGGCGCTCGGCTATGCGGGCGGGTTGACGCCGCGCCACTGGCTCGAGGGCCCGGGGACCAGCGTGTTCGAGGACATGCGAGAGCTTCCTCGGCTCCTCGGGGAGATGACACCGTGAGGCGCCTGACATCGCCCCGCTTCGCGCTCGCGGTCGTCGTCCTCCGTCCATGTCGCAGCGCGTCTAGCGCGGCCGCGCGCCCTGGCGTAGGCTCCCGCTCGCCCGAAACGGTCAAGGAGGATCGAATGGCAGACGCCGAGCGGATGTACATCAACGGCAAATGGGTGGCGGCCGACGGCGGCGCCACGTTCGATGTCGTGAACCCCGCCGATCAGACGGTGGTCGCGCGGGTCGCCAACGGGGGCTCGCCGGAGATCCAGCAAGCGGCCACGGCCGCCCATGCGGCCTTCGCTGAGTGGTCCCGGCTGGCGCCCAAGGATCGGGGCCGGCTTCTCCTGCGCGTCCAGGAGCTGATGGAGGAGCGGCGCGACGAACTGGCCCGGCTCGTGACGCTCGAGAACGGCAAGCCGTTCGAGGAAGCCAAGAAGGAAGTCCAGTTCGCGCTCGGCTACTTCGGCTGGTTCGCCGAAGAGGCGCGCCGCGTGTCGGGCGAGTGGATCCCGTCGCCGCAGCCAGGCAAGCGCTACTGGGTGTTCCGCCAGCCGATAGGCCCCGTCGCGGCCGTGACGCCGTGGAATTTCCCGGCGACGATGGTCACGCGCAAGATCGCCCCGGCGCTGGCCGCCGGCTGCACGGTCGTGCTCAAGCCGGCCTCGGCGACGCCGCTGACGGCGCTGGCGATCGCCAAGATCACCGAGGTGGCCGGGCTGCCGCCCGGCGTGTTCAACGTGCTCACCACCAAACGTTCGCGGCTGGTGGGCACCGAGCTGCTCACCCACCCGCTCATCCGCAAGATCGGCTTCACCGGCTCCACCGACGTGGGCAAGGGGATCATGCAGACCGCGGCCCAGCAGGTGACGCGGCTCTCGTTCGAGCTCGGCGGCAACGCGCCGTTCATCGTGTTCGACGACGCGGACTTCCAGCCGGCGCTGGAGGGCGCGGTGGCGATGAAGTTCCTGCGCGTCGGCGGCCAGTCGTGCATCTGCGCCAACCGGATCTACGTCCAGCGCGGGATCGCCGACCGCTTCGTCCCGGCGTTCGTCGACGCGGTCAAGCGCCTGAAGGTAGCCCCCGGCTTCGAGCCGGGCGCGCAGATCGGGCCGCTGATCAACGAGGAGACGCGGGCCAAGGTGCACTCGCTGGTGGAAGACGCGGTGAAGCGTGGCGCGAAGCTCGCGGCCGGCGGCCGGTACCTCGGCGGCGATCCGTATACCAAGGGCTACTTCTACGCGCCCGCGGTGCTGCTCGACGTCACCGACGACATGGCGATCGCCCAGGAGGAGATCTTCGGCCCGGCGGCGCCGATCCTGGTCTTCGACACGGAAGAAGAAGTGATCCGGCGCGCCAACGCCACGAAGTACGGGCTGGCCGCCTATTTCTACACGCGCGACACGGCCCGGCTCGTCCGCATGGCCGAGCAGCTCGAGTACGGGCTGGTCGGCGCCAACGACGCGACCGGGTACACCCACGAGATCCCGTTCGGCGGTTTCAAGGAATCGGGCCTCGGGCGCGAGGGCGGCCACGAGGGGATCGCGGAGTACACCGAGGTGAAGTCGGTTGTCCTGAACCTGGGCTAACCCGGCGCCGAGCGTCTCGTGGTCATCCGCGGTTCCGCGGCGGCTCGCACGCCGGACTGGAAGCCGAGGTAGACGACGACGAGCGTGAGCGTGACGAGGACGGCGGCGCTGGCGATGCGCGACGCGCTCGAGAGCGTCGCGAGCGTGCCGCTCGACAGCCCGGCCAAGACGAGCCCGACGACCGGCAGAACCGGCGCGCCGCATCCCACCACGCTGCACGGCCCGGTCGAAAGCCCGAGCACGCCCGCGAGCGCGCCCACGACGGGGGCGGCCGTGGTCCGCCGAGCGCGCAACCGTCCTGTCGCGCGCCGGTCGAGTACGAGCGCCACGTAGGCGCCGACCAGGAGCGACATCGCCACAAAGCGGATCAGGTCCATCGCATCGACCGCGAAGCCCCACTCCGGGAACCCGTAGGGCCCGTCGGCGCTGAACCAGAAGACGGCGACGCGAGAGAGAAAATCGAGCTTCTCGGCGAGCGGAACACCCGAGACCAGGTAGTCGGGGAGCCTCTTGAGCCAGGGATTGAACGCGAAATAGGTCCACGGCTTGCGGGTCGCCGCGAGGAGCAGCGGGGGGAGAAAGACGTGGAGCACGAGCCCGGCGCCGCCGACGGCGAGCACGGTCCACGGTCGTGCTCGAGCGGCCGAGCCGATCCCCCGCGCCGGCAGCGCCAGCGTTAGCGCGAATCCCTTCAACGTTTCGCGCATCCCGGGAACAGAATAGGGCGGCGGCCGTTGATAGACCAGAGACAAGAGCCCATTCCTTGACAGTCACGCGACCGGGATGCTACAGCCGTATTCAACAGTGTGAGGTACCACGGTCGCACCTCTCAAGATGTCCCGTCCCAACGGAGGGAGCCCAACTATGGCTGGTGAAGTGAACCGTCGAGATTTCATGAACTCTCTCGGCGTCGCCGTCGGCGCCGCTCTGACCGCGACGGGTGGCGCGGCGCTACCGCTCGTCGGCGTGGCACACGCGCAGGAAAAGCCGAAGGGGAACATTCCCGACAAGCCGTTCAAGGTTGGCCACATGACCTTCTTCACCGGCCCGGCCGCGGTCTTGGGCGAGCCGATGTACAAAGGGCAGCTACTGGCGGCCGAGGAGATCAACGCGACCGGCGGCCTTCTGGGCAAGCGGAAGATCGAGATCCTCAAGGCCGACGAGAACGCCGGCACCGACGCGAACGTCAAGGAGCTGCGCCGGTTGAAGCTGTCCGAGAACATCGACTTCTTCTGCGGCATCACCTCCAGCGGCAACACGCCGGCGCTGGGGCCGGTCGCGGAGGAGCTGAAGGTCCTCACGATGTTCGTTGACGGCTGCACCGACTTCTTGTTCGACAAGGCCGTGCCGAACCCGCACTACGTATTCAGGCTCACCAACATCCAGTCGGCGGACGGCTGCACGACGGCGCTCGCGATCGCGCAGACGTGGCCCAAGTCCAAGCGCATCGCGCACATCCATCCCGACTACTCCTACGGACGCAACGCGTTCGACCACCTGAAGATCGTCATGAAGAAGCTCATGCCCCAGGCGGAGACGGTCTCCGAGGGCTGGCCGAAGCTCGGGACCACGGACTTCAGCTCGCACATCACGAAGGCGATCTCGTCGAAGCCCGACCTAATCGTCTCCTCAGTGTGGGGCGGTGACTACGTGGCTCTCTACAAGCAGGCGCTGCGCTACGGCATGTTCCAAAAGGCGAAATTCGCGACGACGTTGGCCCTCGGCGTCGCGCCCCACGCGCTCGGCAAGGACCACCCCGAGGGTGTGATCGCCGGCGTGCATTCGAACTATCACTTCACGTACCCCGGCGGCGACAAGTGGCCGCTCAACAAGACGTTCGTCGAGAAGTACCACGCGCGCTTCAACGAGTACCCGAACTTCCAGGCGGAGGGCGCCTACACGTCGACGTACATGCTGAAGGCCGCCATCGACAAGGCCAACAAGCTCGTCGGCGGCTGGCCCGAGGACGACGCGATCGTCGCGATGCTCGAGGGCATGATGATGGCCGGCCCCGCCGGCTACGTCTACATCCGTCCCGACAACCACCAGGGGTACAAGGACGCGCTCATCGGCTTCAGCAAGAACGTGCCGGAGTATCCATTCCCGATCCTGGATCCGAGCCGCATCATCACGATCCCGATCCGGAGCATCACCGCCCCGCCGGGATGGCCCAAGGGCGAGCCGACATCGACGTACACCTGGATCGACAAGACCTGGCCGACGATCAAAGCCTAGTCTTCGGCCGTGGAGGCGCACGGCGGGGAGTGGACCACCACTTCCTGCCGTTGCCTCACGGCGCTCTCCGACGGTGAGTCTCGCTCGGGCTCTCGCATTGGCGTTGTGCGCTCTGTCGTGCGTCGCGGCCGAGGCGGGGCACGAGATTCCGTACTATCCATCGTTCTATCCGCAAGAGATCAAGGTCGAGACGGTCGAGCCCGCCGCGGCGGCGCGCCTGTTCGAGACGAACGCGATCCACGCGTACGTGGGTGCGTTCAGCGCACCGAAGAACGCCGACCATCTGGCGTGGGTCGAGTCGCTCCGCTCGTACCTGGTGCTGACGTTCAACCCGACCAGCCGCGTCGTCCCCGACGCGCACGAGCGGTGCGTGGCGGCGGCGCGGCTCGCGCCGTCGCTCACGGTGGTGAAGGCGGGGTACGTCTTCCACCCATACCCCGTCACGCCGTGGAACGACGATTACATCCACCACGCGGACCTCGCCGACGCGTCGAAAGCGCGCGCGCCCGCGGCCGGCGCCGGCGGCCCCGCGCTCAGGCTCCGCGTGGCCGGCAACGCAGCCCCGCCTGCGCCGGGACGGGGGTGGCGCGCGGCCGACCGCGAGTGGGACGCGACGCTCGAAGAGGTGCCGGCCGTCGGCGCCCCCGGTACGGCCTGGCAAAAGGAAGGGTGGTACCAGGCCTACGCCGTCTACGCGCCGCGAGTGACGGATCCGGCCGTGCGCGGCGCCATCGACGAGGCGTTCACGCGGCGGGTGACCGGCGGCTACGTGAGCGACGTCGAGCGGGTGAAGCTCGAGCGCCGCCTCGTATCGCTGCTGACGCGCGGCTGCGAGCGCGTCGCCGTCGGGTACGCGCTCCGGCGCGAGGCGGTGAACGACGACTACTCGGAGGGCGTGGAGAACCTCGGCTACGACGCCCACGCCGGCCTCGACTCGGCCATCTTCCTACGGACCGTCAAGCTCAAGGACTTCCCGTGGAACGGCTGGCTGCGTCTGGCGACTGGATCGCGTCCGGCCGCGGCGTGGAATCCGATCGCCGGCTTCGGCGACGAGAGCGGGCGGCTCATCTGGTCGGCGCTGGGGGACGCGGCGCTGCTGCCCGGGCCATACGGAGACGAGCTGGTGCCCAACCGCGTGCGCGTCCTCGAGATCGCCGGCGCGAGCGACGTCGCGCGAGGCGCGCTCGTGCCCGAGCCGGGCACGGGCGCCCTCCGCCTGGCGGCGTCGGATGCCACGGCGCGGCAACGGGTCATGTACCGCGTCATGCTCTCCAAGTTCCACGACGGGACCAAGATGAGCGTCGCCGACCTGCTGTACCCGTACGCCTTCGCGATGCGCTGGAGCGCGAAGGATCCGGAGATCGCCCGAGCGACGACAGTGCTCCGCGAATGGCTCGCGGCCGTTCGGCTCGTGAAGGCGGACACCGAGATACGTGACTTCGGCGACCTCCGGGTGATCCTCGATGCTCCGATCATCGAGGTCTATCTCCGGCACGCGGCCGAGGTGGGGGCGGCGCCGGCCATCGCGCCGCCGTGGAGCCCGGTGCCGTGGCAGCTCGTGGTCCTGATGGAGGAGGCCGTGACGCGTGGTCTCGCGGCGTTCTCCGAAGACGAGGCCCGGCATCGTGGCCGGCCCTGGCTCGATTTGGCGCGGGATCAGAAGCTCCAGGCGTCGCTCGTGGCGCTCGCCACCAGCCTCGAGCGCCAGGCGTACGTGCCCGAGGCCCTGCGCGGCCTCGTCACCACCGACCAGGCGAGGCAGCGGTGGGCGGCGCTCCGACGCTTCCAGAGGCAACAGGGCCACTTTCTCGTCACGAGCGGCCCGTACCGGCTGGCGAAGTGGACTCGCGGCTCGGCGGTCCTGACGGTGTTTCGCGACCTGTCCTACCCGAACGTCGTGGGTTCCTTCGATCGCTACGCGGTGCCCCGGCGCGCCTGGGTCAGGCGGGTCGAGCTGAGGGACGGCCGGCTCGAGGTCGAGGCCGACGTTGAAACAGTCTCGAAGGCCGGGCGGTCGTATAAGATCGTGCGGGAGCCGCTGCGCCCGGCGCCCGCCGGCGAGAAGTCGAGCGACGCGGTGGCGGCGCGCTTCACGGTCGTGGACGCCGCCGACCAGGTCGTCGCGACGGGGCGCTCGCATGAGGTCGAGCGTGATCGGCTCATCGTCGATCTGAAGGGCAAGCTTCCACCAGGGGCATATCGCGTGCTGCTCGCGGTGGCGTTGAACGGCAACCAGACGGACCCCGAGGTGAGGGTGGTCCCGTATCGTGTGAACGACTGATGGACGTCCTCCTGATCCACCTGATCAACGCGTTGCTCTACGCTTCGGTTCTCTTCCTGATCGCGGGCGGCCTTAGCCTCATCTACGGCGTCATGCGGATCGTGAACCTGGCCCACGGGAACCTGTACGCGTTCGGCGCCTACGTGACGGCCTGGACGGTGGGGACCGTGGCGGCCGGCGCCCCGATCGGCGTCCTCTTGCTGCTCGTGCCGACCGGCGCGTTCGCGGCCGCGCTCTTGGGCGCCTTCCTCGAGCCGACGCTGCTGCGGCCCTTCTACAAGCGTGCCGAGGAGTATCAGCTGCTCGTCACGTTTGGACTCCTCATGATCCTCGAGGACGTGATGCGCTTCTTCTGGGGGCCGTACCCGTTGTCGGCCAGCACGCTGTTCGAGGGCTTCGGGAGTCTGTCGGTGGGCGACTCGATCTATCCGACCTACAACTTCCTCGTGATCGGCGTCGGCGCCGCGGCGGCGATCTTCCTCTGGGCGTTCATCTACCGGACCAAGTTCGGCGTGGTGTTGCGTGCGACCTCGCAGAACATGCGCATGGCTTCGGCGCTCGGCGTCAACGTGAATCGCGTCTACGTCCAGGCGTTCACGCTCGGCTGCTTCATGGCCGGGCTCGGCGGCGCGATCATCGTGCCGAGCCAGTCGGCGGTGCTGGGCATGGGCGTGGACGCGCTCGTGCTGGCGTTCATCGTGGTCGTGATCGGCGGACTCGGCAGCCTCGAGGGCGCGCTCGTGGGAGCTCTCATCGTCGGCGTCGTGCGCGAGGCCGGCATCACGTGGTTCCCTGAGATCGAGCTCGCCGTCCTGTACCTCGCTGCGGCGACCGTGCTGCTCGTGCGTCCGGCCGGCCTCTTCGGGCGGCCATGAGCGTTCCGGCCGGCTTCCTTCCCTCGGCCGGCTCGGTGGGCCGCGCGCTCCGCGTCGCCCTGCCGGTGGCTGTGCTCTTGGCGCTGGTCCCGGTCGTCCTGCCCCAGTATCAGGCGATACTGCTCGCCTATGGGCTGGCGATGGCGATCGGGGCCCTTGGCTTCAATCTGCTGCTCGGCTACACGGGGCTCCTCTCGTTCGGACATTCGGCCTACTTCGGCGTGGGCGCGTACGCCGTCGCGCTGATGGTCAAGTACCTCAAGGTTGGATCGATGGAGCTGTTCCTGCTCGGCGCGATCGTCGCGGCGGTCGCCGTCACGGCGCTCTTCGGCGTAGTCTGTGTCCGCTACACGCGCATTTTCTTCGGCATCCTTACCCTGGCGCTCTCCCAGGTGCTCTGGTCGCTCGCCTTCAAGTTCTTCTGGGTGACCGGCGGGACCGACGGGCTCCGCGTGCCGACGCCCTCGCTGTTTGGTGGGCTCGTGACCGGAGGCGGGGACAAGATCACCTTCATGTCCCACGCGTACTACTACTACGTTCTCGTCGTCTTCTGCGTGTGCGTGAGCCTGATGTGGGTCGTCGTCAACTCGCCCTTTGGTATGGCGCTCCAGGCGATCCGGGACAACGAGACGCGCGCCGAGTTCGTCGGCGTTCAGATCTGGCGCTATCGCTGGGTGGCATTCCTCGTGTCCGGGGTCTTCACGGGTCTCGCCGGCGCGCTGTGGGTACCGCTGAACGGGCTCACCACGCCGGACATCATGCACTGGACGTTCTCGGGCGAGATCGTCTTCATGACGGTGCTCGGCGGATTCCGCTCGTTTGCCGGGCCCGTGATCGGCGCGATCGTGTTCAACTACCTCAAGACCTACGCCGTCGGCTACACCGTCTACTGGCAGCTGCTGCTCGGCTCGGTGCTCGTCGCGCTCGTTCTCTCGCTGCCCACCGGCATCGTCGGAACCGCCGGCCGGCTGCTGGCGCGGTTCCGGGAGGAGCGCTGACGTGAACCTCCTGGTCACGCAAGACCTCGTGAAGTCGTTCGGCGACGTGCGCGCCGTCGACCGCGTGAACTTCACCGTCAAGGAGAGAGAGGTGCTCGCGTTGATCGGCTCGAACGGGGCAGGGAAGACCACGCTGGTGAATCTGATCTCGGGGCTCTTTTCCCCGGACGCCGGCCGGATCCTGTTCCGCGACCAGGACGTGACGCATCAGTCGGTCCACGGGCGGATCCGCGCGGGGATCGCGCGGAGCTTCCAGCTCGTGAACCTCTTCGATCAGCTCTCGACGCTCGACAATGTGGCCCTCACCGTCTTCGCGCGCCAGGGCAAGACGCTGAACCTGGCCGCGCTCGCCGCGACGGATTCCGCCGTCTGGGACGAGGCGGCCGAGATCTTGAAGTCCTTCGGGTTGGCCGCGAAGGCCAGCATGATGGCGGGCGGGATCTCGCAGGGCGAGCGGAAGCTGCTCGACGTCGCCGTCGCGTACGCGCTGCGCCCCAAGTTGCTCTTTCTCGACGAGCCCACCAGCGGCGTGTCGACGCGCGAGAAGGCGCCGATCATGGACACGGTGAGCTCGGTCGTGCGCTCGACCGGCATCTCGGCCGCCATCATCGAGCACGACATGGATGTGGTTTTCAACTACTCCGACCGGATCGTCGCGATGCACCAGGGCACGATTCTGGCCGACGGGACGCCCGACGAGATCCGGCGCAACGAGAGCGTTATCACCACGCTCATCGGTACGACGGGGCGCGATCACTGATGGCGCCGTCGATGCTGGCGCTGGAGCGGGTCAACACATTCCGGGGGCCGGCCCAGATCCTGCGCGATCTCTCGCTGCGCGTCGGCGACGGCGAGTCGGTGTGCCTGGTGGGGCGGAACGGCGCCGGGAAGACGACCACGATCGATAGCATCATGGGATTGCTGCCGTTGCGGTCGGGCCGCGTCGTTCTTCGCGACCGCGACATCACGCGCCTGCCGGCCCACCAACGGGCGCTCCTCGGAATCGGCTACGCGCCCGAGGATTGCGGGATCTTCCCCGACCTCTCGGTCGAGGAGAATTTCCAGATCACCACGTGGCTGGCCAAGCCGACTACGGCCAAGACCGCTGAGGCCGACGAGCGAGTGTTCGCGGTGTTCCCCGAGGTGA
>Ga0066710_100002023_pt1 | contig 15926 bp, 14 predicted proteins | sample GraSoiAngelo_159_FD_79666 | JGI IMG/M metagenome (GOLD analysis project Ga0066710, IMG submission 79666) | Grasslands soil microbial communities from the Angelo Coastal Reserve, California, USA - 14_1009_16_40cm | ecosystem: Environmental > Terrestrial > Soil > Grasslands | place: USA...
CGACGCCCTCAAGAAGATCTCGAGTCCGAGCGTGGCCAACGCGATCGAGACGTTCAACGTCCGGCCCCGCCATCACGGCAACATGTCGTCCGAGATCCGGACCCTCTTCCCCGAGCTCGGGCCACTGGTCGGCTACGCCGTCACGGCGGTGATTCGGGCCGAGCCCCAGCCCCTCGAGGGCCATCGCTCGTCCACGTTCGCGTGGTGGGACTACGTGCGCTCGATCCCGGCGCCGCGCGTGATCGTGGTCCACGACCTCGACGAGCCGCGGGGCCAGGGCGCCCAGTGGGGCGAGGTGCAGGCCAACATCCACCGGGCGCTCGGCTGCCCCGGCGTCATCACCGACGGCTCCGTGCGCGATCTCGACGAGGTGCGGGCGCTCGGCTTCCAGTTCGCGGCCGCCCACATCTCGGTCTCCCACGCCTATGTGCACATGGTGGACTTCGGACTGCCCATCAAGGTCGGCGGGCTCTGGGTGAAGCCGGGCGACCTGGTCCACGCCGACCAGCACGGCGCCGTGACGATCCCCGCCGAGATCGCCGCCCGCATCCCGGAGGCGGTCACGAAGGTGGAGGCCGACGAGCGCAAGATCATTTCGTTGTGCCAGTCGCCGACATTCTCGGCGGACGCGCTCAAGGGACTCTACAAGCAGATCCGGCCGGGCACGTACTGAGACGCGACTCGAGCGAGAAGGATCGAGGAGTTCGAAAAGGGGAGCGAAAACCGGACGTGATGGCGCGCGGCAGTCGACCGTAGACCGTCAGCTCACGACGCCCGACCGAGCGTGCTCGGCGCTCGGCGTGCGCCGTCAAGGCGACGGCTACGAGTGACTGCCGTTGGCGGAGACCGCGGAGGCCGGGACGCGGAGCCGGCGGACGAGCTCGTACAGCGCGCTCTTGCCGCCCCGATAACCGACCTCACGTGCACGTCTGAGAATCTCGGCGCCCGAAAGCGCGGGTTCCTGGCGCAGCCACACCTCGATCTGAGGTGCAAACGGGGCCACCGTCGAGGGGCGTCCCACACCGCGGGGCGGCCACACACGGGGGGCGGCGCCATTGGCCGAATCGTTGATCGCCGTTCCATTGACCGACATGTCTGAGCCCTCCTGCCATACCGGAAAAGCAAATCCGATACCGAAGGGCGAGGAGGGTGTAATTCTCTTTTCTGGCAGGTCTTTACAGAACGGGAGATCGCTCGTTCCTGGTGAGTTCCTGACCAGGAAGATCACTCTCAATCCAGCCAGTTCGTTACCGCTTCGGGGTGTGTTGGGAGCGGGGGACGATGACCGGATCAGGCGCGCGAGCGCTCGTCCCGGCGGAGCTTGTACTCGACGGAGTCGACGAGCGCCTGCCACGACGCCTCGATGATGTTATCGGCGACGCCGACGGTGCCCCATGTCTCGTCGCCGTCGCCCGACGTGACCAGCACCCGGGTCTTGGCGGCGGTACCCTTCGACTCGTCGAGGATGCGCACCTTGTAGTCCAGAAGCTGCATGGTGCGGAGGTTCGGATAGAACTCCTCAAGGGCCTTGCGCAGGGCGTGGTCGAGCGCGTTCACGGGGCCGTTACCGGACGCGGCGGTGTGCTCCATGATGCCCTTCACCCGCACCCGGACGGTCGCCTCCGCCACCGGCTCCCGGTCCGCGTTCTGCTCCTCGACGATCACCCGGTAGGCCTGCAGCTCGAAGTAAGGACGATAGCGGCCGAGCGCCCGCTCCATCAGTAGCTCGAACGACGCCTCTGCGCCCTCGAAGTGGAACCCCTGGTCCTCGAGCGCCTTGAGCTGCTCGAGGATCCGGCGCGAGTCCGGCGTGTCCTGGTCGATGTCGATCCCGTACTCCCGCGCCTTCCAGAGGATATTGGACTTGCCGGCGAGCTCGGAGACCAGGACCCGGCGGCGGTTGCCGACGGCCTCCGGTTTGATGTGCTCGTACGTCTCCGGGTGCTTGAGGACGGCCGAGACGTGCATCCCGCCCTTATGGGCGAAGGCCGAGTCGCCGACGTAGGGCTGCGCGGACCACGGCGTGCGGTTCGCCAGCTCCGAGACGAAGCGCGCGGCATCACGCAGCTCGCGCAGGTTCGGCTCGGGGATGCAGTCGAGCCCCATCTTGAGGACCAGGCTCGGGATGATCGACACGAGGTTCGCGTTGCCGCAGCGCTCGCCGAAACCGTTGAACGTCCCCTGCACCTGGCCGACGCCCTCGTTGACGGCGGCCAGCGAGTTCGCGACCGCGCACTCGGCGTCGTTGTGCACGTGGATTCCGAGCGGCGCCCGCACGTGCTTCTGCACGGCCTGGACGATGGTCACGAGCTCGGCCGGCAGCGTGCCGCCGTTCGTGTCGCACAGCACGAGCCACCGGGCGCCCGCCTCTTCCGCCGCCTTCAATGTGGCCAGCGCGTACTCACGGTTGGCGCGGAAGCCGTCGAAGAAGTGCTCGGCGTCGAAGAGGACCTCGTCCATCCGGGGCCGCAGAAACGCGACCGTGTCGCCGATCATCGCGAGGTTCTCGGCCAGCGTGGTGCCGAGCGCCTCGGTCACGTGGAAGTCCCACGACTTGCCGACGATCGTCGCCACCGGCGCCCCCGACTCCAGGAGCGCCTGCATGTTGGCGTCCGCGTCGGCGCTACCGCCGGCGCGGCGGGTCATGCTGAACGCCGCGAGCTTCGCGTGCTTGAACGTGACGTCCTGCATCCGCCGGAAGAAGCGCAAATCTTTTGGATTGGAGCCCGGCCATCCGCCCTCGATGTAGTGGATCCCGAGCGCGTCCAGACGGGTGGCGAGCCGGACCTTGTCCTCCATCGAGAACGACACGCCCTCGCCCTGCGTGCCGTCTCGCAACGTCGTGTCGTAGATCTTGATCAGCCGTCGCATGATGTCCGTCGATGATGCGCCTGCGCCTCGCCGGGTGTCAACAATCGCCGTGGCGGTGCCCACCGAGGTTGCCCGCCAGTTTGCTCGGCGTGGCGTCGTCCGGGTATGGGATGATGACTGGTGGGACGCGCGCGTTCGCACGATTCGGGGGATACGGGGCCGGTGGCGGACGACATCAAATACGCGAAGAGCGGAGACGTGCACATCGCCTACCGGGTCTTTGGCGATGGCCCGCGCGATCTCGTGCTCATCCCGGGGACGCTTTCCCACGCCGATCTCTACTGGGAGTTCCCCATCAACCGGTACCTGCTGAAGCGGCTCACGTCCTTCGCGCGCGTCATCGTCTTCGACAAGCGTGGTCAGGGGCTCTCCGATCGGGTCGCCGAGCAGACCCTCGAAGAGCGGGTCGGCGACGTGCGCGCGGTGATGGACGCGGCCGGCTCTTCGCGGGCGACGATCTACGGCTGGTCGGAAGGCGGTTCGATGTCATTGATGTTCTCCGCCACCTATCCGGAGCGCACGTCGGCCCTCGTCCTATGCGGCAGTTTCGCGAGCATCAAGGCAGCGCCGTGGGCGGTGAGCCAGGAGCGCTGGGAGAAACTGCTGCATCGGATCGAGACTCACTGGGGTCGGGGCGTTCTCGTTCCGATCAACGCGCCGAGCCGGAAGGACGATGCGGCGTTCGTCGAGTGGTTCGGCCGGCTGGAGCGGGCCTCGGCGAGTCCCGGAGCCATCCTTGCGCTGATGCGCGCCAACCACGAGATCGATGTGCGCCACGTGCTGCCGGCGATCCAGGCGCCGACCTTGATTCTTCACCGGGTCGGGGACCGGACCGTCCCGGTGGAGGCTGGACGTTATCTGGCGCAGCACATCCGCGGCGCGAAGTACGTCGAGCTGCCCGGCGACGACCATCTCCAGCAAGCGTTCGATCAAAAGACCATGGATCTCCTGATCGACGAGATCGAGGAATTCGTCACCGGCGCGCGTCCCGGCCCCGAGCCGGATCGGGTGCTCGTCACCGTGATGTTCACCGACCTCGTGAGCTCGACCGAGCGTGCCGCGGCTGTGGGTGACCGCCGCTGGCGGGAGATCCTGGACAGGTATCTCGACGCCGCCCGCCGGCAGCTCGAGCGGTTCCGGGGGCGCGAGATCGACGTGGCGGGCGACGGGCTCTTTGCGATCTTCGATGGCCCCGCGCGCGCGATCCGCTGCGCCTGCGCCATCCGCGACGCGGTCCAGGCGCTCGGCCTCGAGGTGCGGGCGGGGCTTCACACGGGCGAATGCGAGGTCGCCGGATCGAAGGTCACCGGCATCGCCGTGCACACCGGCGCGCGAATCGCAGCAGCCGCTCAGCCTCAGGAGGTCCTGGCGTCGGGGACCGTGAGGGATCTCGTCGCGGGCTCCGGCATCTGCTTCGACGATCGGGGGAGCCACCGGCTGAAGGGCGTGCCCGGCGACTGGCGCCTCTTCGCCGTCACGTCGACCTGAGCCAAGGCGATCGTCGCCAACCGCTAGGCGTAGAGACGCGCGGCGAGACGGGTGCGGATCGGCGGCCATTCCGAGTCGAGGATGGAGAAGTAGACCGTGTCGTGCTGGTACCCGCGCACGTTCATGTGCTTGCGCAACGTGCCCTCGCGGACGGCGCCGAGGCGGGCGATGGCTTCCTGAGAACGGACGTTGCGCCCGTCGGTCTTGAGCGCGACGCGCATGCAGCCGAGAGTCCCGAAGCAGTGGCGCAGGAAGAGATACTTCGACTCCGTGTTCGCGGCGGTGCGCCAGTAGTCGCGGGCGAACGTCGCGCCGATCTCCACCTGGCGGTCGGCCGGACGCACGTCGAGCCGGGTGGAGCCGATCGCGCGGCCCGTCTCGCGCCAGATCTGCGCGAAGACGATCGAATCGCGCCGGGCCATCAGCCCTTCCGCCTGGCGAATCAGATCGAGGGTCAGACCTCCTCGTCTCGCATCGTCTCGAAGAGGTCGGCCGCGTGGCGCTCGGCGATCGGCTCCAGCGTGATGTGGCGTCCCTCGAGCGTGAGGGGTATCAGGTTCAGATGGCGCCCTGCGTGCGCAAGCGCGCGATCACCGGCTTCTTGAGGCCGACCAGTGTCCGGAGCACCGTCTCGGTGTGCTGGCCGAGCAGGGGCGGCGCGGTCGCGACTCTCCCGGGCGTCGTGTGCAGGCGCACCGGAACGCCCATCACGGTCACCCGCTCGGCCTTGGGGTGCGGCAGCGTCACGGTCATTCCCCGCGCCTTCAGGTGCTCGCTCTCGCACACTTCGGCGACCGACTTGATGAGACCGGCCGGGATGCCGGCGGCCTCGAACCGCTTGATCCATTCGGCGGCGGCGCGCGTCCCGAGGATCTCGTTCAAGAGCGGCACCAGCACATCGCGATTCTGGACGCGCTTGGCCTCGGCGTCGAAGCGGCTGTCGCGGGTGAGGTCCGGGCGCTCGAACACGGCGCAGCACTTCGCCCACAGCGAGTTATTAGCGACACCCAGCACCAGGAACGCGTCGGCGGCCCGGAAGACTTCGTAGGGCACGATCGAGGGGTGCGCGTTGCCGCGGCGGGTGGGGCGCTGTCCGGTGCCGAAGTAGCTCCCGGCCTGATACGTCAGCAGCGACGCCATCACGTCGAGCATCGAGATCTCGACCTTCTGGCCCCGGCGGGTTCGGGTCCGCGCCAGCAGCGCCAGGGTCACGCCGTGGGCCGCCGACATGCCGGCCGCGAGGTCGGCGATCGAGTTGCCCACCTTCACCGGCGGGCCGTCGGTGAACCCGGTGAGGTCCATCACGCCGGACTCCGCCTGTACGATGAGGTCGTAGCCGGCGCGATGCGCCTCCGGGCCCGACTCGCCGAACCCGGAGATCGCGCAGTAGACGAGCCGTGGGTTCAGGCGCGAGAGGGCGCGGTACCCGAAGCCGAGCTTGTCCATCGTCCCGGTCCTGAAGTTCTCGAGGAGCACGTCGCTCTTGCGCACCAGCGTGCGGAGGATCTCCCCACCCTCGGGCGCCTTGAGGTTCAGCGTCATGCTCTTCTTGTTCCGGTTGACGGACATGAAGTAGGTCGACTCGCCGCCGACGAACGGCGGCCAGCTCCGGGTGTCGTCGCCCTTGCCGGGCTCCTCGATCTTGATCACCTCGGCGCCCATGTCGCCGAGCATCATCGCGCAGAAGGGACCGGCGAGAACCCGGGTGAGGTCGAGCACGCGAACGCCGGCCAGCGGTCCACTGGATTTCGGCACGAGTTCGTCCTTTCCTCTTCGGTCGCGCGCCTCGGCCGGCGGGGCCCAGCCCCGCGACGGCCTGGAGCGCGCATCACGTGACGTCGCACCGGACGCCACCGTCGGCAATGGGCTGCGCGCCCGCGTCTCCACGGGGCGCGCGGATGCCCCGCGCCCGGGGGCCGCGGCGAGCCACAGATTGCCGGGCGGTTCGCGAAAGGTCAACTCCCTACGCAGCGGAGCGCCGCCGGCGCTGGGGCGGCGGCGGCGCCGCGACGCCGAGGTCGCGGATGAGCCGCAGCAGGTAGGTCCGCTGCAGCCCGAGGGCACGGGCGGCATGGGTGCGGTTGCCCCGCGCCTGGTGGAGCGTCGACTCGATCAGCCGGCGCTTGAACTCCGAGACCGCGCCGTGATAGCCGGCGGTCTGCGAGGCCACGGGCGTGGGAGCGGGCGACACGGGAGCGGTTGAAGGTGTCGAAGTCATGCCGTCGTGACTCGCAACGCACGTGCCATCGACGATCGAGCGGTTTGGCAACGCATTGAGGCCCGCCGCGCGATCAACATGCACGGCGGGCCTGGCGTGGTGCTGCGAGGCGTGTGCAGCTACGCCTTGGTCGCGGGCTTCACTCCGGGATTGTCCTTGAAGAACTGCTTGTTGATCTCGATGTAGTTCTTCCACTGATCCGGCGTCTCGTCTTCCGCGAAGATCGCCTTCACCGGGCACACCGGCTCACAGGCGCCGCAGTCGATGCACTCGTCCGGGTGGATGTAGAGCATCGTCTCGCCTTCATAGATGCAATCCACCGGACAGACCTCGACACAGGCCTTGTCCTTCACGTTGATGCACGGCTCGGCGATGATATACGGCATCAAGAACCTCCCGCTATCGATCACTGTTCGAGGTGCGCGCCGCCAGGTGAGACCACCGGAGGTTGTACCCGAATCCGCGCAGCGTGTCAAGCATCCGGGCTGAATGCGTCAAGCATTCCGGGTGTTTGGAACGGAGGTCTCGTCTACTGCGTCTTCAAGCGTGGGTCGAGCGCGTCCCGCAGGGAGTCGCCGAACAGGTTGAACGCGAAGACCGCCAGGCTGATCGCGAGGCCGGGGAAGATCGCCATCCACGGCGCGGCCTCAGCGAACTGGACAGCGGCGCCCCGGAGCATCAACCCCCACGCGGCCGTCGGCTCGGACACACCCAGGCCCAGGAACGAGAGCGACGCCTCGAGCAGGATGGCCTGGCCGAGGTACGCGGTCAGCATGATGAGGTAGGGTGCCATGACGTTCGGCAACATGTGGCGCAGGATGATCCGCTGGTGACGGTACCCGGCGGCGCGCGCCGCGTCGACGTACGGCATCTCGCGGATCGCCAAGGCACTCGACCGCGCAACCAGCGCCGCGCGCGGGATCATGGGGATCGCGATCGCGATGATGACGTTGCCGATCCCGGTGCCGAGGATCGAGACGACCGCTAGAGCCAGGATGATCAGCGGGAACGCCAGGAAGATGTCCATGACCCGCTGGATGAGCAGGTCGACCCGTCCCGCGAAGTACGCGCTGGTGACTCCGATCACGGTGCCGATGGTGGCGCCGAGCAGGGCGCAGGCGAAGCCGACCAGCATGGCAGTGCGCGACCCGTAGATGATGCGCGAGAGCACGTCGCGGCCAAACGCGTCGGTGCCGAGCCAATGGGCGGCGGATGGCCGCGCGAGCATGGCGCCGTAGTCAGTGGTCAGCGGGTCGTAGGGGGCGATCAGGTTGGCGGCGAGGCCGACGAGGATGTTGACGACGACGACGGCGGCCCCGATCGCGCCCAGCGGGCGTTGCCGACAGAAGTCGCCGACCTCGGTGAGCCAGGATCGATCCGGGGCGATGCCGGAGACTTCGGTAACGCTCGTCGGCCTGATCGCCATTAGCGAAAGCGGATCCGCGGGTCGAGCCACGCGTACATCAGGTCGACCGTGAAGTTGACGAGGATGAAGACGAGCGCCACGAGCATCACCAGCGCCTGCGTCAGCGTGTAGTCACGCCGGGCGACCGACTCGACGAAGAGCATGCCCAGGCCATTGAGGTTGAACACCTGTTCGGTCACCACCAGCCCGCCCATGAGAAACGCGAATTCCAATGCGACCACCGTGAGCACGGGGAGCATGGCGTTTTTCAGCGCGTGGCGCGACAGGATGAGCTTCTGCCAGAGTCCCTTGGCCCGCGCGGTGCGGATGTAGTCCTCCCGCAGCACCTCCAGCATCGCCGAGCGCGTCATCCGCGTCGCCACCGCCGAGTACCGGTAGCCGACGGCGAGCGCGGGCCAGATGAGCTGCAGCATGTTCTGCCACGGGTTGACCCAGAACGGCGTGTACACCATCGGCGGCAGCCACTTGAAGACGATGAGCAGCATCAGGATGAACACAATGCCGAGCCAGAAGGAGGGCGTGGCCAGGCCGGCGATCGAGAAGACCCTCACGACGTAGTCCACCCAGGTGTCCTGTTTCAGGGCCGCCACGACCCCGAGCGGGATCGCCAGCACGACCGCGATAAGCGTCGCCATCACCGCGAGCTGGAAGCTCAGGGCGGCCCGGAGCTTGATCTCCTCGATGATGGGCGCTCCGGTCCACATCGACGTGCCGAAGTCGAACCGCGCGATGCCCCACATCCAGGTGACGAACTGGAGCCACATCGGCTGGTCGAGACCGAGGCGGGCGCGCTCCTTGTCAAGGTTCTCCTTCTGGGCGAAGGCGCTCTCACCCGCGAAGCGCAGCTCCACGATGTCGCCGGGCACCACCCGCATGAGGAAGAAGATGAGCACCGCCACCCCGAGCAGCGTCGGGATCATCAGGAGCACGCGCTTGAGAACGTATTTCCACATGCCCGTGGCCGCCGGCTACTCGGCCAGCCACACCGCGTCGAGCTGCTGGTTGAGGTAGTGGCTCGGCGTGATCGTCCAGCCCCTGACCTTGGCGCTATGGGGGACGATCCGATGCCACTGGAGCGTGATGAACGTGTGCACCTCCTCGTCGAGCAGACGCCGCTCGAACTCGCGGACGTAGCGCTTCCGCTCCTCGGGATCGGTGGCCCGGTTCTGCTTCTGGTAGAGGTCGTCGAGCACCTTGTCGGTGTAGCGGCCGTAGTTGTTGTGGCTGATCTCCTTGGACTGGAACTTGGCGAGGTCCAGGTCGGGCTCGACCGCGTAGCCGCACTGGGCGTCGCTGGACACCGTGAAGTTGCCGGCCCGCAGCTCGTTCACGTGCTGGGAGGCTTCGATCGTGACCATGGTCGCGTTGAGCCCGATCTGGCGCCACTGATCGATCAGCCAGATGCCGATCGGCTCGTACGGCATCGGCAGCCCCCGGTTCGTGAACGTGAAGGCGAAGCGATCGGGGACGCCCACCTCCCGCAGGAGGCGGCGAGCCTCGGCCCGTGATTTCTTGATGTCGCGTCCGTACCCGGCGAGCTTCTCCAGCTCGTCCGGCGGCGTCGCGTAGGGTGTGCCCGGCACCTGCACGCCGGCGACTTCCTTCACGACGGCGATCTTCGACAGGGCCACCGAAGCCTGACGGCGATCCAGGGCGAGGGTCAAGGCGCGGCGGACGCGCTTGTCGTCGAAGGGCTTCTTGTCCTGGTTGATCGCCACCCAGGCCGCGCAATCCCATGGGCTCTCCTGCACGGTGATCTTCCTGCCCAATGCGGCCACGAGGCTGTCGCGCTCGGCGGGCGCGAAGCCCCGGAACTGGATGTGCGCGCGCTCGGCGCGGACGGCGGCAACTTGCGCCGCCGAGTCCTTCATGAAGATTGCGCGGTACCCGTCGAGGTACGGCTTGCCCTTGTCCCAGTAGTTGGAGTTCTTCTTGCCGACCCAGTGCGAGCCCTTCACGTGCTCCACGAACGTGAAGGGCCCCGTCCCCATCACGTTCTTCTCGTACCACCGGACGTCTCTGGCCAGGACATCGGCCTTGTAGATCCAGTTGTACGGCGAGGCCAGCGACGCCAGGAACGAAGCCTGCGGCCACTTGAGGCGAAACACGATCGTCGACGCGTCCGGCGCCTCGATCGCCTCGACGTTGGTGTACTGGCCCTTGCGCATGGACCCGACGTTTGGCGGCGGGAAGACGATCTTGTCGTACGACGCCTTGACGTCGCGCGAGGTCATCTCGGCCCCGTCGTGGAACTTGACGCCGCGCCGCAGCTTGAGGGTGTAGACGCGGCCGTCGGGCGCGATCGTCCACGACTCGGCGAGATCGCCGACGATCTTGGTTCCGGTCCGATCGTTGGGGTCGGTCTTCAGCAGCGTGTTGTAGTGCGGTGCCAGCGGGTGGACCATCCCGAAGGTCCCCTCCCGGTGGCCGTCGTACGACGGCATCTCCGACGGGACGGCGAAGAGCAGCTCCCCGCCGTACCGCGGCTTGTCCTGAGCGGCCGCCGGCCCGGTGAACACCAGGCCGGCGAGCAGGAGGGCCGGGATCGAAAGCCGCCGCGTGACGCTGATGTCTGTCACGGCGTTACTCCGTGAGCCAGACGGCGTCGAGTTGCTGGTTCAGATAGTGGCTGGGCGTGATGGTCCAGCCCTTCACCTTCGAGCTGTGGGGGATGATCCGGTGCCACTGCAGCGTGTAGAAATAGTGAACCTCGTCGTCCACCAGCCGCTTCTCGAACTCGCGGACGTACTTCTTCCGCTCCTCGGCGTCCCCCGCCCGGCCCTGCTTCAAGAACAGCTCGTCGAGGGTCTTGTCCGTATAGCGGCTGTAGTTGGCCGGGCTGATCTCCTTGGACTGGAACTTGTAGATGTCGAGGTCCGGCTCCACGATGTACCCGCACTGGAAATCCATGGCGACTTCGTAGTTGCCGGGCCGCAGGACCTGCGAGTAGTACTGGGCCGCCTCGACGACCTCTTGCTTGACGTTGAGCCCGATCTGCCGCCACTGGTCGATCAGCCACACGCCGACCGGCTCGTAGGGCATGGGAATGCCGCGGTTCTTGAACGTGAAGCCGAAGCCGTCGGGAACGCCGGCCTCCTTGAGGAGTCGCTTGGCCTCGGCCCGCGACTTGGCGATGTCGCGGCCGTACCCGGCGAGTTTCTCCAGCTCGGCCGGCGGAGTGGCGTACGGTGTTCCGGGCACCTGGACACCCGCCACTTCCTTGACGATCGCGATCTTCGACAGCGCCTGCGAGCCCTGGTAGCGGTCGAGCGCCAGCGAGAGCGCGCGGCGGACCCGCTTGTCGTCGAAGGGCTTCTTGTCGTGGTTCATGGCCACGAGCAGGGCGCAGTCCCACGGGCTCTCCTGCACCGTGATCTTGGGGCCGAGGGCCTGGACGAGGCTGTCGCGCTCCGACGGCGAAAAACCCCGGAACTGCATGTGGACCCGCTCGCCGCGGACGGCGGCCACCTGCGCCGCCGAGTCCCTGATGAACACCGCTCGGTAGCCGTCCAGGTACGGCTTGCCCTTGTCCCAATAGTTCGGGTTCCGCTTGCCGACCCAGTGGGAGCCCTTCACGTGCTCCACGAACGTGAACGGACCCGTCCCCATCACGTTCTTCTCGTACCACCGCACGTCCTTGGCCAGGATGTCGGCCTTGTAGATCCAGTTCCACGGCGACCCGATCGAGGCCAGGAAGGAGGCCGCGGGCCACTTGAGCCGAAACACGACCGTGTAGGGGTCGGGCGCCTGCACCGCCTCGACGGCGACGTACTGACCCTGGCGGTCGGACGCGACCCCCTGGGGCGGGAAGACGATCTTGTCGTAGGAGGCCTTGACGTCGGCCGAGGTCATCTCGCTGCCGTCGTGGAACTTGACGCCCCGGCGCAGCTTGAACGTATAGGTGCGACCGTCTTTCGCCATGGTCCATGACTCGGCTAGATCGCTGACGAGCTTGGTGCCGGTCTTGTCGTTGGGGTCGGTGCGCAGCAGGGTGTTGTAGTGGGGCGCCATCGGATGAATGACGCCGAAGGTCTCTTCCCGGTGGCCGTCGTACGACGGCGGCTCCGAGGGCACCGCGAAGATCAGCTCACCACCGTATCGGGGCTTGTCCTGAGCCATGGCCGGGCTGGTCAGCGCCGCGGCCACGATTGCGATCACGAGGATATGCAGGTAGCGTCGCATTCGATCGTCCCTCCAGAGATTTGCGAGAGAACTCGCGCCGACCGCGCGCGGTTTCTGCATTTAAGCATGGCAACGTCCTTGGTCAAGCCAGGATACAGGCTGCCCGGTGACCCGGCCCGATCTCCCGGAGCTCGGGCCCTTCCGCGCGGCAGCGGTCGATGGCGATCGGACAGCGGGGATGGAAGGCGCAGCCGGCCGGCGGATTGAGCGGGCTCGGCACCTCGCCGCCGAGCACGACCCGCTCGCGCTGCCCCTCGAGCGCCGGATCGGGGATCGGGACCGCCGACAGGAGCGCCTTCGTGTAGGGGTGGCGCGGGACGTCGTACAAAGACTTGCGGTCCGTGATCTCGACGATCTTGCCGAGGTACATGACGGCGACGCGGTCGGAGATGTGGCGCACCACCGACAAGTCGTGGGCGACGAAGAGATAGGTCAGCCCGAACCCGGCCTGCAGGTCCTCGAGTAGATTTATGATCTGCGCCTGGATCGACACGTCCAGGGCCGACACCGGCTCGTCGCAAATGATCAGCGCGGGCTCGACCGCGAGGGCCCGCGCGATACCCACCCGCTGCCGCTGCCCCCCGGAGAGCTGGTGCGGATAGCGGTGCGCGTGCTGCGCCAGGAGCCCCACGTGGGACAGAAGCTCACGGACGCGCTGGCCGCGCCTCTCGCGATCGGTGACGATGTCGTGGACCATGAGCGGCTCGGCGAGGATCTGGCCGACGGTCATTCGCGGATTGAGCGAGCTGTACGGATCCTGGAAGATCACCTGTACCCGCCGGCGGATCGGTCGGAGCTCGTCCTCGTCGAGGGTGGTGAGGTCGCGCCCTTCGAAGAGGACCTGGCCGCTCGTCGGCCGCTCCAGCTGCAGGAGGCACCGACCGACCGTGGTCTTGCCGCAGCCCGACTCGCCGACGAGTCCGAGCGTCTCGCCCCGACGGATCGCGAAGCTCACGCCGTCCACGGCGCGGACCACGCCGGCCCGCCCGCCGAAGAGCCCGCCGCCGACGTGGAAGTGCTTGACGAGATTCCGGACCTCGAGGAGGGGCGCATCCTCCTTCATGTCGCGGCGCTGCGAACGGGCACCCGATCGAGGTGCGCGGCCTCCCAGCAGGCGCTCACGTGTCCGCCCTGGTCGACCGCGGCGAGCGGTGGCGATTCGACGCCGCAGCGCGCGACGCTGAAGGCGCACCGCGGGGTGAAGGCGCAGCCCGGCGGCAGGCGCGTGAGGTCGGGCGGCTGCCCCTCGATGGGATCCAGACGCGCCCGACGCGGCTCGTCGAGGCGCGGCACGGAGCGCAAGAGGCCGAGGGTGTACGGATGCCGCGGGCGCGCGTAGAGCTCGCGCGCCGAGCCGCGCTCGATGATGCGACCTGCGTACATGACGTTGACGCGGTCGGCGTAGCGGGCGACGACCCCGAGGTTATGGGTGATGATCAGCATCGCGACACCGAAGCGGCGGGAGAGATCCTTCATCAGCTCGAGGATCTGTGCCTGGATGGTGACGTCGAGCGCCGTCGTCGGCTCGTCGGCGAGGATCAGCGACGGCTTGCAGGCGAGCGCCATCGCGATCATCATCCGCTGCCGCATGCCGCCGCTGAACTGGTGCGGGTACTGGGCCAGACGCCGCTCCGGGTCGGGGATCCCCACCATGCCGAGCAGCTCCGCAGCGCGCCGGCGCGCGTCGGCCGGCGTCATCCCCAGGTGGATCTCGAGCCCCTCGGTGAGCTGGCGCCCGATCGAGAGGACCGGATTGAGCGAGGTCATCGGCTCCTGGAACACCATGCCGATCTCGCGGCCCCGTACGCGGCGCATCTCTTCTTCGGAGAGCTTCAGGATGTCCCGGCCCTTGAAGAGGACGCGGCCGCCGACGATCCGGCCCGCCGGCCCGGCCACCAGGCGCATGATGCTGAGCGCGCTCACGCTCTTGCCGCAGCCCGACTCGCCGACCAGCGCGACGGTCTCGCCTTCCTCGACGTCCCAAGACACGTCGTCGACCGCGCGCACCACGCCGCTCCGTGTCACGAAGTGCGTCTGGAGGTTCTCGACGGAGAGGAGTGTGCTCACCCCGGCGGAGTGTAGCACGCGGTCGAGCGCGGCCGTGCTACTCGCGGCAGCGCGCCGCCGCCAGGTGGGCTTCGGCGCGCTCTTCCAGGGAGGCGTATTCCCGGCACACCGCCTCGGCCACGCAGGGCCAGCGGTGCTGGGCCGCCCAACGGACGCCCTCACGGCCAACGCGCCAGCGCAGATCGGCGTCGGCGCTGAGGCCGCCGATGCGCTCGGCCAGTGCGGCGACGTCGCCCTCCGGCACCAGAAAGCCGGTGACGCCGTCGCGGACCGTGGTGACGAGACCGCCGACGCGAGAGGCGATGACGGGGCTCCCGCAAGCCATCGCTTCGAGGGCGACCATGCCGAACGATTCGTAGTAAGAAGGCAGGACCGTCACGTCGGAGGCGACGTAGTACGTCGGGAGCACGCTCTGGGGCTGCGGGCCGAGGAAGCGGACGGCCTGCCCGAGCGCGAGCCTCGCGATCCGCTGGCGCAGCGACGCCTCGTGACCGTTCGTGGGATCGTCGGCTTCGCCGCCCACGATCAGGAGCTGCAGGTCCTGGCCAGTCGCGCGCAGCCGGGCGACCGCGTCGAGGAGCGTGTCGAGCCCCTTGATGGGAGCGATGCGACCGACCCACAGCAGCACCGGCCGCTCGTCGAGCCCGAGCTGCCGCCGCGCCTCGGCGCGGTCGCCGGGCGTGAACAGGTCCGTGTCGACGCCGCACGGGATCGTCGCGACCTGCGGCGCGCGCGCCCCGTAGTCGGACAGGAGCTGCGCCCGCTCGACGACGTTCGCGGCCACGATCCGGTCGGCAGCGCCGACGATGCGCATCTCCTCGTCGAGCCGCACCTGCGGCTCCAGCTCGGCCGCGCTCCGGGCCACGCGATTCTTCAACCGTCCGAGCGTGTGGAACATCTGGAGCACCGGCACCGACCACCGGGCCTTGAGCGTCAGCGCCGCAACGCCGGACAGCCAGTAGTGGGCGTGGATCAGGTTGTAATCGATCGATCGGGCCATCCGCCACGCCTCGACGCCGGCGACGAACTCGTCGAGGTGCTCGTGGATCCGCTCGCGCACCATCGGCGCCTCGGCGCCGGCCGGTAGGTGGATTACGCGCGCCCGCTCGCCGAGCGCCACCACCCGCGGGATCGCCGCGTTCTGCGAGCGCGTGAAGACGTCGACCGACACGCCCATCCGGCCGAGCTCGCGCGACACCTCGCGTACGTAGACGTTCATCCCGCCCGTCTCCTTGCCGCCGAGCGCGGCGAGCGGACAGGTGTGCACGCTGAGCATCGCGACGTGCAGGCTCATGCGATCGTCACCGCGTAGACCGCCTCGGGGACGGGTCCGAACTCGTACTTGTAGCGCTCCTCGCCGCGGAGGAAGTCGAAGGTGCGCTTGGCCCGCTCGATCGCGTCCCGCACCACGTGCGTGAGGAGGACCACGCCCGGCGAGAGCGACGCGCGCTGGGGATCGAATCCGGAGTTGTAGAGGCCGACCGTGCCGTCCCACTCGAGCGTGATGAAGGAGGCGATGGGGCCGGCCGCCGTCTCCAGCAGCCAGATCCGCACCCCGCCCCGAAGGGCGAGCGCGGCGAGGACCCGCCGGAAGAAGCCCTCCATCCGGTCGTCCATGAAGCGCGCCTTGCCCACCCGCGAGCGCCGGTGGAGGACGAGGAACTGGGCCAGGCG
>Ga0066710_100002024_pt1 | contig 15926 bp, 11 predicted proteins | sample GraSoiAngelo_159_FD_79666 | JGI IMG/M metagenome (GOLD analysis project Ga0066710, IMG submission 79666) | Grasslands soil microbial communities from the Angelo Coastal Reserve, California, USA - 14_1009_16_40cm | ecosystem: Environmental > Terrestrial > Soil > Grasslands | place: USA...
AGGTCGTGGCGCGTCTTTACGCGCTGCAGCTGGAAGAGCTGGACAGCATCTAAGTGGCGCCGCGCGATCTGCCGCTCCATTTCCGGGCCCTGCGCGTCGGTGCCGCGATGCCGCTGTCGGAGCGCACGGCCGGGCTGCTCCACAAGGACCTGCAGCGCTGGACCCGCCGGTACGTCCGGCCGATTGCGCGTCTGATCTCACAGACCGCGGTCTCGGTGATCGTCGCGGTGAAACGGGTGCTGCCCTTCCAGTTCTCCTCGCACAGCCTGCTCGATCGTCTCGGTCTCTGGTTCCTGCGTCGCTGTGTCTCGCGCGAGGGCGGCGAGCTGCTGCTGCGCCACTTCATCGTCGAGACCCTGCTGATCCGGTTCGTGGCCCGCAACAGCGGCCTGGATGTTCCCGAGCCCGACTTGATGCCGACGAGTTTCGAGGGTCTGATGGGGCACGCGGTCATTCGGCACGATATCAACATGTACCGGTTGATCATCGAGGCCGGCGAGAGGCTGCGGGCGTCGGGACGGTTCAAGCTCTACAAACCCGCGTCCCTCGATTTTTCGATGCTGGCCGTGCCCGACATCAGGCCCGATGAAGGCTCTGTTCGTCTCATCAATCTCGACCTCGGCACGGCGCTCAACTTCATGAACATCCCCTTCGCGCTGTTGACGTCGGAGGACGTCTACGAGCAGGCCGTGAACTCGTGCCAGATCGACGAGCCGTTGCTGGCCCACCTCGCCGACATCACGGGCGACGGCCTGTTTCGCGCCTGGGGCACGCGACAGTCGCTGGGCTGGCTGGACATCAATCGCGATGTGCCGCGCGCGCTGTACATGCATGCCGTCGTGCACGAGTACGCTCACACGCACTTGTGCCGGCTGGCCGCGGAAACTCAACGAAGCGCCGGGAGCCCCGCATGAGAAAACGCTTACAAAGCATCGCCGAGACGGCGCACCTGCAGGCTCACTGGTTCCTGCCGTGTTTCGTCGCGTCGCTCGTCGCCTTGAACTGGGGGCGCTGGTCGGGCTGGGGCATCGAGGGATTCAGGCTCTACCTCACGCAACCGATCATGCAGACGACGCTGTACGATTTTGCGTGGGTCCTGGCGATCCTGACCGTGCTCATCCACCAGGACGCGAAGAGGCATCACCTGCGCTACTGGTATATCTTCCCCACCTTCCCGGTGATGCCGACCGTCGGTCTGCTGCTGTATATCTGGTTGCGATACCGCAAGCTGTCGAAGTCCGGAAGCGTTCCGCCGTTGGGCTCTTGACCGGCGGCGGCGCGCTCCGGGAGCAGCCGCGCGGGGCGCGTGGAACGGGACGAGACCGGTCAGGGAGGCTGGCGGACGAATCCCACCTTCCTGATGAACTGCGTCCAGCGCGGGTCGGAATGAAGCGGGTCGTAGAGATGATCCATTGTGATCAAGGAGAGCAACGGGTCATGCTCCTCGATCGCCTTGTCCAGGAACTCGAAGGCCCGATCCTTGTCCCCGAGACCGGTGTAGGCCAGCGCGACGTTCAGGCTGCGCCGGTAGCCGGAGACCGTGGTCTCCTTCTGGACCTCGCCCAGAAGGCTGGTCGCCAAGTCCTTTCTCCCCGAGGCGGCGCAGGCGTACACCAGGCACGCCTTCGCCCACGCATCGCCCGGAGAGATCCGTTCCGCCTCGCGTAACTCGGTGATCGCGTCGGGAAATCTTCCCTTCAGGATCAGAGTCTGGCCGAGAAGAAGGTGTCCGATCGCCAGATTCGAGTTCAGCTCGATCGCCTTCGAAAAACCCTCGATCGCACGATCGAAATTGCCGTGCCTCAGCTCGAGCCATCCCGCCTGCGCATTGGTGAATGGAGACAGGGGATCGAGCGTGATCGACTTGTCGACCTCGGCCAGACCCCGTTCCCATTCGCCCCGGAAGGTCAGCAGGGCGCCGTACCAGTAGTGCGCCGGCGGATAGCCGGGGGCCAGCTCGATGGCGCGGAGGAACTCGGGTTCGGCGGCGGTCACATCCCGGTCGTATTGCCATCGAACGTAGCCCAGCGAGGCGTGGGCCTCGCCGAGCGTGTCGTCCAGCTCGAGAGCCCTCTTGACCGCCGCCGTGGCTTTGGGAAACGCCTCGCGCGGATCCAGGTAGCCGTAAAAGCCGAGCAGGCTGTACGAGTCGGCCAGCCCCGCATAAGCCAGCGCGTACCGTGGATCCGCCGCGAGCGCCTGCTCGAAGCTCTCGGCGGCCTTCAGGAGCGCCCGACCGCGCTGGTTCCAGAAGTAGCGCCCCTTCAAGTAGGCCTGGTACGCCTGAATGCTCTCGGTGGGCCGCCTGGCGAGTTTCGACTTGTCCTCGCCCGTCAGCTTGAGGCGCAGGTTGTCCGAGATCTGCCGCGCGATCTCCTCCTGCACCGACAGGATCTCCGACGACTTTCTGTTGTACTGGCCGCCCCACAGGTGGCTGTTGTCGCGCACGTCGACGAGCTCCGCGCTGATCGAGAGGCTGTCGCCGCGCTGCATGACGCGCCCCGTGAGGACCGCGCGCACCTTCAACCCGCGACCGACCTCCTGGGCGTCCGTCTCGTGCCCCTTGAAATGAAACACGGAGTTGCGCGACATCACGGTCAGATTGGGAAGCTGCGACAGACTGTTGATGAGGCTCTCGGTGATGCCGTCGCCCAGGTACTCCACGTTCGGATCCTGGCTGGCGTTGACGAACGGCAGCACGGCGATCGAATCGATCGCGCCGCCGCGCGGATACCACAGGAACAGGGCGAGGGCGATCGCGGCGACGACTCCGATTCCGCACGCCGCCCAGAAGAGGGTGCGCGCAGCGGAGGGACGGCGCCTCGCCGGCGCGGCGGCGCTCCGCGTCCCGATCGAAAAGCTTCCCGAAATCGTCTCGAGATCGAATGCCAGATCGTGCGCCGAGTGAAATCGGCGCGCCGGGTCCTTCTCCATGCAGTGCCGCACGATGCGATCGAGCGCCGGTGCCACCGGGCCGGCCGCCGGCGCCAGCTCCGGAGGGTCCGACGTGAGGATGGCGGTGATGGTGTCGGCGGCCGTGTCGCGCTGGAAGGCGTGCCGGCCCGTGAGCATCTCGAAGAGGATGGTCCCGAATGAGAAAATGTCCGATCGGCCGTCGGCCGGCTGACCCCGCAGCTGCTCGGGGGACATGTACCCGAGAGTCCCCAGCACGACCCCGGGGTCGGTGCCGGCCTGCAGCGTCGGCACGTTGGTGTGCCCCGCCGCCGGCGCGACCGGCTCCGTCAGCTTCGCCAGCCCGAAGTCGAGGATCTTCACGCGGCCGTCCCGGGTGACGAAGATGTTCTCCGGCTTCAGATCGCGATGCACGATGCCGCGCGCGTGGGCCGCATCGAGCCCGTGGGCGATCTGCAGCGCCTGGCCGATCGCTCTTGCCGATGGGATCGCCCCGGCCGCGAGCTGGGCCCGCAGCGTCTCCCCTTCCAGGAGCTCCGAGACGATGTAGGTGACGTTCTGGTGCGACCCGATGTCGTAGATCGTCAGGATGTTCGGGTGGTTGAGCGCGCCGGCCGCCTGCGCTTCCTGCTGCAGACGCCTGAGACGCTCCCGGTCGGAGGAGAAGCGGGCGGGCAGCACCTTGACGGCCACGTCGCGCCGCAGCCGCGCGTCGTGCGCCCGGTACACCTCCCCCATCGCCCCGGCGCCGAGCGCGCAGACGATCTCGTAGGGGCCCAGCCGCGTGCCTTCAGCGAGGCTCATGCCCGCCATCCATCGGAGTCGTCTGGTCGCAGTGGGATCGAAAGGACCACACGCACGGTGGGAATAATATCACCCGGCTCCGCGCCGGGGCGGTCGTCGCGGCGCACACAGGTATCGCGAGCGGCTCCGAATCCGCTGGACAGCCGGGATGCGGCGGGGTATCTTTCTGGCATACAGACATCATCCCCACCATGGGCGGCAAGTCCTTCGGCCAGACGTGTCTGGGAGAGCGCGCAATGAAAGCCCCGAATGTCCTCCGCGTCGCCTGCGCCATGCTCATGTTGAGCGTCGGGCCCGGCAGCCTCGGGGCCGTCACCTCGCTCCGCCTCGACAGCGGGCCGGGAGAGTTCCTCGGCGGAGGGGAGTTCAACTTCTACACCACCGATGATGGCCGGATCGAGCCGGCCCCATGGAGCCCCGCCACCTCCGAAGAGGTGCAGCTGATGTTCAGGGGACCGATCGGCCCCCTCGGATCGCCGTTCAACCTCTCCTGGCAACTGTGGTTCGCGGCACCTCCCGGCGAGACGCTGGCCGTCGGGTCGTATGACGATGCCATCGCTCCGTATCGCCGGGGGCCCGGTCAGCCGGGTTTGCAGGTGTCCGGCAACGCGAGCGGCTGCTTGGGCGTCACCGGCCGCTTCGAGGTCAAGCAGATCGGCTTCGACCAGGACGGCCTGCTGTCGCGCTTCTGGGCGACCTTCGAGCAGAACTGCGGCGGTGTGCTGCGCGGCGAGGTGCGATTCAACGCCGACGTGCCCGTGGAGATTCATGGCCCCTCGCATCGGACGGCCCAGGAAGGGCGCGCTCTCGAGTTCGACGTTCAGGGTCACGACGCGCTGGGGAATGCCGCCGCCCTCTCCGCCACCGGGCTGCCGTCGGGGGCCTCGTTCAACGATGGCGAGGATGGCACGGGCCGTTTCGCCTGGCTCCCGGAGTCGGGCCAGGCGGGCTCATCCGGCTGGGTGGCCTTCACCGGCGAGAGCGCCGGGGGCGACACGGACGTCGTGTACGCGCGGATCGACGCGATTCCCGATTTCGACGACTTCGATCACCCGATCCCGATCCCGACGCTGCCGTTCAAGTCGACGGTCTATCAGCCGGTGGCCGGCGCCGCGGCCGACGATCCGGTCTGTCCTCCCACGGTCGGAGGCTCACCGGAACCGCCGCCCGCCCCCGATCAAGGATCGGTCTGGTATAGCTTCACGCCCGCCGAGGACACGGGGGTCCAGGTCGCGATCCCGCCGTATGCTCCGAACGCGACTCCGCCGTTCCCCTTCTTTGACAGCCTTTCCGTTTTTAAAGGTGAGCGCAGCACACTCGAATCCGTAGCCTGCGGACTCCGCTCCGCGCAGAGGTTCTCCGCTCACCCGGGGGTCACCTATCACATCATGGCCAGCTTTCCACCGAGCGCCGAGCTCAGGCTCTCCGCCCTGGCGCTGCCGCCGGCCCCGGCGAACGACGATTTCGACGCCGCCACCGTCGTCCACGACCTGCCCTTCAGCGACGCGATCGACACGCGTGGGGCCATGTTCCAGCCGGAGCCCGGGCATTGCTCCCCGCCATCGTTTGGCGGTGGCGGGATCGGTGCGGTGGGGCCGCCGACGAACGTCTGGTACGCCTACACCCCGACCGAAGACACCCGGGTCACGGTCGACACCTCCGGATCCAACTACACGGCGCTGAGCACGGCGTTCAGCGGCCGGCGCGGCGCGCTCGCGGCGCTCGGCTGCGACCCGGCGCGTTTCACGTTCACGGCCCTCGCCGGTCAGACGTACCACGCGATGATCGCCGGCTCGCTCTCGACGTTCGGGGACCTGCTCCAGGTCGTTATGACCGGCAGACCCGTGCTCCGGATACACGTCGCGATCGACGCCGCCGGTGGTCTCGATCTGCGCACCGGCTCGGCCTTCATCGACGGAGCCGCGATGTGCTCCCGGCCGGCGCAGATCATCGTGGAAGGGATCCTGCGCCAGGACCGCCGTCGGGTGCAGGGCCGCTTCCGAGCGGTCGTCGCCTGCGACGGCACGACCCCCTGGCGGGCCACGGTGACACCCGATGCGTCCCGGAACGGCCCGCGCCGCTTCGCCGCTGGCGCGGCGGAGGCGGTCGTGCACGCCTCAGGCGCGCCGGCCGACGATCCAGGCGACCTCGCCGTCGACGATGGCCGATCCCCGGTCATCCTCAAATCCGGCCCGCCGCGCTGAGCGGCGTTTGTCCGCACTCCCTGAACGCCTTCGGCGCTGCGGTGTCCCGGCTAAGGCCCGCTTCTCAAGGTGCGGGTGACCGGCGCCGATCAACTCGGCGCGGTCGCCCTCAGAGCCCTTGCAGTTGTCCACGAGCCTGGCGTAATAGACTTTCGCCTTCTCCAGATCACCCGATCGCTCGGCGGCGCGGGCCGCGCCGAAGAGTCCGTTGAACCGGTTGGGGGTCGCAACCATCGAAGACTCGTAGGCCGGCAGGGCGTTGGCGGGCGTTGTAGACGCGCTCCATCGCCGATCGATACGTTGCCGCGCGGGTCGCATGGTCCGCATGCGGCCAGTCCTTGTAGAAGGAGCCGATCGCTCCGATGAATTCCCGCTCGCGCTCCGTTTTCGCCCCGGCCTCGGTGGCCTTCCGACAGGCCTCGAGACCCTTCTGGAGATGATCGCCGTCGGGCGGGTCGCCCCAGATCTGATGGTAATAGCTCATCGCCTCGCCCCAGTAGGCCATGCCGCAGCCGGCGTCCTTCTTCTCGAGGTCTTTGAACGTCGTCGCCGCGTCCTCGTAGGCGAAGGAGTGAAGCAGGGCCACGCCCCGTTGAAACGCCTGCTGAACCGAAGGCGAGCACGAGATGGGGAAGGTCACGTCCCCGAGCCGCTCCACGTCGGCGACATGGTGCTGCATCGGCTCCTCGGCGAACGCGGCCGGGATGACCAGGAGGGCGACGAGGACACATCCGAAGGAGATTTTCATGTCCGTCCGCTCAGCCACGCGCCGACCGCAGGCGGGTGGATCGCGTCCGTGCAGACTTCAGGAGCTTCAGCAGCTCCGACAGCACGGGACGCCCCGCCGTGATGCTTCGAGCCTCGAGACCACGATAGAGCCGCAGCACCCGCTTGCCCTCCGGCGTCAGCGAGGCACCCTCCCCACGCCACCTCGACGTGACGACCAGCGGTCTGCGAAAGGACCGGTTCATCTCGTCCACGAGAAGCCAGGCACGCCGGTACGACATCGCCATCGCCCGTGCGCCGGCCGAGATCGAACCGGCTCGTGCGATGGCCTCCAGGAGATCGGCTTTCCCGGGACCCAGGGCGATCGTCTCCCCTCTGCTGAGGCGCCAGCGCGGCCGCGCCTCCCAGCCCACCCGTCGCCTGCCGGTCTTTCCGGCTTTCATGGGCATCGTATTTCGTGATATATGATACGGCTTTCCAGCAGACAAGTGGCCGGCGCACGGTGAAGCCAGGGGGACAGGACATGCGGATCCTTCATCGCGTGGGAGCGACGATCGTTGCACTGACGGCGTTTCAGACCGTCCTCGCGGGAGCCCCCGCGACGAGCCCGGCGCCCCCGGAGATCAACGTCAACGCCGCAAGCAGCCTTCGCGATGTCCTCCAGCAGCTCGCCCCGGCCTGCGAGGCGGCCGTCGGTGTCCATCTGGTCTTCAACTTCGGCGCCTCGAACGACCTCGCCCGTCAGATCGTGGCGGCGAACAAAGCCGACGTGTTCATCTCTGCCGACGAGGCCTGGATGGACCATGTCGCCCAGGCCGGTCTCGTGGACGTCGAGTCGCGACATCCATTGCTCTCCAACCGTCTCGTCGTGGTTGGCCTCAAGGATACCCCACTCAAGGTTCAATCGGCCCGGGATCTCGCCGGGCCGGACGTACGGCGGATCTCGCTGGCCAACCCGGAGGCGGTTCCCGCCGGCAAGTACGCGAAGGCGTGGCTCGAGAGGGCCGGGCTCTGGGACCGCCTCAAGGATCGCGTCCTGCCGGGGCTCGACGTCCGTGCCGCGCTGGCGGCGGTCGAGTCCGGAGGCGCCGAGGCAGGAGTGGTCTACAGGACCGATGCGGCGATGTCGAAGAAGGTGCGCATCCTGTACGAGGTTCCCGAAAGTGAGGGACCGCGCATTTCCTACCCTGTCGCCGCCCTGCGTGACCGGCCCCGGCATGACGTGGCCCGGCGTGTCGTGGACTGGTTCTCGGGACCCACGGCGGCGACCGCGTTCGAACAGTCCGGCTTCATCGTGCAGGGCGGGTCCCATTGAGCTCACCTTCTCTCGTCGCGTTGCTGATCAGCCTGAAGATCGCCCTCTGGGCGACGGCCGCGATTCTTCCGCCGGGGATCATGCTCGGCCTGCTGCTGGCACGCGGCGAATTCCTCGGCAAGACCTTCGTCGAGACCGCGACATCGCTCCCCCTCGTCCTTCCGCCCACAGCCGTCGGCTACCTGTTGCTCCTCCTGCTCGCACGAAGCGGTCCGCTCGGGGAGCGGACCCTGGGGCTCGACCTCGACCTGTTGTTCACGTGGAAGGGGGCGGCGCTGGCTTCCGCGGTCATGGCCCTGCCTCTCGTGGCGCGGACGTCAAGGGTCGCCTTCGAGGGGGTCGACAGGCGTCTGGAAGGGGTCGCCCGCACGCTGGGACTCGGCCGGGCCAGGACCTTCATCGAAATCACGCTGCCGCTGGCGCGGCGTGGCCTCCTCGCGGCGGCTGTCCTCGGGTTCAGCCGGGCCCTGGGGGAATTCGGCGCCACGATCATCGTGGCGGGCAACATACCCGGAAAGACCCAGACGATGGCGCTCGCGATCTTCAGCGAGATGCAGATCGGCCACGATCAGATGGCGCTGACCCTGGTCGCCATGACGGTGGCGCTGACGTTCACCGCGATCTGGACGGTCGAGGTCCTCCTGCGTCGCCGCATACGCACGCCATGAGCGATGGGATCCTCCTCGACATCACTCTTCCCCTGGACCGATTCACCCTGTCGATCTGGTGGAAGACCGCGGAGAGCGCGCTGGGGATCTTCGGCCCCTCGGGCGCCGGCAAGACGACGATCCTGGAGTCGATCGCCGGCCTCCGCAAGGCCGCGCGCGGAATCATCGAGGTCAACGGTCGGATCTGGTTCGATTCGGGTCGCGGGATTTGCCTCCCGCCGGAGCGTCGCGGTGTCGGCTACGTTCCCCAGGACGCTCTCCTGTTCCCGCATCGCGACGTGATGGGCAACCTGTTATCGGGGTGGAGGAGGGCCGAGAGGGCCGCCAGGAAAAGCGCGGCGCCCGACAGAGTCCTCGAGGTTCTCGAGCTGACCGATCTCGCCGGGAGGGGCGTCCTATCGCTGTCGGGGGGAGAGCGACAGCGCGTGGCGCTGGGACGGGCCCTCTGCTCCGGCCCCGATCTCCTCCTGCTGGATGAGCCGCTTGCCAGCCTGGATCTGCCGCTGCGACGGAGGATCCTCCCTTACCTTCTCAGAGTGCGCGACGAGTTCGCCATTCCGACCCTTTACGTCTCTCACGACGCCACCGAGATCAAGACGCTCGCCAGGGAAGTCATGGTCCTCGACGCCGGGAGGGGGAAGGCACAGGGGCGTCCCGACGAAGTTTTCACGGACCCCTCGATCCTGCCGATGACCTGGACGGAAGGCTTCGAGAACGTGCTGCACGGGACGGTCAGAGAGACCTCCGACTCCACGGCGATCGTAGAAACGGAGCCCGGACTGCGGATCGCGATCGCCGCGAAAGGTCTCGTGGTGGGGCACGAGGCGGTCCTTGCCGTGCGTGCGGAGGATCTGATTCTCGCGACGCAATCGTCTTCAGGGCTCTCGGCGCAGAACTCCCTGCCGGCCAGGATACAGGATATTCGCGATACGCCCCCCGCAGATGGAATCGGCGGGCAAGTCCTGGTGGCCGTGACGCTGGGCCGGCTGAGCACGCCCCTGTTCGCGACCATCACGGCGCAGGCCCGACACCAGCTGGCGCTCCGGCCGGGTATGCCGATCTTCCTCGTCTGCAAGGCACATTCGTTCCGGGTCCTGGCGACACGTGACTCACACGGAGGTGCTGCTTGAAGAACCGATCCGGCAGGTGGATCGTGACGGCAATTCTCATGCTCTCGCTCGGAAGTCCCAGCCGCGCCTGGGTGCCGCTGATGGACGACGACAAGGGCAAGATCGAGCTCGAAACCCGGTTCCAGTTCTGGGGCGTCTCGGGAGGCCCTGACGACCTCCCATCCGGACCCGTTCAGACCGAACACATCAGCGATTTCTCCGTGCGCCGCGCTCGATTGCTGTTGCGCGCCAGGGCTTCGCAGAAGCTCGACATCAATCTCCAGCTGGGGCAGGACAACAACGGCAGCAAGGTCCTCAAGCCGGACGCCGGATTCCGGGTCAAGGATTTCTACCTGAACTACAAAAGAGCCGAAGGGCTTCAGGTGATGGTGGGCCAGTTCAAGGTCCCCTTCCTGCGCCAGAACCTCGAGTCGGGGTTCAACCAGCTTCTGGTCGACCGGGCGGCCCTCCCCTCGCTGCGCCCGGCTCTGGAAGGACAACGGGACGACGGAGGCATGATCTGGGGGAATCACAAAGGCTTTCAGTACCGCGCCGCGGTCTTCGACGGATCCGATCAGGACGCCACGAACACCCAAAGCAGCCTGCGGTCCGCGACGCGCGTGTCCTACAACTGGTTCACACCGGAGCCTGGTGCCGGCTATACGGGCACGACGATCGGCGAGAACCGAATCCTCCAGGTCGGTCTCCAGGGGGATGCGCAGAATCACCGTATGGACCCCAAGGATGACGCTGGTTTCACCACCCTGAGTCGAGGCTATCGGGCGTGGGCGGCCGACGTCTATTACGACCAGCCCTTCGGAGGCAGCTGGGCGTTGACCTTCGAAGGGGCGTGGCTCGACCGCCGGGACGATTACGACACCGCCGGTGTGAGCACGAGAACCATCAAGGGCTACTACGCCCAGTCCGGACTTCTCTTTCCCGGCCACGTGGGTCCGGGAAGGCTTCAATTGGCCGCGCGCTACGAGGATCTCGACACCAAGCGAGGCGCCGCGGACAGCGGCAATATCAACCGGGGCGTCGGCATCAATTATTTCGGAAAAGGACACGACCGCAAGATCCAGCTCGACTACACCAGGCGGCGGGAGTCGCCCATCGATCTCGATAACGACGAGTACAGACTCTCCGTGGTGGCCGTCTTCTGACGCCGTCACGACGCCTGGACAGGGAGTCAACCCGCTGCATGGGAACGGGATGCAGCCCTGGCCCAGTGAGCGTAACCCGTGCGCTGGGGTCAACGCCCGGCGGGGGCGCGCGCCCCGACGGGCCGCCGCCGTTCTTCCGCGTCGGATCCGGAACTGCGCACCGTGGCCCCTGCTGGACGCGGTTTTCGTTCTCCCTATTGATAGCAGGCCCATCAGGGCAGGGAGGCACCCATGCACACGTGTCGACGGATTCTTCTCGCATCATTATTAGTACTCACCGCGCTGGCGTCCATGGCGGCCGGCGCCGATGGCGTCGTCATCGCACAGACGGAACCGGGGACCGGCTGTTTCGACGGGACGATCCGGGTCTTCGGCTGCGATCTCTCGCCCGACGACATCCTGATTCGCGCGCGCCCGATCCGGGCGCCGCAGAGCTGGAGCGGGGAGACACACGTCTACCGGGCCCTGCCCGGCGGCAGTGCCGGGACCTTCGCGTTTCACGTCGGCAACCTCGAGGCAGGCGTCCCCTACCGGATCGGAGTCAAGCTCGTCGGCCCGAGTGTCCGCGCCTGTTCGCGGCTCGCCTGGACCGTCGACCGCGATCCGCTCGTCCTGGCCGGCGGGCCGCCGCTCAACTTCCGCGGGTACGCCGTGCGCTCGAAGCTCGAGGTCCTGGCCACGGCCGACGGGCGTGAGACGAAGAGCGGCCCAATCGACGTCGGGGGCGGCTCGAATATCCGCATCCCACCGGAGCTCTGGGTGGGCGCGGACACGCTCAACTTCCGCGATGCGGCGAAGGCGGTCCGCCGGTTCCGCTGGCAGACCAACCTGCCAGGCGTCACCGGCGGCCAGCTGCAGATCTCGCTCAAGCCGTTTCCGCGCATCGGCGAGCGCGCCTACGACCCCTGCCGGACGGGTTCGGACTCCGGAGTCATCCGTCGGGTCGATTTCGAGACGGCGCAGGAGGGCTGGACGTCGCTGCCCGACGTCGATTTCAACGCCATGCTGCTGGCGCGCGACCCGGCTGGCGCAGAAACCGGTCTGGCGGCGGGGACCCTCGCCAAGCTCGACCTCGGCATGCCGCTCTACGTCCGCGTCATCCCGCGGATCGCCGGCGATCTGGCGTGCGACCCCGGAGACGGCGGCACGCCGCCGGAGGTCGTGCTCTCGGGCATCGTGTTGTCGTTCGTCACGCAGCCGCCCTCGCCCGACCCGAAATTGAGCCTCGGCCAGGTCGTCTACACCGTGCCGGAGATCGGCAAGCAGCCGTTCCCGCAAGAGGTCTGCTACAGGGTCACGAAAAAGCACACCCTGTCCCCGAACATATTCACCGGGGGGTGGGATACCTCCGCCTTCCTGTACGCGAAGTCCTCCGACTTCGACGGCCTGGCCATCAAGGAAGGCGCGTCGTTCTGCATCCCCGCGCCTTCGGACGACGACGGCTGGTTCGACTCGGTCGTCGACAGCTTCGGCTCGGTCATCTCGGCCATCGTCGACGGCGTCGGCAAGCTGGTGAATTTCACCTCGAACCTCTGGGAGCAGATCCAGGACAAGGCGGTCGATGCCGTCGCCCACGCGGTCGACGACCTCGGGATCGTCAACTGCGACCCCGGATCGGACTGCCGCGCCGCCCTCGAGACCGGCCTGGAGGTCGCGCTGGCGTCGATGGGAGTGCCGCCGTCGCTGCCGAACTTCGACGATCTCGTGGGCAAGGGCTTCGATTACATGGCGGCGCAGATCGCGTCCGAGGTCGGGGTCCCCGATGTGGTCTCGGACTACGCCTCCCAGCAAGCCCAGGATTTCGTCAAGAAAGTCGCCGCCGACATGAAGGCGAGCAATGTCGTCCCCGGTCTCCCGGACTGGCTCGTGCCCGATCTGCACTTCAGGCAGGCGTTCCTGACGATGGAGCTCTTCGGGCGCGGGCTCGACATGCCCTACGGGTCGCGGCGCATGATGATCCGCAACAACAGTCCGATCTACGCCGGCACGATGGTCACGCTCCCGCAGCGCCTCCCGCGGCCCGGGGAAAAGCCGATTCTCTTCCCGATGGTGCTGCCGCCGAACCTGGACAACCTGCCCGACCCGCCCAGCAAGTACGACGAATACCAGAAGGCGCGGGTGAACAAGAACGACTGGGTCAAGATGCGCTACACGAACGGCTGCTACAACCTGGTGCTGACCGGTCTGTCCTCACCCGGAGGAGTCGCGCCGCTAATGAACGCGTCCTTCCTCGCGGACGATCAGTCCATCGTCAGATGCACTCCGTGAATGACCAGTCTGGGACCGGGAGGAGTCTTCGTCATCAAGGCCGAGATCCCCTTCTTCCCATGCCCCGACCGCCTCGTGCTCCGCCTCGGACCGGGTGATACCAACGTCGCGAACGACCTTCTCGTGATCGGGAGCGGAGTCGTCTCCTGCGACTCGCCGATCGGCGGCTGATCGACGATATCGACCTGACGCCGGTCCCCCACAACGGGGTCCGCCAGATGGGGCGTGCTCTCCCCTCGAACGACGGCGACAGCCCCGCCGCCGCGGAGAGGTCGATGCCGTAGTGACGGGCGGACCTTCCCGGTGCGGTGCCGGATGCGGTACCCTTACCGGCCATCGATGGCCATGTCTCCAGGAACTAGGCTCGGTCCCTACGAAGTCGATGCCCCGCTCGGGGCGGGCGGCATGGGAGAGGTGTACCGCGCGCGCGACACGCGTCTCGATAGGACCGTGGCCATCAAGGTCCTGCCGCAGGACGGCCCGGACCGGGTGGGGCTGCGCGAGCGGTTCGACCGCGAAGCCCGGGCGATCTCGAACCTCAACCATCCGCACATCTGCTCCCTGTACGACGTCGGCCAGGAAGGGAGCCAGGTCTACCTGGTCATGGAGTACCTCGAAGGGGAGACGCTCGCGGCTCGGCTCGATCGAGGGCCGCTGCCGATCGGCGAGCTGCTGCGCACCGCCATCCAGATCGCCGACGCGCTGAGCGCCGCCCACGGCCGCGGGTTCGTTCACCGGGACCTGAAGCCCGGGAACGTCATGCTCACCCGGTCCGGGGCCAAGCTGCTCGACTTCGGCCTGGCCAAGAGCCTGGCGGCGGACGCGAAGTCGGGAACGTTCACCGTCGCGCCGACCGCCACGAGCCCCTTGACCGCGGAGGGGACGATCGTCGGCACCTTCCAGTACATGGCGCCGGAGCAGATCGAGGGGGCCGGCGCCGACGCCCGTACCGACATCTTCGCGTTCGGGCTTTTGCTTTACGAAATGACGACCGGCCGGCGGGCGTTCGACGGCAAGACACGCGCCAGTGTGATGGCCTCGGTCCTCAAGGAAACGCCCCGGTCGATGGCGGAGATCGCCCCGATGACCCCTCCGGCGCTCGAGCGGCTGGTGCGCATCTGCCTGGCGAAGGAGCCGTCCGACCGCTGGCAGACGATGCACGACGTGACGCTGCAGCTGCGCTTCATCGCCGAGGCCGGCTCGCAGGCCGGTGTCCCGGTCGCCGTGACCGCCCGCCGCCGGCTCGGCCAGCGATTCTGGCAGGGCGCGACGATCGCCCTTTTCCTTGTGGGCGCGACTCTGGCGACGCTCCTCTGGCTCGGTCTCCCCGGCAGGCCGCAGATCATCCGCGCCTTCATCCCGCCGCCCGAGAAGGCCTCCTTCCAGTTCGTCGGCACCGGGACCGGGACCCCGGCGGTCTCCCCCGACGGGACACGGGTGGCCTTCAGCGCCCGGCGTGAGGATGGCGTCCTGATGCTCTACGTCCGCCCGCTCGATTCGATCAAGGCGCTGCCGCTGGCCGGCACCGAAGGGGCCACCTGCCCGTTCTGGTCGCCCGACAGTCGGATGCTCGGCTTCTTCTCCTCCGCACGGCTCAGGAAGATCGACGCCTCGGGCGGACCGCCGCAGAGCCTCGCCGATGCCGCCGCTCCCCGTGGCGGGACCTGGAGCCCGGAGGGGACCATCGTGTTCGCCCCCGATCAGGCAGGACCGCTCATGAAGGTCCCGGCGGCCGGCGGGGCCGCGACCCCCGTAACCCAGCTCGATGATGCGCGGGGCGAGAGCACCCATCGCTGGCCGCAGTTCCTTCCGGACGGGAAGCGCCTCCTCTACCTCGCCCGGATCGTCCAGCGCGACGAGAACAACGCCATCCGCGTCGGCTCGCTCGACGGGAAGGTGCAGCGGATCCTGTTCAGCTCGGAGACCAACGCCGACTACGCCAGCGGCCACCTGCTCTACGGCCGCGAGACCACCCTGATGGCGCAGCCGTTCGATCTCAAGAGCCTCCAGCTCACGGGGGATCCGTTCCTGGTCGCCAGCGAGATGCAGACCGACTTCTCTTATTCCCAGATGACGTTTTCCGTCTCGAACAACGGCGTCCTGATCTACCAGACGGGAGAGTTTGGAGGCGCATCGCGGCTGACCTGGTTCGATCGCTCCGGCAAGCCGGCCGGCGCGCTGGGGGAGCCGGCGATGTATTTCGGGCACGCGCTCTCTCATGACGGCCAGCGCGTCGCCGTGACCGTGATCGACCCGCACGTGGGGGCGCCCGACATCTGGATCTTCGATGTGGCCCGCGGTCTGCGGACCCGGTTCACGTTCGATCCGGGAGCCGATAACCTTCCGGTCTGGTGCGCGGATGGCTCGCAGCTGATCTTTTCCTCGATACGCAAGGGAAAGAACCGGTTGAACCTCTACCGGAAATCGATGACCGGATCGGGAGAGGACGAGCTGCTCCTGCAGTCGGACCGCGACAAGATCGCGACGCAGTGCACGCCGGACGGACAATCGCTGTTGTTCTATACGCGCGGGGATCCCAAGACCAGGACCGACATCTGGGTCATGCCCCTGGGCGGCGGAACGCCGACTGCGGTCCTGCACAGCGAGTTCGCGGAGCAGTCGGCGGCGCTGTCCGCCGACGGTCGCTGGATGGCCTATGAATCGGACGAGTCGGGCCGGCTCGAGATCTACGTCAGCCCGTACCCGGCGGTCGCACGCAAGTGGCAGGTGTCCGCCGCGGGTGGGGAGCGGCGCCA
>Ga0066710_100002027_pt1 | contig 15913 bp, 17 predicted proteins | sample GraSoiAngelo_159_FD_79666 | JGI IMG/M metagenome (GOLD analysis project Ga0066710, IMG submission 79666) | Grasslands soil microbial communities from the Angelo Coastal Reserve, California, USA - 14_1009_16_40cm | ecosystem: Environmental > Terrestrial > Soil > Grasslands | place: USA...
GCTGACGCTCGATTCAGCGACGGCGGTGGCGCACGCCTTCAGCCTGTTTTTTCACCTCGTCAACCTCTGCGAAGAACGGCAACGGATACTGCGCTTGCGGCAGTACGAGCAGCAGGAGAGTGGCGCGCCCATGTCGCTGCGGCGCACCTTCAACGAACTGCGCCGCCATCGCGTCCCGGTCGGTTCACTGCGGCGGCTGCTCGCTTCGATGCAGGTCGAGCCTGTGCTGACCGCCCATCCCACCGAAGCCAAACGACGAAGTGTCATCAACCACATCCTTCGAATCAGCAACACGCTCGAGTCGCTTGAAGGAAGCTACGGCCCGCACGCCGAGCGCGCCGTCGATCCCTGGATCGAAGCGCTTTGGCTGACCGATGAAGTCCGAGAGCGCGCCGTCACGCCCGAGGTCGAAATCGAGAACACGCTCGTTTACCTCGAGGGGACGATCTACGAGCTCGCGGGAGTTTTCTGGGAAAAGTTCCGTGAAGAAAACCGCCGGTCCGTTCCCCCGGTCGAACTGCCGCCGCCTTTCCTGCGGTTCGGCTCGTGGGTTGGAACGGACCGCGACGGCAATCCCGCCGTGACACCTCAGACCAGCCTCCAGGCGGCACACGAACTTCGCCACAGCATCCTGCGCTATTACCGGAACTCCTGCGAGCGTCTGCTCGCCGTCCTGTCATTCCCTTGTCACACGCCCGGGCTCCGGCGGAAGCTCAGCTTGAGCCTCCGGCGCGATATGCGCCGTTTCCCTGCCACTCGTGAATTCTTGAAAGTCGATCAGCCCCACGAGCTCTATCGAAGAAAACTGCGGGTGATGATCTGGAGACTCAAAAGGACGGAGGAAGACAAATCCGAAGGCTTCAAGAACGCCAGGGAATTTATTGACGACCTGGCGCTCCTCGAACAGACCGTGGCCGACCATCCCGGCCCCCGCGTAGCTCGCCAGGGCCCGGCCCGGTTGCTGGCCGCGGCCCAGGTCTTCGGCTTCCACGGGGCAAGCCTCGACTTCCGCCAGCACAGCTCGGTGACGCGCGAAGCAGCCCGGGAACTGCTCCGCCAGGCCGATCGACCCGGCGAGCCGGAAGGCGCCCGAATCCGGTCCATCCAGGACGAGCTCATCCGTCGGGCCGCGCCACTCGACGGCCGCGGCGCGACCCGGCGCGCGCTCGAAGAATTCCGCGCGCTCCGCCAGATTCAAACTCGATATGGAGAGGACGCGGCTCACCGCTACGTCCTGAGCATGACCACCTCAGCCGCTGACGTCTGGGATGTGCTCCTGCTGGGAAAGCAGGCGGGCTTGATTGAATCCGGCCGGAAGGGCGATGTCCGTTCTTCTTTCGACGTCATCCCGCTGTTTGAAACCCACGAGGACCTTAATGCCTGTCCCGAAATCTTGGCGGAACTCCTTTCCGACCCGCTCTACAGGCGACTTCTGCGCTCGCGGGGAAACTTCCAGGAGGTCATGCTGGGCTATTCCGACTCCGTAAAGGACAGCGGCTACCTGGCGGCGAACTGGGCCCTCTTCAGGGCACAGAAAAGATTGTCGCAAGTGGCCGAGCGGCATCGCATCAAGCTCGGCCTTTTCCACGGCAAAGGCGGGACGGTTGACCGGGGTGGGGGCCTCTCCTATCGGATGGTCCATGCCCAGCCGTATGCGGCGCCGGGCGGCCGAATCCGCATCACCGAACAGGGCGAGGTGATTTCGCTCAAGTACTCGAATCTGGACATCGCCCTGCGGAACCTCGAACAACTGTTGACTTCCGTGCTCGACGCGCACCTGCTCCGTCCCCAGCGGTTCCCCACGCCGGGGCAACTCAGCGGATGGGAAGCTTACGCGGAAGAGCTCGACAGCAGCAGCCGCCTTGCTTACCGGGAACTGGTGTACGAAAAGCCGGATTTCCCCGCATACTTCTACCAAGCCTCCCCAGTTGATCTGATCGAACGCCTGCGAATCGGGTCGCGTCCAAGCCGGCGCTTCACCAGCCAGAACCTTCGGGACCTGCGCGCCATCCCGTGGGTCTTCGCCTGGACGCAGTCGCGACACTTCGTCCCTGCCTGGTACGGGCTTGGGTCTGCTCTGGAAAAGTTCGCTGCCGACCATTCCCCGCGTGGCCTGGAGCTGCTCCGAGAGATGTACCGGAACTGGCCGTTTTTCGCGGTCCTCATTGACAACGCGGAAATTTCACTCGCCAAGACCGACCTCTACATCGCCGGCCGATACGCCACGCTGGTCCGTCCGCCTCGAATCGGCGAAAAAATCTTCGGCCGGATTCGCGAGGAATACGAACGCAGCCGGCGCTGGGTGCTCGAAATTTGCGGCCAGGCACAACTGCTCGAGCGCCAGCCCGTGCTGGCCGAGTCCATCCGGCTTCGCAATCCTTATGTTGACCCGCTGAATCTTGTGCAGATCCGCTTCCTCGGGGAGTGGCGCCGCTCCCGCCAGCCCCGGCCGGAGCTTCTGCACCTGCTCCAAATCACTGTCGGTGGCGTGGCGTTCGGGATGAAGAGTACGGGGTAGGTCTCCTCTCTACTGACCAGTATAATCGGTCACGGTTATGGGCAGGAACAAGCAGTTGCGAAGACGCATCGCCGGCCAACTCAGAGTGATCACAGCGCACCAGGAGAAGATCGAAGCCGAACTTCGCAAGCCGACGCCTGACTCCGGTTACATCAGAAAGTGGGAGCGGGAAATTGACATAGCGCGGAAGACCATGAGAAAGTTGGAGGAGCAACTGGAGAAGTAATTATGCCAAAAGCAAAAGCCCCTGCCGTTCCAGATACTCACGTTCTAAAGCGGCTCCTGGAAGAGTATCTGGAGATGCTGCGCGAAGCTGAAAAGACAGTGAAGAAAGTTCTCGCACTGAACCCTCAAAAAGAAGAATTTTGGGATCAACTGAGCGAGCACGCGGCCGAAATCTCGATGGTCGAGATTCGTTCGAAGACCATCGTCGAAGAAATCGACGAACTCATCGACCAGCTCCCAGAAGACTGAAACCAGGGCGGCGTGTTGCGTGCCCCGCAACAGCTAATGCTACATGTCTTGGAGGTCGCCGCTTGCGGGAGATATGCTCCCTCGGGGGCGCACGTAGCGCTATCCCCAAATTAACTCTGGGGGCATGACAAGTGGATAAAGATTATGTCGACACGCTTTTGAAGTTCGCAGACGCCTCCTGGCACGAAATGGATACACGGCGTTCTTACGAATGGAAAGCCAACTTTGGTCTGTGGACCACATTGGGTGTACTCGCGGGAGTGTCATTCAAAGGTAAAACGAGTTCGCTCCCTCAGACGCCAATGTGGATGATCGCTCTTGTTTTGCTCCTTTTTCCTGTCATCGGGTTTGTCTACATTTTCATCTGGACAAAAGGGCTCTATGCGAGAAACCAGAGGAATATGAGGAGGGCGCACTACTACTGGAATTTGGTCGAGACAGAATTGAACTTGAGCCCTCGTCACCAGGTCTTGCCGGAGGATGTATCCGAGCCTTATTGGAGGAACTGGTCAGTTCTTTCACAGGTCCTCATCACGGTTATTTTTATGCTTATTGCTTTCCTGGCCTTATACGGAAGTGCCTTACGCGGCGTGCAGACTCAGGGGCATTCAACCGCCGGACAAACTCAGACTAATAGAACAAGAGCGGATCGCGACCCAAAATCGAACTCCCACATTATCGCTCCTGGCAGTGGGATCTCGCCTTTGGCCTTCGACGAGTTGGCGGGCGCGCTGGGCGGCGCCCACGACGGCTTTGATGAGCGTGACGCGCAAACCCACCTCACGGCGGAACAGGTATAATCAAACTGTAAAATGGGAAGGAGCAAGCACCTTCGAAAGCTGATCTCCGGCCAGCTTCGGACGATCGAACGCCATCAAAGAAAAATTGAGACGGAGTTGCAGAAAAATTCGCCCAACCTGGCACGCATCAGAAAGTGGGAAAAGGACATTGACACAGCACGGGAGACAATGCGAAGGTTGGAAGAGAAGGTGAAGCGTTAACCGATGCCCAAAGCCAAGGTTTCAACGATACCCAACACGAAGACCCTGCATACGATCCTGGAAGAATATCAGGAAACGCTGCGCGACGCCGACCGGAGCCTGAAGAAGGTGCTTTCCCTGAATCCCGAGAGCGAAGCCTACTGGGACGAGCTCACAAAACTTCACCCGATCTTGACCACGATGGAAAGTAGCGCGAATAGCATTCAGGAAGAAATCGAAAACCTGATCGACCAGTTGCCGGAAGACTAAGAGACAGACTTATATCGCAAGGAGTCAAACACTGCCGGGCTGATGTCTGCCTCTACGTATTCTGGCTTTCGACGAGCTGGCGGGCGCGCTCTGCCGCGCGGACGACGGCCTTGATCAGCGTCACGCGCAGGCCGCCCTCTTCGAGCTCGAGCAGCCCGTCAATCGTGCAGCCCGCGGGAGTGGTCACGACGTCCTTCAATTTGGCGGGGTGCTCGCCGGTATGTAGCACCATGGCAGAGGCCCCGAGAAGCGTCTGGGCGGAGAGTTCGGTCGAAAGTTCACGCGGGAGGCCGAGCTTGACTCCCGCCTCGGCCAATGACTCGATGATCAGGTAAACGTATGCGGGCCCGGAGGCGGAAAGCCCCGTAATGGCGTCCATATGTTTTTCGTCCACGACCACCGTGCGGCCCATGGACGCAAAAATTTCTTTCGCCAGGCTTATGTCCTCATCAGTCGCGTGCTTCCCCCGCGCCAGTGCGATCATGCCGTGGCGAATTAGGCAGGGCGTGTTGGGCATGGCGCGAACGACGCGGGCGGGATGCCCCAACTCGCGCTCGATGAGAGCCGTTGTGACCGAAGCCGCGGCCGAAATGATCAGCGCGTCCTTGCGCAGTTCCTTTTTGACTTCGTGGAGAAAGCCTTTCACTTGCTGGGGCTTCAAGCAGATCAACACCAGGTCAGCTCCCGCCACAGCCTGATGGTTGTCCGTGTGGGCTTTGATGCCGTACTTTTCGGTAAGATAGTCCGCGCGCGGCTGGTGGGCCACGGTCGAAACGACGCGGCTGGCAGGAAGGAGCTGCGAGCTCAGAAGGCCCGAGAGCAAGCCCTCGCCGAGTTTCCCCGCGCCGATCAGCGCGAGCTTCTTGACGTCCAAGTCCGGCGGCTTGGCAGCCCGCGCGCTTTTGGACATCGTGTCAGTGGATGTTTTCATGCTGAAAATGTGACGAGCGGCGACCCCTGAGGCTCACCTCACGCGACACCAAGGAACTCTCCTCAGGTTCCTCCGGCCGACTGCCCTTCTCTGCTAGCGCCGCGCCTGCGCCTGCGCCGCTGTCGCCTCCTCTGCGGCCGGCTTCGTCCAGGCCATCATTTTTCGCAGCTCGATTCCAACCTTTTCGATGAGGTGCTCGGCGGCCCTGGATCGCATCTCGAGGAACCGTTTCCGCCCCTTGGCGTTTTCGTCCATCCACTCGCGGGCGAAAGAGCCATTGCGGATATCCGCGAGAATCTTCTTCATCGTGTCGCGGACATGCTCGTCGATGACCACCGGCCCGCGCGTGTAGTCTCCGTACTCCGCCGTGTCACTCACGGAGTAACGCATGTATTTGATCCCGCCCTGGTAAATCAGGTCCACAATCAGCTTCAATTCGTGCAGACATTCGAAATACGCGACCTCGGGCTGATAGCCAGCCTCGACCAGCGTTCCAACCGCCGCCGCAATCAGCGACGAGACGCCGCCGCAGAGCACCGTGTGCTCGCCAAAGAGGTCCGTCTCCGCCTCTTCCTTGAAGGTCGTGCGGATGACCCCCGCCTTCAGGCACCCGACCCCTTTTGCGTAGGCGAGGGCCGTCTGCTCGGCGTGTCCCGTGGCGTCCTGTTCGACCGCCAGTAACGCGGGCACTCCGATGCCTTCCTGAAAAAGCTCCCGCATTCGGTGGCCGGGCGACTTGGGGGCAATCATGATGACGTCCACGCTCGGCGGTGGAACGACGAACTTGAAGTGGATATTGAAGCCGTGCGCGAAAAGGAGCGCCTTCCCCGCCCCGAGGTTCGGGGCGATCGCCTCTTTGTAGACTTGCGGCTGGACGGGGTCCGGGATGAGCACGACGATCACGTCACCGCGCCGGGCCGCTTCCGCCGGCTCGAACACCTCGAGTTTCTGGGAGGAAACTTTCTGCCGCGACTGGCTCGAAGCGGGGAGACCCACGATCACCTTCAGCCCGCTGTCGCGCAAGTTGAGCGCGTGCGCGTGTCCCTGGCTGCCATATCCGATGATGGCGATCGTCTTCCCCGCCAGTCGTTTCAAGTCTCCATCGGCTTCGTAGTAGACCTTGGCCATTTTTCCCTGCCTGTTTTTCTAGGATAGTCCGCCCGGAATCCGGGACGAACGACGAGGCGGCTTTGGCCCGTCACCGAGCTTTGCGCGTTCGCCGATTATCGTTCCGGAAGGACGGCAACCAACTCTTGCCGGGGAACGCCTCGAGCGACCCTGAACCGCGCAAAAGGCAAGATTCCTGGCGCGTCGTGGTTCAAGGCAGCCCAGCGCGATCCGCCACCGGCCGGCACCTCAAAAAAATACTTCCCCTGGATGGCAAAGATCAACCCGGCATCCGGAAAAGCCTGGAGAATCCGCTTCACGCTTGACGCGTCCGCGTTCGTATCGGCGAAAACATAGGCTGGCTCCCCCGAGGTCTCGTGGCGGTAGCAGGTCACGTCCCGCACTCCTTGGGTGCGGCGCAGGAAGTTGAAGATGTGATCGACCTCGGTCTCCGCGGTCTCGACCAGCGCCACGATTGAAAAGCCCTCAACCTTCGCGGCCAGCCCCATCGTCACGATCTTGACTCCTTTACGCCGGAAAATATTGATCAGCCGGCAGGCCGGGATCGGGTCGTTCTCCGTCTCGAGTTCGATCAGCCACTGCATATCGTGCTCTTGATTTATTCCAGGGCGTCAGGCCCGGTCCTGCTCTTCGCCAGGCCCTCGAATGCGCGCGGGCCACAGGCAGGCGCTACACCGCCCAGAGGTCGTCCAGCACTTCTTCTTCCTCCACCAGGACTCGCGGCGGCTCGACCACCATTTCCGCCAGGGCCGCTCCGGGCGGGACGATGGGATAGACGTTTTCGGCCGGGTCAACCCAGAAATCCAACAGACGCGGTTCCCTGTCGCTCAAGAAATCGCGCACGGCGTCCACAACGTCCGTGCGATGCTCCACGCGGGTGCCGCGGATGCCGTAAGATTCCGCCAGCTTTACAAAGTTCGGCGCATAGTTCAGGTCGATGTCGCAATAGCGCTTCTCGAAAAAGATCTCCTGCCACTGCCGCACCATCCCCAGGGAGCGGTTGTTGATGATGGCGATCTTCACGGGCACGTGATACTGAGCGACGGTCGCGAGGTCGTTCAGGGTCATCTGGAACCCGCCGTCGCCGACCACGGCGACCACTTGACGGTCGGGGAAGGCTAGTTGCGCGCCCATGGCCGCCGGGAAACCGTAGCCCATCGCTCCGAGGCCGCTCGAGGAAAGCCACGTTCGGGGGCGGGAAAACGAGCAGAACTGCGCCGCCCACATCTGGTGCTGGCCCACGTCCACGGAAATGATGGCATCGTCCTCGGCGTGCTTGGAAATCGTCTCGAGGACGTACTGCGGCTTCACAGTGTTCGCGTATTTGTCGTAACTCAGGGGGTGCTCGGCGCGCCAGGAGTCGATGCGTTGCAGCCACTGCTGCCGCGACGGTGGCGCCGCCTGCCCCGGGTCCCGCTTCAAGGCGCGGAGGAGGGCCTGGAGCGTTTCCCTCGCATCGCCCACCAGGGCAAGGTCCACGCGGACGTTTTTATTGATCTCGGAGGGATCGACGTCAATCTGAATTTTCTTGGCATTCGTGGCGAACCCGTTGACGCGGCCGGTGACGCGGTCGTCAAAGCGCGCGCCCACGGCGATGAGCAGATCGCAATGACAGATGGATTGGTTGGTTGCATAAGACCCGTGCATCCCCAGCATGCCAAGCGAAAGCGGATGCCGCGATGGGAAACCGCCGAGGGCCATCACGGTGGTCGTCACCGGGATGTGAGTGAGCTCGGCCAGCTCGCGGAGCTCACGCCAGGCATCGGAGGAAATGACACCCCCGCCCGCGTAGAGCACGGCGTTGCGACTTTCAAAGATCATTTCGGCCGCGCGTACAAGGTCCTCGTCGCGCCACTCGCGCGCTCGCTCAGGGCGTTCCTCGCCAAGGCCGGACGGGTAGGATGGCTCAGCCTTCTCCATGAGGACGCTTTTGGGGAGATCAACCAAGACCGGCCCCGGTCGCCCGGAAATCGCAGCCTTGAAGGCCCGCTCGATCACGGCGGGAATGTCTGCCGCCGCGCGGACAAGGTAAGAGCACTTGGTAGAGGGAAGACTGATTCCGATCGTGTCAGCTTCCTGGAAAGCGTCCTTTCCGATCATGGACAGGGGCACCTGGCCGGTCAGGGCGACAACGGGGATCGAGTCCATCAACGCCGAGGTCAGGCCCGTCATCAGGTTGGTTGCGCCAGGACCTGAAGTGACCAGGCACACGCCTGGTTTTCCGGTAGCGCGCGCGTAGCCGTCCGCCGCGAAGGCCGCCGCCTGTTCGTGCCGCATCAGCAGATGGTGGATGCCCGCGCTGTACAGGGCGTCATAGAGGGGAAGGACGGCCCCACCGGGCAGCCCAAACACCACGTCCACCTTTTGGCGACGCAGGCTCTCGAGCAGGATTTCGGAACCGGTAAACAGGTTTGCCATACTATTTCTCAGCGGGCTGAAAAATCAACCGACCAGTCGGTAGGTAACTTAGCACCCGCGCCCCAAGGGTGTCAACCCGAAATTTTCAAACCTTTAGACCGGGATAAGGCTGAACTTCTTGGCCGAGGGACCGAGCCCTTCCGCCGCGGCGGAGAGTTCCGCCTGCGGAGCGTTCCACTCCCGCGCCCCGGCGTTGGTAGGCCTGAGTTCCACGAAGCTCGACTTGACGCCTTCTGCTGAAAAGCATTCCCGCACGGCCTGCACGGCCGGTGCGGGATTCCCCTGCGCCAAAATCCCGACTGCGGGACCCGACCCACACACGAAAACCGAGACGAGGCCGGGGACTCGGACCTTGAGGGCCTGCTCAAGTCCCGGGACAACTTTTTCGCACGTGGGTGGCAACGGCGCCAGGAGGTCCGAACGGTCCTCGGCGGCGGGCTCGGCGAAGAATTTCGCCAGCGCCTGAGCGCGCGCAAAACTCAAAGAGTTGACTTTGCGGGACGAGCGAACTCCGCCCTGCCGTCCGCGGCCGGAACGCGCAGGCGAAGCGAGGTAAGATTCCGGCACCACGACATTCATTAAAGCGTCTTCCGGGACCGCCGTGCGGTGGAATGCCCCGACTGCGGCCTCCTCGGCCTTTGCGACAAAGCCCCCGTACCAGGCCGCCTGCAGGTTGTCGCTCCGCATCTCAAAAAGCGCCGCCAAGTCAAAAAGGTTTCTTTCATCGAGCTGCAGGTGGTACAGGCGGTCGCCGGCAATCAGCCCTGCCAGCACTGCCGCCGCGCTCGACCCGAGCCCGACGCCCACCGGCACCGAGCTATAAATCTCAAAATTGGCGCCCGTGAATTCGACTCCCTTGAAGTGCAGAGCGGCTTCGAAGGCGCGGACCACGAGGTTCGACCTGTCTCGCGGGACGCGCTCGCCGTTGTCCCCGAAGTAGCGGATGCCGACGTGCCCGTCGAGGCGCGGCGTCACTTTCACGTTGAGCGGCGCTTCAAGCGCCATCGCGGCAGAGTTCACCGCACCGCCGAAATTCCCGACCGTCGAGGGCACTCGTATTAGGACCGACCTCTCTGACATTTTAGTCCTTTATTTTCAACTGGCTAAGGCCGTTACGTCGTGGTCGAGTACCCGAGCGCGCCGCGAATCACCAGACCACGGCGACTCTCCCACATTTCGAGCTTGAACCCTTGCGAGGTCAAAGTAAAATTTGAAATTTTTATAGGGAGTATAAAAATAGCCGCTGCGGGCGGCCGCGAGACCTCAGCGCAGCAAATCTTCGAGTCGAACCGCTTGATCGGTCTTCTCGTCGCGGTACTTGATGACCACAGGCGTGTAGAGCGATATGCCAAGGTCCTTCCCCCGGCCCTTGGTTACCCCGCGCGCGCCAGGGACCACGACCGCGCCGGGGGGAATCATCAGGGGCCGGTCGCCTTCGCGACGATAAATGGCGTCCCGCACCAGGTCGTACGCCGGTGTCGAGCCCGTCAAAATCGTCCCAGCAGCGAGCACGGCGCCGCTGCCAACAATCGTCCCCTCGTACACACCGCAGTTTCCGCCCACCAGGACTTCATCCTCGATGACGACGGGCAGGGCGCCCACGGGTTCGAGTACGCCGCCGATTTGGGCGCCGGCGCTCAGGTGTACTCGTTTGCCGATTTGCGCGCACGACCCGACGAGCGCGTGGGAATCAATCAGCGTGCCATCGTCCACATAGGCGCCCACGTTGACGTACATGGGCGGCATGCAGGTCACGTTCTTTCCGATGTAGCAGCCATCGCGGATTGACGACCCGCCGGGAACGACGCGCACGTTGCGATCGTTTGGGATTTGCTTCAGTGGAAAGGTGTGCTTGTCGCGGAACTGGAAAGCCAATCCTCGAGCGGCGGTCTTTGACCGCCGACTCGGAGATGAGGTCTCACCGCGGCGACCCGCTACAGGGTTCATCTCCACCACGCGCCCGATGCGAAAGCCCAGCAGAATTCCTTTCTTCACCCAGGCATTGACTTTCCAGCCGGTCGGGGAGGCTGAGTCCGGCTCCGCCGCCCGCACCCGGCCCTCATTGAGGGCGGATTTCAGTTCGTCAAATGCGCGGGAGTATTCCTCGCCGTATTCCTTCGCTTCACGGGCGAAGAGGTCTTCGATGCGGGATCGCAGGTCCATTGCAAATCCCTCAAATGAGTCCACAAGAAGAATTCCAGTCCGCGAGGGACTCGGATGTCATAGAATATGGAAAGCTGGAGAAGCAAATGGTGTATCGAGGCCGGATCGAAATCGACCCCAACATTTGCTGCGGGAAGCCGGTGATTCGCGGCACCCGCATCCTCGTCACTTCTCTCCTCAGCCAGCTTGCCGCTGGCGAGTCCTTCGAGGCCATCCGCAAGGGCTTTCCCGGCCTCGCCGATGAAGACATTCGCGCGGCCATCGAGTTCGCGAAGGAGTCCGTCGAGGCCACAGAGCTGACCACGCTCCGCGACTGATGCACCGGCTCTTCCTCGACCAGAACGTTCGCGTTGAAATCGCCGAGGCCCTGCGCGACGACGGGCACGAAGTAGTCCACGCAAGCGGAGTCAGCCTCGACCGCCACGACGACGAGAGCGTGTTCCGCTGGGCCGTGGAGAAGGGCCTGACGCTGGTGACCTTCGACGTGGACTTCGCCGAAAAAGCCTATTGGGGTCGTGAACCGCATTCCGGTGTCGTTCGACTTCGGCTCGAACCGCAGACACCAACCCACGTCCTGCCAATTCTGCGGAGGTTTCTGAAGGCGTACTCCGCCGAAGAGCTCAAGAATGCCTTGGTCATTCTCACCGAGAAGAAAGTTCGCATCCGTCGCTGGTAAAAGAGGCCACGGTGAGAAGAGCGCTCACTGCGGCCCCTTGGTCTAGGCCGCCATCGGCCTTTAGTCGACGAGCTTGTTCATCTCCGCATAGGGAATCGCCGCGTTCCCGAGCGTCGAGAATGTTCCGCGGTCGCGGAGTTCGCGGACGAACCGATCGAACACGCCCATCACGGCGCGCATAGGCCACGAGCCGAAGCTGACGCGTGCCACGGCCAACCGCGCGAGTTCGGCGATCGGCGGCGTCATGGGGCCGGCAAGAATGTTGAGCGGACCGCCCACGGACTTCGCCAGCCGGCCGATAGTCTCCGCATCGTGAACGCCGGGCGCGAAGAGGCAATCGGCTCCGGCCTGCCGATAAGCCTCCAGACGCCGCACCGTATGGTCGAACCGAGCGGCGGGCTCGCCGACATCGTCGAGATAAACGTCCGTGCGCGCGTTGATGACGATGTGAATCCCCAGCCGCTCGCCAGTCGAGCGCAGGCACTTGATTTTTTCGACCTGCCCGGCAACGTCCGCCAAGGGCTTTTCCGGGTCGCTCGTGCCGTCCTCGAAGTTGAGCCCGACGGTGCCCGCCTCGACCAGCCCCCGCGCCGTTTTGGCGATGTCTTCGAGGCTCCAACCGTAGCCCGCCTCGAGGTCGGCCGAAACCGGCACCGAAACTTTCGCCGCGATGCGCGCGACGACGGCCAGCATTTCTTGACGGCTGATGTGCTGCCCATCGGGATAGCCGAGCGAATTCGCCAAAGCGGCGCTCGAGGTCGCGACGGCCGGGAAACCCGCTCGCTCGACCAGCCGCGCGCTCACAACGTCCCAGACGTTGGCCAGCACCAGCGGTCGCGGCCCGTGGTGCAGCTTCAGGAATTCCGCGGATTTCTCGGCCTGCGTCTTCGCTAACATGACCCTGCGAGTTCGAATTCGAACAAATCCCAAAAGCTAGCCGCTCGAATCCGGCGTGCCGCTACACCTTCTGCGGCTGGAGCAGCCCCTGGGCTGCCAGGACCTTCTCCAATTTGGCGCGATTTTCCGGCTTCATGGGGACGAGCGGCAGGCGGTACACCTCTTCAATCATCCCCATCATTGAAAGCGCGGCCTTGGCGGGAATCGGGTTCGTCTCGATGAAGTTCACCTGCATCAAAGGCAGGAGCTGAGCGTTGAGCTTGCGCGCGTCGTCGTACCCTCCCTCGAGGAGCAGGCGAGCGAGCCGCGTCATCGCGCCCGGGGCCTCGTTCGAGACGACCGAGATGACCCCGACGCCACCAAGCGCCATCAGCGGGAACGTGAAGGCGTCGTCCCCTGAAAGCACGCGGAAGCCGCGCTCGACCGCGGTCAACACCTCCATCTGCTGCACGATGCTGCCGGAGGCCTCTTTGACGCCGACGATGTTCGGTATCTTCGAGAGGCGCGCCACGGTGGCCGGCTCGATATTCGACGAGGTCCTCCCCGGGACGTTATAAAGAATCACCGGCAAGTCCGTTGATTCCGCGATCGTCTTGAAATGCTGATAGACCCCTTCCTGGGGAGGCTTGTTGTAATAGGGCGCGACCGAGAGAATCGCCTGGACTCCGATGGGCCGGATCTCCTGGATGAGTTCGACGACCTTGCGAGTGCTATTCCCGCCTGCGCCGGCAACGACCGGAACTTTTCCCCTGGCCTCTTCGACCGCGACGCGGATGACGTCCAGGTACTCATCGTGCTCGAGCGTCGGAGCTTCGCCGGTCGTCCCGCAGGGAACGAGGAAATCAATCCCTTCGCGCAGTTGAAACTGCACAAGACGGCGGAGAGCCGGAACGTCGAGCGAACCGTCCCGGCGAAACGGGGTCACGAGCGCCGTGCCGCAACCTTTAATTTCGAGGCTCATGGCGCCTCCTTACGGGAGAGTAAGGCTCGCGTCCGCGCGCCTCCCTCTATTACGACTGCCGCAACTCCTGCTGAAACTGCTCCGGCGTGATTTCGATTTCTCTAAGAATTTCTCGGACTAGCGGGCGTGCCAAATCTCGCCCGGGATGATTCGGCAGGGTCGTGGTCCGGCCGTCGGGATGACGGTAAAAAACGTGGCTACCCTACTGCCGGACCGCCCTGAAGCCCAACCGGAGAAGCACTTTTCCCATCTCCCGGAAGCCAACCACCGGAAGGCGGGTCACACGGCCACATCAATCTGCTGCAAACCGACGAAATGCGGGAGGTCGTCCAACGAGCCTTTAAATTCTTCGAGGCATAACTGGAGGACTTCCCTCAGATTCTTTTGGAGCTCATCGAGCGTCGCAGCCTGTGTGTGTGCCCCGGGAAGACCGGGAACAATCCCAACGTAGAGTTTGGTTTCCGGGTCCCACTCCACGTAAGCAGAAAAAGTTCTCATGCTCGATGCCTCCTTCCCGGCCTTGGCGACCCGAGCTCGCCTTGAAAGTAAGTCACGCGCGTACAGATTCTAGAACATCCGCAAAGTTAAAAAAGCCCTTTCTGCCCGCCACCCAGCGCGCGGCGTAGAGCGCGCCTTCGACAAACCCCCGCCGGCTCCGCGCGGTGTGCCGCAGCAGGAGGGTATCGGCCTCAGAATCAAACCCCAGCTCGTGAGTCCCGGGGACATACCCAGCGCGGACGCTCGCGACCGGAATTTCGCGGCCGGAGAAACAGGCCTGGACTTGCCGTATTAATTCGAGCGCCGTTCCGGAAGGCGCGTCTTTCTTCGCGCGGTGATGCGTTTCAGTGATATAGGGCTCGTAAGAAGTGAAACCGGCAAAAAGCTCAGCGGCACTCCGGGCCAGGCGATAAAAAAGCTGGACGCCGATGGAAAAATTTGCCGCGTAAACCATCCCTACCCCGCGGTGTTCGACGGTCTTGCGGACCTCTTCGACGCGGTCGTGCCATCCCGGCGTTCCCACGACCAGGTTGCAGCCCAGGGCGGCGACCCGAGAGATATTGTCAAGCACGGCGGCAGGGTTTGTGAAGTCGAGGCAGACGTCAACCCCCTTGAAGTTTTCGGGCGAAATGCCCGCGCCGCTGCGGTTCGACTCGGAAGTCAGGATGAGCCGGACCGCGAATCCTCGCTGCGGGGCGAGCTGCGCGATGGCCTTGCCCATTTTCCCGTGCCCCAGCAGGGCGAGGTTCAAGGCGCGTGAGGTTGCGGGACCGCTTGCAGTTTCTGGCACAACGAATCCCTGTGGTCCGGCCACGGAGTCAGGACTTCCGGGCCGCGACCGGGAAATTAATCGAGGTAACCTTCCGACTTCATGAGCTCGGCGTTGAGCAGGGCGGCGCCGGCGGCGCCCCGGATTGTATTGTGACTCAAGGCGATGTACTTGAAGTGCAGCACCGGACACGGACGGACGCGTCCGATCACGGTGGCCATGCCGCCTTCAGTCTGGGCGTCAAACTTCGGTTGCGGACGGTCGCGTTCGCTGCGGACGACGATCGGGCGCTCGGGCGCCGAAGGAAGTCGCCGCTCCTGGGGGAGAGCGCGGAATTTCCTCCAAGCCTCGAGCAGGTCTTCGACCGTCGCTTTCGACTTGAGCGACACCGAGATGGACTCGGTGTGCCCATCTTCAACGAGCACGCGATTGCACTGCGCGCTGAGCGCGAATTCGGCGGGCTGGACGCGCCCGTCAGTCATCCGGCCGAGCAGCTTGTGCGCCTCGCGCTCGACTTTCTCCTCCTCGCCCGAGATGAACGGGATGACGTTGCCGAGGATATCGAGCGTGGGCACACCCGGGTAACCGGCTCCGGAGACGGCCTGGAGGCTGGTCATCATGACCTTCTCGAGCCCGAATTTTTTTTCGAGTGGCGCGAGTGACATCACCAGTCCAACCGCCGTGCAATTCGGGTTCGTGACGATCATCCCTCCCCACCCGCGCTCCTTCCTCTGGACGCGTACCAGGGCCAGGTGGTCGGGGTTCACCTCAGGGATCAGCAGCGGAACGTCAGGGTCCATGCGGTAGTTCGAGGAATTCGATACAACCGCGTGGCCCGCGAGGGCGAAGTCCTTTTCGACGTCGCCGGCCACCGAGGAGTCAAGCGATGAGAACAGCAGTTGCGGCGCCCTTCCCGGCTTGCATTCCTCGACCGGCAGGCCGCGGACTCTCTCAGGCAGGGGCTCCCGCAGCCGCCAGTTGCAGGCTTCGGAGTATTTCTTTCCGGCAGACCTTTCCGACGCCGCCAGCCACGTCAATTCAAACCACGGATGGTTTTCAAGCAGGCTCACCAGGCGCTGGCCCACCATCCCCGTCGCGCCCAAGATGCCCACTTCGAGTTTCTTCATGGTCCCTGACTCCCGCTTCCGACTTCGAGCCTCGCGGAAAAAGCCGCGCAATCAAAAAATAAGCCCAACAAGAACGCCGCGCGAGCCCGAGGGGAATCTGGCC